>R15__coassemble_443_pt1 | contig 39229 bp, 34 predicted proteins | sample R15__metabat2_high_PE_015 | metagenome-assembled genome bin R15
AGAGTCTGCAAGATCTACGGCTAGCACTCAAACCCATAGTTTTGCAGGTGAGCCGTAAAGGGCCATCACTATTTTTGATTTTCTTAAGATGCTCTTGCGTATGCGAAATCGCGCAATCATAATACAGATTGACGAAATTCAGCCATTGCTGATTGGTGCCGGGAATGGTTATCATATGTGGTTGTGTTGCTATGTGAAGCAAATTTAGAAAAAATCCTCATACAACTACATATTTATCTCGCAAAACAAGAATTAATGAGACGAGAACTTTTGAGGGAACCTGAAATTTCGCCAAATATTGGAAAATAATCGGAAAAGAAAATGAAAAAACCGCAGCAGAATTGCTTCTGTTGCGGTTTTTCGTGACTCCTACAGGACTCAAACCTGTAACCTTTTGATCCGTAGTCAAATGCTCTATTCAATTGAGCTAAGGAGCCAGTTACCGGCCCGGAGGCCGGGGTATTTGTCTTTAGGCAGTCTTGATGCGCTTCGCTTCCTTGATGCGAGCCTTCTTGCCGGCGAGCTTGCGGAGGTAGAAGATGCGTGCCCTGCGGACCTTACCGTACTTGTTCACCTCGATTTTCTCGATGAAGGGGGACTCGTAGGGGAAAATCCTCTCGACTCCGATGCCTCCGGAGATTTTGCGGACGGTGAAAGTCCTGGTGTAGGGGGTAGCTCCACTCATCTGGATAACTACGCCGCGGAATTCCTGAAGACGCTCTTTGTCACCCTCCTTGATTCTGTAGGTCACGGAGATGGTGTCTCCGGCCTTGAACTCGGGGTAAGACGCAGTTTTGTTCTGTGAGAACGACTGCTCTACTAAATTGATCAAATCCATAATTTCAATAATTCATTGCCGCAGCGTCATCAACCGTTGAAGAGAGGCTGCTTTTGTGGACTGCAAAGGTAGAAACTTTTTGCAAACTCACAAAATATTTTTAGAAATATTTGCTCTCTTTCTCGAACAGCGCCCTGTCGTCGCGTGAAGGGTCGGGTTTCACGCTGTCTTTCATCTTCTCAATGGCCTCCCGCTCGCTGCGGCTGAGCTTCCTGGGAATCCACACGATGATCTTCACATACACGTCGCCCTTGCCGTAGCCGCCGTTCACGCTCGGCAGGCCCTTGCCCCTCAGGACATTCACGGTGCCCGACTGGGTGCCGGCGTCTATCTTCATCTTCACGGAGCCGTCGAGCAGGGGAATGCCGATCTCGCAGCCGAGGATGGCGTCGGCAATGCTTATGACGTGGGTGTAGAAGAGGTCGCGGCCCTCGCGCTTGAACCTTGAGTGCGCCTGCTCCTCCACAATGACCAGAAGGTCGCCGTTCACGCCGCCTGCGGGAGCCGCGTGGCCCTCGCCGCGCAGGGTGATCTGCATTCCGTTCTCAACACCGGCGGGGATGCGTACCTTGACGGTCTCCTTGACCCTCACCACGCCGCTGCCGCTGCATTTGCGGCAGGGATTGGTCACGGCCTTGCCGGTGCCGGAGCACTGGGGGCAGGTGCTGTAGCTGATGGTGCGGCCGAAGAGCGAATTCGCGAAGGTCTGGACCTGGCCGCTGCCCTTGCAGGTGGGGCAGGTCTTTATGTCGGACTGGTTCTTCGTTCCCTTGCCGTCGCAGTCGGGGCAAGGGCGGTTGCGCTCTATGGTCACTTCCTTCTCGCAGCCGGACTGAATCTCCTCGAGGGTGAGCTTGACGCGGGTGCGGATGTCACGCCCGCGGACGGTACGGCGCCCCTGGCTCTGCTGGCCGCCGAAGCCGAACCCGCTGAAGCCGCCGCCGAAGCTGCCGAACGCCCCTCCGAACAGGTCGCTGAGGATGTCGTTCAGGTCGCCGAAGCCCTGGCTCCAGTCCTGCGCTCCGGCTCCGTCCACTCCGGCAAAGCCGAACTGGTCGTATTTTGCCTTCTTGTCGGGGTCGGAAAGGATGCTGTAGGCCTCGGAGGCCTCCTTGAAATTCTCCTCTGCGGTCTTCTTCTCGGCATCGGTCCCGCTTACCCAGCGGTCGGGGTGCCATTTGAGGGCGGCCTTGCGGTAGGCCTGCTTTATGTCGTCGGCCGAGGCTCCTTTCTGAAGCCCCAGAACCTCATAGCAATCTCTCTTGTCTGCCATCGTTCTATGCTCCAACTACAACTTTTGCGTAGCGCAGGACCTTCCCGTTGAGGATGTACCCTGTCTGCACCACGTCCATCACCTTGCCTTTCATATCCTCGGAGGGGGCGGGGAACTGCGTCACGGCCTCGTGGAAGTCGGTGTCGAAGTCCTTGCCGCGGGCGTCGATCACTTCCAGGCCGCAGCCCCTGAGGTAGTCCATAAGTTTCGTGTAGATGAGCGAGGTCCCCTCGCGGGCGGCCTCGTCGGAGGAGTTGGCAAGTATCTGCAGGGCCCTCTCGCAGTCGTCGAGGACGGGCAGCAGGCCCTTTATCGTGCTTGCCGCGGCACCCGCCGTGAGGGCAATCTTCTCCTCTGCCGTGCGGCGGCGGAAGGTCTCGAATTCGGCCATCAGGCGGAGGTAGCTGGCCTTTTCTGCCGCCAATTTGTCAGTCAGTTCGGCTATCTGGGCCTTCGCTTCGTCGGCCTTCTTCTCTTTCCTGCCCTTCTTCTGCTCTTCTGCGGGCTTTTCGGGCTTGCAATCGGCCTGCGCGGCCTCCTGCTCCTTCTTTATTTCTTCAGTGTTTTCCATCTTACCGGTGTTTTTCCGGCGCAAAGATAATCAAAACATCTGCCAATACCCAATTCCTGACTTTTTGTCAGACGAGCCTACCTGAAGAAACGGTCTATCTCCTTGATGGTCTCGGGCATCGCGAAGATGGCCACGCGGTCATAGGGCTCGATCACCGTGTCGCCCACGGCGATGAAGGCGTCGTTCCCGCGGATGACGCCGCCGATGATGGCTCCTCTCGGGAAGTCCAGGTCCTTCACGGCGCCCCTTGTCACCGGAGCGCCCGGGGCCACGGTGTATTCTATGACCTCGGCGTTTGTGCCGGTCATATACCGCACGAAACGGGCCTTGCCGCTGAGGGTGAACTTGAAGATCCGGCCCGCCGTGATGAGTTTCTTGTTGATTACGCTGCCCACTCCCATCTCCTCGGCCAGGCGGATGTACTCGATGTTCTCCACCTCGGCTATGGTGTGCTGCACGCCGAACTTCTTCGCCACCACGCAGGCCAGCACGTTGTTCTCGTCGCGGCTGGTGAGGGCCACGAAGGCATCGCTCTCCCTGATGCCCTCGTCGTAGAGGACATCGGAGTTGCGGCCGTCGGCATTGATGATCTCCACGGCGTCGGGGAGATTCTCCGACAGCTCTATGCATCGGTTCTTGTCCTTGTCGATTATCTTCACGCTGCAGCCCTGCCTGCACAGGCTCCTGGCCACCATCTCGGCTATCGCGGTGCCGCCCATGATCATGACGTTGCGGGCGGTTATGTTGCTCTTCCCGAAGTAGTTGAAGAGGGCTTCCACGCCTTCCCGGCGGCTGATGGTGAAGACCATGTCGCCGAAGCGGAAGCGGGTGTCGAGCTTGGGGATTATCGTGGTTTCTTCCCGGGAGATGGCTATGACGCGGAACTGGCTGAGTTCCTCGGGCTTGACCATCTTGATGAATTCGCCGAGCTTGAGGTCCAGCATCGGCGACTCTTCGTCGAGCCTGAAGCAGGCTATCTGGAGTTTTCCGCGGGCAAAATCCATCGTCTCCGAGGTCGAGGAGTGCTTCAGGGCGGCCACTATCTCGTCGGCGGCGCTCTTCTCGGGGTAGAACATCAGTTCAATGCCCATCTCCTTGAAAATCAGCTTGTTCTCCGGAGAGAAGCAGTCTTCGTCGTTGATTCTGGCAACCACCTTGGAGGTGCCGAGCTGCTTTGCCAGCATCGCCCCCACCATATTGACCTCCTGCGGCACGAACGGCAGCACGGCGATGAACAGGTCGGCCTTGGCGGCTCCGGCGCTCTTCAGAATCTTTATTGACGACGGGCTGCCGCAGATGGTGTTCACGTCGGCAACCCCCGTGAGGGCCGTCAGGCGCCCCTGGTCGGGGTCTATCACAGTCACTTCGTTGGCTTCTGCCCGGAGCATCTTTGCCAGGTGGGAACCTACCTCACCCGCGCCGGCGATAATGATATTCATTCTTTCTCAAATGTTTGAAGATGCCTTTCCCGCAAAGGACCGACATCAGGATTATGTTCTTGTTCACCAGGCCGTTGACCCTGCCGCAGCCGGCCGTCGGCACAACGGGGGAGAGGGCCCTGAATTCCCGGTGGGCCTGCACCACCGCCCGGAAATTCTCCTTCTTGCCCCGCAAAAGCCAGACCAGCGCGCTCGCGCCGTCCAGCAGCCTCCGGAAGAAGATTCTCGCCGCGGCCCTCCTCTTCCCTATGGTCGGAGGCAGATTCTTGGAGAGCAGCAGCAGATTGTTGCGGTAGTTCAGCTTCATCTTGAAGGGGGAGTCCTGGGGGAGGGTGCCTCCGCCGAGGTGAAGGACTGCGCTCTGCGGCACCACCGTCACCCCGTACCCCGCCAGCTGGGACCGCCAGCAGTAGTCTATCTCCTCCATATGGGCGAAGAACCTTTCGTCCAGCCCGCCGAGTTCCTTCCAGACCGCGGCCCTTGTGAGAAGGCAGGCTCCGCTGACCCAGAGGACCGGGGCGGGGGAGGCGTCGTACTGCCCTTCGTCGGGTTCGGTGCGGCCCATCACCCTGCCGCGGCAGAAAGGATAGCCGAAGCGGTCCAGAAGCCCTCCGGCGGCGCCTGCGTACTCGAAGCGCCCGGGCTCGTCCAGGCTCAGGATCTTGGGCCCGCAGGCCCCGCATTCCGGGTGGTTTTCCATCCAATCCACGAGCGGCTCGAGCCAGCCCCGGGAGACCTGCACGTCGGAATTCAGCAGGAGGAACAGGTCGGCTTCAATCTGCGCGAGGGCCCTGTCGTAGCCTCCGGTGAAGCCGTAGTTCTCGGTCAGCCGTATCAGCTTCACTTCGGGAAATTCCGCTTCCACGAAGGCGGCGGAGCCGTCGGTGCTCGCGTTGTCGGCCACCGCCACGAAGGCGTCCAGCCCGCGGATGGAGTCCAGCAGGGGAGGAAGCCAGCGCCCGAGATATTCCCGGGTATTCCAGTTAAGTATGACGATTGCCGTTTTCACAACTTACAAAGATATAAAAAAGTGTTAACTTTGCCGCCCGAAATTCAATTGCAATGCAGGGACTCTGGACAGTTTTGCTTCTTATAGTGTCGAACATCTTTATGACGTTCGCCTGGTATGGCCAGCTCAAGCTCTCGGAAATGCACATCTCCGACGGCTGGCCTCTCATAGTCATAATCCTCCTGAGCTGGGGCGTGGCCCTCTTTGAGTATCTTGTGATGGTCCCGGCCAACAGGATAGGCTCCAACATCAACGGAGGGCCGTTCAACCTTATGCAGCTGAAGATAATACAGGAAGTGATTTCCCTGACGGTTTTCACGGTGATCTGCGCCCTGGTGTTCAAGAGCCAGCCCATACAGTGGAACCACCTCGTGGCCTTCGGATGTATGGTTCTTGCAGTTTTTTTCTGCTTTTTGAAATAAAAAATTTGCAGGTTAAGATTTTTTGCATACCTTTGCAATCCCAAACGCTAATTGGTGGGTTCGTATAACGGTTAGTACTCGAGATTCTCAATCTCGCAATAGGAGTTCGATTCTCCTACCCACTACAAAGAGACCGCTTGTACCGGTCTCTTTTTTTTGTATATTTGCCCGTCAAACAAAAAACACATTTAAAATGATTGCAGCAATAGTCATCATCGCGCTCGTGGCGCTTCTCGTAGTATGGTTCATCGGAGTGCAGCGCAAACTCGTGAATCAGGACGAACTCTGTCAGAATGCAATGAGCCAGATCGGCGTCCAGCAGAACAGCCGCTGGGACGCCCTCACCGCCATCGTGGAACTCGTAAAGAGCTACAACGAGCACGAATACAACACCCTGCGCGACGTGATCGCATCCCGCAAGAACATCTCCGGAACCTCCACCGCAAAAGATGTCGAGGCTCAGGACGCCGCTATGCAGAACCTTGCAAAGCAGATCGACGTGGTCGTGGAGCGCTACCCCGAGCTCAAGGCCAACGAGAACTACGCCAAGGCGATGGACAGCGTGAACCAGTACGAGAACCAGGTCCGCACGGCCCGTATGGTCTATAACGACACCTGCACCAATTACAACAAACTCGTCCGCCAGTTCCCCGAGTCCTTTGCTGCAAGCCTTCTGCACTTCGGCGTGAAGGAATACCTTGCGGAGCCTCAGGGCAAGACCGAGATGCCTTCCTTCAAGATTTAGATGAAACACGCGTTCACCTTCCTGGCAGCAATGGCCATCGCCACTGCTGCTTTTGCGTACAATCCCGCAATCAGGGACATCGACATCAGCGTCGAACTCGATTCCCGCGGCACGGCCGGCATCACCGAGGTCTGGGATGTGACCGTTGCCTCCGGCACCGAATGGTACCTGGTGCGTGACAACCTGGACGGTATGCTGGTCGGGAACCTTTCGGTGACCGACGAGACCGGTGCGCAGTACGTCAACGAGGGCTCCTGGGACGTGGACCGCTCAATTGAACGCAAGGCCGGCAGGTGCGGCATCGTAAAAAAGGCCGACGGCTGTGAAATCTGCTGGGGAGTAGGAAGTTATGGCCATCATAAATATACCGTAAGCTACACGGTGACGGGCGCCGTCCGCTCGATGGACGACTATGACTGCCTGCATATGCAGTTCATAACTCCCGGCCTCTCCTCCTGTCCCAGGCACGCAAAAGTCACCGTTTCCGCCGCCGGAAGGCAGCTGGACACCACCTGCATCAGGGCCTGGGGCTTCGGCTACGAAGGCAGCGTGAAGTTCGAGGGGAACGGGTCGGTGGTGTTCGAGTCGTCGGAACGCTTCTCCCAAAACAGTTCCGTGATTGCGCTCCTTCGCTTCGACAAGGGCATCTTCAACCCTGTGATTTCCGATGGCGGGTCGTTCTCCGGCGTGCTTGACCGGGCCCTTGAAGGGGCCGACTTCGGCTCCGACGAGCCGGGGTTCCTGGACAAGCTCCTGACCGTGCTGATGGAACTTGCCTTCGTCCTGATCTGGGTTGCCCTTCCCATCTGGGCGTCGCGCCGGGCAAGCGGAAAGGTGAGCCGCCGAAAGAAGAAAAAGATCCTTGGCTGCAAGCCTTCCGAAGTGACCTGGTTCCGCGACCCTCCCTTCGGCGGGGACCTTGCGGCAACCGAGGCGATGATGAAGAAACTCGGCGAGCAGAAAAAGAGCAACACTATGGCCGCCGCCCTGATTCTCAGGATGATATATTCTGGAGCGCTCTCGGTGGGAAAAGATTCCAAGGGTAAGGTGGAAATCTCCTTCGGCGACCCTTCAAAGCTGGATTCAATGCCCCCGGAGGCGGGCAGCCTGTATGAAATGATGAAGGAGGCCTCCGGTGCCGATTCCATCCTTCAGGACAAGGAATTCTCGCGCTGGGCAGGCTCTAACAAGAGCCGCGTCCGCTCCTGGGCCTCGGCGTACGAGACCCGTGGCAAGGAAGGAATAAGGCAGGCCGGCTGCACCGAGGCCAGGGAGGCCTACGGCTTCAGGAAATTCCTGGAAGACTTCACCCTGGTCAAGGACAAGACCTCGATAGAGGTGCATATGTGGCAGGAATACCTCGTGTTCGCATCCCTCTTCGGAATTGCCGACAAAGTGGCGAAGGAACTCAAGGACATCGACACTTCCGTTGCCGATCAGGTCATCCCCGGAGGCACCGGCTACAGCATACCGGACGTCATCTATATGACCGACACCCTGTCCCGTTCCATCTCGAACGCCAGGGTCGTGCAGAACTATTCGGGAGGCGCGTCTTCCGGAATGGGAGGCTTCGGAGGCCACTCGTCGTTCGGCGGTGGCGGCGGATTCCACGGAGGTGGCTTCGGAGGAGGCAGCCGCTAGGGCTTCACCACATTGATTTTACGGTCGTCCATCTCTATGTTCATAGGGATGCGGCCTTCTATTTCCCCGTCCAGCTCGATTATGTCGTTGGATTCTTCGTCCAGCGGCAGTATGCGAAGGGACCTGCACTTGCCCATCACCACGTATTTGGACTCGTTCAGGTTGCCTCTGAAGAGGCGGGGGAGTTCCCTCACAAGGGTGAGGATCGGCACTTTCGGGACCACCATATAGTCCAGCAGGCCGTCGTTGTTGTCGGCCAGGGGAACCTGGCGCATTCCGCTGCCCGAATAGCAGCCGTTGCCCAGGGCCACGGAATAGCAGGGGCCGCTGTGGACCGTCTGCCCGTCGGCCGTGATGCAGATGCTTATGGGCTTGATGTTCATTATGGTGTAGCGCAGGGCGTTGATGTAGATGCGTTTGCCGCGCCTGCCGCTTTCCTTCTGCATATTGACCCTCTTGCATACGTGGGAGTCGAAGCCCAGCCCGCCGATGTTGGCCATATAGGAAACCTTGCCGGCCACGCTGTGCACCTTCACCAGGTCCATCTGCGAGGTGGAGTTCCTTGCTATGAGGTCTATGACGGTGTCGGAGTCGTGGGGAATGCCGAGGCTCTTGATCCAGTCGTTGCCGGAGCCGATGGGAAAGACTCCGAGGGTGAATTCTTCGATGGGGGTGCCGGTCTGCTCGCAGTATCTGGCTATCCCGGTGAGGGCCTCGTGCACGGAACCGTCTCCTCCGACGGCCACTATCCTTCGGTACCCTTCAGCCGCGGCGTCGTGGGCGAGGGCCGTTGCGTGGCGCTTGTGGTCGGTGTAGGCTGTCACATATCCGACGCCCAGCCGGTCCAGTTTTCTCTCGGCGGGAACCCATTTGGACATAGTCTTTCCGGAGCCTGCCCGGGGGTTGACTATGAAATACCATACGGTCTTGGTCTCAGTCATGGTGCAAAAGTACGGAATTTTTCTTAATTTTGCATTTCTATTATAAATCTGTGCTTTTTATGGGTAAAGTAATAGCAGTAGCAAACCAGAAGGGCGGGGTGGGCAAGACCACCACTGCCATAAATCTGGCGGCCTCCCTTGCCGTTTTGGAAAAGAAGGTGCTCATCATCGACGCCGACCCTCAGGCCAACACGACCTCCGGCCTGAACTTCACCCCCGACAACGATGACCGCCGTTCCCTCTACGAGGTGATGACCGGCCGCATCGACATAGAAGACACCCTTATCCAGACCGAGATGGCCGGCCTGCATATGATTCCCTCCCACATCAACCTCGTTGGGGCGGAAATCGACCTCCTGGACGCGCCCGAGCGCGAATCCGTGCTCAAGAACGCCCTCGAACCCATAAGAAACAACTACGATTTCATCATCATAGACTGCTCTCCCTCGCTCGGCCTGATCACCGTCAACACCCTTGCCGCGGCCGACTCCGTGATAATACCGGTACAACCGGAATTCTTCGCCCTGGAGGGCCTCGGAAAGCTCCTGCAGACCATTCGCCTGGTCGAGGGCGGCGTGAACCCCAGCCTCAGCATAGAAGGCTTCCTCATCACGATGTACGACGGCCGTACCAGGGTGCACTCCCAGGTCGTGGCGCAGATGAGGGAACGGTTCAAGGATATGGTATTCAGAACAGTGATCCAGCGCAACATACGCCTCAGCGAGGCCCCGTCTTACGGCAAGCCCATCATCCTCTACGACGTGATGTGCAACGGGTCGTCGAACTATATGAATCTTGCCAGGGAAGTCCTGGAGAAAAACGGATACACGATATGAGTACCAGAGAACCCAGAGGCCTGGGCAAGGGCCTTGGAGCCATACTCGGCGACGGAGCCGCCGACCAGTTGCGCAAGCCCGTCGGCTATGTCAACAAAGAGGTAGCGGGAGCCTCGCCCCGGCAAGACGCCGCGGGGATACTCCGCGTGCCGGCCGACGCCATCGACCCCAACCCCTTCCAGCCGAGAATGTCCTTCGACCAGCAGGCCCTCGACGAGCTTGCCGACTCCATCCGCACCCTCGGCCTGATCCAGCCCATCACCGTGCGCCGCACTTCCGACGGCCGCTATCAGATAATCAGCGGCGAGCGCCGCTTCAAGGCCTGCAGGATGGCCGGTCTGTCCAGCATCCCCGCCTATGTCAGGGAGGCCGGCGACCAGGGTATGCTGGAGATGGCCATAGTCGAGAACGTGCAGCGCGAGGACCTTGATCCCATAGAACTGGCCCTCAGCTACAGGCGGCTTATGGAGGAATGCTCCCTCACCCAGGACCAGATGGCCTCCCGCGTGGGCAAGAACCGCGCTACGGTGGCCAACACCCTCCGGCTGCTGAAACTCCCCGAGAAGGTCCAGCACGACCTCAAGGTCGGACTCATAAGCCAGGGCCACGCCAAGGCTATGCTCGGAGTCGATTCCCCCGAGCTGCAGGAACAGCTCTGCGACCTGGTGCTCACCGACGGCCTCTCCGTCCGCCAGCTCGAGCAGATGGTGCGCAAGCTCCAGCTCACCCCCGGAGACCTTCCCAAGAAGAAGGCCGCCTCCGCCGCCGCATCCCTTCCCGAGCACTACGAAATGCTCAGGGGCTCGATGGGTCGCTGGTTCAAGAACGACGTGAACCTGCGCCGCAGCGCCTCCGGAAAGGGGTCGATGACCATAAAATTCGAATCTGACGAGGAGGTGAACGCCTTCCTCGAGGCCCTGAAATCGATCCAGCAGTGAAATTCCGTGCTCTGACAATCGCCGTGCTTGCGGCCGCAGCGCTCGCCATCTTTCCGGTGACGGCCTTCGCCCAGTTCAAGAACAACGCGTTTTCCCAGAGCTACAACGACGACAAGGCCAAGAGCGGCCAGGACTCCGTTGACGTCCTTTTCTCATTCCCGGAATTCTTCGGAGGCCTCAGCCACAAGCGCGAGGCCAGGATAGGCACGATGTTCGCCGGTTCCACCATTCTTGTCGGCGCGCAGCAGATCTACAACAAGGATTACTGGAAGCTCCCCATAGTTTACGGCACCGTGGCCGGCGGCCTGGGAGCCGGAATCTATTTCAACACCCACGAGAAGCAGGACATTGCCAAATGGTGCTTCATAGGTGCCGGCGTGGCCTATTGGGGGACCCTTCTGGACGGCGCCCTCAGCTACAAACCCTCTCCGTACCCTTATCCCGGCAAGGCCACTATCTGCTCCATACTCTGCCCCGGTCTGGGCCAGATTTATAACCACGAATACTGGAAGGTGCCCATCTATGTGGGCGGAATGATCTGCGCCTATTACTTCTACAATACCAACCAGGTCAACTTCGAGCGCTTCCGTCGAATCTACATCGAGGCCACGGCCGAGTCGGAAGAGCCCTACACCGGTCCCATATCGGCCGAGACGGCCCTATACTACAGAAACATTTACAGAACCTACCGCGACTATTCGATTCTCGCCCTTGGGCTCGTGTATCTCATCCAGATTATCGACGCCAACGTCTTTGCATATATGCACGACTTCGAAGTAGCCGACGACCTTGCCTTCAAGGTCGAGCCTATGGTCACTATGCCCGCCTTCCAGATAGCTGCGGCGGAGCCTCAGAAGCCGGCGGTAGGGGCTACCCTAAGATTCTCGTTCTGATGAAGTCACGCTCCCTTGCCCTTGCTCTGGCAGTACTCCTTTCCGTATTCTCCGCCCGTGCGGAGCAGCCCAAGTTCCAACTCAAGTCGGCCACGCGCCTGCTTCTTGAACAGAAGATTGTTGAACTGCAGTCCAGGCTTGACTCGATGCAGACGGTGGTGGACAGCCTGAACGCCGCCCTTCCCGCCGAAATCCCTTCGGAAGCCGAGGACCTTGATGAGCCGGAACAGGCAAGGGAATACAGCCGCGAGATTACCGACAGCCTCATAGACGTCTGGTACAACTCCAACAGGAACACCGACTTCGAGACCGTCGGCCGCTACGATATGGACGTGGAACACTTCACCTCCAACGTGTCGGACGAGGTGATGATAGAAAGGCTCTCCGCGATGAACGCCTACTTCACCCTGCCCTTCAACGAGACGGTGAAGAACTATATGATTCTCTACTCCGAGAAGATGCCCTCCCGGATGAAGCGTGTCCTGGGCCTTTCGAAGTTCTATTTCCCCATCTTCGAGGAAACGCTCAGCCGTTACGGCCTTCCCCTTGAACTCAAGTATCTTCCCATAATAGAGAGTATGCTCAACCCCACGGCAACTTCGCGTGCCGGAGCCCGAGGAATGTGGCAGTTTATGTACAACACGGCCCGCGCCTACGGCCTTGAGATAAATTCCTGGGTGGACGAGCGCCTGGACGTGGAAAAGGCCACCGACGCCGCTGCGCGCTATATGGCCGACGCCTACCGCGTGTTCGGCGACTGGTCGCTTGCCATCAGTTCCTACAACTGCGGCGCCGGGAACGTGCAGAAGGCCATCAGCCGGGCGGGGGGCAAGAGCGACTTCTGGAGCATCTATCCATATCTTCCCAGGGAAACCCGCGGCTATGTGCCGGCCTTCGTGGGGGCGATGTACGCGATGACCTACTGGCGCGAGTACGGCCTTGAGCCCGAGGACGTGGGGATGCCCGCGCAGATCGATACCTTCGAGGTGCACCGCAAGCTGCATTTCCGCCAGGTCGAGGAAATCGTGGGCGTGAGCGTGGAGCAGATGCGCCAGCTCAACCCCGAGTATCTCCACGACGTAGTCCCGGGCACCGCGCAGCAAGCCTTTGTCATAAACCTTCCCTACAGGAGTTCCTCCACCTTCCTTGCCGTGCAGGACACCCTCTACCTGCACCTTGCCGACTCCCTCCTGAGCGCCGACGTCCTGAAGGACATAGAAAACAAGGCGGCCAAATCCGGGAGTACCGGATCCGGCCGCATTGCCTACAAAGTCAAGAGCGGAGATTACCTCGGCAGAATTGCTTCCAGGTACAACGTGAGCGTGAAGCAGATCAAGAACTGGAACCATCTGCGCTCCGACAACATCCGCGCCGGGCAGGTTCTCTACATCTACAAGTAGCCTCCACTACATCATAAAGACGGGCATCAGCGCGCCCACAAGGCCCAGAATCGCATAGAATTCAGGAAGGGCGGCGTAGATCATCGTGTTGGTCTGGACGTCGTGGCCCTGGCTGATTCCGACGATACCGTTGGCGCAGACCTGACCCTGGCGGATTGCGGAGAGCAGGCACACTGCACCGACGCTGATTCCGACGCCGAATGCGACGGCTCCGTTGGCAACGAGCCATTCCTTGTTGAGCAGCCAGAGAAGGAATGCCACGAATCCGTAAAGGCCCTGGGTAGCGGGGAGTGCGGAGAGAATCATATAGCTTGACGACTTCTCCGGATTCTTCTTGAGTGCACCCTCGGCGGCGTTTGCCGCGATTGTGGTTCCGATTGAACTGCCGATTCCGGCGAGGCCGAGCATAAGGCCCCAACCGATGTAACCGAGTACTGTTTCTAACATAGCGTTTATTTTTTGATTATTGATTATTTGTCTTTTCTGAGAGGGTTGAACGCCCTTCCGCGGCCTTCATAGCCCGAATTCTTGAAATATTCCACGAAGGTGAGTCGCAGCGGGTGCACGAAGGCTCCCAGGCAGCTCATCGCCAGGTTCAGCGCGTGCCCGAACACCACTATTATAATAAAGAACAGCCACTGGAAGGTGGGATGCTCTCCGAGGACCATTCCTCCGAGGGTGTTGAATGCGCTGCCGAGCATACCGCCGGCAAGCCCCAGGGCATAGAGCCTTATGTAACTAAGGACGTCGCCCAGCACGCCTGTGGCCATCTGGTAGGTGTCCCATAGTCCGGCTCCCACGTTGAGAAGGGGGTTGCGACCCGGCTTGTTGAAGATGAATATGCCCAGCGCGCTCACCACGGCTATGCCGATTATGATCCATTTGGTGAGGTCTGCGCTCAGATGCATCACTGAGCAGACGATGAAGGCGGCAAGGCCTCCTACGATCAGGAGCGTCCAGCCCCAGGTGCTTATCATTTCCTTGAATCCGAACCTCTTGGTGTACAGGGCCGTTTTCACCACCATGGCAAGGCAGATGTGCAGCACGCCTATCCCAAGGGCCAGGACCATCTGCAGAGGGAAGGCCCCAAGGTTGCCTGTGAGCAGGACCTTCTTGAGGGAATCGGGGAACCAGGCTTGGTCGGCAAGGCTTATTCCGAAGAATGTGCCGAGGAAGAAGCCCACCACCAGGGTGGCCGCGCCGAGGGTGCGGATGAGCCTCCAGTGCTTTGCAAGGCCCATCGGACCCTCTCCCTTGCAGGACTTCAGGGCATAGGCTATCGCAATGAGCAGCAGACCGTAGCCTGCGTCGCCCATACACAGGGCGAAGAACAGCATAAAGAAGGGTGCCAGTATGGGAGTGGGATCCCATTCGTCGTAAACCGGCATCCCGTACATTCCGGTGAGGGTTTCGAACTGCCTGGCAAACCAGTTGTTGCGCAGTTTGATGGGAGGATTGTCGGCGGCTTCGGCTTCACCGGCAAGATAAACCACGTCCATCTTGTCCAGTTCGGCCTGCAGCGCGGCGTCTCCTTCGCAGGGCGAGTATCCTTCGAAAATCACCAGCGAACCTTCCGCCGCTGTTTCGGCCGAGAGCGCGGCAAGGTGCCGCCCGAACTGTGCCGAAAGTTCCGAAACTTCGGCGCCCAGGCCCTCCAGTTCGCTTCTGCGGCTCAGAAGTTCGGCTTCATACTCCTTTATCCCGGCCTGAGCGGAGGCGATCTGCCCCTCCAGTTCCCCGAGACTCTTTGTCGGGGCGGGGAGAGGCTTCAGGGGGAAGCCGTCGCTGCCTCCTATGACAACAAACCAGACGGTCCCGTCTTTTTCCAGAACCTTCTGTATGGCCCACTGCTCCTCCCAGGCGGGGTCGAAGCGGTCGGCCTTCACGCTGTAGTGGCAGACGCCAAGGCCAAGGGCCGCCAGGGCAGGCCTGTCGTATTCGCCCCAGGGTTCGATTACCGCCTTTTCGCGAAGGAGCGCGCCAAGGCCGGCCTCCAGTTCTTCCAGATGCGCGTCCCTTCCGCTGCCGATGCATCCGATGAGGTTCTTCTTTTCCTCTATCTCTTTCATCAGAGCGAGGGACCGGTCGTCGATGGGCTTGGAGGACCGGGTGATGTCGACCACGCCGAGATTCTGCAGCTCTTCAAGGAACTTTTCCGTACTGCCGCCCATAAGGACGAACGAGTATTTTGTCATTTTCTCTATCATCGCTGCTCCTCCTCTTCTTCTTCGGCGGCGTGGCGTGTCTTCACAATCTTGCTCGAGGCCTTGCTCAGATTCTCCTCGTCTTCCATATATCGTTTGATCTTGCGGATGGCCTCCTGATAGCCCGGAATCTGGACTTTCTCGTACAGGTTGACCTTCTGGGTGGTCTTCTTCCGGTTGAATTCCAGCACCCGGCGCCTTTCTGAATATACCTCGGAGTTTATGCCGATGAAGGTCAGGTCCTTGAGAATCTGAACTCCGTCGGCGTACCAGGCGGGCTTGATGAAGGCGTTGAACGGCTTGAGCTCGTAGTGGATTTCTCCGAGCACGGGGACCTTCACGCCCGCGACCTTGCCTTCCCTGAGGTCTATGTCGGTAATGCGCACGAGCCCGGGCTCGAATTCGTTCCACAGGGCCGCCAGATAGTCGTATTCCTTCAACTTGTCCTCAAGTTCCTTCTCCAGCCTGTCGGCTTCCGCCTTGGCGGCAATCACGCTCACGCGCAGGGCGCTCTCCTTGTTCTTCAGCGTGGGGAGGGCGTTCTGGCGCACTTTGAGCTGTTTGCCCAGGCTCGTCAGCGAGGTCTTGTTGTATTGAAATTTAATTGCCATCAGGCTTTCCAGTATTTGTCTATCAGTGCTTGCTTGATGCCGGTCTCGGCGGGGCTGAAGTGCTTGGCAAACAGCTTCCAGGCCGTGTCGAGCATCTCGTCTATCTTGATGTTCACGTCTATGCTCAGGAGTTCCGTGGCGTAGTCCTTGGCATATTCCAGGCAGCGCAGGTCGTAGTCGGAGAGGTCGAAGCCGTTCTCCAGTTTGGTCTTTGCGTTCTGGGCGTCGGCGTACAGGCGCACGCCGGCGTTCATCACCTGGGAATGGTCCTCTCTGGTCTTTTTGCCCTGGACGAGCTGCTTGAGGCGGCTCAGGCTCCTGAACGGGTCAACTATTACCTTGCCGGAATCGCTGTCGGCGCGCAGGAAAAGCTGGCCTTCGGTGATGTATCCGGTGTTGTCGGGGATTGCGTGGGTTATGTCGCCGTCGTTCAGCGTGGTCACTGCAATGATGGTGATGGATCCTCCCGCGGGCAGCTGCACGGCCTTTTCGTATATCTTCGCAAGGTCGGAATACAGGGAACCCGGCATCGAGTCCTTGGAAGGAATCTGGTCCATACGGTTGCTCACTATGGAGAGGGCGTCGGCATAGAGGGTCATGTCGGTCAGGAGCACAAGGACCTTCTCGTTCTTGTCCACTGCGAAGTACTCCGCGGCCGCAAGGGCCATATCGGGCACCAGAAGACGCTCCACGGGAGGTTCCTCGGTGGTGTTTATGAAGCAGACTATCCTGTCAAGGGCGCCGGCCTCCTCGAATTTGTGGCGGAAGTAGAGGTAGTCGTCGTTCGAGAGGCCCATTCCGCCGAGGATAATCTTGTCCACGTCGGCCCTGAGCGCAACGTCGGCCATCACCTGGTTGTAGGGCTGGTCGGGGTCGGCGAAGAAAGGAATCTTCTGGCCGGAGACCAGGGTGTTGTTGAGGTCGATTCCGGCGATTCCGGTGGGAATCAGCTCGGAGGGCTGGCGGCGCTTGTACGGGTTAACCGAAGGCCCGCCCACCTCGCGCTCCTCTCCCTCGATTTCGGGACCTCCGTCGATGGGGGAGCCGTAGGCGTTGAAGAAGCGGCCCGAAAGCTGCTCGCCGACCTTCAGGGTGGGGGGAGCTCCGCGGAAGCTGACCTCGGCGTTCGTAGGGATGCCCTCCGTGCCGGAGAACACCTGCAGGGTCACGCTGCCGCCCTTCGTCTTGACTATCTGTGCGAGCTTGCCGCCGACGGTGGCCAGTTCGTCGTTCGCAACGCCACCCGCGTTGAGGGTCACGGTGGCCTTGGTTATGGCCTGGAGCTGCGTATAGGTGCGCTGGTATGCTTTATTTGCCATTTTGAGAAAGGAGTTCGCTGAGTTTTGTGCGGTAATTGTCGAAGTTCTCGCTGCCCCACTGCGAATAGTTCATCTGGCGCAGCACGTTGATCATTTCCTTGAAGTAGGAGCGGCACTTCTCGTAGTCGGGGAAGTCGAAGCTTCGGTCGCAGATTCCGAGAATCAGGTCGAGCATATACTTCTGCCTCTCAATGGGGCAGAGGGCGTCCACGGAGTCGAACGCGTCCTGCTGGAGGAAGGCGAAGTCGATGAGTTCGCTCTTCCAGAAGGCCTCGTGGTAGCTCATCGGCACGCCGTCGTCGCCGAGGATGTTGATCTGGTCGGCCATTTCCCGGCCGCGGCGCACGAAGTTTTTGGCCTTGAGCACCTTGCCTACCCATCCGGGCTCCACCTTCTGATCCAGGAATTCCTGGATTTCAGGGTATTCCAGATACTTGGAGTAGCTTTCTATGGGGTTCACGGCGGGGTAGCGCTTCTGGTCGGCGCGGCTCTGCTCCAGGGCGTAGAAGCAGCGGGCGGCCTTCTTGGTGCTCTCGGTCACGGGTTCCTTGAGGTTTCCTCCGGCGGGGGAGACGGTGCCGATGAAGGTCACCGCGCCCGTCTGCCCGTTGTTCAGAACCACCATTCCTGCGCGGGAGTAGAAGTTGCTTATTATGGAAGAGAGGTCCACGGGGAACGCGTCCTGGCCGGGGAGCTCCTCCATACGGTTGCTCATCTCGCGCAGGGCCTGTGCCCAGCGGGAGGTGGAGTCGGCGAGCAGCAGGCACCTCAGGCCCATCGCCCTGTAGTACTCGCAGATGGTCATTGCGGTATAGACCGAGGCCTCTCGCGCGGCGACCGGCATATTGGAGGTGTTGCAGATTATGGTGGTGCGCTCCATCAGGTGACGCCCCGTGTGAGGGTCGATGAGCTCGGGGAACTCGGTGAAGATCTCCACAACCTCGTTGGCGCGCTCTCCGCAGGCCGCCATCACTATCACGTCGGCCTCGCCCTGCTTGGCTATGGCGTGCTGGAGCACCGTCTTTCCGCAGCCGAAGGGGCCGGGGATGAACCCGGTTCCGCCCTCCGCGATAGGGTCGAAGGAGTCGATCACGCGCACGCCCGTCTCCATAATCTTCGAGGGACGCGGCTTCTCGCGGTAGCCTTTGATTGCCACCTTCACGGGCCATTTCTGGGTCATCGTCACTTTTATGTCGTTCCCCTCGGAGTCGGAGAGCACGGCGATTTCCGTATCGACGTTGTAACTGCCGGCCGGGGCCACCGACTTCACGGTGTACTCGCCCTTGAAGCTGAACGGCACCATTATCTTGTGGGGCAGCCAGCCCTCCTTCACTTCTCCGAGCCAGTCGGCGGCCGAAACTTTGTCGCCCTCCTTGGCCAGGGGAGTGAAGTCCCAGAGTTTCACGCGGTCGAGAGGGTCGGTGTACTCGCCTCTCTTCAGGAACACTCCCGTCATCGTGGTGAGGTCGTTCTGCAGACCGTCATACACGCTCGACAGCAGGCCCGGGCCGAGGGTGGCCTCGAGCATCCTGCCCAGAAATTCCACTGAATCGCCGTTCTTCAGCCCGCGGGTGCTTTCGAACACCTGGACCGATGCACTGCTGCCGGTAACTTTGATGACCTCGGCGAGCAGGTCGGTGCCGGCAAGGTTGATGTGGCAGAGCTCATTCTCTGCCACAGGCCCGTCGACCTGCACCGTAACGAGGTTCGAGACTATTCCCGTAACCTTTCCTTTAGTTGCCATATGTCTATTTGTTGTTTCTTATTTCCTGAACTAGTTTGCGGAACAGGACGCGCCCCGTTTCGGGGTCGAGCCTGAGCCAGCGGTCTATTATCTGAAGACGCGCGGTGAACGAGAGGATCACGTCCAGGTCGAACACGTGCATCAGGGCCAGGTCCTCGGCCTTGCGCCAGAGAAGGTCGTCCAGCCCCTTCTCCCTGGCGAGTATGTCCTTCCTTTCCAGGACGGCGCGGATTTCTTCGTCGTCGGCTGCCCCGTCGTCTTCCGTGAGGGCTATGACGTCCTGCCCGGAAGGGCGCCCGAGGGCGGAGTTGAGGTAACGGACCTTGGCGTTGCGCATCTGAAGGTCATAGGCGTACCACTCCCGCGTGAAGCCCTGCCCGGATGCCAGGGCCCTGCGGTAGAAGTCTTCGCAGAGATTTTCCGGCTCCCGGCCGCTGAGGAAGAAGTCAAACTTCCCCCGATCTTTGCTTGAAAGCTGCTCCCTGATTGCGCCGAGAAGGGCGCCGGCGTCAAGGGAGGCGGCGTTCCTGTCGTCCTGCTGCAGAACCGGCAGCGAGGCGATTATGTATTCGTAATTATTCACCGAAGAGGAGTTTTCTCGTGACAGGACGAAGGTAACCGCCTATGAGCTCGCTGAAGCTCTCGTCGGTGAGGTTCACGAAATAGCTGCCGTCGGCGGGGCCGATGGTGAAGCCTCCGGCGATTTTCTTGCTGAAGCTTGCGCTTACTCCCGCTCCGAGAACCTTGGAAAGTTCTCCGGCGACCCAGGGCTCGAGCCCGGTCTTGAGCTTCTCGGGGAGGACGAGGGCTATGTCGGCGGCTTCCGTGGCGCTGAATCTCTTTGCCACTTCGGTGATGGTCTCCTTCAGAAATTCCGGGTCCGAGAGGGCCTTGGACACCTGCTCCGAGCAGATCTTCGTTACAACGAGGTTCTCGATGTCCTTCCTTGTGGCCTGGAGGCACTGGGCCGAGGCCATCTTGAGGTCGGATTCTGTCTTGGCCTTGCGGTCGGCGGCTTCCTTGTGCGCCGCGGCGAGTATTGCGTCCGCCTCGGCCCTGGCGTTCTCCACGAGGGCTGCGGCCTGCTTCTGCGCTTCCTCCAGAATGCGCTCTCCCTCTTCCTTCCCCTTCGACAGACCTTCCTTGTAGAGTTTGTCTGTAAGCTCCTGTAATTTGTTTGGCATTTTGCTTATTGTTTAGTGTGACTTTGTTTCGACCAACTAATATAAGCAAAATTTTCCAATCGGTCAACTGATTGTGCTGTAATCCTTGATTTCGTACTTGCCTTTGCGCAGTTCCCTTGCCAGAATCGCGTTCTCCGGGCTCTGCAGCGTGGGGTCGGCCTCGAGCACGCGCGAGGCATAGTTCCTGGCTTCCTCCAGCAGCAGGCCGTCCTTTGCCAGCGAGGCTATCCCGAGCGTCACGGGAAGGCCGCTCTGCTGGGTTCCCTCGAGGTCTCCGGGGCCGCGCATACGCATGTCTTCGTCGGCTATCTCGAAGCCGTTGTCGGTCCTTACCATCAGCTCCAGCCTCTGGAGGGCCTCCGCCCCGATTTTGGAGTCGCGCATCAGGATGCAGTACGACTTTTCTGCGCCGCGCCCGACCCTGCCGCGGAGCTGGTGCAGCTGGCTCAGGCCGAAGCGGTGGGCCGATTCTATCACCATGACGCTGGCGTTGGGTACGTCCACTCCCACTTCTATCACTGTGGTGGAAACCAGTATCTGCGCCCTTCCGGCGGCGAATGCGTCCATATTGAAGGCCTTCTGCTCCGGGGTCTGCTGCCCGTGCACGATGGCCACCTTGTAGCCTTGCTCCAGGGGAAATGCCTTTATTATGTCTTCGTAGCCGCGTTCCAGGTTCTGCATGTCGGTCTTCTCGCTCTCGAATATCATTGGATAAACCACGAAGACCTGCCTCCCCGCCGCTATCTCTTTCTTGATGAAGTTGTACATCGCCCGGCGCTTCTCCTCCCCGATGAGCATTGTCTGTATGGGTTTCCTGCCCGGGGGCATCTCGTCCAGGACGCTCACGTCAAGATCGCCGTAGAGAGTCATAGCCAGAGTCCTGGGGATGGGTGTGGCCGTCATCACCAGTATGTGGGGCGCGAATCCTTCTGCCGGCCCCTTGGCCCAGAGCTTGGAGCGCTGGTCCACCCCGAAGCGGTGCTGTTCGTCGATTATGGCAAGGCCCAGGTTCCTGAAGACGACGGGGTCTTCCAGAAGGGCGTGCGTGCCGACCGTTATTCCCACCGAACCGTCGGCGAGCCCCTCGAGGACTGGCCTGCGGTCCTTCTGCTTCACGCTGCCGGTGAGCAGGGCACATTCCACGCCCGTGGGCTCAAGGTAGCGCTTTATGTTGGCAAAGTGTTGCTGCGCAAGGACTTCCGTGGGGGCCATTATGCAGGCCTGGAAGCCGTTCCCCACCGCGATGAGGGCGCTGAGCACGGCCACCATTGTCTTGCCGGACCCGACGTCGCCCTGGAGCAGGCGGTTCATCTGGCTGCCGCCGGCAAGGTCGCTCCGGATTTCCTTTATCACCCGCTGCTGGGCCCCGGTCAGCCGGTAGGGGAGGGCGTTGTAGCAGGCGTGGAAGGGCTGCCCCACCTTGGGCATCGGTATGCCGTGGACGGCCCTGGAACGCACATATTTCTGCTTCAGGAGGCAGAGCTGAAGATAGAAGAGCTCTTCCAGCTTCAACCTTCTGGTGGCTTTCTGCAGGGCATAGGAGTCGGAGGGGAAATGTATGTTCTTGAGGGCGTACTGCAGGGAGCAGAGGCCGAGGTCGCGGAGCACGTACTCCGGCAGGCTCTCCTCCACTTCGGGAAGGCACAGCCCCAGGGCCGACTGCTGCAGTTTGCACATCACCTTGCCGGTGATGCCGCCGCTTTTCAGCTTTTCGGTGCTGGGATAGACTCCCGTCAGGCAGGACTGGACCATAGACCCCTCCTGCGGGAGGTCTATTTCAGGGTGGACCATATTGATTCTGCCGTTGTATTCCTGCGGCTTCCCGAAGAAGACGAAGGTCCTGCCGGGTTCCAGCTTGTCCCAGACCCATTTGACGCCTTTGAAGAACACCGTCTCCAGCCTGCCGGTGGAATCCTCCACGACAACGCTCAGATGCTTGATGTTGATGAGGTTGCGGCTGACCACCTTTGCCTGGATCTGGGCCCAGGCGAGGTCGGGGGTGACTTGCGCAATCGGGGTGATGCTGCTGCGGTCTATGTACCTGAACGGGTAGAACCGGATCAGGTCTCCCAGGGTTGACAGGCCCAGTTCCCTTTCCAGCAGCGCCGCCCTTTTGGGACCGACCCCGCCGAGAAACTGGATACCGGTGGCCAGCTCGCCCACGCCCTAACGCATCAGGAAGGGATACTTCTCGACGTGCTTGATGGCCTCGCAGGTTCCTCGGCCCACGGCTTTCAGGGGGTCGTCGGCAACGTGGAACTGTATGCCGGACATATCGGAGAAACGCTGGGCGATGCCTCGCAGGAGCGACCCTCCGCCGGCAAGCCAGATACCCCTCTCCACTATGTCGGAGTAGAGTTCGGGGGGAGTGAGGGAGAGCACGTGGAGTATGGCCTCCTCGATTTTGCGGATGGTTCCGTCGATGCAGTGGGCGATTTCCTCGTAGCCTATCTCCGTTTCCACGGGATGTGCGGTGACGACGTTCTTGCCCCTTATCTTGTAGGGCTCGGGCGCCTCTTCGTCCTCGGGGAGTTCCGTGAGCACCGAGCCGATGGTCTTCTTGATCTGCTCCGCGGTGGGGGTTCCCACCTTGATGCCGTGCTGGCGGCTCAGGTAATCGACTATGTCGGCCGTGATCTCGTTGCCGGCGGTGCGGATGCTGCTGGCCTCCACTATGTCGCCCAGGGAAATGACGGCGATTTCGGTGGTGCCGCCGCCTATGTCCACTATCATATTGCCCCTCGGGGCCAGGACGTCGAGCCCTATTCCAAGGGCGCTGGCCATAGGCTCATAGACGAGATAGACGTCGCGCCCGCCGGCGTGCTCGGAGGAGTCGCGCACGGCCCTTATCTCCACGGGGGTGGAGCCCTTGGGGATTCCTATGACGAGCTTGTAGCTCGGGGTGAAGAGCCTGCTGGTGTGGCCCGAGGCCTTCTGGATGAAGCCCTTTATCATCTGCTCGGCCGCGTTGAAGTCGGCTATGACGCCGCTTATCAGGGGACGGACGGTGACGATTCCCGGGTTCTCCTTTCCCTCCATCAGCTGGGCCTGGCTTCCGATGGCGCGCAGTGCGCCGGACCTGGAGTCAAGGGCCACTATCGAGGGTTCGTCCAGAACTATCTTTCCGTTCTGGTAGATGACTGTATTCGCTGTGCCAAGATCTATGGCCAGCTCGTGTTTGAGCATAGACATTCCGTAATTTGGTGCGGCTTGATTTTCCGCGTCGTAAAGTTACCAAACATTTTGACCAATGACAAATTTTTGCTAAATTTGCACCAATTTCGGCGTAGGAAACAAGTTTAAACTTTTAATACATCAAATTATGTCAAAAATCGATTTGAGCAAGTACGGCATCCAGGGAACTACCGAGGTTCTCTACAACCCTACTTACGAGGTTCTTTACAACGAAGAGACCAAACCCGGTCTCGAGGGCTTCGACAAAGGTCAGCTGACCGAACTCGGCGCCATAAATGTGATGACCGGCGTATACACCGGCCGTTCCCCCAAGGACAAGTACATCGTCATGGACGAGAACTCCAAGGACACCGTATGGTGGAATTCCCCCGAGTATCCCAACGACAACCACGAGATGTCCCAGGAGGTCTGGGCAGAGGTCAAGAAGATCGCTGTCGGCCAGCTCTGCGGCAAGCGCCTTTTCGTGGTCGACGGTTTCTGCGGCACCCACAAGGACACCCGTATGAAGGTCCGCTTCATAATGGAGGTCGCCTGGCAGGCTCATTTCGTCACCAATATGTTCATCCGCCCGCAGAACGAGGCCGAGTTCGAGCAGGAGCCCGATTTCGTGGTTTACTGCGCTTCCAAGGCAAAGGTCAGCAACTTTGCCGAGCTTGGTCTCCGCACCGACACCTGCGTCGCCTTCAACGTGACCAGCAAGGAGCAGGTCATCCTCAACACCTGGTACGGCGGTGAGATGAAGAAGGGCCTCTTCTCGATGATGAACTACTACCTCCCCCTCAAGGGCATCGCAGCAATGCACTGCTCCGCCAACACCGACATGAACGGCGAGAACACCGCCATCTTCTTCGGCCTGAGCGGCACCGGCAAGACCACCCTTTCCACCGACCCCAAGCGCCTTCTCATCGGTGACGACGAGCACGGCTGGGACGACGAGGGCGTCTTCAACTTCGAGGGCGGCTGCTACGCCAAGGTCATCAACCTCGACAAGGAGTCCGAGCCCGACATCTACAACGCCATCCATCGCGACGCCCTCCTCGAGAACGTCACCGTTGACGCCGAGGGCAAGATCGACTTCGCCGACAAGAGCGTCACCGAGAACACCCGCGTGAGCTATCCCATCTATCACATCAACAAGATCGTCCGTCCCTACAGCCAGGGTCCCGCTGCAAAGCAGGTCATCTTCCTCTCGGCCGATGCGTTCGGAGTTCTTCCTCCCGTCAGCATCCTCACCCCCGAGCAGTGCAAGTACTACTTCCTGAGCGGCTTCACCGCCAAGCTCGCAGGTACCGAGCGCGGAATCACCGAGCCCACTCCCACCTTCAGCGCCTGCTTCGGCCAGGCCTTCCTCGAGCTGCATCCCACCAAGTATGCCGAGGAACTCGTCAAGAAGATGGAGAAGAGCGGCGCCAAGGCTTACCTCGTGAACACCGGCTGGAACGGCACCGGCAAGCGCATCAGCATCCGCGACACCCGCGGCATCATCGACGCCATCCTCGACGGCAGCATCGACAAGGCTCCCACCAAGCAGATCCCTTACTTCAACTTCGAGGTTCCCACCGAACTCAAGGGTGTTGACACCGGCATCCTCGACCCTCGCGACACCTACGCCGACGCTTCCGTCTGGGACGAGAAGGCAAAGGATCTGGCCGGCCGCTTCATCAAGAACTTCGGCAAGTACACCACCAACGACGCCGGCAAGGCCCTCGTTGCAGCTGGTCCCCAGCTTTAATATGCTTCATCGATAAAGGCGCCGGCCCGCAAATGCCGGTGCCTTTTCGTTTCCTTTGATGATGAAAGGCCGACTCTATCTCATACCCTCGCCCCTTGGCGACTGCCCGCTGGAGGAAGTCCTTCCCGCGGGAGTGCTGGGCAAGGCCTGCTCCCTGAAGTGCTTCGTCGTGGAGGAACTGCGCACCGTGCGCCGGTATCTTTCCGCCGCAGGGCTCCGCGGGCACATCGACGAACTGGAGTTCCACGAACTCAACGAGCACACCGACGACGGCGCGGTTCGCTCTTATATGGCCCTGTTCGACAAAGGCGACGTCGGCCTCATCTCCGAGGCCGGACTTCCCGCCGTCGCCGACCCCGGTGCCAGGCTCGTCGCCCTGTGCCACGAGCAGGGAGTGGAGGTGGTGCCGCTGGTTGGCCCTTCCTCCCTTATGCTGGCCCTGATGGCCTCCGGGCTCAACGGCCAGTCCTTCGCCTTCCGGGGCTACATCCCTGCCAAGACAGAGGAGCGCCGCCAGACCCTTCGCGAGATGGAGAAGACCTCCAGACAGCTGGGGCAGAGCCAGATAATGATAGAAACCCCTTACCGCAACGACTCCCTCTTTGCCGATATGCTCCAGGTCCTGCAACCCTCCACCTGCATCTGCGTTGCGGCCGACCTGACCCTCCCGACCCAGAGCATACGGACGACGAGTGCGGCGCAGTGGAAGAAACTGCAGCCCGCCCCCATCGGCAAGCGTCCCTGCGTGTTCATAATACTTGCAAGATGAAAGGAACCCTGGAACTGACAGGAATGGAGTTTCACTCCTTCCACGGCTGCCTGCCCGAGGAAAGGGAACGGGGCAATACCTTCGTTGTTGACCTCAGCGCAAGGTACGATGTCTCCCGCGCGGCTCTTTCCGACGACCTTTCCGACGTGCCGGACTATTCGGGAATCTACGACCTTGTGGCCGAGCGGATGGCCGAACCGTCAAACCTTATAGAAAACGTTGCGGCGCGCATAGCCTCCTGCGTGGCGGCCGCCTTCCCGGAACTGGAAGACCTGAAGGTGAGCGTCGCAAAAAAGAATCCCCCCGTGGCCGGCAAGGCCGCCTGGTCAAGATTCACAGTGGAATATGACAAGGACTAAACTCACTTTTCTGGGTACCGGGACCTCCCAGGGCCTGCCGATGATAGGCTGCGACTGCGAGAAATGCACCAGCGCCGACCCCCGCGACAAGCGCCTGCGCGCTTCGGTCTTCGTTGAATACGACGGCCTTTCGATCCTGGTCGACGCCGGCCCCGACTTCCGCACCCAGATGCTGCGCTCGGGAATAAGGCACATAGACGCCATCCTCCTGACCCACAATCACAAGGACCACACCGGCGGCCTTGACGACGTGCGCGCCTTCAACCTTGTGGAGCACCATCCCATAAACATATTCTGCGAGAAATACGTGGAGCAGTCCCTGCGTGGCGAATACCCCTACGCCTTTGCCGACGAGAAATACCAGGGCGCTCCGGAGTTCCACGTCCACAACATCAGCGGCTCGGCCCCTTTCACCGTGCATTCCAATTCCCTTGAGGACTGGCTCGAGTGGGAAATGGGCTACGGGTTCAGGCATCTGCCTCCCAGGAATCCCGTCGATGCCAGCGTGGAGATAATCCCCATCCAGGGCTGGCATCATAAGAAAAAAGTCCTTTCGGTGCTGGGATACCGCTTCGGCAACATCGCTTATCTGACCGACATCAATATGATGGACGACTGCGAGTTCGAGAAGCTCCGCGGCCTGGAGGCCGTGACGCTGGGCTGCGTCAAGATAGGCACCCATCACGCCCATCCCTCGCTTCAGGAATGTCTGGATTTCTTTGAAAGGGTTGGCGCCAAGACTTCCTACATAACCCATATCTCGCATCTGCTGCCCAAGTATGAAGACTTCGACAAGATGCTGCCCGGGAACGTTCATCCCGCCTACGACGGGCTTGTGATAGAGGGTTAGATGACCACGTCGCAGAGCCGGCCGCAGAGGGTCTCGTCCCACTCGCGCTCCAGACGGATGTAGTTGCCGGTGTAGCCTTCCATCCTTCCGCCCCTGTCGGTGCTTTCCCAGAGCACCTTTTCCCGTATTCCGCGGTTTGCCGCGGTGAATTCCGCGTTCAGCCTGGAACTGAGTTCCTCCAGCCTTGCGACCCTTTCGGCCTTTGTCTGTTCAGGCACCTGGCCCGGCATCTGCGCCGCAGGGGTTCCCGGCCTTCTGGAGTAGGGGAACACGTGGATGAACGCCGGCCTGATTCTTTCAAGGAAACGCACCGTGCCCTCGAACATTTCCCGGGTTTCGCCGGGAAGCCCCACCATAACGTCTATCCCGAAGAATACCAGCGGCTTTCCCGGGGCTTCCATCTTTTCCCTGATGCTGCTGAGTTTTGCCTCGAAGAAGGCCGTGTCGTAATGACGTCCCATACGGCCGAGGAGTTCGTCGCTGCCGGTCTGCAGGGGAATGTGGAAGTGGGGCTGGAATTTGGTCCCGGAGGCAATCCAGCCGACGATTTCGTCGGTCAGGAGGTTGGGCTCTATCGATGAAATCCGGTAGCGTTCTATCCCTTCAACCCCGTTCAGCGCTTTCAGGAGGTCGAGAAACGATTCCCCGGTGGTCCTGCCGAAGTCGCCGGTGTTGACTCCCGTGAGGACTATCTCCTTGACCCCTTCGGCAGCTATCGCCCGGGCATTTTTCACGCATTCGCAGACGGGCACGTTCCGGCTCCTTCCGCGGGCATAGGGCACCGTGCAGTATTTGCAGAAATTGTTGCAGCCGTCCTGCACCTTGAGGAATGAACGGGTGCGTTCGCCGGTGCTGTAGGCGGGGAAAATCGCCCCTTCGCAGCCGCCGCCTCCCGGTATCACGAGCGATTTCTCTTCGGCCCCGTAAACTCTCGTCACGCCTTCTATGGCCTCGATCGAGGCCCGGCGCAGCTCGGCGCTGCAGCCCGTTACGTAGATTTCGGCTTCGGGGTTGATCCTGTGGACCTTGCGTATGAGATTTCGGGACTTGGTGTCGGCCGTGGCAGTGACGGAACAGGTGTTCACGAGGTAGGCGTCGGCCTTCTCCCTCCAACCCACGACATCCCATCCGGCGGCCTTGAAGCCGCGCTCGTAGGTTGAGGTTTCGGCATAATTGAGCTTGCAGCCGAGGGTGAGGAATGCTATCTTACTCATCCGCCTCTATTTTTATGGTGACGGTCTCGCGGGTCCTGATTCCGTCGGTCTCGTTCCTGCGGGACGACTCTCCCGTCTCTTTCTGACGCTGCTTCCTGGTTACGCTCCGCCAAAGGTCGCGGAGGTTGCTGTATTCCTTCTGCCAGCTCAAGCCCACTCCGTTGCGCTGCGAGTTGTCGAGGTAGGTGGTGTACTGGTCGGCCGAGTGGGAGAAGAGCTTCAGGCGGAACTGGCCCTGGCGGTCCAGCTTCAGGTCTATGTCCAGGTCGCCCGCAAAGTCGCCTTTGTCGCCGGTGCTGTACTGCCGGTTGCCTATGGAACCGTTCACCACGACCCTGTTGTTGAAGAGCTGCGTGCTCACCGCAACGTCAAAGACATCCTTGCCGCTGTTGTTCTGCTGGTAGTTGAAGCCGAAGTCCAGCGGGACGTCGAGCTTCTGCAGGATGTTGTTGAGTTGGCCCGACACTATGGAACTGACGCTGGAATAAAGGACATTGTTGCTGTTGAACACGCCCGACCTTTCGTCGGGGATGAAGCTGCCCATCACCAGGAGCGCCACGAACTGTTTCTGAACCTTGTCTTCGGTGTTCAGTGCCGCCTGCACCTGCGCCTGGGTGGTGGGGTCGAGGTCAGGCACGTTCACCTCGAATCCGATTTCCGGGCTGCTTAGCTTGCCGGAGATGTTGAGCAGGCATTCCACCGCGCGGCGCGTGGCCGTTGCAGTGGTGTCGGCAAGAAGGGTGGAGAGCTGCGTCTTGAGGTTGTATGCGGCGGTTATGTCCAGCTCCGTGTCCGGTATTGCGCCGTTGAATTTGAGGGAACTGCCCTGAGTTATGTCGAGGTCCTTGTCGATGAGGTTGGCCGCATTGAAGTGGAACTTTCCGCCGGAAAGCGTGTAGTTGCCGTTGATGTTGAGCTGGTTCTTCGCAGGCCTTAGGAACAGTTCGGCCGAGCCCTGCCCGCCTGCGGTGAGGGAGCTGCCGGAGTCGCCACCGAGCGTCACCGCCGCGGTGAGTCCCGAAGATACGTTGATTCTGGCGTGGGCGCTGAAGTCCCCGGCCAGTTTCTTCCCCTTCGTCTTTCCTTCTGCCATCAGCTTCTCATAGTCGTCGAGCGGCTTTTCAGCCTGCACGAAGGTCAGCAGGTCGCTCGTCGCCCCGGTAAGCGCGGAGCCCAGGGCCACGTGCACAATGCCCTCGCTGCCGGTCCTGACATCGGCGTCGAGGGAAAGTTTGTCGAGCGGCCCGCTTATCTGCGCGTTTCCTCCCGCCGTCACCTGGCCGTAATAGCTTTGCCCTGAGGCGGCTCCGGAATCGAGCATCAGCAGATTCCTGAAGTCCAGGCCGGCGTCGAGTTTCATATCCTTGAAGTGGTCGTATTTCAGCGAGCCGTTTATGGTTCCCTTTCCGCTCAGGCGGTCGGTTACCTTCACTTCGTCGAAGAACAGCCCTGAGTCGTTCACGTGCAGGGGACCGTCGACGGTGTATTCCACTCCCGTAAGTCCCAGACTGACTTTCACTTCGTCAAGACGCAGGCCGCTGCTCCTTATGTTCAGCCTGTCGGTGGGCCCGTCGATGTCGATGTGCCCGGAGATCCCTCCGCCAAGGCCGCTGAAGATGCCTCCCAGGAAGGGGAGGGCGAGCGACGGACTCATCCTGTCCAGATCGACGGTGGCGGTGAGAGCCTTATTGCCGGGATTGTAGGAGGCCGACGACGATATTGCAGTGCGTCCGTCCATCTCGTTGAGCAGTATTGCCCCGATGCTGCTGGTGGGCTCGTCCCAATTGCCGGTTATGCTGAAGTCGCCGGCCCTGTTCCCTCCGATTGCGATTCCCTCCGCCTTAAGGGAGAGCATCGTGCCTTCGCCCTTGCTGAGCGGGGTGGAGAGGTATCCGCTGCCGTTTACAAGGCCCTCGAAACCGTAATTTTTCCCGAGGATGGTGTCTATACCTTTGAGATTCAGGTTGTTGATGCTCAGGCTCAGGGTCGCGGGATCCTTGCCGGAGATGCCGCCGTCTAGCCGTATCGACTGCTCTCCGCAGCTGAGGCTGAAGTCGTCGAAGCTCACCGACCCGCCGCTGAAGCACAGTTGCGACTCCGAGATTCTCCAGGTGCCGTTCTCTATCCTTATGTAGGATTCGAGGGGATGGGCCCTGACCACAAGGGAATCTTCCCGGGTGCGGAGCAGCTCGCCGTTAACGTAGATTTCAGCCGTGCCGTCAAGTTCCTGCAGATTGTCGAACTGGGCCGCCAGGGCAAAGCTGTTGTCTTTCGCCCAGGCTGTGAAGGAAGGGCTCCTGATGGTGAGGAGGTCGGACTGGAACTCGGTGCCGGTGATGAAGGCGTTGAGGCTGCCGTCGAGGTTGTCGATGCATACCGAGGCCCCCTTGAGGTAATTGCTGCCGAAGGCTATGCCGGGGGAGGTGATGCGGGTGTCGAAGGTCCCGTCGCCATCGAGGGAGGAGTTTATGACCGTGCCGTCGGCAATGTAGAGGTCGGGAAGGACGTAGGCGAGCAGTTCCCTGCTGCCGTGCAGTTTCACCTCCGCGGCGTATGTGCCCGATTCCCGGTCCTCGGTCCTGCTGCCTGTAGGATACAGGTTGGCGAGCCGGCTTCTGGTGGTCGCATCCTGCAGGTCTCCCCAAATTTCCTTTATGCCGCGGCTTCCGTTGTAGGTGGCGTCGGCGAAGGAGGAGTGGAAAGCAAGGCTCTGCCCGCCGTGGCCGGAGTTGAATTCCGCGTTTGCGTCGCCCAGCCGGTAGGTCCCTCCGTCGTTGATGAGACAGAGGCCGGTGATTCCGGCAGTGCCGCCTATGCTGCCCGGGCCGGCTGTGGAGGATGCTTCCGCCTCGAGGCCGAAGGATACTTCGGAACTGCCGCCTCTGGTATCGAGGTTCAGAGCCCGGAGGTCGGCTTTCGTGACGTCCCCCGACAGCTTGTATGTGGCGGTTCCTTCGGCTATGCTCCCGCCGCCTGTCGCAGTCAGGAGAGCCTGCAGGGAGGGGTCGCCGGAGCGCAGTTCGGCCGAGAACCCTTCCGGAGCCCAGGTTCCTTCGGCCCTGATGCCGCTGTAGGTGTATCCCAGGGCTTCCAGGCTGCTGACGGAGAGAGAGTCCACGGTGGCTCTTATGCCCTTTTGCTCCAGCCTCAGATTCGCGCTGAAAAGTGCGTCGGCCTTGCCCAGGGCGTCGATTCCGAGCATTTTTCCGCAGTCAAGGGCCGACGTGCCTATTGTGCCCCTCAGCTCGATGGGACGCGCGGTGTCGGTAGCGTTCCTGAGGTCCAGGCTGGCGCGGATGCTGCCTATGGAAGATGTGATGGTCCCTTCTATGGCCGACTTGTTGATGGGGCCTTCCATAGAACCGGTGAAGGTGAATTCCCTTCCCGGAGCAAGGCCGCCGAGCTCCAGGGAACCCCGCCCTTGGGCCCAGCTGTTCACGAAATCCGAGACGCTCCTTGTGTTGAAGTGGAATTCGTGCACCTTCGCACTGAGCAGGAAATTCAGGGGGTCGGGCAGGCCGATGATGCGGCACTCGGCCCTGCCGCTCACCCCGCTGTAGAGGTCGGTGAAGCTGAACCCGCTGACCGACAAGTCGTTGACGTATCCGCTGACGTATCCTCCAAAAGCCTCTGCAACTATCGGGTTTCCGTAAAGCGCCGGAGCGAAGTAAGCCACGCTCTCTATGGCCACGGTGCTGTGCGACAACCTTCCTTCCAGCCGGACTTCTTCAATGAAGTTGGAGAAACTCCCCACGTGCTTGTAGTACAGCGCAAGACTGGCCAGGCGTATGTCGCTCGGGCCGCTGAGAAGGTGGAGGTCGTTTATGAGTGTCTTGCCAAGCCCGACCTCGCAGCTTCCCGTGAGATTGTCGATGCTGAATCCCGACTTCTCCCTTGCCTTGAGCCTTGTGCAGTTGCCGTACATCTTGCCGCCGGCAAAGCGGAGGCCGTTGGCCTTCAGGTCCTCCACGACAACGTCCATATCCTCGAAGTCTATGCTGTGCTCGCCAATGGGGACGACGCGTGGGCCGAACGACAGCATCGCAAAGCGGAAGTTCCTGACCCTGACGCTGCGAAGGTCGAATATGTCGGGCCCGGGCTCAGCCGGAACGGGCTCCTCGACGGGCATGTTGAATATGCGCTGCAGGTTGGTGACGGTGCCTCCCGGAGTCAACGCCTTTTCGCTCGGCTCCATCACAAGGGTCATCTGAGCGTCGCTGACGCTGGCCCTTCCCAGATGCAGGCCCTCGCCGGAAAGAAGCCCCTTGAGGGTGAAGGATGCGGTTATGCTGCGGGCGTAGAAGAGAGTGTCCACCGGGGCCCAGCCGCGGTCGTGGATGTCTTCGGTATAGGGCGTGGAGTCCAGGATGAGGGCGTCTTTGAGAAGCAGTGCGCCGGTGGGCATCACCTTTATCTCGCTGAAGCTCACTTTCCCGTCGAGCCCCTTTTCCAGTTTGTCAAGGGCATAGTTGCACAGCTTCTGCTGGACTCCCGGCAGCTGGACGGCGAAAATCGCGGCCAACGGCAGCAGGAGCAGCAGTCCGGCTATCCTTGCGGCTATGTTGTATCCCTTGGGCATTGCGTTTCTAAAAATCGGCTATCCGTGAAACCGGAGCGGCGTCAAGCGGGCTGCGCTCTCCGGCAAGATAATGGTAATATCCGGCGATGGCTATCATCGCGGCGTTGTCGGTCGTGAATTTGAATTCAGGCAGATAGGTATTCCATCCGCGCTTGCGGCCCTCGGCCTCGACGCGGCTCCTGAGCCCGCTGTTGGCGCTCACGCCTCCGCCTATTGTTATTTCCTTTATTCCGGTCTGCTTCGCGGCCTTCACGAGTTTGTCCATCAGTATGTCTATCAGGCACTTCTGGAATGAAGCGCAGATGTCTTCCTTGTTCTTCTGCATAAAGTCGGGGTCCTTGGCGGTCTCGTCCCTGACGAAATACAACAGGGAGGTCTTGATTCCGCTGAAGGAGTAGTCGAGCCCGGGAAGGTGGGGCTTTGCGAACTTGAAGCGTTCCGGGTCGCCGAGCCCGGCCAGCTTGTCCACGATAGGCCCGCCGGGATAGCCCAGCCCCATCATCTTGGAACATTTGTCGAAGGCCTCTCCCACGGCGTCGTCGATGGTCTGGCCGAGAATTTCGAAGTGCAGGGGGTCGTTCACCCTGACAATCTGCGAGTTGCCTCCGCTCACCAGCAGGCAGAGGTAGGGGAACGAAGGCTGCCTCACGCTCACTCCCGGCTGCTTCACGAATCCGGCCAGAATATGGCCCTGGAGGTGGTTCACGTCAACCGTGGGGATATCGAGGGCCACGCCGAGCGATTTTGCGAAGGAGGTTCCCACCAGGAGCGAACCCAGAAGTCCCGGGCCGCGGGTGAAGGCGATGGCCGTAAGGTCCGCGGGTTCCACACCGGCCCTTTTCAGGGCTTCGCTCACCACCGGCACGATGTTCAGTTCGTGGGCGCGGGAGGCCAGTTCGGGGACGACTCCGCCAAAGGCCCTGTGCACCTCCTGCGAGGCAATGACGTTGGAGAGCAGCCAGCCGTCGCTGATTACGGCGGCCGAGGTGTCGTCGCAGGATGATTCTATTCCGAGTATTATGTCTGCCATTCTATCTGTTTTCTTTCAGTTTGGACGCGCAGCTTTCGGCGCAACGTATGCCGTCCAGCGCACTGGATACTATGCCTCCGGAGTAGCCGGCGCCTTCTCCGCAGGGATACAGGCCGGGAATCGACGAGTATTCCAGGGTTTCGGGGTCCCTGGGGATGCGTACGGGCGACGAGGTCCTGGATTCCACGCCCAGGAGCAGGGCGGCGTTGGTGTAGTAATTCTTCATCTTCACGCGGGGGAAGGCCTTCTGCAGGCGGCCTGCCACCATCGGGGGCAGCAGTTCGTGCAAGGGGGCCGATATGACCCCGGGGTGGTAGGAGGTCTCGGGCATCTTCTTGCTGATTTTTCCGAGGCAGAAGTCCTCCATCCTCTGGGCCGGTGCTGCCATCGGGTTCTGCGGGGCCGATTTGTCGGAGATTCTTGCCTTCTCGCACCAGTCGAACATATCCCTTTCAACCTTCTGCTGGAAGTCCATCAGCCTGAGAGGGTCGGTGCCGGGCACGTCTTCCGGCTCGACCTGCACCACTACTCCGGCGTTGGCGAATTTCCCGCTGCGCGCAGAGTTCGACATTCCGTTCAGCACGACGGTCCCGCTTTCCGTGGAGCTGGGCACCAGGATGCCTCCGGGGCACATGCAGAACGAGAACACGCCGCGGCCGTCAACCTGCTCCACGAAGGAATATTCCGCCGCGGGGACTCCCGGCTTCCAGGTCCCGTGGTATTGGCACCAGTTGATCTTCTCCTGCGGGTGCTCCACCCTCACGCCCAGGGCGAATCCCTTGGCCTCCAGTTCTCCGCCGGAGCGGCGCAGCATCTCGTAAATGTCTCGCGCGGAGTGGCCGGTCGCAAGAATCACGGCCTTGCCGCCGTATTCCGTTCCGTCGGCGGTGCCGACCTTCAGGCCCGTTCCGTCGGCGGCAACCGAAGTCACCCTGGCTCCGAAATGGTATTCCCCTCCGTGGGCCGTTACGGCTTTGCGTATGTTCTCAACCACGACGGGCAGTTTGTCGGAGCCTATGTGGGGGTGGGCATCGACCAGGATGTCGGGCGAGGCCCCCATCTCCACGAGCCGGTAAAGGACTTCGCGCACGTCGCCCCTCTTCCCGGAGCGGGTGTAGAGTTTTCCGTCGGAGAAGGCGCCGGCCCCGCCCTCGCCGTAGCAGTAGTTGGATTCGGGATTCACCGCTCCGGTGCGGCTCAGCTCCGCCATATCGTACTTGCGGGCGTGCACGTCTTTGCCGCGCTCCAGCACTATGGGCCTGAGCCCCAGGCAGATGAGCTTCAGGGCCGCGAACATTCCGGCGGGCCCCGCCCCCACTACGACCACGGCGGGGGAGTCCTTCACGCTGCGCAGCCCGGGAAGGACGTATTCCTCATATTTCTCCTCCGGCCCGTAAGCCTCGTACTGATAGCGCCAAACCGGCTCCTTGCGGGCGTCGATGCTCCTTTTGCGCAGCACCCACTTCATTCCGCCGGCCTTGGCCTCTATCTCCTTGAGGCGCGGTTCCCTGGTCAGAGGGCATACTATCTCGAATTCTTTCATCTCATTTTTTAACTTATCTCGATATCACTCCGCTTCCAAGCAGTTCCGGGGCGTCCCAAGGGTCGGAAGGGTCCCTGAGGGCGTACCAGGCGGCGAACTGCCCGGCCGTGATGCTCCTCTGGGGCTCGTCGAACAGGACATACAGCCCGTCGGGCTTCATAAGAAGGACGGCATCCTGCAGGTCCTGCCTGTAGCGGATTCTTACCCTGCAGCGCAGTTGCGCCCCTTCCGGGAGGGCGTTCGCCGGATTGGTCCAGCGGACTTCGTCGGGGTTCACCTTCAGCGCCCTGCGGTAGAGGCCGGGGTGGTCTTCGCCTTCTCCCACGTAGATTATGTTGCGCTGAACGTCGGTTGCAATCACGAAGAGGGGGCTTTTGTGGCCGCCTATGGCCAGGCCCTTGCGCTGCCCGTTCGTGTAGAACTGGGCCCCTTCGTGCCTGCCTGCCACGGCCCCCCAGGGGTTGGCCTTGTATCTGGTCTTCTTTATGTGCTTCTTGCCGCTGCGGTAGGTCTCGGTCTCGAAGACTATTCCGGAATAGTCGTACGGGACTTCCATCTCTTCCGGGGTGGTGCGGGGAGGGAGGGGTCGTAGAAGGCGCGGAATACTTCCACTACGTCGCCTTCCACGCTCTTCAGCTTCTGCTGCAGGAACACCGGCAGGTCCACCTTTCCCACGAAGCAGATGCCCTGGGAGTCTTTCCTGTCGGCGCTGGGAAGACCGGCTTCCGCCGCGATGCGCCTCACCTCTGCCTTGGTCAAGTGGCCTATGGGGAAAAGGGCTGAATGCAGCTGCTCCTGGTCCAGGCGGCACAGGAAATAGCTCTGGTCCTTGCCCGGGTCGATTCCCTCCAGAAGGCTCACGCTGCCGTCGGGATTGTCCCTGCGGCGGCAGTAATGCCCCGTGGCCACGGCGTCTGCGCCCAGCGCTTTTGCCTTCCTGAGAAAGGCGTCGAACTTTATCTCGCTGTTGCAGAGGACGTCGGGGTTGGGGGTGCGGCCCTTTTCGTATTCGCTGAACATATAGTCGGCCACCCGTGCCATATATTCGTCGCTCAGGTCCACGAAGTAGAAGGGGATTCCGATCTTGCGCGCGACCATCTCCGCCACGAATTTCTCCTCCTCCCATTCGCAGTCGCCGTGGAGGGTGCCCTCGATGTCGTGCCAGTTCTGCATATACATCGCGAACACCTCGTGACCCTGCTGCTTCAGGAGCAGGGCCGCAACTGAGGAATCGACTCCTCCGGAAAGTCCGACGCAAATTTTCATATATCCTACAAAGATAACTCAAATTTGCGTTATTTGGCGGATTTATTTAACTTTGAAAAGTTAAACGCTGAAAAATGACCCTCAAGGAAATCAAAATCAACTTCACCGAGTACTCAGAGGTAGAGGAAATGAACCCCGAAGACCGCGAACTTGCCTCCGAGGCGCTTGCCGCAATGTCGGGCGCGTACGCCCCCTATTCGCATTTTCACGTGGGCGCCGCCGTCAGGATGAGCAACGGGCAGATAGTGCGCGGGGCCAACCAGGAAAACGCCGCGTTTCCCAGCGGCCTGTGCGCCGAGCGCACCGCGATGTTCGCCGCAAGCGCCAGGTATCCCGACAAAGATATGCGCTCCATAGCCATCGCGGGCGGAGTCTTCGGCCGCCTTGGCTCCGAACCCACCACCCCCTGCGGGGCCTGCCGTCAGGTTATGGCGCAGTATCAGACGAAGGCCGGAAAGCCTATGTCTGTCATTATGCTGGGTTCCAAGAGGATATGGAAATTCGAGAGGGTGGACGACATCCTCCCTCTCATATTCGATGCAATCTGATTCCCGGATGGCTACAGACCGGCTTCTTCGATAAAGGCGGCAAGGGTTGAGCCGTCGTCGATGGAGACGGTGAGGTCGGTGAGGATGCTCACCTTCTCGGCGGGAGCGTAGTTCAGCACGTTCTGTGCGCTGGACTTCACGCAGTAGTCGCCCGCTATACCGCAGACGTCAATCTGTGCGCTTGCCTCGAAGATTGCCTTTATGGGGTCGTCGGAGGCAAGGTTTTCAAATGCGCCGTACTGCTCCTTGTCCTGCTCCATTCCCTTGAAGAAGAGATGGCTTTTGCCCGATGCCAGGATGGGGGAGAATTCGTCGGCAAGACCTGCGCCCTGGGTGTAGGCCACGCAGTGGACGGGCCAGGGACCGCCCTGGGCGGCGAAGGAACAGTGGTTGCCGGGATGCCAGTCGAGGGTGAACACGACGGCGTCGTAGGAGCCTGCAATCTCCGCAATCTTTGCGGGCAGCAGTTCTCCGCCGGATACGTACAGGGAGCCCTCGGGGCTGAAGAAGTCGCGCTGGACATCTACTACGACAAGAGTTTTCATATCATTGGTCTGAATTGTTTCCGCTTTTTGGACGTTGTTGCAGCAGGATGCCGCAACGAGGGCGATAGCCCCGAGAAGGAAAATTTTGTTTTTCATATCTGTGTTGAATTTGATTTTTCGGTCTCCGATTTTGCGGCCGACCTGCCGGCAAGGGCACCGGTGGAGAATGCCGCCTGGAGGTTGTACCCTCCGGTATCTGCGTCGATGTCAAGCACTTCGCCGCAGAAGTAGAGCCCCGGGCAGATGCGCGATTCCATAGTCTTGGCAATCACTTCGTCGGTGCTCACTCCGCCCGCCGTGACAACGGCCCTTTCCCAGCCGACGTATCCGGCAATGTCGAAGCGCCAGGCCTTCAGGGCCTTTGCTATGCTCACCAGATTCACCCAGACCTTGGTCTCGGTCCGGCTGCGGCGCTCAAGGGTGATGATTCCCGGGTTGCAGGCCGTGAATGCTGGAATCAGGTCCCAGGGCATCAGTTTGCCGAGCAGTATGCGGCAGCGCTCCTTCTCGCGAAGGCGGCGGGAACGCGGGTCGGCCGCCACTTCCTCCCAGAGCGACTTCACCCTGGCCGTCACTTCGCTGAGGTCCACACCCGGCTTGAGGTCCAGAACGAAGGCGGTCTTGGAGCCGTTCACGATGGCCTTCACCGCCTTGCGGCTCAGCTGGAAGCCGACGGGGCCTTCGATTCCTCCGTCGGTGAAGTCAACGTCGCCGAATTCCGCCGCGGCTTCCATCCCGTCTATGAGAATCGATGCCCCGATGTTTTTGAGCTGCACTCCGCAGAGTTTCTTCCCGGTTTCGGAGAGGGGGGTGTCGCGGTGTATGTGCAGGTCCCCGGAGCCTTCGGTCATCTTGTATCCTTCCGGTACAAGGGCGGTGAGGCTGGGGAAGATGGGAGTCAGGCTGTGACCAAGGGATTTGGCCCAGGAATAGCCGTCGCCGGTGCTGCCGGTGCCGGGATAACTGAGCCCGCCGGTGGCGATTATCAGTTTGCTGCACAAATACTTGCGGCCGTCTTCTGTGGCGGCTTCGAAGCCTTTGGCCGTTTTTTCTATACTGCTGACTGTTGCTTCGGTTTCTATTTTCGCGCCCACGCTGTGGCAGGCGTTCACCAGGGTGTCGACCACGTCGGAGGCGTGATGGCTTTCGGGGAAGGCGCGGTCTCCACGCTCCACGACGACGGGCATCCCGAACGACTCGAAGAAGCCCGTCACCCCTTCCGGAGTGAGATTGTGGAAGGCGGGCTTGACGAAGCCCGACTTGCTGCGGATGTGGCCGCTGAATTCGTTCCAGTTCTTGACGTTGGTGAAGTTGCAGCGCCCTTTTCCGGTAATCATAACCTTTCTTGCGGGCCTGGGCATTTTCTCGAGAACCGTCACGGAAAGGGGCTCGCCGCTTTCCACGGCGTATTTCCCCGCCGAGTATGCGGCCATCAGTCCCGAGGCCCCAGCCCCTATTATGAGAATGTCTGTCTTCACGTCTGTACAAAAAAAGGGAAAGCTTAGCACATCGCACCGCTACAACCTCATACCCTTGCTGCCTTCCGGCCCTGGGGGAGTTTTGAGGGAGCTGGTCGTGTACGACTTTCCCG
>R15__coassemble_468_pt1 | contig 36781 bp, 29 predicted proteins | sample R15__metabat2_high_PE_015 | metagenome-assembled genome bin R15
ACTTTAGCTCAGTCGGTAGAGCAGCGCATTCGTAACGCGCAGGTCGCCAGTTCGAGCCTGGTGAGTGGCTCAAAGAGGCCGCCCAAAAAGGGTCGGTCTCTTTTTGTGGGCACCAATCTCCGTTCACTGCTCTTCATTCCGGTGCGCCAGGAGGTCTTCCTGCACCAGGTCGACCGAAATTGATGGGACCTTGTGCAGTTACCCGGGTCAGGAGGCCGTTTTTGCCCCAGGTCGCGACAGCCGCCGCCTTCCTGTGTGGCACAAGGCAGGCGTATGCCCTGCCTGCATAGGGTTACTGTGAAAAATCAACACGGACATTTTACGCTGAGCCTCAAATATACGTTTTTTTTCTTACCATCAAAATAATTATATTTGTGTCATTATGAAAAATGCCATAACCATCATTCTCTGCCTTGCGGCGTGCATTTCGGCCGCGGCGCGCGGCGCGGAGCCCGTGACGATTCCCGCATCTGATTCCAGAATCACCTACATAGGCCGCACGGCAGCCGAAAACGGTGGGTCGGTCAGTTTCGACTGGGCCGGGACCACGGCCTGCATAAGCTTCAGCGGCACCTCGCTGAGCCTCAACTGCAGCGACACCCGCCGGAACTGGTACAACGTCTGGATAGACAAGGAGCCCGTGGCGGAATATGACGCGGTGTTCAGCGTCGGGTCCGACACCACCATAGTTGTTGCCGGCGGCCTGAAGAAAGGCACACACAGCGTCACAATCCAGAAACGCACCGAAGGAGAACAGGGCAAGGCCACTTTCAGAAGTTTCACCACCGACGGCGCCTTCCTCCAGGCAAGGCCCCTGAAGGAGCGCCACATCGAATTCGTGGGCGACTCCTACACCTGCGGATACGGAACCGAAGGAGCCGACCGGGACCAGCCCTTCCGCGCCGAGGAAGAAAATTGCAACCTCACCTACGCCCGCATCATAAGCCGCTTCTTCAACGCCGACGTGAATCACGTCTCGCATTCCGGCTTCGGGATTGTACGCAATTACGACGGCGCCCTCCCCGGAGAATCGATGGCAAAGAGATACTCCCAGCTCTTCGATATGTCGCCCGAGCCGCAGTGGACTCCGGATATGGCCGCCTACACGCCCGACATAGTCGTCATCTATCTGGGCACCAACGACTTCTCCACCGGCAAGCAGCCCACCCTGGCCGCCTGGTGCGAGAATTACACCACGCTGATCGGGAAAATCCGCGGATACTACGGCCCCGAAGTCCCCATCCTTTGCGTCTCCTCCCCCTCCGACGACGTGATGGGAGACTATGTGCGCGCGGCAGCGGCCAAATGCGGGCAGCCCAACGTCCACTGGACTTCCCTTCAGAGCGCGGTATATAATATGGAATCGGACCTCGGCTCCAGCTGGCACCCGAACTACGAGGGTCAGCGCAAGGTCGCGTCCTGCCTGATTCCCTACATCGCCACCCTCACCGGCTGGCAGATGCCCGTCAAGGCCGTTGAATAATCAGAGGATGCCCATCATCTTGTGACGGGCGATGTAGCAGCAGCCCAGGACGTCAACGTCGGGGCCGGCTGCCGCAAGGCGGAAGGTTGTCTCGCGGTTCACAAGGTTGAGCGAATACTTGCGCACGGAAGCGAGGGTCGACATAAGAAGATAGTCCCCCGTCCCGGCGAGAGCCCCGCCCAGAATCACCAGCTGGGGGTTGAAGACATTGATCATTGCGGCGATGCCTTTTCCGAGGCTGGTGCCCACCTCTTCGACTATCTCTATCATCAGCATATCGCCCGACTTGACGGCGGAGTTGAAGTCTTCCATAGAAAGGGTCTGCCCGGCCTCGATCTTGCCTGACAGCACGGAGCGGGCGCCGGCGTTGTGCTTTGCAAGGAGCAGACGCTGCATAGCGGAGCCGGAAGCCTCGGTCTCGAGGCAGCCCTTCTTACCGCAGCGGCAGAAAATCTCGTTGTCGAAGATGGTGACGTGGCCCAGTTCTCCGGAGAAGCCGGTATGCCCGTAATACAGTTTGCCGTCCAGCACCATTCCCATTCCGAGACCCCAGCTCAGGTTGATGTAAAGGACATTCTTGAAGTCGGAGAGATTGCTGTGCACGTACTCGCCGTAACACATCACGCGGGAATCGTTGTCGACATAAACCTCGGCGCCGAGTTCCTTTTTGAGGACCTCACGGAGCGGGCCCTTGACGTCGGTGAAATAGTTGAAACTCTCGCCGGTATTGGTGTTCACCCTGCCGGGGATGGAAAGGGTATATACCAGAATACGTTTTTGTTCGATGCCGCTTTCCCCGATGCATGCGCGGACCGTCCGGAGCAGAGCGTCGAGGGCACCGGGACTCGACAGTTCGAAAGGAATGAGGGGTTTGCTGTATATCAGGCGGCCTGCAAAGTCCATAATTCCGACCGACACGGTGTGGTTCCTGATGTCAAGCCCGACGAAATATCCGGTCCCGGGGTTGAGGGCGAACATATTCGGTTTCCGGCCTCCTTCCTTGTGCCTCTGGCCTATGTCCAGGATTATGCCGTTCGAAACGAACTCGTCGATGATTTTGGTGGTCGTGGGAACGCTCAGGTTGCAGATTTCGGAAATCTCGCCTATGGACGAGTGGTCACACAGGGAGAGGGTTTTGAGTACGTCACGTTTCGAGAGGTCCACCTTTGAAGTGCTTTCAAGGATGGCAGACAGGATGGAATTCATTTTAGCGGCCGGGTTAGTTAAATATTATTAACAAAAGTAGAGTTAAATCCCCGGAAAAGCAAAAAATAAATTAAAAAGTTTGCATTAATATAAAAAATGCGCAATACTCGAGCGAATCTCGTATTGCGCAAATGTGGAGATGCCGGGAGTCGAACCCGGGTCCAAACAAAGCCCCAGAAAGCTTTCTACACGCTTATTCCTCCTTTGATTTTAGTCTGAAGTCAGCCGAAGGACGGGCAAACCGCAGCTTAGCCTCTGAATCTTGAGGAGCCTTGGAGGCGTCGGACTCCCGCATCCGGTTTTGATGATACCCCTTGATCCGCCAGAACCGGCCTAATGGCTGGAGGGATATACGTCTGCACGCAACCTTGGCGCACAGATTGATGCCAGAGCCCTGGGGGAATTAGCAAGCGTATGAATAGTTGTAGTTGCCAGTTAATGGCGTGATGACCGGGATTAGCGGGCAGGTCAACGGCGCCCGGCGTGCTTACCGTCCAAAGTCAGTGCTGTCAAAACCAGAACATCCCCGGAAAGTTTGCTTATTAATTACGGCTCACAGAGCGCGAAAGTTTCATTTTGCGGGACGATTCCACCATTCTCCTCGCAGGCTTGCCGACCGTACAGGCCTCGGGGCCTATGGAAATCTTGCCCGTATATTTCCCGCTGAAGCTCGCGTTCCAGAACTCGTCCTCGAATTCGAACTCGAAGCTGTACTCGTTCCCTTCCCTGCCGATTACAATCGTGCCTGCAGTTGCGCCGGCAACTATTGAACCGCCGCTGCAGCAGTAGGTTCCGTAATAGCTCTCGCCGTCTTCAATATAAGGAACGGCATAGCCGGGACCGACGGTATATTCCATCTCGGATTCGGAAATCACGGTGTCAAGGCTGTAGGTGCCGGGGGCGATTCCGTCTTGCGAAGCTGAAGTGCTGAGCACTTCAACCACAGTGTAGGCGTTGTCGTCGTCGGTGTAGAACCAGAGGTCCCAGTCGCAGTATTCAGCCTGAATTCCCTCCCAGTCCTGGCCCTGGCAGTAAGCCACGACACCCTTGAATTCCCCCGTGGGAACGGGAGCGGGCGTGGTGTTGTCATAGACCGTGGGAATTCCGGAATAGCAGAAATTGAGGACGGCCCCGTCGATGGTCACCCAGCCGTCCACGGCATAGGTCCCCTTCCCGTCATAGGAGATGGAGACCATTCCGTCCTCGACCTCGCAGATGGTGTTGCCCTGGGAGTACTCCTCGACATAAAACGAGCCGTAGGTGTTGCCCGAGCCGTCGGTATAGCCCTTCACGAAAGTGTAATTGCAGTCTGTGCTGCCGGAGGCAAGGGGGTAGAACTCGCCCTTGGGAAGCAGCAGAGGGGTGCCGGTGGCCGGGGTGTTCAGGTCGAACTGCAGATATACCGTTGCGCCGCCGTAGACGATGAGGAGCTGCAGGGCGTAATTATAGCCCCCGTTGCCGTAATAGTCGCCGTAATACGCAACGTTGGCAGTGGAGAATTCGAAAGAATCCTCCACGGGGTCGATTATCACAGGGTCGTTGTTGTACCTGCTCTTGCTGCAGGAACAGAGTATGGCGGCGAAGGCCGCAATGATGACAATTCCTTTCTTCATATCTTCTCTATACTGAAGAAAGGCGCGAAAATATTCGCGCCTTTCTTGTTTGATGCGGAAAGACAGGGATTCGAACCCTGGAACCGCTTTGGGCGGTCACACGCTTTCCAGACGTGCCTCTTCAGCCACTCGAGCATCTTTCCTTTTGGGACTGCAAATATAATCAAAATTTTAAATATAGATGCAAAGCACCGGCCAAATGTTGCTTTTGTTTTGAAGATTGGTGAATAAATGTTTAATTTTGCACTGATGGAAGAGATTTTCAACAAACGCGGAGGGGCCGCCGGAATCCGCAATCTCAGGGAACTCGGCGGCATACCGCTGGCGGGCGGCGGGGCCGTACGGCACGGCCTTCTTTACCGTTCCGCCGTACTCTCGCCCCTGACTGAAGATGACCTGAAGCGGCTCGCCGGCTTCGGGCTGAGCGCCGTGTTCGACTTCCGGAGCGAGTATGAAACCGGCGCGCTCCCCGACACCCCCGTTCCCGGTGCCCGCTACGTTCCCCTGCCCGTCCAACCGCTCAACGCCAACCTCTACAAGGGAATGGCCCCGCGCATCGGCGACACGATGTCTCCCGCCGAGAAACTCGCCCGCTTTATGCTCTCCCCCGCGGCAGAGATGCTCTGCGACGGGTTCTACATCTCCTTCATCGACGACGAAGACTGCCGCTCGATGTTCAGCCGCTTCCTTCAGGAGGCGGCCTCGGCTCCGGGAGCCATTCTGTGGCACTGCAGCCAGGGAAAGGACCGCACGGGCCTTGCCGCGGCCTTCCTGCTCTCCATTCTTGGCGCGTCGAGGGAAGACATAATGGCCGACTATATGCTGTCGGCCGTGACCTTCGGAGCGGAAGAGGAGGCGATTGGCGGAGTCTGCCGGCACATCGCGGCCAGTGAGGGCCTCGACCCTTCCACGGCCCTCAGGAACGCCAAGACCCTGATCAGCGTCAACCCGCAGGAATTCGAAGCCGGCCTGGACCGGATAGACAATCACTACGGAGGGATGGAAGCATACGTCAAGGACCGCCTCGGTATCGGGGAAGACATCCGGGCGGCCCTTGTGGAAAAATACGCTGTCAGACCTTAAATCCTCTTGAGAATGGCCTCGGTCTCGGCCTCGTAGCCGGGCTTGCGCAGAAGGGCGAACATATTCTTCTTGTAAGCCTCCACGCCGGGCTGGTTGAAGGGATTAACACCGAGAACATAGGCGCTGATGCCGCAGGCGAACTCGAAGAAATAGAATATTGCTCCGAGGTTGTACTCGTTGATGCGCTCCACGCTGACCTCCATCTGGGGCACTCCGCCGTCGATGTGAGCCACCTTGACACCGAGCTGGGCCATTGCGTTGCAGTGGTTGACGTGCTTGCCGGCAAGGTAGTTGAGGCAGTCGAGGTTCTGCTCGTCGGAGCCGATCACCACGCTGCGGTTGGAGTTCTCGATGTTCACCACGGTCTCGAACATCACGCGGCTGCCTTCCTGGATGAACTGTCCCATCGAGTGGAGGTCGGCGGTATTGGTGACGGACGCGGGGAAGATGCCCTTGCCGTCCTTGCCCTCGGACTCGCCGTAGAGCTGCTTCCACCACTCAGCGAGATAGGTGAACTTGGGATTGTAGGTGACCATGATCTCCACGGCCTTTCCGGCCTCCGAATGCAGCAGGTTGCGCATTGCGGCATACTGCACGGCGGCGTTGTCCTCTCCCTTCACAAGGAGCTCGGCGCGCTCGTCGGCGGCGCCCTTGAGCATTGCGCGGACGTCGAACCCGGCCACCACTATGGGAAGAAGGCCGACGGGAGTCAGGACGCTGAAGCGGCCGCCCACATTGTCGGGAACCACGAAGGTCCTGTAGCCTTCCTGGGTGCTGAGGGTCTTGAGGGCGCCCTTCCTGGCGTCGGTTATGGCCACGATGCGCTCAGAAGCCTCCTTCTTGCCGTAGGTCTTCTCTATGTATTCCTTGACGATGCGGAACGCCACGGCAGGCTCCGTGGTGGTGCCGGACTTGCTGATGACTATGCAGGCCACGTTGCGCTGCCCGGCAAGGTCCATAAGTTCGGAAAGATATTCCTCGCTGAGGTTGTTGCCGGCGAACACGACCTTGGTCTTGGGCTCCACGAAACTGTGGCTGAGAGCCTCGATGGCGCACTTTGCTCCGAGGTAGCTTCCGCCGATTCCTATGGCTATGACGAGATTTACGCCCTTGGCGTCCCAGTCGGCCTTTACGGCCTCGCATTCAGCTATGAGGGCCTCGTCGACGTCGACGGGGAGGGTCTTCCATCCGAGGAAATCATTGCCCGCGCCGGATTCCGAGTCGAGGACATCATAGGCCTCCAGGGCCTTCTGTACATACTTTTTGTAATCTGCATCTTTTACAAAGGAGCTGCAGCCTCCAAGATTCACTTTTACCATAATTTATTAATATATTTTGCATTGATTTCACAGATTGATCAGCGGTGTGGCGCTCTGCCGGGGCAGGGGGGCCAGCCTGAAGCCGAACGGCAGAGTGTCGGCCACCTCGCGGGATGCCTTGAGCGCCAGTTCCGGGGTGTTGTTGTGCTCGCTCAGATGGCACAGGAACACGTTCCTTAGCCCGTCGTGGGCAAAGCGCGCGAGGGCGTCGGCACATTCCTGGTTGGACATATGGCCGTGGCCGCCTCGTATCCTTGCCTGAAGGTCGGGGGGATAGGGCCCGTGGGCCAGCATATAGGGGTCGTAATTGCTCTCTATGACCACCGTGTCGGCCTGGGAGGCAAAGGCCATCGCCTGATCCGTCATCCTTCCCGAGTCGGTGATGAGAACGAACTTGAAGTCGTCGAGCATCACCGCGTAGCCCACGGTCTGGGTGGCGTCGTGAGGGACCTCGAACCAGCGCACCCTGATGCGCCCGGGAACCACCTCGGTCCAGGAATCGGGCAGGGTCCTCGCGCATCCTCCGAGCCACTCCCCCACCACGGTATGGTGCGAGAGGGCCCTGTGCAGGGTGGAAGTGGCCCAGACGGGCTTCCCCACGTGCTTGCAGAACGACCCCAGGGACCGGATATGGTCCATATGGTCGTGGGTTATGAGCATCGCCCCGATGTCGTCGAAGCCGAGGCCGTCGTACCCCAGCTCCTTCTTCAGGCGGCGGGGGCTCACTCCGGCGTCGATCAGTATGCCGGCCTCGCAGGGGGTTCCGGAGCGGAGGGCGTCGGCTCCGTCGGGGAAGATTCCCAGGAAATAACAGTTTCCGCAGCTGCCGGAAGAGAACGACTTGAACTTTATCATTGGTTTTCCTCCTCGCAGTATTTGCTTATTATCCCATAGGCGTCGGCCACGCCGAGTTCTCCCGCGCGGGAAAGGTCTATGCAGCCTTTCTCCTTGTCTTTCAGATAGATGAGGGCCAGGCCGCGGTTCAGGTAGGCATCTCCCATATAAGGGTACAGGCGGATTGCCATGTCGTAGTCGTCTATCGCGCTGACCATCTGCTCGCTCAGGCAGTGCAGGTTGCCGAGGTTGAAGTACAGATATGGGATGTCGGGCAGGATCTTTATTGCCTCCTCAATGTCGGCAATGGCCTCGGAATAGTCGTAACTACGGGCCACTCTCTCGCCGACCCTTGCCCTGGCGGCGCCCTCGGTGTCCATCGAAAGGGTCTGCACGTTGCCCTCCAGGGAGGCTATGAAGTCTATCATCTCGGCCTTCAGGACTCCCCTGTTCATAAGGTAGAAGGCGCGATAGTAGCGGGAATATTTGTCGCGGGAGGCATTGTCGCCGGCCCTGGCCACGGCCTGGTCGAGCCAGGTGCTGGCGGCGGTGTACTGCCGGTTCTGGAGCTCCTGCAGGGCCTTTATGAAGCAGCCCTCGGCGGTGGAGGTGGAAACGGCGGGGGCGACGCCCTCGGACTTTTCGTTCACTATGACCACGGGGGCCCCGGTGGCGTCCACGAACCTGTCGAGCAGCGCGTTCTCGAAGCGGCGGCTCAGCGCCACGGACCTGTCTTCGGCGGAGGGAGCCAGGGCGAACTTGTAGAGCGGCCGCAGACGGACGTCTATGTCGCGGTGCTGGAGCAGCTCGTTGTCGAAGTCCTTCCTTGCAAAGTCGGCGTCCAGGGCCAGCAGGGAGTTGTATTTCTTCGTGGTGTCGGCAAAGTCGGCCTCGCCGGAGCCGCTCTTCTGCCGATATTCCGCAACCTTGCGCTGGGCAGTGCGGTAGTCGGCCTTGCTCTCCCTGGTCCGCCCCAGCATATTCTCCACATAGGAGCGGTTGAGGTAGGCCTTGGCGAAGTCGGGGTACAGGTCTATGGCCTGGGAGTAATCGTCGAGCGCGTCCTGCCAGCGGCCCATCTCCACGAAGATGGCGGCCCTGTTGAAGTAGGCCAGCACGTTGCGGGGGTTGATGTTGATCACGCGGTCCATATCGGAGAGTGCCTGGTCATAGGCACCCACCTGTGCGTAGATAAGGGCGCGGTTGTAAAGGGTGAGCGCGTTGCCCGGCTCGTCCCGGAGGACGCGGTTCAGGTCGGCCATCGCGGCGTTGTAGTCGGCCTTGTCATAGAGCATCAGGGCCCGGTTGAAGTAGGCGAAGGTGTTGGATGTGTCGAGCTGGATGGCGTGGTCCATATCGGCGAGGGCCTCGTCTATCCGGCCCATCGCGGCCTCCAGGCGGCCGCGGCGCACATAGCCTTCCGGCTCGAACCGGTCTATCTTTATGGCGCGGTTGTAGTCGGAGAGGGCCTTGAGGGTGTCGCCGAGGAAAAGCTGGCTGGCCCCGCGGTTAAGGTAGGCCGAAGGGTCCTTCGGTTCCTTCTTGATGTACCAGTCGAAGTCGGCCACGGCCTCGCCGAAGCGCTGCGCCAGGAAATAGGTCACGCCGCGGCTGAAGTACAGGCCGGTGATTCCCGGCCGGAGGTCTATGGCGTGCTGCAGGTCCTCCAGAGCCCGGTCATAGTCGCCCTGGCGGCTCTCGGCTATGGCCCTGTAATGGTAGCCGTTGGTGAACACGGGGTTGATGCGCACGCTGCGGTCAAAGTCCTGCTGGGAGCCGCGTATGTCGCCCAGATTGTACTTGGCTATCCCTCGGAAGAAGAAACTCCAGTAGTCGGTGGTGTCAAGCCTGGTGAGGACGTTGAAGTTCTCTATGGCCGAAGCATAGCGCCCCTCGCCCAGAGCCTGCCTTCCGCGAATGGAAAAAACGTCCTTGTCCCATTGGGCAAGAGCGGCGCCTGCGCTCAGAACGAGCATAAATATGGAAAGCAGAAACTTTTTCACTAATTTTGCAAAGATAATCATTTATCGTGCCCGTGAGGTGATTGAGATCAAAAAAATAACGCTTTTGCTCCTTCTTGCCTGCTGCCTGCCCGCAGCGTCGCAGGAGGTCAGATGCACTTTTCCCCGGTCCGCCGACATCTGGTGGCTGAAGGCCGACACGACCCTTTCCCCCGCGGCCCGCGCGATGCGGGAAGACGTGAGTTTCCTCTCCGGAGGGCGGCGCGGCAGCAGGCCGACCGGCAGCGCAGGCGCGCAGGACGCCGCTTTCTACATAATACGGAGGATGCGCGAGGCCGGGCTCAAGAACGTGGCTGTGAGCGGCTTCAGGGCCTCTGAGCGCACCGCTCACAACATAACCGGGCTGCTCGGGACCGGCGGCAGGGACTGCATAGTGGTGATGGCCTCCTACGACGGCATAGGGGCTTCCGGCGAGAGGAAATTCCCCGGGGCCGACGCCAACGCATCGGGCGTTGCGGCGCTGCTCCGGCTGGCGGGGAGCCTGAAGGCGGCGGATCTGGGGTGCGACGTGATTTTCGCAGCCCTTGACGGGCACAACGAGGGCCGCAGCGGGGCCGAAGCCCTTTACGAAGAGCTCAGGGGCCGGAAAATCAGGATGGTGGTGAACCTCGACACGATAGGTTCCATCCTGGCTCCCCCGCAGAAATACTGGAAGAACTACCTCATCTGCCTCGGCGGGGCCAGGTACGAGAAGAGCATCCTCTCCTGCAACAGCGGGCTCGAGCTGCACCTTTACTTCGATTACTACGGCAGCCGCAGCTTCACCGACCTCTTCTACCGGAAGATAGGCGACCAGGCCCCCTTCGTGGCCGCGGGCGTGCCGGCGGTGATGTTCACTTCCGGGATAACCGGCAACACGAACAAGAGTTCCGACGTGGCCTCAACCCTCAATTACGGGGTGCTGGAACGCAGGACCGAACTGATACGCCGCTGGCTGACAGCCGAATTCTGACCGCCGCAGTGCTGCATCTTATGATTTTTGATTATTTTTGCGTTATATGACACTTATAAAATCAATCTCCGGCATCCGCGGAACAATCGGCGGGCCGTGCGGCGAGGGCCTGACCCCCGTGGACATCGTAAAATTCACATATGCATACTGCAAATGCCTGCGTGAGCGCAAACCCGCGCCCTACGGCAGCAGATACAAGGTCGTGGTGGGCCGGGACGCCCGCATCTCGGGCCAGATGGTGGAGCAGCTCGTCTGCGGCACCCTGGTCGCCTGCGGGGTTGACGTCGTGAAATGCGGCTTTGCAAGCACCCCCACGACTGAACTTGCCGTGGGATTCGCGCACGCCGACGGCGGCATAATCCTCACGGCCAGCCACAACCCGCGCCAGTGGAACGCCCTCAAGCTCCTCAACGAAAAGGGCGAGTTCCTCACCGCGGCCGAGGGCCAGGCGATCCTGGACTGCGCCGAGCAGGGCGACTTCGACTTCAGCGGGGTGGACGAGCTGGGCCACATCGAGGAGCACGACTTCACCGACGAGCACATCAGCGCCGTTCTGGCACTGGAGGCCGTCGACGCCGAGGCCGTGCGCAAGGCCGGCTTCAAGGTCGTCCTGGACGCCATCAACTCCGTGGGCGGAATCATAATGCCCCGCCTCCTGGAAAGGCTCGGAGTGGAGTGCATCACCCTTTACGGAGAGCCCACCGGCGACTTCGCCCACAATCCGGAGCCCCTTCCCAAGAACCTCACCGAACTCAGCGCCACCGTCGTAAGGGAAGGCGCCGACCTCGGAATCAGCGTCGACCCCGACGTGGACCGTCTGGCCTTCATCTGCGAGGACGGCGAGCCCTTCGTGGAGGAATACACCCTCGTGGCCGTGGCCGACTATCTGCTGGGCGAGGCCGTGAAGAAAGGCCGCACCGGGCTATGCACCGTGTCCAACCTGTCCAGCTCCAGGGCCCTTCGCGACGTGACCGAGGCCCACGGCGGCACCTACTACGCCGCGGCGGTGGGAGAAGTCAACGTCACCACGAAGATGCACGAGGTGGGTGCGCTCATCGGCGGAGAGGGCAACGGAGGAGTGATCTACCCTTCCAGCCACTGCGGCCGCGACGCGATGGTGGGAGTCGCCCTGTTCCTGAGCAACCTCGCCCACAAGGGGCTTTCCGTCAGCGCGTACAAGAAGACCCTGCCCCCGTACTTCATCGCGAAGAACAGGATCGACCTTTCCGACAAGTCGCTGATAGACAAGATCCTGGAAGCAATGAAAGAGCACTACAAGTCCGAGAAGGTCAACACCATAGACGGCGTGAAGATAGACTTCGAGCAGAAGAAGCAGTGGGTTCATCTGCGCAAGTCCAACACCGAGCCCATCATCAGAATCTACTCCGAAGCCCCGACCGAGGCCCAGGCCCAGGCTCTGGCCGAGGAGGTGATAGCCCTTGCCAACAGCATAATTTCCGCATAGGGGATGTTCAGTTTCAGGACCACCCCCGTCGGGGAGCAGATGGACAAGGCCCTCACCGAGGGGAAGGTCGGCGTGTTCTGCACCCAGAACTGCTGGGACCCCGCCGCCGGGATGTACCTCTACGACATTTTCAGGGAGAGGGGGAACCTGGGCCCCATAATGATGCCCAAGGATTCCGAACTCACCCCGGGGACCAACCACATAGACTTCAGCCCCGCCGACCTGGAGGGGCTGAGCGCCGTGGTCGTGGAAATCCAGGACGTGGGGGCGCGGTACTTCAACTACACCCGCGACGTGATGCAGCTGCTCTCGATGCGGGCGCGCAGTTTCGACGGCCCGGCGCTCTACGTGGTGGACCACATCAACCCCGCAGGGCGCGTGGTGGAAGGCTCGATTCCGGCTCTGGATGCCGGTCTGTGGACTCCCAAAGTGGCTCATCGCCACGGACTTACGCTGGGAGAACTGTGCTGTCTCTGGCACGACGAACTTGACGCCAAATACCCCCTGCACATAATCTCCGCGAGGGTTTCCGAGGTCGGCAGGAACCTGCTGCCCTGGACCATAGCGCCGGCTTCCGACATCCCGGGATTGTTCACCTGCGAGATGTATTCCGGAGGCGGCCTTTGGAACGGCACGAACATAAGCCCGGCCATAGGCACCGCCCGGCCCTACGAGTATTTCGGCGCTCCCTGGATAAAGACGGGCGACGTGCGTTTCCTCCCCACTCCGGCGGGGGTGATGATGCGTCCCTGCTCCTTCACCCCGGCAGCCGGCCGCTATGCGGGCCAGAGATGCTTCGGCTACCAGATAATGCTGCAGCCGGGAGCCCAGTACCATTCCCTGATGCACACCCTGCAGCTGATCCGGCACTTCGCCGACTCTTACAGCGCCTTCGAGATGAACCCCGACCTGTTCACAAAACTCGCCGACCCCGTGATGGAGGAGTACCTCAGGGGGCGGCTGAGCTTCGACGTGGTTCAGGAGCACCTCAAGACCGAGGAGCAGAAGTGGATACGCAAGGCAAGACGTTACCTGCTTTATGATGACTCCCCTTGCAGAATAAAATAATTTGTCCTATATTTGCGGCCGCTTTTAAAACACTAGTGTAATTATGAAAGAAGGACTCCATCCCGAAACCTACCGCCTTGTAGCTTTCAAGGATATGTCAAACGAAGACGTGTTCATCACCCGCTCCTGCTGCAATACCAAGGAGACGATCACCATCGACGGTGTTGAATACCCTCTGTACAAGCTTGAGATTTCCAACACATCTCATCCTTTCTACACCGGCAAGATGAAAATCGTCGACACCGCCGGCCGTGTTGATATGTTCTACCAGCGCTACAAGAACCGCAAGAAGTAATCACTTCTGCGTCCATATAGGTTCAAAAAACGGTTGCAACAAGGTTGCAGCCGTTTTTTTTGCGGCCAGGCCGCCCCCCGAAGCAGCAGTTCGTAAGGGCCAATGCTGCTTCGGGGCGGCACTGGCCAAGACAGAGCGGCCTTCCTGCCGCCGATTTGGTGCGGTCGTCAGACCAGAGGGTCGACGTCGAGGACTATGTGACCGGTGTACCGGAACTCCTTCTCGAGGGCGGCCACGGCGCTGCGCACAGCCTTGCGGTCGGCGGCGAAGTGAGGGCCGCGGGCTATGTTCCAGCGTATTCTGTCGGGCATCACGAGGCCGCCGGGAAGCCGGCGCGAGAGTTTGTCCTTCATAAAGCCGAGGCGCTTTTCGGAGGAGTCGGTGAATATGGCGTCAACGGCCCTGGAATAGGGCGGAAGGCCGAATGATTTGCGTTCCGTAAGCAGGTCATCGGTGCTGCGGATGGCGCGGAAACGGTCCGGCACTGCGGTCTGAACCAGAACCTGCGGCGCGAGGGAACATAGTTGTGAAACCAACTGCGAGGCGCGCTCGTCAGCGCGGAAGTCGTCGCGCGCAAAAAGGGCGTCGGCCTGCAGGACGGCAAGAAGTGCGGGGGCAGGCCCGGACGAGCGGCGGAACTCGGGCAGGGTCATCGGGCAGATGTCGTTCCTTCCCGGGAAGAGCCCGGCAAGAGTCTCGGCGAGTTCTTCAGGCTTCTCCCACCCGCGGATAAGAACAACCGGGCCGGGGGAAGAAGCGGCCGCCTTCACAAGAACGCGGGATATGCAGCCCACCATACCGTTCTTGCGGCGTTCGGCGGCAACGTCTATTATCTGAGGCTCGGGGCAAAGCGGAGTTCCGGGCAGCGCAGGCAGCACACCGAACTTTCCCGACTTTACGTTCAGCACCGTTTCGAGCGAGGGGCAGGCCGAGCCGAGGACAACACGTGCTCCGTGAATGCCGGCAAGGGCAACCGCGGCGTCACGCGCATTGAAGGTTGGAGCGGAGTCGGTCTGCTTGTAGGAAGTGTCCTGCTCGTCGTCAATGATAATTGTATGCAATCCTTTGAACGGCAGGAAGACAGCCGTCCTGGTGCCGATGATGGCGCAGGGACTTCCTTCGCGCACCGAATCGGCCTCCCTGCGCCTCCCCGCCGCCGAAACGTCGGAAGTGCATATCATCAGCCTGTCTTCCCCGAGTTCGGAGGCAAAAGCATCGTGCAGAGGCTTGCAGCGGCTCTTCTCAGGAACCAGCACGAGCGCCTGCCCGCCTGCGGAAAGGGCCTCCCGCACCAGGTCCAGATATCGTCCCGTCCTCTGATACGAGAGCAGAAGCACAGGCTTGCCGGGCGCATCAAGCGCAACGGCAGGTTTGATCTGCTCGGGAGCGGCCGCAGACGTTTCCGCGGCGATTGCATCCGCCGAGCGCCTGGCGGCGTCGAGCTCACGCAGGATCTTGGCCTCGCCTTCCACAAGGGCGGCGCGCGCCTTGGTGCCCTCGTGAGCCTTGGCAATGGCCTCACGCTTGGCCGCAAGACGTTCTTCGAGCCTTTCCACCCTATGCAGCGCAGCCTCCAGGAGGCGTTTGTGCCTGTCCTCCACTCTTCGGGCGGCGCCGGCGGCGGTTTGTTCGCTGCGGATTTTCGAAACGGGGCAGGCGGTCTTGTAAACCTCGCCCGGGCTGCACAGATAGTATTCGGCCAGGAACGACCAGAAACGCAGTTCCTCGGGGCTGATGGCGGGATGTTCGTCGGCGTAGCCCGAAATCGGCAGCACGCGAGACTCCTCGACGTCGGGCACAATGTCCGTTTTCCATATCACTCCCACATACTCCCGGCCGGCAAAGCGAACGCGCACCCTGCGCCCCGGCTCCGGAGAATCGGGGACGCTGTAGGCCGGAATCCAGTCCAGCCTCAGGGGCAGCAGCACTTGGACGAACATAATGCGAATATACGAAAAAATTGAGTACTTTTGCAGAGTATGACAGAACAAGAATTCAGAATTCCCAGTTATATGACCGACTGCAAGAGGGCCCTCAGGCCCTCGGCATTCTTCGACCTGGCGCAGCAGATAGCGGAAGACGACGCCGAAGCCCTGGACTTCGGATACACCCGCCTTCGGGAGATTGACTGTGCCTGGGTCCTGTGCAGGCAGCACGTGCACTTCGGAAAGTATCCGCTTTTCAAGCAGAACGTACGGATGCGCAGCTGGCACGCAGGGCTCTCGGGGCCGCTGTATCTGCGTAACTATCAGATAATCGGGGAAGAGGGCGAAGTTCTTGTATCGTCAACGAGTTCCTGGGTTGTCCTGAATCTGAAAAGCCGCACGCCAGTGAGCCCGAATCATCTTTCCGCCCTCATTCCTGCAGAATCGAACTGCCCAGCGTATGAAACCGAGGCTCCAGGAAAACTCACAGTCCCGCGCGAAGCCGCGCTCGAGCCCGCCGGAACGCGCCACGCCGCATACTCCGACGTGGACTACAACAGCCACACGAACAACGTCCGCTACATATCCTGGGCGATGGACAGCCTGCCCGAAGAACTCGTTTACGCACGCAGCCCGCGCGACATCCGAATCAACTTCAGCCACGAAGTACTGCCGGGCGGCGAGGTGGCGCTTTTCCACGCCTTCCACGACGGAGCCTGGTACGTCGAGGGCCGCTATGGAGCCCTCAACGCCTTTACCGCAAAGTTCGAATTCTGACCGTCAGTCCTTCAGCCAGCGGCCGAGCCAGTCGAAGACGTTGCGGTGCCAGTAGAGGGAATTCTGAGGCTGGAGAATCCAGTGAGTTTCTTCCGGGAATATCAGGAGTTTGCTCGGGACGCCCATCATCTGCGCGGCGTTGAAGGCCGCCATTCCCTGGGTGTAGGGGATGCGGAAGTCCATCATTCCGTGGATGCAGAGTATGGGGGTATGCCATTTCGTTACCATAGACGAAGGTGCTGAAGCATAATGCTTTACAGCCTTGGGAGTGCTGGCGTAAGGGGCGCCGGCCTGCTGCATTCCGCCAAAGGTCACACCGTCTCCGGCAGGGCCGCTCTGGCCCGGGGTGTAGGCGTACTCGGTGAGCCCGCCGTTGTCCCAGTTGGCGAACCACATCTCCTCGGTGGTGTACCAGAGCCCAGCCTCGTCGAAGATTCCGGCGTGGGCGATGAAGCAGTCGTAGAGGTTGCCGTGCAGGCCCATCAGCATATAGGCGCTGTAGCCGCCGTAGCTGGCTCCCACGCAGGCGAGCTTCCCGGCCCAGGGTTGGCTCTTTACCCAGCGCCCGGCGCAGAGGTAGTCCTGCATGTTGAGGCCGCTGTAGTCGCCGCTGATCTGCTCCTTCCACTCCTGACCGAAGGCCGTGGTTCCGCGGCGGTTGGGCATAATCACCACATAGCCCTGCTGGGCCATCAGCCTGTAGCACCAGCGGTAGCTCCAGTCCTGGGAATTCGTGCCCTGGGGCCCTCCGAGGACTATCTCGATGGCGGGGTACTTCTTTGAAGGGTCGAACTTGGGAGGATAGAGGACCCAGCACTGCATCTGCTTGTGGTCGACGGTCTCAACGAAGACACTCTCGCTCACGGGCTCGTCGAGCGAAGCGAAGATATGGTCGTTCTCACGGCTGATGCGCTCAAAGCCCGCGGGGCCCTCGGGACCGACGTCGATCCGGACCATCTCGGTGGGGAAATTCAGGCAGTAATATGTGGTGAGCAGGGAGAAGTTCCCGTCGCCTTTCTCCTCGATGGCAAAGGGGCTGAAGAAGTCGTAGTTCCAGTCGGGGGAAGTCAGGCGGCGGAGGTCGCCTGTCTTCACGCCAACGGAATAGACGGCCTGGATGCCGTCGGTCAGGGCGCTGAAGATGATGGCCCTGGAATCAGGGGTCCAGAAGATTCCGGAGGCGTCGCGGTCAAGGGAAGCGGCGAGCTGCCTTGTTGCGCCGGACCCGAGGTCATATACCATAAGCCTCTGGGCGTCGGCCTCATAGCCGTCACGCGCCATCGAGATCCAGGCCAGACTGCTTCCGTCGGGGCTCCAGACAGGGTCGGTGTCGTATCCGCCGCCGCAGGTCACAGCCTTCTCGGCGCCGGTTTCCGTGTCATAGATGAAGATGTCGGAGTTGGTGCTGAAGGCATACTGCTTGCCGGTGAGCTTGCGGCAGGAATAGGCGATGTAGCGGCCGCAGGGGCTCCAGTCCAGCTGCTCCGCGCCGCCGAAGGGCTCGGTGGGGAGCTCGAAGGGGGCGTCACCCAGGATGTCGGTGGAATTCTCCGGAGTGACGGGCCCTGCGCCGAGGGAAGCGAAATATGTCCTCGGGGTCTCGGTCACCCAATGGTCCCAGTGGCGGTACATAAGGTCTTCCGTGGCATAGGCCGAAGCCTTGTCCAGGGCAGGGTCGGAATCGGAGGGCTGCTCCAGGGCCTTGTTCTTTACTGTGCTGATATACAGGACCTTGGAAAAATCAGGAGAGATTTTGAACTCGCTTATTCCGGAAGGGACGCTGCTGACCCGGACCTTCTTCCCGAGCCTGTTGCCGCGAAGGGGCGCGAACCATATCTGCCCGCCCTGGAGGAAGTACAGGCCGGTGCCGTCGGCGTTCCAGCGGGCGTTGCTCACGCTCTTTGCATAACGGGTGAGCTGGGCGCAGCCCGAGCCGTCGGGGTTGCAGAGGAAGAGGTTGCGGCAGCTGCGGTTCTCCTCTATGGAGGTGTAGCTCACGCCGTAGAGAATCTTCGTTCCGTCGGGACTCATCTGAGGGTCGGAGAGACGGCCAAGGGACAGAAGGGTTTCGGGGGTCATCACGCCGCCCGTGGCGGTGAGCTCGGAGCGGCCGATGTATCCGCTCCCCTCTTTTGTGCTGTTACAACTCATAATGCAGGCTGCGGCAAGTATGCCGAAAAGAATCTTTTTCATTTCATATGCGGTTTGAGAATGTCAAAGATACGATTAATTTCGTACCTTCGCAAGCAAAAATCAGCACATCAGGATGGCAAAGGAATATCTCGACGGCTTCCAGCGCACTCTGGAAAACGGCCTTGTGAAAATATGCAGCGGCGCGGGGGTTATCTCCGACAGGATCACCCGGTCCGACGACGAAGGGGCTTTGAGCGTTTTCATCTCGCCCGACATAGAGGGCCGCTGGGAGGCGTTCCTCAAGGATTACGTGGCCGACGCCGTACAGAACTTCAACCAGTGGCCGGACGCGGCCCTCGCCTGGCCGGCCTTCCTCGGAATGGCCGTGGCAAACGGCTGGGACAAAGACTGGAAGAACCACGCAAACGATTCATACACTTCGTTTTACGGCTCGCGCGGCTGGGACGATATGGACGAGCACATCCTCTACGAAGTGCTGCATCTGGGGCAAGAGTACGGCGCAAAGCTCTCCGACGTCCTGCTCAGCTGCTCGCAGGCGGTCACGGGCCTTCTGAGGCACGACGGCATCGAAGCCCAGACGGAAACGGGCTTCTACTGCCTCGTGAGGGCGTACGGAGTGATGTTCAGGATAGGAGCCGCAATCGAGCTGGAAAGGCTCGGCTACGGGAAGGGCGTCATCCCTTCGCCGGCCTCATTTTAGCGAATTTCAGAAGCAGGAGTTTCTCGCCGTAATCGTCGAACACGACCTTGGCCTTGAGGTCGGGGACGGTGCCCGTGATTTCCTTTATCACCCCGGCGCCGAACCTGTTGTGCTCGATGCGCTCGCCGGCGTAGAGTTCCGTCATAGGGACCGGGACGAAGTCAGGGTCGATGACCTCGGGTTTGGCGCTCACCGGGCGCGAAGACGCGGCCGCAGCGCCCGCGGGGCGGGAAGGAACGCCGTAGCCCGGCCGTGCGGAAGAGGCCGACGGGCGCGAGGGAGCCCCGTAGCGTGAGGGGCCGCCGCCGAAGCGGAAGCCGAAACCACCTCCGCCGGAAGCGGCGGGTTCGCGGTCATCTCCGCCGAGGGGATTCTCGATGTAGCGGGAATCGATTTCCTTTATGAAGCGCGAGGGGGCGTTGCTCTCGTGATTTCCGTTGCGCATCCTGGAATCGGCAAAGGAAAGGGTCACGGCGCGGCCGGCCCTGGTCACCGCCACATAGAAGAGACGGCGCTCCTCCTCGATGTCCTGCCGGGAGAGCAGCATCGAGGCGCTGGGGAACAGGTTCTCCTCCATTCCGGCCACGAAGACATAGGGGAATTCCAGGCCCTTGGCGGAGTGGACCGTCATCAGGGCCACGCGGTTGGAGTCGTCGTCGGAGACGTCGACGTTGCTCAGCAGCGACACGTCTTCCAGGAAGTCCTGCAGGGTGAAGACGACGGCGGAGGAAGGGTCTTCCAGTTCCTCCCTCTGATCCTCCACGAAGGAGGCCACGGAGTTCAGCAGTTCGTCCACGTTGGCAAGGCGTGCCTGCCCCTCTATGGAATTGTCGGACCGGTAGAAGGAGTAGATGCCGGAATCGTCGGCTATCCTGCGCGCCAGGTCGAATGCGTCGGTGGCGGGGGCCGCAACCGCGAAGCCGCCTATCATATCGCAGAACGCGCGAATCTTGGCGGTAGCCGCCTGGCGAAGGCCGAAGACCTCTGTATCAGGCATATACGCTGCCTTGAAAAGAGGGCATCCGTGGGCCCTGGCGCACTCGCCCAGGGCACTCACCGAGGTGGCGCCTATCCCCCTTGCAGGAAGATTTACCACCCGCTTGAAGGACTCGTCGTCACCAGGGTTCACGCAGAGCTTGAAGTAGGCCATCAGGTCCTTCACCTCGGCCCTCTCGAAGAACGAGTTGCCCGAGTATATCATATAGGGGATGTTGCGGCGGCGGAGCTGCTCCTCCAGCGCGCGCGACTGGGCGTTGGTGCGGTAGAGAATCGCGAAGTCCTCATAACCGGCCCCGTCCCTGCGCATCCGGGAAATTATCTCGCTCACTATGAGCATCGCCTCCTCTGTCTCGCTGCCGGCATTGATCAGGCGGATCTTCTCGCCCTTCTCCCCCACCGAATAGCACTGCTTGGGGATGCGGCCCTCGTTGTGGGCTATGACGGAGTTGGCGGCGTCCACTATGTTGGCCGTGGAGCGGTAGTTGCGCTCCAGCCTGAAAAGGCGGCACTCCGGGTAGTCCTTCTTGAAATTCAGGATGTTCTCTATTTTGGCGCCGCGGAAGGCGTAGATGGACTGGGAATCGTCGCCCACGACGCAGATGTTGCGATGGGTCTGGCTCAGTCGCTTCATTATCAGGTACTGGGCGAAGTTCGTGTCCTGGTACTCGTCTATCATTATATGGGAGAAGCGGCCCGAGATGGCCTCCAGGGCGGCGCGGTTGTCCCTCAGGAGGATGTTCATATTGAGGAGGATGTCGTCGAAGTCCATCACCCCGGCCTGCCTGAGCTTCTGCTGATAAAGGTCGTAAAGGTCCACCAGGCGCGGCTTCCTGGAGTGGGCGTCGCCGACCAGCAGCGACTGGTTGGCGCGGTAGGCCGGCACCGTCACGAGGTTGTTCTTGGCCATCGAGATGCGGGAGAGGACGTCGCGCGGACGGTAGATCTTGTCGTCCAGGCCCAGTTCCTTGATGCAGGCCTTGATGGCGGAGGTGGAATCCGAAGTGTCGTAGATCGTGAATTGCTGAGGGTAGCCGAGGCTCTCGGCGTATTCCCGGAGGAAGCGCACGAAAACGGCGTGGAAGGTGCCCATAACCACCTTCCTGGCCCGCTGGGGGCCCACCATCACCGCAATCCTCTCCTTCATCTCGGCAGCCGCCTTCTTGGTGAAGGTCAGGGCGAGGATGCGCGACGGCTCCTCCCCGCACGACAGCAGGTAGGCTATTCTTGATGTGAGAACCCTTGTTTTCCCGGACCCCGCACCGGCGACTATCAGCACCGGACCGTCCACACAGGCTACGGCGTTTTTCTGCTCGTCGTTCAGCCCCTCGAATACCGCATTGTTTTCCATACGACCGCGAAGATAGCAAAAAAACTCAAAGCGACCAATGTCAGTTGCCTGTTTGCAAAAAAAGTGGTATCTTCGCGCCACAATTATAATATTGCTCAAAAAATTATTGTATAACTCATATTTCATGTCCAAGAACATCGTTTTGAAAAAGGGCCTCAACATCCCTGTAAAGGGTGCTGCAGAGCTCCGTGTCTGCAAAGCGGTCTGTTCCGACGTCATCGCAATCCAGCCCTCCGACTTCAAGGGTCTCATCCCGAGGCTCCTCGTCAGGGAGGGAGACGCCGTGGCGGCGGGATCCCCCGTAATGTCGGACAAGATCCATCCGGACATCATCCTCACCTCCCCCGTCAGCGGAAAGGTCAAGGAGATAGTCCGCGGTGAAAAGCGCAAGCTCCTGGCCGTGCTCATCGAGAACGACCACGAGAACAACCGTGCAGACTTCGGTACAAAAGGCAAGGCCGCCGATGCGGCCGCCGTCAGGAAGGCGCTGCTCGAGAGCGGTCTGTGGACCTGCCTGGTCCAGAGACCCTACGGCATCATCGCCAACCCCGAGGTCACTCCCAAAGGCATCTTCGTTTCAGGATTCAGCACAGCCCCCCTGGCTGCCGACGTGAATTTCTGCTTCGGGGATGAAGTCAACGCCATCCAGGCCGGCGTGAACGCTCTCGCCACCCTGGCCGAGGTCCACTTCAGCATCAACTGTCCCAAGTCGCCCTTCGCCAAGCTCGAGAACTGCACCATCCACAGCTTCAGCGCAAAGAAGCATCCCGCAGGCAACGTCGGAGTGCAGATTGCCAGCATCAGCCCCATCCTCAAGGACGAGACCGTATGGACGGTGTCCCTCGCGGGCCTCGCCGCAATCGGCAAGCTCTTCCAGACCGGCAGCATCGACCTCCGCCGCAAGGTGGCGGTCTGCGGCCCCATGGCCATCGAGCCCTCCTACATCATCGCCCTTCCCGGCACCCCCGTGGCCGAGGTCAAGGGCCACTACGGCACCAATGCCGAATCCGTCCGCTTCATCTCCGGCGACCTCCTCTCCGGCAGGAACATCGGCGAAGGCGGCTATCTCGGCTGGCACGACAACCAGTTCACCCTCATCGCAGAGGGCGACCAGAAGGAGTACTTCGGCTGGATCCGCCCCATCCGCTACAAGCAGTACAGCCACGACCACAGCTACTTCAGCTGGCTGATGCCCTGGCGCAAGTACGACCTAACCACCAACCTTCACGGCGGCCCCCGCGCGTTCCTGATGAACGACGGCTACTACGCCAAGGTCCTGCCAATGGACATCTATCCCCTCTACCTCACCAAGGCCTGCCTGGCCGGCGACATAGAGAAGATGGAGAAGTTCGGCATCTACGAAGTGCTCCCCGAGGACCTCGCGATCTGCGAGTTCGTGGACCCTTCGAAGAATTACATCCAGGATATGATTGCAAACGGCATCGACCTGATGCTCAAAGAAATGGCTTAAAAGTATGAACAAGATTTTCGAAAAGGGCGGAAAGCTGTACTGGTTGCACAGCACCGTCGACGCTTTTGAGACATTCCTCGCCGTGCCCCCCACCGTCACCAGGAAGGGCGCGCACGTCCGCGACGCCATCGATCTCAAGCGCATAATAATCCTCGCGCTCATCGCAGTCGTTCCCGCAGCCCTGTTCGGAGTGTGGAACGTAGGCTACCAGCACTCCCTGGCCATCGGCGCCGAGGGGACCTTCTGGCAGCTCCTCTGGCCCAACCTCTGGTTCGGCATCATCAAGGTTCTCCCCATCTATGTCGTGGCCTACATAGTCGGTCTCGCAATCGAGTTCGGCACCGCCCAGATCCGCGGCGAAGAGGTCAACGAGGGCTTCCTGATGACCGGTTTCCTGATTCCCCTGATCATCCCCGTGACCACTCCCTTGTGGATGGTCGCCATCGCCACCGCCTTCTCCGTGATCTTCTGCAAGGAGGTCTTCGGCGGCACCGGAATGAACATCTGGAACCCGGCGCTCATCACCCGCGCCTTCCTGTTCTTCTCCTACCCCAACCAGATGTCCGGCTCCAATTGCTGGATAGCCTTCCGCAAGGGTGAGACGATGCTCGACGCCTGCACCGGCGCCACCCCTCTCGCCCTGGACGGCCCCGCGCAGTACAGCACCGACGCCTGGCATATGTTCCTCGGCACCGTTCCCGGCTCCGTGGGCGAGACCTCCACTCTGTGCATCCTGCTCGGCGCCATCCTCCTCATCTGGACCGGCGTGGCAAGCTGGAAGATAATGGCGGGTTCCGTTGCCGGCGCCCTCATCGTGGGCTTCATCGGTCAGGCCGCCGGAATCACCGACATCCCCGCCCTGATGCAGCTTCTCTACGGCGGCTTCGCATTCGGCACCGTCTTTATGGCCACCGACCCCGTAACGTCCTGCCAGACCGAGCCGGGCAAGTGGATCTACGGCCTGCTCATCGGTATGCTCTGCGTCACCGTGCGCCTCTTCAACCCCGGCTATGCCGAGGGAATGATGCTCGCGATCCTGCTCTGCAACACCTTCGCACCGCTCATCGACCACTGCGTGACCTCCATACACATCAGCCGCAAGGCGGGGAAACTCAAAGCAGCATAGTACCATGAACACAAACAGTAACGTTTATACCATCATCTACACCACCCTGGTCGTGGTGATAGTTGCAGCTGTGCTTGCATTCGTCTCCCTCAAGCTCGGCCCCGCACAGCAGGCCAACGCCAAGGCCGAGACCCTCCGTCAGATGATGTCGGCCGCGGGAGTGGCTTCCACCGAAGACCTCTACGCCTCCAAGAACGCGCAGGTCCTCGACCTCTACGCAGAGAACATCGAGGAGGCCTACGCAATCAACCTGGCCGGCGAGAAGGTCGCGGACCTCTCCGTCTCCAGGGACAACATCGAACTGATAGACAACCTCAAGCCTCAGAACAAGGCCATCAAGGCCGGCGGCGAGGCAACCCTTCCCGTATATGTGTTCAAGAGCGGCATTTCCGTGATTCCCGTTTACGGAGCCGGACTCTGGGGCCCCATCTGGGGTTACGTCGCATTCGAGAGCGACGGCAGCACCATCGCGGGCGCCTACTTCGACCACGAGAGCGAAACTCCGGGCCTGGGCGCCAAGATCAAGGACGAACCCTGGTTCCGCGAGAAGTTCGCGGGCAAGAACGTGGCATTCGGTTCCGAACCTCTCTTCAGCCTGGCGAAGAACGCCGAGCAGTCCGGCGCGCAGAACGCAGTTGACGCCATTACCGGAGCAACGATGACTTCCAAGGGTCTGAACGAAGCCCTGAACCTTTGGTTCAAGGCATACGAGAAACATTTCGTACAACCCGCAAATGCAGAGGAGGAATAGACTATGGCACAGAATCTCAAAGACACAATCCTCAATCCCATCCTGAAGGGCAACCCGATCACCGTCCTGGTGCTCGGCATCTGCTCCTCACTGGCCGTGACCGTGCAGCTCAAGGGAGCGCTCGTGATGGCTCTCTCCGTGACGATAGTCACCGGTCTTTCGAGCCTCGTCTGCTCGCTCCTGCGCAACACCATCCCCAACCGCGTGCGCATCATCGTGCAGCTCGTGGTGGTGGCCCTGATGGTAATTCTGGTTGACCAGATCCTCAAGGCCGGGGAAGGAACCTACGCCATCGACAAGCAGCTCTCGGTTTACATCGGCCTGATCATCACCAACTGCATCGTGATGGGCCGCATCGAGGCCTTCGCCCTCGGCAACAAGCCCATCCCCTCGCTGCTCGACGGTCTAGCCAACGGCGTGGGCTACGGTCTGATACTCATCGTGGTGGCCTTCTTCCGCGAACTTCTCGGAAGCGGCACCCTCTTCGGACTGCAGGTCCTTCCCGCATCCTACATCCCCAACAACCTCGTCATCCTTCCCCCCTTCGCGCTCATCCTGCTCGGATGCATAATCTGGGTTCACCGCGCACTGGACAAGGACCTTCAGGAAAAAGACTAAAAACACGTATCGGTTATGGAATATATAAGCTTATTCGTAAAGTCAATATTCGTTGACAATATGATCTTTGCATACTTCCTCGGTATGTGTTCATACCTGGCGGTATCAAAGAACGTCAAGACGGCCAACGGCCTCGGCCTCGCCGTCATATTCGTGCTTCTCTTCACTCTCCCCATCAACTGGGTCCTCAACACCTTCGTCCTGCAGCCCGGCGCCCTCAAGTGGCTCGGCCCCAAGTTCGCGGAGGTTGACCTCAGCTTCCTGAGCTTCATCATCTTCATCGCCGTGATTGCGGCCTTCACCCAGCTCGTGGAAATGATTGTGGAGAAATTCCTTCCCTCGCTGTACTCCTCCCTGGGCATCTACCTCCCCCTGATTGCAGTGAACTGCGCCATCCTCGGCGGCAGCCTCTTCATGCAGCAGAAGGACTTCACCACCTTCGGAGAATCCGCAGTGTACGCCCTCGGCAGCGGCATAGGCTGGTATCTGGCAATAGTCTGCCTCGCGGCAATACGCGAGAAGATGAGCTACTCCAACATCCCCGCGCCCCTCAAGGGCATAGGCATCACCTTCATCACCGTGGGTATGATGGGTATGGCATTCATGATCTTTATGGGAATCCAACTTTAGGAGGGCAGCAATATGAATACTACTATAATTGCAGCAGTTGTGGTGATCGTCATAGTGACAATCATCCTCGTGGCGGCGCTTCTCGCCGTCAAGAACGCAATCACTCCCAAGGGGAAGGTTCAGATCGACATCAACGACGGCAAGAAGGTTCTCGAAGTCACCCCCGGCGGCAACCTGATGGGCACGCTCGCCGGCGAGAAGATCTTCCTCCCTTCCGCTTGTGGCGGCAAGGCCAACTGCGGCCAGTGCAAGATCCAGGTCCTCGAAGGCGGCGGTGAGATTCTTCCCACCGAAGTCGGCTTCTTCAACCGCAAGCAGATCAAGGAAGGCTGGCGCCTGGGTTGCCAGGTGAAGGTCAAGGACAACCTCAAGGTCCAGATGGACGAAGGGGCCCTGAGCATCAAGAAGCTCGAGTGCGAGGTCATCTCGAACAACAACGTGGCCACCTTCATCAAGGAATTCACCGTGAAGCTCCCCGAAGGAGAGAACATCGAATTCAAGAGCGGCCAGTACATCCAGATAGACATCCCCAAGTACGAGATCGATTTCAAGGACATCGACGTGGATCCCATCTACAAGGCGGACTGGGAGAAGTACGGTTTCTTCGACCTCCACTCCTCCAACCCCGAGGATACCATCCGCGCTTACTCGATGGCCTCCTACCCCGGAGAGAAGGGCATCATCAAGCTGAACGTGCGTATCGCCACCCCTCCGTTCGACCGCAGCCAGCCCAAGGGCGTCTTCAAGTGCCTGCCGGTCAATCCCGGTATCGCGTCGTCGTTCGTGTTCAACTGCAAGCCCGGCGACAAGGTGATGATCAGCGGCCCCTACGGCGAGTTCCTCCTCCCGAAGAACGACCCCGACGAAGTCGAGTACATCTTCGTGGGCGGCGGCGCCGGTATGGCTCCTCTCCGCTCGCACATAATGCAGCTCTTCAAGACACTCAAGACCGGCCGCAAGGTGCACTACTTCTACGGCGCACGCGCCCTCGTGGAGGCCTTCTACCTCGAAGACTTCGCTGAAATCGAGAAGGAGTTCCCGAACTTCAAGTTCCACCTGGCCCTCGACCGTCCCGACCCCGCAGCAGACGCCGCAGGCGTGGCCTACACCGCAGGATTCGTGCACAACGTGATGTACGAGACCTACCTCAAGGAGCACGAGGCACCCGAAGACATCAAGTACTTCATGTGCGGTCCTCCGATGATGGTGGCCTCCGTGAACAAACTGCTCGACTCCCTCGGAGTGGCACCGGAGAACATCCTCTACGACAACTTCGGAGCATAACACCTATAAAAAGAAGAGGCCGGCCTGAAAAGGTCGGTCTCTTTTTTGTGCCTTGCGGCCGGGGAACTAGTAGCCGAAGATATCTTCGAGGCTGACGGTCTTCACGGGGCCGAGGGTCTTGAGGTAATCCACGTCAAGGTCCTTGATGTCGCCGAGGATGGCATAGGTGTAGGGACGGTCCTTCACGGAAGCCTCCTGGAAGGCGGCAACGTCGTCCAGAGTCATTGAACCGAGGTTCTCGAACACCTCGCGGTCAACGGGCTCGCTGATGCCGAGCCTGCGGCACGCGCGGTACTTGTTGAGGACGTCCATTCCAACGGTGCGCTGGGTGCGCAGGCGGCTCTCGATGGCATCGACGGCCACTCCGTAGGCGGCTTCGGACCGGGGCATATTGTTGATGATTTCGTCGAAGGCCTCGATGGCGGTCTTCATCTTGTCGTTCTGGGTGGCTATGAAGGCGTGGTAGGTGTAATCGTCGTCGGCATAAGAAGGATCGTACATCGTTGCCCAGGCGCTGTACGCAAGGCCGCGGGCCTCACGCATTTCCTGGAACACGATGGTGTTCATTCCGCCTCCGAAATACTCGTTGTAAAGAACGCGCGGGGTGACGGGCAGGTCGGCGAGCTTCTCACCGCGGTCACTGTACTGATAATAGTATATCTGCTTGGCGTCGTACTGGGCCATCACGACGCTGTTTTCAGGGGTGGGCTGATAGGGGGCGTAGGTCTCGGGAAGAGTCTCGGCGCCCTCGGCGATGCTGTGGCAGGAGGCTATTGCGGTCTTGAATTCAGCCTCCTTCATAGGGCCGTAATAAAGGATTTCGTGGCCCTGGGCGAAGAGGTCGCGGAATGCGCCGAGGACCTCCTCCGAAGAAGCAGCGGCAAGGGCCTCGTTGCTCAGCACCGACCTCTTTATATATTCAGGGCCATAGAGGATATAGCGCCTGAGGGCGCTGTAGCAGGCACGCTGGTTGAGCTTGGATATGGCGCGGGACTCCTGGAGATCGGCCTTGAGGGCGGTGAGAATATCGTCGTCGGGCTGCGCTCCTGCGATGAGTTCCTCCACGAGGGCCACTGCCTCTGCCATATTCTCTGAAAGGCCGGAAACCGTTATGGTCGTGGCATTTGCGGATGTGCGGATGCTGAAGTCGCAGGCCAAGGTGTACATCCTGGAGGCGATTTCCTCCGCAGTCTTGTCGGCCGTTCCGAGATAGGTGATGTAGTCGGATGCAATGCTGAGAACGGGGGCCTCGTCGGTACCGCGGTTGAAGATGAAGTGCAGGGTGAAGAGGTTGTTGATTTCGTTCTTCTTGTAGAGGACATCGACTCCGGAGGCAAGGTCGAACTTGCCCATATCACGGCTGAAGTCCACGAACACGGGCTCGATGGGCTTGACCTCCGAGGCCTGGACTTCCTGCAGGAAGGCGCTCTGCTTGTCGCGGTTGGTAACTATGGGAGTGATGGCCGGGGCGGAAATCTTCTGGACCTCGGTGTCCTCGCCCTGGCGCTTGTAAACCACGGCGCAGCTGTTGTCCTGCAGATAAGTCTGCGCAAAAGCGGTCACGTCGTCTTTGGTCAGGGAGTCGTAGAGTTCCTCGGTATGCGCGAAGTCCTTCCAGGCTATGCCGTTGATGAAGGCGGTGACGTACTGCATTGCGCGGGAGCCGTTGTCCTCGAGAATCTCCTGCACCTGCTTCTTGCGGTTGTTGACGGCGGCCTTGAAGAGTTCGTCGCTGAACTCCCCTGCGCGCAGCTTGGCGAATTCCTCGAGGGCTATGTCCTTGACCTGCTCGAGGCTCTGGCCCTGCTTGGGACGGCCGATGACGATGAACTGGCTGCCGTCGGGCTGACTGCCGGAACCGGCCGAGAGGCCGAGGACCTTCTGCTTCTGCAGGACGTCGAGGTCGAAGAGGCCGGCCTGTCCGTTGGAAAGGATGGCGGAGGCTATGTCGGCGGCGGCATTTGACTTGAGGTCCGCCGCTCCGGGATATCTCCATCCCATTGCAAGCATCTCTGATTCAAGGCCGTACACTTCCTTCACCACGGGGCTGGCGAGAGGCTCGGTCTGAGCACCCGCGAGCACGGGAATGTTCGGATTGGGCTGCCAGTCGCCGAAGTATTTCTCGATGGTCTTCACCATCTCGCGGGGGTTGAAGTCGCCGGAGAGGCAGATGCGGATGTTGTTCGGCACATAATACTGGTCGTGGAAGTTCTTGACGTTGGTGATGGAAGGATTCTTGAGATGTTCCTGGGTGCCGAGGACGGTGCGCTGACCGTAGGGATGGTCGGGGAACAGGGCGGCGTCAAGGCCCTCCCAGAGCTTGCGGCTATCCTGGGTGAGGGACATATTCTTCTCCTCGTAGATGGTCTCAAGCTCGGTATGAAAGCCCCTGAGAACCACGTTCTTGAAACGGTCGGCCTGGATGCGGGCCCAGTTGTCGATCTGGTTGGAGGGAATGTCTTCGGTGTAAACGGTTTCGTCCATCGAGGTCCAGGCGTTGGTGCCGTCGGCTCCGATGACGGCCATCAGCTTGTCATACTCGTTGGGGATGGCGATCTTGGAGGCCTCGTAGCTGATGGAATCTATCCTGTGGTAGATGGCGGCGCGCTCAGCCTCGCCGGCGGTGTGGCGGTAGGTCTCGAACAACTGCTCGATTTCGTCGAGAAGGGGTTTCTCGGCGGCGTAGTCGGAGGTGCCGAACTGCTCGGTGCCCTTGAACATCAGGTGCTCGAAGTAATGGGCAAGGCCGGTGGACTCGTCGGGACCGTTCTTGCCGCCCGCGCGAACTGCAATGTAGGTCTGGATACGGGGCTGCTCCTTGTTGACGGACATATAGACCTGAAGTCCGTTGTCCAGAGTGTAGATTTTGGTGTTGAGAGGGTCGCCGGGGACGGTCTCGAATTGCTTGCAGGCCCCGAGCGAGAGTGCCGCCGCGGCTGCGAATGCTAAATAAATGACTCTTTTCATATCTATGAATTTGGTATTTCAGTGGTCGCAATTGGCAAATATACGATATTTTGCTTAACTTCGCGGGTTAGTCAGTAATCATTATAATGAAACAGAAACGATTTTTCCTCTCCGAGGACCAGATTCCCAAGCAGTGGTACAACATTGCGGCCGACATGCCCAACAAGCCCCTGCCGATGCTCGACCCCGTAACGAAGCAGCCCGTCACCCTGGAGCAGCTCAGCCAGATATTCTGCACCGAGTGCTCCAAGCAGGAACTGAACGTCACGGACCGCTGGATCGACATCCCCGAGAAGGTCAGGGAGATGTACACATATTACCGCAGCACCCCGCTTGTGCGCGCCTACGGCCTTGAAAAGGCCCTCGGGACCCCCGCCCACATCTACTTCAAGAACGAAAGCGTGAGCCCGGTCGGGTCACACAAGCTCAACTCGGCGCTCGCCCAGGCATACTACTGCAAGGAAGAGGGCATCACCAACGTCACCACCGAGACCGGGGCCGGCCAGTGGGGCACGGCGCTCTCCTACTCGGCCAACCTCTTCGGGATGCAGGCCGCGGTTTACCAGGTCAAGGTCAGCTACGAGCAGAAGCCCTACCGCCGCTCGATGATGCAGGTCTGGGGGGCCCAGGTAACCCCCTCGCCCTCGATGTCGACCAGGGCCGGCAAGGACATCCTCACCCGCGACCCCAACAACCAGGGGTCCCTCGGCACGGCCATTTCAGAGGCGGTGGAGCTGGCCCGCACCACTCCGGAGAAATGCCGCTACACCCTCGGCTCCACGATGAGCCACGTGTCGCTGCACCAGACAGTGATAGGCCTCGAGGCGGAAATGCAGATGGAAATGGCGGGGGAATACCCCGACGAGATAATCGCCTGCTTCGGCGGCGGCTCCAACTTCAGCGGCATAGCCTTCCCCTTTATGAGGCACATTTATGACGGGACCCGCAAGGGGACCAGATTCATCGCCTGCGAGCCCGCGTCCTGCCCCAAGCTCACCCGCGGAGTGTTCCACTACGACTACGGCGACGTTGCCGGCTACACTCCCCTCATCCCGATGTACACCCTCGGCCACGACTTCATGCCCGCCAACATCCACGCCGGAGGCCTGCGCTACCACGGCGCCGGCGGCATCGTGAGCCAGCTTCTGAAAGACGGAATGATGGAGGGAATGGACATCCATCAGATCGAGGCCTTCAAGGCCGCGGAGCTCTTCGCAAAGACCGAAGGAATCATTCCCGCGCCCGAGTCCTCGCACGCCATCGCGGCCACCGTCCGCAGGGCCCTGGAATGCAAGGAGAGCGGCGAGAGCAAGGTTCTTCTGTTCAATCTGACCGGTCACGGACTGATGGACATGAGCTCCTACGACCAGTATTTGCGCGGGAATCTCATCAACTACGAACTTTCCGACAATGAGATTAAAAAATTTACCGAAAAACTTGGCGATATATAAATAATTTTATACTTTTGCATCGAAGTTTTTCATAGTTTAAGTTTAGGTTAAGTAGTAAGCCGGTCGCAGAGATTGCAACCGGCTTATGAATTTTTATGCAGGGAGGGCCTAGAGTATCCGCACGCTCACCACGGTGATGTCGTCGTTCTGGTCGTTCCCGCGCACAAAGGTGTGCACGCTTTCAAGAAGGTCCTGAGTTGCGGCCTTGGCGCTCTGGAAGCCCTTGGTGATTCCGGCGTCGCACCATTCCAGGAGGCGCTGCTCGCCGTACTGGTTCTTGTCGGGGTCTTCGGCCTCGGTTATGCCGTCGGTATAAAGGACGAACCTCGTCCTGCCGCTGATGTGGATGCTCTCCGCCACATAGGGGAAGCCTTCCATCACGCCCACGGCCACGTTGGTCTTGGCCTTCAGGAACTCGGCGTGCCCGCCGTTTCTCATCATGACCACCGGATTGTGCCCCGCGTTACAGTATTCGAGTTCCGAGGTGACGATGTTGTATCTGGCCATGAACATAGTCACGAACATTCCCATATCGTTGCCGTTGCACACGAAATCGTTTATCCTGCCCATAGCCTCGCCGAGGGGCAGGTTAAGTCCGGCCACCAGGCGGAAGCAGGACTTGGTGATAGCCATAAAGAGAGCCGCCGGAACGCCCTTGCCGGAAACGTCGCCGATGGCGAAGTAGCGGTAATCTCCGCTTCTGAAGAAGTCGTAGAAGTCGCCTCCTACTTCCTTTGCCGGATTAAGCACGGCGTAGAGCTTGATATCGGGCTCCTCAAGGAAGTCCTTGGGCAGCATTGCCTGCTGAATCTGGTTGGCGATATTGAGCTCACTCTCCATCTTCTGGCGCAGAGCGGTGGACTCCCTGAGGTTGCTGACGTAAGTAACCAGGGATTCCTGCATAGTCTGGAAAGAATCCCTAAGGCGGCCTATTTCATCTTCCGTGCTGATTTGCGGCAGAGCGGTCTCGAAGTTGCCTCCCGCTATGCTCAGGGCCGAATCGGAGAATTCCGTGATGGGCCTTGTAACGCGATGCACGGCAAAGTGTATCACCAGGAATATCACCAGCATCCCGAACAGCGAGACCAGAATGAGAATGATCTGCATCCTCGTGGCACCGGCAAGCACCGTCTTGTACGGGCATATGGTACAGGCGGCCCAGCCGTTTTCAAGGGGGCCGTAAACCGCAAAGTAATAGGTTGCGCCGATTCTGAATCGCCCGGTCCCTTCCTTTCCGGCCATCATATCCGCGCAGATGTCATACACGGCGGGGTCCTTCATCTGATATGCCACGGAATAGATGGTCTCCCCTCCCAGCAGGGAATTCTCTTCTCCCGACATGTACACTCCTCCGCGGCTCACGAGGAAGGTACTGGACCCCTTGTAGGGGCAGATTTCCCCCATAGCCTCGGTTATGGACCTGAAGGACAGGTCGGCCGTGACGACGCAGCAGACCTCGCCCGCGGAGTTCTTGACCGGATAGCTGTAGGTGGTCATGAGAGTTCCGCCGCCACCCTCGTCGTAGTAGGGCTCGCTCCACACCGGAGTGCCGAGCAGGGCGGGAATCTGATACCAGTCCATATAGAAGTAGTCATACGAGGCTGTGCCGAGCTGGGTACGGGATATCTCCCCCGATTCGTCGCGGTAGGAATACGGCGAGAAGAAATGCCGGCCGGCAAACGCCCCGTTGGCGAAGGCCACGGCAGAGCCGACGACCAGAGGATTGCCTCCCACGGTGTTGCCGGTGATGAAGTACAGCATTTCCGACTCTTCCGCCCCCACATCGGACATATCGTCGACGTCAACCACGGACCCGAAGACCACCGACGCCTCGTGCCTGGCGGAATTCTCCACGGAAAGCAGCACCTTCTCGACCTCGGCTATATTGGATCCAAGAAGGAACTTCGAGGATTTCACGGATTCGTCGTAAAGGAGGCGGTGGGAAATCACGCCCACGATGACGGTTACTGCAAGGAAGAATATTCCCACTATGAGCATCACGAGCTTTATGAGCCGCGAGCCGAAGGATTTCCGAACGTCGATTTTCATTTCACAACCTCCTCATATTCCGGTTTTCTTACTATCATCCCGCTATTGTAGAGGGCGTCGGAAAGGATCCCGAACATCTCCGGACTGACCCTTTCATAAGAAGCCGACTTCTCACCGTCCCTGAGCTGAAGTGCAAGGAACTCGTCGAGCATACGGCTCTGGAAGAGCTTGTTCGTGACGACGTTGGCCTCCTTTACATAGCGCATCGTGATTTCAACGGCCTCTTCCCGATGTTCCCTGGCGTAATCCCAGCCGCGCTTGCTGGCCCGTACGAAAGCGGCCACCGTCTCGGGATTGTTCTTCAGGTACTTATCCGTTACATATACGCCGTCTTCAGGAGGGTCGATTCCGTGCTCGGAGAAGCGCAGGACGTTCTCCTCGGGAACCTTTCCCGTGGACAGTTCCAGGTTGACGTATTCGCTGTAGCTGTAGCAGAGGGTGGCGTCCACGGCTCCGAACACAAAGAGGTTGATACCGTTGATGAACGGCACCCAGTCGGCATATACATTGCCTCTCTGAAGCAATATATCGCAGATTTCGGAAAATCCCTGACGCCAGCGGCCTATCTTGAGGCCTGAAAGGTCGGAGACTGAATTCAGCGGCCTGTGCGCCACGCACATCAGGCCCGTGTGCTGGGTCAGCTGCATCACGTTCACCACGGGCAGGCCGTCGGAGCGGAACACGATGGACTGCACGAGCTGCATTCCCAGGAACTGGCAGCGGTCCGAAACGAGCATACTTGCCATGCTCTCGGTGGAATTCATTCCGATATGGCTTATGCTGACATCGAGCCCTTCCTCTTCGAAGAAGCCCTTGTCCTTGGCGACATAGTACCCGGCGAACTGCGTCTGCGGAGTCCACTGCGGGGTGAAGGTCACCTTGGTAAGATCCTTGGCGTGGAGCTGCAGGGCAGAAGCAAGCGCAAGGGCAAAAACAATCAATCGTTTCATATAACAAAGGTAATGAAAACTTGTAAAATAGTCCAAACCGACATAAAAAAAACAACGGCAATCAAATAGATACGTTCGGCGCACGTCCGTTCGGAAAGGCATTGCTAGCTTTGAGGCAAAACCACAGAAAAGATGAAGAACAGCAAATCACTGGGAGCCCTCGCGCTCCTTGCCGCCCTGGCCGCGGCCCCGGTTTCCTGCCGGGATCTTCTTTCAGGAGGGGAAGACGAAACGGGTGCCATCTGCGTGCACTTCACCGCCACAAAGGGCGGTCTGTCGCAGATTCCCGACACCGGGGAATTCACCCTGGTCGTGCTGGCATCCGACGGGTCCACAATCTATTCCGGGCTGTACTCGCAGTCGCCGGAGACCATAATCGTCAGCGCCGGGAACTACACGGTGAGCGCCCTGTCGTGCCGGTTCTCGGAGCCGGTCTTCGATTGCCCGCAGTGGGGCGCCACGCAGATTGTGAGTGTGGCCGCGGGGCAGACAGCCTCGGTATATCTGGAATGCACGCAGCTCAACTGCGGAATCAGGCTTCTGCCCGACGCTACTTTCCGCACGGCCTTCCCCCGGGGCACAATCTACCTGAAGTCGGCGGAGGGCTCGCTGATGTACTCCTACAACGAGAGCCGCACGGCCTACTTCAAGGCCGGGACGGTGGGGGTCCTGCTCGAGAACGAGGGCACCACGCAGACCCTCTGCTCCAGAACCATGGAAGCCGCAGAGATGCTCACCCTCGGCCTTTCGGCGTCGGAGGGCAACACCACGAGCGGGATAACGGTGGCCGTGGACACCACCCGGTCCTGGACCTCGGACAACTTCCACGTCGGAGACGACCAGGGCGGCCCGGCCGAAGCCTGGGACGTGACCGAGGCCCGCTCCCACATCGGGGAGACCGACGCGTGGGTGCAGGGGTATATCGTGGGAGTGGCCACCGGAACGGGCAAGTTCCAGTTCAGCGGGACCTTCAGCAAGAACACGAACATAATCCTGGGGCTGCGCAGCAACTCCACCGACAAGGACTATCTGTTGAGCGTGGAACTGCCGAAGGGCAACGCGCGCGACGCCCTGAACCTGCAGGACAATCCCGACCTGCTCGGGAAGAAAGTTGCGGTGAAGGGGGATCTTGTGAGCGCGTACTACGGAATACCGGGCCTCAAATCGGCCGACGACTGGTCTCTGGACTGATTTCGTACCCCCCAGGCGAATCGAACGCCTATCTCAGGAACCGGAATCCTGAATTCTATCCGTTAAACTAGGGAGGCGGATTGACTGGCTGCAAATATACGGAATTTTTGTATTTTTGCGCTATGAAAAAAGCATATATCTTTCCCGGGCAGGGCTCGCAGTTCCCCGGAATGGGCAAGGATCTTTATGAAAGCAGCCCTGCCGCAAAGGCAATGATGGAGAAGGCAGACGCGATTCTCGGATTCAGCATAACCGACATAATGTTCAACGGCACGACCGAAGACCTCAGGGCCACGAACGTCACCCAGCCGGCGGTCTTCCTGCACTCCGTGAGTCTTGCCCTCTGCTCGGGTCTTCCCGCCCCGGATATGGTCGGCGGGCATTCGCTGGGCGAATTCAGCGCCCTGGTGGCCGCCGGAGCGGTGGACTTCGAAGATGCCCTGCGCCTGGTTGCGGTACGCGCCTCCGAAATGCAGAAATGCTGCGAGACCGTCCCAGGAGGCATGGCTGCCGTCATCGGTCTGCCAACGGAGAAGGTCGAGGAAGTCTGCGCGGGTGTGGAGGGAGTCGTCGTTCCCGCGAACTACAATTCCGAGGGCCAGGTGGTCATCAGCGGCACGAAGGAAGCCGTCGCCGCGGCTTGCGAGGCAATGAAGGCCGCGGGTGCCAGACGCGCCCTTCCGCTGGCCGTGGGCGGAGCGTTCCACTCTCCTCTGATGAAACCCGCCGGGGCCGAGCTGGCCAAAGCCATCGAAAAGACCCTCATCCGTGCGCCCCGCTGCCCCATCTACCAGAATGTCACGGCGTTGCCCGAGACCGACCCGGTCCGCATCAAGGCCAACCTTCTCTCCCAACTCACTTCGCCCGTGCGCTGGACCCAGAGCGTCCTCGCGATGCTTGAGGCCGGCGCCGCCGACTTTACCGAAATCGGCCCCGGAACCGTCCTGCAGGGCCTTGTCAAGCGCATCGCCTCCGCCGCCGGCGCAGAAGTCACCGTCTCCGGTCTCTCCGCCTAAAGGGCTCCAAGCAGGTCAGAGTCTCCCCCGCAGCA
>R15__coassemble_476_pt1 | contig 35936 bp, 27 predicted proteins | sample R15__metabat2_high_PE_015 | metagenome-assembled genome bin R15
AGAAGTTCAAGTTCTCCGGCAAGTACGGCGCCAACCTTCTCGAGGAGGTGAGCCGTTACGCGCAGGTCGGCGGCACCATCGCGATGGAGCACGCCGGCGAGTTCGACGTAATCCACGCCCACGACTGGCTCACCTACCTCGCCGGAATAGCGGCCAAGGAACTCAGCGGCAAGCCCCTCGTGGTCCACGTGCACGCCACTTCCTTCGACCGCGGCACCGACGATATGGTCGACTCCCGCGTGTTCGCCATCGAGAAGAGGGGAATGGAAGCCGCCGACAGGGTGGTGACCGTCTCCGACCTCACCAGGAACATAGTCATCAACAAATACGGCATAGATCCCGCCAAGGTCGTGACGGTCCACAATGCGGTGGACTTCAGCGGCAGGGAGAACCTTGCCGTGGAGAGAGGCGTGAAGGACAAGGTCGTGACCTTCCTCGGCCGCATCACCTTCCAGAAGGGCCCCGAATACTTCATCGAGGCCGCCGCAAAGGTCCTCAAGCGCACCAGGAACGTGCGTTTCGTGATGGCCGGCAGCGGCGATATGATGACCCGCGCCATACGCCAGGTGGCCCGCCTGGGAATCTCCGACAGGTTCCACTTCACCGGGTTCCTGCGCGGCCAGGAGGTCCAGAAGATGTTTGCCCTTTCCGACGTGTACATAATGCCGTCGGTCTCCGAGCCTTTCGGCATCTCGCCCCTCGAGGCAATGCGCTCCAACGTTCCCTCCATCATCTCCCATCAGTCCGGAGCCGCCGAGGTCCTCAAGTACGCCCTCAAGGTTGACTTCTGGGACGTTGACGCGATGGCCGACGACATTTACGCCCTCCTGCAGTACCCCGCCCTTGCGGAATTCGCCACCAAGCAGGGCTACGACGAAGTGAACGAGCTCAAGTGGACAGGTGCCTGCGGCAAGCTCAAGAAAGTTTATGAATCAGTAATAAATCAATGATATGAAGAAGTCAATCTGTCTGTATTTCCAGGTCCATCAGCCTACCAGACTCCGTCTTTACAGGTTTTTCGATATCGGTAAGGACTCGCATTACTATGACGATTTTGCCAATCGCACCATCCTCAAGAGGATAGCCCAGAAGTGCTATCTCCCGATGAACGAGCTCCTGCTCAAGCAGATCCAGCAGCAGAAGGGCAAGTTCAAGGTTGCCTTCTCCATAAGCGGAACGGCTCTTGAGCAGTTCGACCGCTACGCCCCCGAGGTCATCGAGAGCTTCCGTAAGCTCGCCCAGACCGGCTGCGTGGAATTCCTGGTCGAGACCTATTACCATTCCCTGGCATCCCTGGGCGCCGAATCCGAATTCGAGCACCAGGTCCTCAAGCACAAGGCCGCCATCGAGCAGTACTTCGGAGTGACCCCCAAGGCCTTCCGCAACACCGAGCTCATCTATTCCGATTCCATCGGCGCCAGGGTGCGTGAGATGGGCTTCAAGACGATGCTCACCGAGGGCGCGCGTCACATAATGGGCTGGAAGAGTCCCAATTACGTGTACAGCTGCGACTACAAGGACGACCTTCGTCTGCTCCTGCGCAACTACAGCCTTTCCGACGACATAGCCTTCCGCTTTGCCGACAGGGGCTGGAACCAGTGGCCCCTCACTGCCGAGAAGTTCGTGTCCTGGGCCCGCGAGGCCGAGGGTGAGGTCCTCAACCTCTTTATGGACTATGAGACCTTCGGCGAGCACGAAGCCGCCGAGACCGGCATCTTCGAGTTTATGGAAGCCCTGCCCGGCCTGGCCCTGAAGACCAAGGAGCTTGACTTCGTCACCCCCTCCGAGGCTACCCGCAAGCACAAACCCGTGGCCGAACTTTCCGTTCCCGAGCCCATCAGCTGGGCCGACGAAGAGCGCGACCTCACCGCCTGGCTCGGAAACGAGCTGCAGCAGGACGCCTTCAAGAAACTCTACGGCCTGGAGGAGAAGCTCTCGATCCTCAACGATCCCGAGCTCTGGGCCGACTACGGCCACCTGCAGGAGAGCGACCACCTGTACTATATGTGCACCAAGTTCTTCTCCGACGGAGAGATCCATTCCCGCTTCAACCCCTATGACACACCCTTCGAGGCATTCATCAACTATATGAACGTCCTCAGCGATTTCATCATAAGAGTCAACAACGCGTTGGCTGAAAAGTAAGATTTAGAGAGATATGAACAATTTTGAATCCTGCGCCCCCGCCTGGCGCAGCGTGATGGTGACTCGCCATCTTCCCGAGTCCCTTACCGGTCTTGAGACCCTTTGCAAGAACCTCTGGTGGTGCTGGAACGACGACGCCAAGGCCCTCTTCAAGACCATCGATCCCGAACTCTGGCACAAATCGGGTCACAACCCGATGACCATACTCGACAAGGTCAGCATCAACCGCTACAGGGTCCTCGCCAAGGACGAGGCCTTCCTTGCCAGACTCGGCGCCGTGATGGCGAAGTTCAATGCCTATATGGCCAAGAAGGCCGAAAGGAAGGAACCCTCCGTGGGCTACTTCTGTATGGAATACGGCCTCGACACCTCGCTCAAGATCTACTCCGGCGGTCTCGGCATCCTTGCCGGCGACTACCTGAAGGAGACTTCCGATATGAACGTCAACCTCGTGGCCGTGGGCCTTCTCTACCGCTACGGCTACTTCACCCAGCGCCTTACCGCGCAGGGCAACCAGGTTGCGGAATACAACGCGCAGAACTTCATGCGCATCCCCGCCGAGCCCGTGCTCGACGAGAACGGGGTATGGAAGCAGATCAAGGTGCAGATGCCCGGCCGCGACATGTACGCCCGCATCTGGAAGGTGGCCGTAGGCCGCACTGACCTCTATCTCCTGGACACCGACTTCGAGGCCAACAGCCCTGAGGACCGTCAGGTGACCCACCAGCTCTACGGCGGCGACTGGGACAACCGCATGAAGCAGGAAATCCTGCTCGGAATCGGCGGCGTCCGCGCCTTGCGCGCCCTGGGCCTGAACCCCACCATATTCCATTACAACGAGGGTCACGCCGCATTCGCCGGCCTCGAGAGGCTCCGTGAATATGTGGAGGAAAGGCACGTGGACTACAACGTTGCCGTCGAGCTCATCAGGTCCTCAGGCCTGTTCACCACCCACACTCCCGTTCCCGCCGGCCACGACGCCTTCGACGACGCGATGATGGGCCGTTACTTCGGCCAGTATCTGCATCATCTCGGGATCGACTGGCGCACCCTGATGAGCCTCGGCAAGAACGATCCCGACAACACCGCCGAGAAGTTCAGCATGAGCATCCTGGCTGTCAAGATGAGCCAGAGCTGCAACGGTGTCTCGATGCTCCACGGAAAGGTCAGCCAGGACATCTTCGCCAATATGTTCCCCGGATATCTCCCCGAGGAGCTCTATGTGAGCTATGTGACCAACGGCGTGCATTATCCCACCTGGGCCGCCAAGGAATGGAAGGCCGTCCACGAGCGCGTGTTCGGTCCCGAATTCCAGACCCACCACTACGACAAGAAGTGCTTCGACGGCATCTACAAGATTTCCGACGAAAAAGTTTGGTCGGTTCGCAAGACCCTCAAGAAGGAACTTATCTCCGCCGTGATGGAGCGCCTTTCCGACCCTATAATGAGCGCCCATTACACCCCCCGCCAGGTTGTGACCATCAAGGAACGCATCAAGGAAGACGTGCTCACCATCGGCTTCGCCCGCCGCTTCGCCACCTACAAGCGCGCGACCCTTCTCTTCTCCGACCTCGACAGGCTCGACGCCATCGTGAACAACCCCGAACATCCCGTCCAGTTCATCTTCGCCGGCAAGGCGCATCCCGCCGACGGAATGGGCCAGGACCTCATCAAGAGAATCATCGAGATCAGCAAGCAGGACAGGTTCCTCGGCAGGATCATCTTCGTGCCCGGCTACGACATCACCCTTGCCAAGAGGCTCGTGCAGGGCGTTGACGTGTGGATGAACAACCCCACCCGTCCGCAGGAGGCCTCCGGCACTTCGGGAGAGAAGGCCGCGATGAACGGCGTGATGCACTTCTCCGTGCTCGACGGCTGGTGGGTGGAAGGCTACAAGGAAGGCGCCGGCTGGGCCCTGCCTCTCGAGAGCACCTACGAAGACAACAACTACCAGAACGAGCTCGACGCCGCAACCATCTATGCGACGATAGAGAACGAGATAGCCCCCGCGTACTACAACTGCGGCTCCGACGGCCGTTCCCGCGAGTGGATCGGTTACATAAAGAACACGATTGCCCAGGTTGCCAGCAACTTCACCACCAACAGGATGCTCACCGACTACTGCAACCAGTATTACGAGCCCCAGTGCGGGCGCTACGGCGTCCTTTCCGCCGACGGCAACAAGGTCGCCGCTGAAATCGCCGCCTGGAAGCAGCAGGTCTCCGCGGAGTGGAACAACATCCGCGTGGCCTCCCAGTCGCAGTTCGACCCGTCCTACATCCTTTCTTCCCAGAAGAGGATAATCGACTGCGAGGTCGCCCTCGACCTCGGCCGCCTGAAGCCCACCGACGTGGGCGTGGAGGCCGTATTCGCCTCTTCCGACGAAAAGGGAAAGCTCCATATCCAGGAGGTGAGCGAGCTTGGGCTCGTGAGCAGCGAGAATGGTATATCAATATACCGCTGCGAGGTCATCCCCGAGCGCACCGGAATGTACCAGGTGGGCCTCAGGATGTTCCCCAAGAACGCGCTTCTGCCTCACCGCCAGGACTTTCCTCTGGTCAAATGGCTGTAGCGGCAACAGGATTTTTCGACGGTGTCCACACCGGTCACCGTGATGTCATTGAGACTCTCGTCAGGACTGCGCACGAGCGCGGCGACGAGAGTCTCGCAATCACGTTCTGGCCACATCCCAGGACCGTGCTCCAGAACGGGGCCCGGGACCTGCGCCTTCTGACCTCCCGCGACGAAAAGCTGCAGATGCTCCGAAGCCTCGGCGTGGACCGGGTGGAGGTCCTGCCCTTCACCCGGGAATTCGCCGCGATGACTGCCCGGCAGTACATCGATGAAGTTCTCGTGGGGCGCTTTGGCGCCGGCGTCGTGGTGATGGGCTACGACAACCGCCTGGGCTCCGACAACCGGCTCCCCGAAAGCATCGCCGGCATAGAGAAGATAGTCGTTCCCGCAAGGCCGGCGGTTTCGTCGACCAGGATTCGCGAGGCTCTCGCCAGCGGCGACGTCGCCTCCTCGAACGCGATGCTCGGTTATCCATACAGCCTCCACGGAGTGGTTGTGGCCGGCAACCGCATCGGGCGTACCATAGGCTTCCCCACGGCCAATATGCAACTCTACGAGCCTCTGAAAGCCGTTCCTGCCGTGGGCTCGTATCTTGTTGAGGTGCAGACCATTGGCCGCGAACTGCACGGAATGTGCAACATAGGCGTGAGGCCCACCGTGGGAGGTAGCGGCCTTACCATAGAAACGAACATTTTTGATTTCTCCGAAGACATTTACGGCCTGGACCTGACGATAAGATTCCTCCGCCGAATCCGCGACGAAGTCCGCTTCGATTCCCTCGAAGCCCTTGCCGCGAAACTTGCCGAGGACAAAAATAATTGCTACCTTTACCTCGGTTATGGAATGGACTGACGTACTCATCGTTGTTTTGATGATGGCTTCGCCCGTCATCGCTGCGATTGCCGACTCCAAGAAGAAGAAGCAGGCGCGGCAGGGCAATACGTATGTTGAAGCTCCGAAGGCCCCGAAGGACACCGGTCCGCTGCCCCAGGCATCTCCTGCCCGCAGGGAATTCCTCGAGGGCGAGAAGGCGGCTCAAAAACCGGCGGAGATTGCCGCCGAACCGGAAACCCGCGGAAAGGTCCATCTCGGTAAAATCGACCCCGAGAAACTGATAATATATTCCGCAATCATGAAGCCCAAGTTTGACGAAGGGCTGGACTGAATCGAAAAAAATTGATAAAGATATGGAAGTACACTACATGAGCCAGGAAGGCCTGGACAAACTCAAGAAAGAACTGGCGGAAGCCCTCTCGCAGCGCCCCGTGATAGCGGCGGCAATAGCCGAGGCCCGCGAAAAGGGCGACCTCTCCGAGAACGCCGAGTACGAGTCGGCGCGCGAGGCGCAGGGACTGCTCGAACTGAACATCGCCAAACTGCAGAACCTCGTTGCCGGCGCAAAGGTGATAGACGCATCCCAGATCAGCGCCGACACCGTTCAGATGCTGACCACCGTCAAGGTGAAGAATCTGAACGTGGGCCGCGAGATGAAATTCACCATCGTGGGCGAGTCGGAGGCCGACTTCTCCAAGGGCAAGCTGGCGTCCACCACCCCCATCGCCAAGGCTCTCCTCGGCCACAAGAAAGGCGAGGTGGTGGCGGCGAACGCCCCTTCGGGAATAATAAAGTTCGAAATTCTTGACATTTCCCTCTGATGGCAACGCTCTTCACCAGAATCGCCAAAGGCGAAGTTCCTTCGTACAAGGTTGCGGAGAACGATGACTTCTATGCCTTCCTCGACATCAGCCCCCTTGCCACGGGCCACACGCTCGTGATACCCAAGAACGTGGAGGACGACTACATCTTCAACCTCTCTCCCGAGGTGTATGATGGCCTCTGGGCCTTTGCCCGCAAAGTTGCCGTGGCGCTCAAGTCCGCCGTGCCCTGCAAGAGGGTCGGTGTGGCCGTGCTGGGTATGGAAGTGCCCCACACCCACATTCATCTCGTCCCCCTGCAGACCGAGGCCGACCTCGACTTCCGCAAGGAGCATCTCAAACCCACCCCCGAACAGCAGGCGCAGACCGCCGCATCAATACTCGCAGAATATGAGAAACTCTAGACTCGCGATTTTCGCGCTCTCCCTTCTTGCGCTTGCATCCTGCTCGCATCAGGCCTGCATAAAGGGTACCGTGGACGGGGCCTCCGAACTTGTTGTCAAGCAGCTGGAACTCAATTCCTTCAAGGTGCTCGACACTCTCAAGACCAAGGACGGTTCCTTCAGCTACAGGCTCGATGTTGCCGAGGGGCAGCCCGAATTCGTATATCTTTTTTATAAGGACACTCGCGTTGCCGCCTTCCTGCTCGAGCGGGGAGAGACCGCCGTCGCTCAGGCCGACACCCTAGGCAATTACAGCGTGAGCGGCTCCGCAGGTTCCGAAAAACTGCAGGAGGTCGAGAAGGCCTCGGCCGGGTTCCTTTCCGGAGTCATCGCCGCCGGCGACAACAATGCCGCCATTACGAAGCTCTACATCGACCACTACCGCCAAAGCGTCAAGTATGTGATGGAGAACCCCTACTCGCTCACCGTGATACCCGTTCTGTACGAGCAGCTCTCCAATCTTCCCATCTTCGCACAGGACGTGGACGCCATTCACTTCAGGAATGCCGCCGACTCCCTTAAGACCGTCTATCCCGAAAGCCGCTATGTGCAGGCCCTCGACAAGGAGGCGTCAAGAAGGGAGAAGATACTTGCCCTGAACACTCGCATCCGCACTGCCGAGCCCCTCGGCTACCCCGACCTCAACCTGCCCGGAACCGACGGAAAGAAGGTCGCCCTGAGCTCGACCGACGCCAAGGTGATTCTGGTGCATTTCTGGAATGCCGACGAAGCCACCCACAAGATGTTCAACAAAGACGTCCTGGAACCCATCTACAAGGACTATCACTCAAAGGGATTCGAAATCTATTCCGTATGCCTCGGCACCGACAAGGCAATGTGGGCCACCGCCGTGAAGTCCCAGCAGCTGCCCTGGATCAACGTCTGCGACGGCCTCGGAGCAGCGTCTCCCGCGGTTTCCATCTATAACGTCGGCGTCGTCCCGGCTTCGTACATAATAGCCGACGGCGAACTTGTCCTCGACGAGCTTTCCGGCGCGGACGGACTCAGGAAATTCCTTTCCAGGACTCTGAAATAATCAGAAGAGATTTTTCTTGCTGACTGTTGCTACGAACTCTTTTAGATAAAAGGGTTCGTAGTATGCTGTATTCTCGAACCTGCCGGCCTCGAAGGCCTCCTGTGCGGGAACGGCCATTGCCTTGGCGTGAGGATTGACCTGCACGAAAACGGCTCCTTCGCTTCCGAGCACGGGCTCGCACTTCGCGGCTCCGTCGCCTATGAACAGCACCGGTCCTTCGGAGAGTTCGCCAGCGAAACTGCTTTCGTCCACGACGAGAGCCTGGACGTCGGTGATTCTCTCGAAGCGGCAGCCATCGAAACTGTAAACCGCGGTGTACACCTCCATTCTGCGGGCGTCAATCATCGGAACGATGTGCCTGCAGCCCTCCGGAACCAGGCCGCCTTCAACAGCCTGCTGCACCAGAATGTCGAGCGTGCAGATGGAAATCAGCGGAAGCCCGCCTCCGAAACAGAGGCCTTTGGCAGTGGACGAGCCGACCCTGAGGCCGGTATAGGAACCGGGCCCGGAACTGACGCATACTGCCTGGCAGTCAGACACTTTGAGCCCCAGCTCGTCGAGGCACTCCTTCACATACGGGGTGGTCATCGAAGCGTGGGCGCGGGGAGTGCTGCTTTCCCTGAAAGCCGCGACCTTTCCGTCCCTGGCCACTGCCACGGAGCAGAGCGCCGTGGATGTCTCGATGAGGATTATGTTACTGGGCATCGGCGGCCGTCCCTCCCGTGACGAAGCTTTTCACATAGGGGAAGACTGCGTTGGTGAAGTCCCTGAGCCAGCCGTAAACCGTGCAGTTGGAAAGTTTTTCGGGCTCTACGAGGTTCCACTGGCCGTTGAGGCTGTCGAAGAGCATTATGATGATGCCCAGGATGAAGGCGGTCTTGAGAACTCCGAACACGAGCCCAAGAAGGCGGTTCACCCAGCCAAGGGAGGCGATTTTGACCACCCGGAGTATGAGCGAGCCCAACAGATTGAGCAGCAGCACGGCCACGATAACTATTATTGCGAAGCTTATGACGTAGATGACGGTGTGGTTCCAGGTGAGGTAGTTCCCCAGCCAGTTGCTGACTACCTCGGCGAAGTGAAACGCCGCCCAGGCGCCCAGAACTATGGAAACCAGGTCCACCAGCTGCTTGATGAAGCCCTTGCTTATTCCGACGACTATCGCCGGGACGAAACACACGAGAAGGATAATGTCCAGAAGTGCCATATTTCTTTTGTTCAGATTGGTGCAAAATTAGTCATTATCTTTCAAAAAAGCGCAGAAATCACTAAATTTGCAAGATATTAAAAAGCCGGATATGACATTCAAGGAATATAAAGGTCTGGACCTCACCGCCACGGCGGAGAGGATACTGGATTTGTGGAAGAGGAATCACGCCTTCGAGAAGTCCCTGGAACTCCGTGATGGAGCTCCGGAATTCATTTTCTTCGAGGGCCCGCCCAGCGCCAACGGAATGCCGGGAATCCATCACGTGATGGCCCGTTCCATCAAAGACGCGGTGTGCCGCTACAAGACCCAGTGCGGCTACAAAGTCCGCCGCCGCGCGGGCTGGGACACCCACGGCCTGCCCGTGGAACTCGGCGTGGAGAAGAAACTCGGCATAACCAAGGAGGACATCGGCACGAAGATCAGTGTAGAGGAATACAACAACACCTGCCGCAGCGAGGTTATGAAATACACCGCCGAATGGCGCAACCTCACCGAGCGCATCGGCTACTGGGTGGATATGGACGACCCGTACATCACCTACGACAACCGTTACATCGAGACCCTGTGGTATCTCCTGAAGGATATCTATGGCAAGGGCTACCTCTATAAGGGCAAGAGCATCCAGCCCTACAGCCCCGCCGCCGGCACTGGACTGAGCTCGCACGAACTCAACCAGCCCGGCTGTTACCGCGACGTGAAGGACACCACCTGCTGCGCCCAGTTCAAGGTCGTCGGCGAGGAAGACCTCTATTTCCTGGCCTGGACCACCACTCCCTGGACCCTTCCCAGCAACACCGCCCTCTGCGTTGGCCCCAACATCGATTACGTGAAGGTGCGCAGCACCAACCCCTATACCGGAGCTCCCGCCACCTACATCCTGGCCAGCGCCCTTGTAGGAGCCTGGTTCAACGACAAAATCGCCTACGAGGTCCTTCCCGGCACGCTCAAGGGCTCGGAACTCGTCGGAATGCGCTATGAACAGCTCATCCCCTGGTTCCGCCCCGACGAAGGCGCGTTCCGCGTGATTCCCGGCGACTACGTGACCACCGAGGACGGCACCGGCGTGGTGCACATCGCCCCCACCTTCGGCGCCGACGACGCCAAGGTCGCCAGGGCTGCAGGAGTCCCCGGCCTGTTCGTGACCGACAAAGACGGCAACCCCCAGGCCCAGGTCGACCCTCAGGGCCGCTTCTACCGCATTGGCGACCTCGACCCCGCATATGCCGCTGACCGCGTGAGCGCAAGCTACGCCGAGTGGGCCGGCCGCTATGTTAAGAACGCCTATGATTCCTCCCTGGCCCCCGACGCCCCCACCCTCGATGTCGATATCTGCTTGATGCTCAAGGCCTCCGGCAAGGCCTTCCGCATCGAGAAGCACGTCCATACCTACCCCCATTGCTGGCGCACCGACAAGCCCGTCCTCTACTACCCCCTCAACAGCTGGTTCATAAGGACCACCGCCGTTAGGGAGCAGATGATGACCCTCAACGAAGACATAGTCTGGAAGCCCGAGGCAACCGGTACCGGCCGCTTCGGCAAGTGGCTCGAGAACATCCAGGACTGGAACCTCAGCCGCAGCCGCTACTGGGGCACGCCCCTTCCCATCTGGCGCACCGAAGACGGTCGCGAGGAAATCTGCATAGGCTCCGTGAAGGAGCTCTACGAGGAAATCGAGAAGGCCGTCGCCGCCGGAATAATGGAGCAGAACCCTCTCAAGGCCCGCGGTTTCGACCCCGCCGATATGAGCAAGGAGAACTATGACCGCATAGACCTCCACCGCCCTTACGTCGACAACATTTTCCTGGTGAGCCCCGGCGGCCGCAGGATGACAAGGGAGACTGACCTCATCGACGTCTGGTTCGATTCAGGCGCGATGCCCTATGCCCAGACGGGTCTCAGGGGCCTCGGAACCCCCGACTTCGGCTCCACCGCAGACTTCATCGCAGAGGGCGTGGACCAGACCAGAGGCTGGTTCTACACCTTGCACGCCATACATACGATGGTGAGCGGCACCCCCGCTTTCAAGCGCGTCATTTCAAACGGTCTCGTGCTCGACAAGAAGGGAGAGAAGATGAGCAAGCGCCTCGGCAATGCCGTGGATCCCTTCCAGGCTATGGACAAATACGGCTCCGACGCCCTCCGCTGGTATATGCTCACCAACGCCCAACCCTGGGACAACCTCAAGTTCGACGAGGCCGGAGTTGAAGAGGTCCGCCGCAAATTCTTCGGCACCCTCTACAACAGCTATTCCGTATTCGCGCTCTATGCCAACATCGACGGCTTCGACCCCGCAGCCCCCTCGGTCCCCTACGAGGCAAGGCCGATGTTCGACAAATGGATAATCAGCCGCCTGAACACCCTCGCCAAGGACGTCGAGGCCGCCTACGAAGACTACGACATCACCACCGCAGGCCGTCTGGTGCAGGATTTTGTGTGCGACGACCTCAGCAACTGGTACATAAGGCTCAATAAGAAGCGCCTCTGGGGCGCCGGAATGTCGGAAGACAAGCTGGCCGCATACCAGACCTTCCACGAAGTGCTCCGTTCCGTGGCCCTTCTCTCCGCCCCCATCGCCCCCTTCTTCAGCGAACAGCTCTGGCTCGACCTGGGAGGAGATAGCAGCGTCCATTATCAGCCGATGCCCGCATACCGCGCGGAGCTTGTTGACGCCGGTCTGGAGGAGAGCATGGCCTTCGCCCAGAAGGCTGCGTCGATGGTCCTGGCCCTCCGCAAGAAGGTCGGAATCAATGTCCGCAAGCCTCTTTTCAAGGCTCTCGTGCCCGTGATCGACGACTCCGTGAAGGCCCGCTTCGAGAGGGTCAGGGACATCTTCCTCACCGAAGTGAATCTCAAGGACATAGAGTTCCTGCACGACACGGCCGGCATCATCACCAAGAAGATAAAGCCCAACTTCCGCACCCTCGGAAAGAAGTACGGTGCGCAGATGAAGCAGATTGCCGCGATGTTCGGCACCTTCGACCAGCAGACCATTTCCGCAATAGAGGCTGCCGGAACCTATGAAATCGCTCCCGGCGTCGTCGTGGAGCCCGGCGACTACGAAATCAGCTCCGAGGATATGCCCGGCTGGCTCGTGGCTTCCGAAGGCCCCCTCACCATTGCCCTCGACATAGTTCAGACCCCCGAACTCATACGCGAGGGAACCGCCCGCGAGCTCATACATCCCATCCAGACCCTGCGCAAGGAGAGCGGCTTCGACGTGACCGACCGCATCGACACCGTCATCTATGCCGGCGGAGCGGAATACGAGGCCATCAGCGAGGCCCTTTCCGAGCACGCCGCCTACGTTGCCGCACAGACCTTGTCCCGCAGCCTGGAACTCAAGGAAATGTCCGAAGCTCCCGCCGACGCCGCAACCATCGAGTGGGACAATGCATCAATAAAAGTAACAGTTAACCGCATATAATACGAAGAAACTATGGCAGAAGAACTAAAGACACGCTATTCAGACGAGGAACTCGCTGAATTCAAGGCAATCATCACCGAAATGCTTGCCAAAGCAAAGGCGGAGTACAACACCCTTCGCGAGATTGTCATCCACGGAGGCACCAACGACGTTGAGGACACCTCGCCCCAGTTCAAGACCGTGGAGGACGACGGAGCCTACCAACTATCCAAGGAGGAGGCCTCCCAGATGGCCCAGCGCCAGTACAAGTTCATCCAGAACCTTGAGGGCGCTCTTGCCAGAATAGAGAACAAGACCTACGGCATCTGCCGCGTCACAGGCAAACTCATACCCAAGGAGCGCCTCCGTCTCGTACCTCACGCAACCCTTACCGTAGAGGCCAAGGAAATGCTTGCAAAGCAGGGCAAGAACTGATTTTATGAAGATCTCCAAGGGCGCAAGGCTCATCATCCTCGGGATTGTTCTTGTTGTCATCGACCAGGTATCGAAGTACCTGGTCAAGACAAATATGTCGCTGGGCGAGCAGATTCCCGTGTTGGGCAACTGGTTCAGGCTGTGCTTCGTGGAGAACGAGGGGATGGCCTTCGGGATGAAATTCGGCGGGGCCGTGGGCAAATTCTGCCTCTCCCTTTTCAGGGTTGTGCTCTGCGGCCTGCTCATTTGGTGGATTTCCGACCTGCTGCATAAGAAAAACGCCCCTACGGGCGTTCTCGTGGGCCTTACGCTCATCACTGCCGGAGCCTTCGGCAACATAGTGGACTGCCTGTTCTACGGCCTCATATGGGACTACGCCCCGTTTATGTTCGGGAAGGTGGTCGATATGCTTTACTTCCCCCTGATCCACAATGCGGCGGGGGAAGTCGTATTCTTCAGTCCGGTGTTCAATTTCGCCGACTCCTGCGTGACGGTCGGCGCCTTCTATCTGATACTTTTCAAGTGGAAGTTCTTCTCCACTATATGAACGAATAGTAGGTCGACGCTCCGGAGAACTCGTCCATCTGCATATTGCGCAGAGAACAGTTCCGGGCGTCGTATCGTATTATGGTGCGGCTGTATCCTCTGGCGGCCTTCTTTCTTGCGGTGATTGTGACGACGTACTCGCTTCCTTCCTTGGTGGCGGCTATGTCGGCATTCTGCTCGGTTGCAAGGTTGTTCAGGCGCCCCTGGAACATATACAGCAGTGCGTGGCTGAGCCCCTTCATCATAAGGTTCTTGGCGGTGTCGAAGACCTGCTCAGTGCCGTCGCGCCGTATTGTCATCTTGTTCCCTTCGATGCTGAAGAGCTCGCCGTTGTCGTAGTTCATCTGAAGATTGTCGGCGGGAGTGTAGCTGAGCTTTCCCTCCAGTTTGACGGGCTGGACGGTCCTGTCGGCCGAAGAGCGGAGCTCGAAGAAACGGCTGGCGGCAATCTGCTTGCCACCGTTCTGGGCCTTCTCTATCTTGGAGAGGATTTCGGCGCTGCTCTGGGCGCTGAGACTGAATGTGCAGGCAAGGAGCGCCGCAATTGCAAATAATGTTTTTTTCATATCCACGAGTGCTTTGCTGCGAACTTGAACATAAGCGGTTCAAGCGCATAAGTTATGAGTATGGTGGACACCATTCCAATAATCGTGCTCGTTCCGACGGAATGTATCGCAGGATGCCTTGCGAATATGAGGGAAACAAGCACTATGATGAGCGCCGCGGCCGAGAAGGTGATTGCGGCCTTGTGATACACTATGAGCCTGTGGGTGTTGTATTTGGCCGTGTTTATGAGCCCCTCCATCACGAAGATGCTGTAGTCAACCCCTATTCCGAAGATGAAGGTCGAAATCATTATGTTGATGAGATTGAACTGCATCCCGAATATGGCCATAATGCCCTGCACCACATACCAGCTCAGGAACATGGGCATAAACGCTATCAGCGCGATTATCAGGTTCTTGAACGACAGCAGCAGGACGAGGAACACGAATATGCTCGAGACCAGCAGGACCACGTTGAAGTCCTTGCGGGCAATCTTCACCATGTCTCCGGCATAGTAGAACGGGTCCATGACCACAATCTCGGGGTGGCCGTCAACTATCTTTCCGTCGGTTTCGTAGAGGGTGGCGCGGTCAAGAAGGGCGCTGCTCAGCACGAGCCATTCGTCTTCGTGTTCCTCTACATAGTTGCAGAGGAGCGATTCTGGAAGAACGCCCGCGTCGATTATGTTCTGCGGCTCGAAGTCGGCGTCGGCAAGAAGAAGGAACTCCTGGGGGATGTTCATCCCCGCAGCTTCGCTCCAGTGGTGTGAGGCGTCGGCGCGCGTAAGGCGGTCATAGGTGTCCAGAGTCCGCTCCGGGGTCCAGAATTTCTTCCAGGCGTCTATATTGCGCTGCTGCTCCTCCTGCGGCACAAGTATGGCTCCGGTGCCGCTGTAGCCGTGAATAAGGCCTTCTTCCTTCAATCCTGCAAGGTGGGAGTCGAGGGCCTTGCTCATCACTATGGCGCTGTCCAGACTGGTGGAGTGAACCGCAAAATACTGGTTCATCCAGCCGTGGTTGACCTTGTCGTTGTACACTTCTTCGGAGCGTACCATCTTGGGCTCCCTGTAGCCTATGTGGCTGAGATCGGAATCGAACTTGACGAAGAACGACGCGACGGCCGTGACGGCTATCAGGGCGCACAGTATGATCACGGGAACCTTTTTCTTCTCGAGCCGGACGGTGTTGATCCGGTTCACGAACTCGAAGGCCTTCTCGTTCTTCTCCGTGTCTTCCTTTCTAAGGAACTGCGGCATGAACGCCAGGGCGTAGAAGGTCGTGCCTATGAGGGCGAGGGACGCGAAGATTCCGAAGTCGTGGAGCAACTCGCTGGAGGTCAGCAGCAGCCCCGCGAAGGCTCCTATCGTCGTTATGCAGCCAAGGCACACGGGTTTGGCTTCCTGCCGGAGAACTTCCTCGACGTCTGGAACGAACTTGTTGTGCGTCAGGACGTGAAGGACGTAGCTCAAGGCAACTCCGAGAACCAGTGCGCCTATGCCTATGGCAATCAGCGACATCTCGCCCTTCATCCAGTAAATCACGGCAAGTGAGAAGAAGGTTCCGTACACTATGGGAGCCAGAAGGTGCAGCAGGGTGAACCTGCTCTTGAAGCAGAAGCAGATAAGCAGGCAGATTATCAGGAGCGAAATCCCGACGGTCCAGAAAAGGTCCTTCTTGCTCTGCTTGGAATTGTATGCTCCCTCGATGGCCGCCCCGTGATACAGAATCTCGCAGTCGGGGTTGGCCTCTTCATACGAGGCAACGGTCCCGGTGATGACATCGTCGAACTTTGAAGCCGTGAGCGACTCCAGGGTGTTGAAGGCGGGGGAGAGGAAGGCCAGGGCAACCGTGCCGTCGGTCGACATCAGGTGGGCGTTGGCAAGGGAATAGTTCCCTATAAGCTCCGAAGGGTCGACGGGTAGTTCGAGCCCCCCGTCGGCCGCGGCTTCCAGGGCTCCGGACCTCAGAAGGGAATCGAGGGTGGGGTACACCGCTTCGGGGATGTGGCAGGGGAGTGCCATCTCTCCGTAGTAGATGAGGTTCATCAGGTCGTCGGTGTCGAACTTGTAGAGGATATTGTCTATCAGCCCTTCGTCCATATTCGACTCCAAGGCTTCGATGAAGCCGTCCATAAGAGCCGCCAGTTCCTCGGGAGACTTGCTCCCGCTGCGGCTCAGCAGCTCGAACATCACCTTGTCCTTGACCTTTATGTCTTCGAAGGCCACGGCGCAACGTTCGCTTTCTTCGGTTTTGGGCAGAAGGTCGATGATGTTCTCATCGAATCTTATCTGCAGCCCGAAGAACCCGAAAACCGCAAAGGAAAGTGTCAGAATCGCGTAAAATACTGCCTTGTGCGCCTTGAAGAACCTGTAGAGCCAGATAAAAAATCGTGTCATTACTGTAGCGTCAGATGGTCCTCCCGGGGTATGCCTTGAGGGCAGCCTCGAGGATGTCCATCGCCTTGTTGAGCTGAGGCACTTCCAGTACGTAGGCTATTCTTGCCTGGTTTTTCTTTCCCTCGGGATTGCGGTAGAATGCCGAGGCGGGGGTTATCATCACGGTCTCGTTGTCCATCCTGAACTCGGTCAGGAGCCACTTGTTGAAGGCTCCGGCATCGTCGACCGGCAGCTCCGCCACGGTGTAGAAGGCTCCCATAGGCTTGGGGGTGAACACCCCGGGCATAGCGTTGAGCCTCTCAACGGCGCAGTCGCGCCTGCGGATGTACTCGGCCTTGACTTCGTCGAAGTAGCTCTGGGGAGTGTCGAGAGCGCCGATTGCGGCGTACTGTCCGAGAACGGGAGGGCAGAGACGGCTCTGGGCGAACTTGAGGGCCGCGGTCATCACGTCCTTGTTGTGGGAGGCTATCACGCCGATGCGCGCTCCGCAGAGGTTGTACCTCTTGGACACGGAGTCGGCCAGGATGACGTTCTGCTCGAGGCCGGGGATGTTCATTGCGCTGAAGTGGGGCTCGTCGGTGTAGCAGAACTCGCGGTAAACTTCGTCGGAAATGAGGAAGAGGTCGTGCTTGAGGCAGAATTCTCCCACCTGCATCATCTCCTCCTTGGTGAAGAGCTTGCCCGAAGGGTTGCAGGGGTTGCTTATGAGGATGGCCTTGGTGCGGGGCGTGACGTACTTCTCGAACTCCTCGATGGCGGGAATCCTGAATCCTTCGCGGATGTCGGTGGGGATGCCCACGAGCTTGATTCCGTACAGGAATGCGAAGGTCTGGTAGTTGGTGTAGTAGGGTTCCACGACGAGAATCTCGTCGCCGGGGTCGGCCACTATCTGCATTGCCTCGGCAAAGGCCTCCGAACCTGCCACTTCAACGAGCAGTTCGCTTACCTCGAGCTCGATGCCTATCTTCTTGTAGTACTTCTCCACGAAGCCCTTGCGGAGTTCCATCAGTCCCGCGGAGTTGGTGTAGGAGAGATGGTGCATCTTCGTGCACTTGTCGGCCACGGCCTGCAGAGCGCAGTCGGGGGTCTTGATGTCGGGGGCGCCGACGTTCAGATGATAGACTTTTACTCCGGCCGCCTCGGCCGCCTCGGCGAAGGGAACCAGCTTGCGGATTGCGGAAGCGGGCATCGCCTGTGATTTTTGGGAGATATGGGGCATATTATTTTCTGTTGATAAGGTATTCTGCTATCTGCACCGCATTGAGGGCGGCGCCTTTCTTGATCTGGTCTCCGGAGAGCCAGAGGGTTATTCCGTTCTCGTTCGCGAGATCTTTGCGAACGCGGCCGACGTAAACGTCGTCCTTGCCGCCGGTGAAGAGGGGCATAGGGTAGGTCTTCGTGGCGGGGTCGTCCTGGAGGGTTACGCCGGGAGCGGCTGCAATCGCGGCCTGGACTTCTTCCACGCTGAGGGGCTTTTCGGTCTCCACCCACACGGCCTCGGAATGGGAACGCAGGGAAGAAATGCGCACGCACATTGCCGAGCACCTGACGTCGGAATGGAGGATCTTGCGGGTCTCGTTGAACATCTTCATCTCCTCCTTGGTGTAGCCGTTGTCGGTGAACACGTCTATCTGGGGGATCACGTTATAGGCGAGCTGATATGCGAACTTGTTGACGGTCACGGGCTTGCCCTCGGCGAGCTCCTTGTACTGCTGCTCCAGCTCGGCCATAGCCTGGGCGCCTGCGCCGGAAGCCGACTGGTAGCTGGCCACGTGGATGCTCCTGATGTGGGAGAGATTCTCGATGGGCTTGAGCACCACGACCATCATTATGGTGGTGCAGTTGGGGTTGGCTATTATGCCGCGGGGGCGAACCAGGGCGTCTTCCGCGTTGCACTCGGGAACCACCAGGGGGACGTCGGGGTCCATCCTGAAGGCGCTGGAGTTGTCTATCATCACGGCGCCGTATTTGGTGATGGTTTCGGCATATTCCTTCGAGGTGCCGGCTCCGGCGGAGGTGAAGGCTATGTCCACGTCCTTGAAGTCGTCGTTGTGCTGCAGGAGCTTCACTTCAAGCTCCTTGCCCCTGAACGTGTATTTGCGGCCTGCGCTGCGCTCCGAACCGAAGAGAACCAGCTCGTCGAGAGGGAAATTCCTTTCTGCAAGCACGCGCAGGAATTCCTGGCCCACTGCGCCGCTTGCGCCTACTATTGCTACTTTCATTTTATGAGATATTGTTTGAATCCGTTGAAATCTTTTCCGAGGGGGACGCTCTTCTTCTCGCCTTTCATAAAGGCGGCGAGCCTCTCCGGTATGGGAGTCCGGATGCCGAGGACGCGGTCCACCGTTCCCTTGAACTTGGCGGGATGGGCGGTCTCGCAGAAGATTCCGGTCTCGCCGGGCTGCAGGCCGTCCTTGAGGGCCCTGTATCCGCAGGCCCCGTGAGGGTCGAGGATGTAGCAAGTGGAGGCGTGGCATTCCCGCATCGTGCTTTCTATCACGGCGTCGGGCACCACGGCCCCGCTTATGTCGGCGCAGATCGCCTCGTGGCTGTGGCCGTAGAGGTCAAGGATGCGGGCGAAGTTGCTCGGGTCGCCCACGTCCATCGCGTTGGCAAGGGTCTGTATGCTGGCCTTGGGCCTGTATTCTCCGGTTTGGAGATAATTGTAGAAGACGTCGTTGGAGTTGTTCGCGGCGATGAACCTCTTCACGGGAAGCCCCATCCTCTTGCCGAAAAGGGCCGAGCAGATGTTCCCGAAGTTGCCGCTGGGAACGCACATCACAAGGTTCCCGGCAAGGCCGCGGCGCTTCATCTGGGCATAGGCCCAGAAATAGTAGAATGACTGCGGGAGGAACCTTGCCACGTTTATGCTGTTGGCCGAGGTGAGCCTCTTGGCGGCGTTCAGTTCCGCGTCCATAAAGGCGCTCTTCACGAGGGCCTGGCAGTCGTCGAACACTCCGTCTATCTCCAGGGCCGTTATGTTCTTTCCGAGGGTGGTGAACTGGCATTCCTGGATGGGACTCACCTTGCCCTTGGGGTAGAGGACGTACACGTTGATGCCCTCGACTCCGAGGAAGCCGTTGGCAACGGCGGAACCGGTGTCGCCGGAAGTGGCCACGAGCACATTCAGCGGCTCTCCCTTCTGGGCGAAGTACTGCAGCAGACGGGCCATGAACCGCGCTCCCACGTCCTTGAATGCGAGGGTGGGGCCGTGGAACAGTTCCAGGCTCCAGATGCCTTCCCCGACCTCCACCACGGGGCAGTCGAAGCTCAGGGTTTCCCTGACTATCCGGTGCAGGTCCTCCGAGGGGACGTCCTCCCCGAAAAAGGCGTCGGCAACGGCGCAGGCCACCTCGTGGAAACTCATCTCCCCGCAGTTCTCGAAGAAGCTGTCGGGCAGTTTCCTGATGTGCTCCGGCATATAAAGTCCGCGGTCCTCGGCCAGGCCTTTTACCACGGCCTTGGCAAGGGTTGCGCGGGGCGCATTGCCGTTTGTGCTGTAATATTCCATCAGTCCTCCTCCAGAATCTTGGCTCCGTTGTTCGATACCTTCACTACGTAGGCCTCATAGCCTATGGAGCGGCTGGCAAAGTGCTCCTTCATTATCTTTCCGACCTTCGAGGCTGTGCCGAACTTGTCGGCAAGGGCGAAGACCGAGGGGCCGGAGCCGGCGATGTTCATCGCGAGGGCGCCGGCGGCGAGCAGTTTCTCGCGCAGTTCGTCAAAACCGGGGATGAACTGCTTGCGCCAGGGCTCCGCCACGACGTCTTTCATCGCGCGGCCGACGAGCGAGATGTCGCCGGAGTAAAGCCCTGCCACGAGGCCTCCCACGTTGCCCCACTGGCGCACCGCGTCGTGCATAGGCACGGCCTTGGGAAGAATCTCGCGGGCCTCCTTGGTGGAGACCATTATGTCGGGGTGGATGACGGCGCAGTAGAAGTTGCCGGGAACGGGGAGCTTTATGAGGTCGAGGGGCTCGTAGCCGCGGATCAGCACTATGCCTCCCATCACTGCGGGAGCGGCGTTGTCGGCGTGATAGCCGCCGCTGGCGAGGTTCTCTCCCTCCATCGCGCATTCAACCAGCTCCTCGTCGGAGAGGGGATAGCCGAAGAGGGCGTTCATTCCGTAAGCCGCAGCGGCGCTGGAGGCCGAGCTGGAGCCTATTCCGGAGCCGGGGTAGATCTTGCGCAGGATCCTCACGTCGATCTGGGCCTTGCGGTCCATTATGTCGAGGAATTTGCGCACCACCGGGGTGATGACGTTCCGCTCCACGTCGGTGGGGAGGGGGACGTCGGTCTCGTTCACTATGCTGATCCCGTCTCCGTCGCGGGCCGTCATTTCAAGGACGTCGCCCACTTCGTCGAGGGTGAAACCTATGATGTCGAAGCCGCAGCCCATATTGGCTATGGACGCCGGCGCGAAGACTTTTACTTTCTTTTCCATAATCTAGATGTTGGCTATGCTCATTATGTCGGCGAACACGCCCGCCGCGGTGACGTCGGCACCTGCGCCGTAGCCCTGGATGAGCATAGGATGCTGGTGGTAGCGCTCCGTGGTGAGGAGCACTATGTTGTTGGAACCGTCGAGCACGTAGAAAGAGTGCATGTTGCCGACGGTGCGCAGGGACACGGAGTATTCCCCGTTTTCCATCCTGGCCACGAAGCGCCAGCGCTTGTTCTCCTTCTCCAGGACCTTGCGCCTCCGCTCGAAGTCGGCGTCCAGCTCGGGCAGCCTGCGCCAGAACTCCTCGAGGGAGCAGGTGAAGAAGTTGTCGGGGACGAAGAGCTCCGCCTTCACGTCGCTCTGCTCAACCTTGTAGCCGGCTTCGCGGGCCAGGATCACGAGCTTGCGTATCACGTCCTTGCCGCTGAGGTCGATGCGGGGGTCGGGCTCGGAGAAGCCGAGATCCTTCGCCATCCTGACGGTCTGGCTGAAGGGAATCTCCTCCGATATCGTGTTGAATATGAAGTTGAGGGTGCCGCTGACCACGGCCTCTATCTTCTCTATCCTGTCGCCTGAATTCACCAGGTCGTTGATGGTGCCTATGATGGGAAGGCCGGCGCCCACGTTGGTCTCGAAGAGGTACTTGACCCCGCGCCTGCGGGCAAGTTCCTTGAGGGAGGCGTAGTTGTCGTAATCCGAGGAAGCGGCGACCTTGTTCGCCGCCACGACGGAGATTCCGTTCTCGAAGAAGTCGTGGTAGAGGGTTGCCACTTCGGCGCTTGCGGTGCAGTCCACGAATACCGAGTTGAAGATGTTCATTCCTATGACTTCGTCGTGCAGCTTGCCGAGGTCGAGGTCGATGCCGCTGCGGTCCATCTCGTCCCTCCAGGCAGCGAGGTCGATGCCGTCGCGGCAGAAAAGGCCCCTGGTGCTGCGGGCTATGCCCACGATGTTGAGCTTGAGGCTGCGCTCCCGCATCAGGCGGTCCTTCTGGAGGCGGATTTGCTCGAGCAGCCTGCCGCCCACGGTGCCGGTGCCGCAGATGAAGAGGTTGAGTTCCTGATATTCGGAGAGGAAGAAGCTGTCGTGTATGACGTTGAGGCTCTTGCGGAGGTATTTCTTCTCCACGACGAAGGAGATGTTGCGCTCCTCTGTTCCCTGGGCGCAGGCTATGATGCTGATGCCGTTGCGGCCGAGTACGCTGAACAGCTTGCCGGCGGTGCCGGCGTTGCTCTTCATCTTCTCGCCCACGATTGCAACGGTCGCAAGGTCGCGCAGGACCTGGATGGGGTCCATCGAGCCTTCTGCAATCTCGTGCTCGAATTCCCGGGTGAGGATCGTGCTTGCAAGCTCGGCCTCGGATGCGTTGATTCCCAGGGAGATGTGCGTCTCGGAAGAGGACTGGCTCACGAGGAAGACGCTTATGTTGGCTTTTGCAAGGGCGGTGAAAATCCTGCTGTCCACACCCACTATTCCGGCCATCGAGGCACCCGAAACGGTCAGGACGCAGGAATCATTGATGCTGGATATGCCGGCCACGGCACGGCTGCTCTTTCCGCCTTTCTGGGTGATGACGGTGCCCTTGGCGGCGGGGTTGAAGGTGTTCTTGATGAGTATTGGAATGTCCTTGGGGCAGACGGGGTAGAGTGCGGGCGGGTAAATCACCTTCGCGCCGAAGTTGCAAAGTTCCATCGCGTCGGTGAAGCTGAGCTCGTCTATCACGTACGAGGTCTTGATGATGCGGGGGTCGGCGGTCATGAAGCCGTCAACGTCGGTCCAGATTTCAAGTTCGCGGGCGTCGAGGGCGGCGGCGATTATGCTGGCCGTGTAGTCGGAGCCCCCGCGGCCCAGGTTGGTTATCTGCCCGTCGGCGGAGTCGGTGGAGATGAATCCGGGTACGACGGCCACTCCGCTGAAATCCTTGAAGGCCTCCTTCACGAGATTGTCGGTCAGGTCGGAGTCGAGGACGGTCCTGCCGTCGCGCAGAGTGGTCTTGATGAAGGTAAGGGAATCGTAGCGCTTCGACCCGCTCAGAAGCGCGGTGACTATGAGGGAAGACATCCTCTCGCCGAAGCTCACTATCTGGCACTTGGTCTTTTCAGGGAGGACCTTGAGGGTGCTCACTCCGATGTATAGCCTCTGCAGTTCCTCGAGCAGGCTGCCGATTTCCGCACAAAGGGCCTCCTTTTCGGAGGATTCGCCGAACAGGCCTTCGATCAGGCCGAAGTGACGGGCGCGTATTTCTTCGAAGGAACTCTTCCAGGAGTCGCAACCCTGCTCCGCGGTGGCGGAAGTCTTGAGAAGGAGGTCGGTTATGCCGCCGAGGGCTGAAACCACGACTATGACGTTCTCCTTGCGGGATTCGACTATTTTCTTTACGTTGAGCAGCGGCTCGATCGAGCCTACGGAACTGCCCCCGAATTTCAGCACATTCATACCACTAACTATTTTGGGCGCTAAAGTTAGTCAAAATTTTTCATTATTTGCCTATCTTTGCCATATGAATATACTCAGCATACTCGCAGCGGCCCTTCTTGGAATATCGGCGAACGGGCATTACCTCGCAACTCAGAACTCGGAGCCTTTCTTCTGGCTCGGCAACACGACCTGGCTGATGCCGGAAAAACTCACCCGCGAGGAAGTGACCCTCCTTCTGGATTCCTGCAAGGAGCAGGAGTACAACGTGGTTCAGGTACAGGTCGTCAACGGCATACCGGCAACAAATGTCTATGGCAGCAAATCCGGCTCCGAGGCATACTGGGAGCATATGGACTTCATAGTGGAGGAGGCCGCGAGAAGGGACATCCAGGTGGGAATGGTCTGCGTTTGGGGCGGTCTTGTGAAGAAGGGCCTTGTGAGCATCGACCTCGCCGAGGCCTACGGCAAGTTCCTGGGCGAGCGCTACCGCGGTTCCGACAACATTGTCTGGATTATCGGGGGCGATGTCCGCGGCGACGTCCGTCCCGAGGTATGGAACGCCCTTGCCCGCGCCATAAAGAGGGCCGACACCCGCCATCTGATGACCTTCCACCCCTTCGGGCGCACCAATTCCCTTACCTGGTGGAACGATTCCGACTGGCTGGACTTCAATATGTTCCAGAGCGGTCACCGGCGCTATGACCAGAAGAGGGGAGACGGTGGCGACGAACTCTCGGAGATTGCCGAAGACAACTGGCGCTATGTCGAGGATGCCTGGGCCGCCGACCCCGTGCGCCCCGTGCTGGACGGAGAGCCTTCCTATGAAGACATCCCCCAGGGCCTTCACGACCCTTCGGAGCCCCGCTGGCAGGCCTGTGACTGCCGCAGATACGCCTACTGGTCGGTCTTTGCCGGAGCCTGCGGCCACACTTACGGCCACAATTCGATAATGCAGATGCATTCGGGAGCTGAAGCCGGCGCCTACGACGCGCACAAGTCCTGGAAGGAGGCCCTTTCCGACCCGGGATACGGCCAGATGAAGTATCTGCGCCGCCTCATCGAGGCCTTCCCCTATGAGTGCAGGGTCCCCGCGCAGGACGTGCTGCTCTCCAACGGCGAGCGTTATTCCAGAATCTCTGCGACCAAGGGCTCCGACTATATCCTTGCCTACACTTACGACAATTCCCCCATAGAACTGGACCTCAGCCGCATCAGCGGCACGCGCAAGCACGTCTGGTGGTACAACCCCTCCGACGGCGGCATAGAGGACGCAGGTGAGTGCAAGACGGCGACTGCCGCTTTCCAACACAGCGGAGAGCGGCAGCCGGGAAATGACTGGGTGCTTGTCGTTACAGACTGGAAGGCGGGAGAATATGTACGTAACCTCCGTCGTTCTTCCGAATCCGGGAAGTCGCAAAATATCCAATCTTTGCTCCAATCCATCGGCCTGCAGAAGCAGTGAACGCGGGCCCCGCGGCCTTGAACTTCTTCCCGTCGGTGCTGTAGCGGAGCGTGCATTCGCAGCCGCCCTTCACCTGCGCCCTGATCCATACAGAACAGATGCCGTCCTTCCTTTCGGCAGGGACGCTCCAGAGCACGCTTTCCTCTCCTCCGTCCTCGGCCCCCTCGCATAGAACGCGCCGGAGCAAGACTTCGCTTCCGTCGTAGTACAGCTCCAGGGTGCTGTAATCCAGGCCCGTGACTATGACGCCGGCCCTCTCGCCTTCGTATGCGGGGCGGAAGTCGAGCCTTGTGGTGAATTCCATTTCGGGGCCCACCACCTTCTGGGCAAGTATGTTGGGGGTGTCGCGAAGGTTCCTCCACCCTTCGGGATTGAGGATGCAGTTGAGGCGCAGGAACCCCTCTGCGGGGCAGGTCTGGTACCAGCTGAACTGCGGGTTGGCCTCCCACTGCCAGTTCAGAGGAATCTCCGTTCCGCTGAAGTCCGCCTCGGTGCACACGGCGCTTACGGAGCCTTTTTCCGGCTCCGTGGGCTTCCCGGCGGGAAGGCGGTACGAGCCGACGGGCTCTCCGATTCCGTCGGCATTGGAGTCAAGCCCTATCGTGCACCAGCCGTCTTCGGTCCAGGCCATGGGCTGCAGATGGCAGACCCTGCCCCAGGCGTAGCGGTCCTCGAAGTGGAGGAACCAGCTGTCGGAGGCCGTGTCGGTCACCCAACCGCCCTGGTGAGGCCCGTGGATGCCGGTTCCGCCCTGATGCATCACGTTGCGCCATTCGTAGGGCCCGTAGGGATTGCGGGAGCGGAGTACCAGCTGCCAGCCTTCCTTCACCCCTCCGGCGGGCGCGAATATGTAGTACCAGCCGTCTTTCTTGTAGAATTTGGGGCCCTCGACGGTATCGTTGCCCGTGGCCTTCCCGTCGAACACCAGGACCTGGCTACTTGTGACGCGGGTGCAGAGGGCGTCCATCTCGCAGGCACTCAGGATGCTCTTGAATCCTGCCCTGGAACCGGCCCAGCCGTGCACCAGATAAACCCTGCCGTCGTCGTCCCACAGCGGGCAGGGGTCGATGAGGCCCTTGCCGGCGAGAACCAGATGGGGTTCGCTCCACTCCCCGCGCGGGTCTTCAGTGTTGATCTGGTAGATTCCGTAGTCGGGGTCGCCCCAGAAAATCCAGAATCTGCCCCCGTGCTCGCGTATGCTCGGAGCCCATACTCCGTTGCCGTGGCTCGGGGAATCGAATTCCTCCGAGGGTTCCAGCCGGGGCAGGGCGGCGTTCACTATTTCCCAGTTCACGAGGTCCGTGGAATGCAGAATCTGCAGGCCCGGATAGCAGGTGAAGCTGGAGGCCGTCATCCAATAGTCTTCCCCGACCCTGATGACGTCGGGGTCGGAGTAGTCGGAGAAGAGTATGGGGTTGGTATATGTTCCGGCGGGGCGGGCAAGTGCCAGCGCAAGAAGCAGGAAAAGTTTCATACGCTAGTAGCCGGTGTTCTGCTGGTCGCTTGTTGCAAGGAGAGGGTCGTTGGCTCTGATCTTTGTGGAAACCGGCCAGAGAGCGCGGAATTCTTCAGAGAGCACCGCGGTGCCGTCGGCGACGGGATTGGCTTCGCTCTGGAAAAGCAGATGGCTGCTTTCGTTGCCCTTGACGGCCTGCATCCTGCGGAGGTCCCACCAGCGCTGGCCTTCCTGCACGAATTCCTTGTCCTTCTCGAAGAGTATCGCGAGTTCGTTCTCCTTGAACGAGCCGTATTCCGCGGCGAGGCTTTCGTTCCAGGCGCTGCCGTAGGCGCGGGCCCTGACCTTGTTCATCGCGGCCTCGTAATCGGAGGCCGAGCCCTGCCAGTTGGCTATTTCGGCAAGGGTAAGGTAAACCCAACTGAGGCGGTAGAAGATGTAGTCGCCGCACATCACGCGGGTGCCGGACGAGACGGTGCCCACGTTCTTGCGGCACATCGTGCCGTTGAGGACCACCCTTCCTTCGTCTTCTATGTAGGCGTTGATGAAGGTGGCGTCGGCCCTGGTGTCGACGGGGGCGTCAAGCTCGGCGTCCCTGGAGGTGCCGTCGTACTGGAGGTACATCTCCGGAATGTACTGGTAGGTCTGGTTGTAGCCGGAATTCAGCTGCAGAGGGTCGCCGAAGGGCTCGCCGTCCCTGCCCAGCATATTGTGGATTTCTCCGGTGGAGGTGTGGTACAGATAGCTGCCGTTGCTGTTCGTGGCCTCTCCCTGGGTGTAGTTCACGGCGAAGATTATTTCGTCGTTGCATTTGTTCGTGGCGGAGAACACGTCGGCGAAGTTGTCCAGAAGCTTCAGGCCGTAGGACGACTCCACTTCTTCGAGGAGGCTCTTGGCTTCGGGAAGGAGGGAACCGTCGGAGACGGCGGCGTAGTCGCCCACGCTCACCTTAGTGTTCCAGAGCATAATCTCGGCCGCAAGGCACTTGCTGGCCTCTTCGCTCCAGTAATTCTTGGTCCAGCCGTAGTCGTTGATGCCGTCGAGGCCCTCGTAAAGATTGAGCGAGAGGTCGATGTCGGCCATAATCTGCTCCATAGTCTGCTTTGCGGTGGAGCGGGCCAGGTAGAGGTTCTTCACGTCGCTCTCGCCGTGGGCGGCGAGGTCGGGCTCGAGCCTGAGCGGGACGCCTCCCCAGATGCGGTAGAGGTCGAAGTATAGAAGGGCCCTCAGGCCATAGACCTGGGCCAGCAGGGCGTTCCTCTCGTCGGAGGGGACGAAATCGGCCTCCTGAACCTTTTCTATGAAGAGGTTGCAGTCGGCTATGACGCTGTAGTATTCACCCCAGGACTCCACTCCGGGAACGTCGGGGGAGAGGTTGTGGATGATTATGGGCTGGTCGGAAACATTGTTGCCGTTCGTGCTTATGGGCTGGACATAGATGCCTGCTCCGAGCTCGCCGAAGCGTATCGTGTGGTTGAAGGCGATGTTGCGCATCTTGTTGTAGATGCCGGGGAGGTAGGACTCCACCTGGGCAGTGGTCTGCCAATAGTTGCCGGATGCGTAGTAGTCTTCCGGGGAAGTCTCCAGACTCGAGCAGGCGCAGAGCGCTGCCACCGCCGCTGCAAGGAGTATGTATATCGAGTTTTTCATTTCGTCAGAATTTGAGGGATATGTTCAAGAGCAGAGTTCTGGGAATCGCGTAACCGCCTGCGGTGGTGCTGTTGAATGCGGCGGCAGTCTTGCTCTGGGGCACGTTGGTGGTGGTGCCTGTGAGCCAGAAGAGGTTCTCTCCGGTCACGCCCACGCTGAGGTCCTTGCAGCGGAACTTCTCGGTCCACCTCTGGGGAAGACGGTAGGAGACGGAAAGCACGCGGAGGTTCAGGTAGTCGGCCCTGCGGGTGAATATGTCGCTCACCCTGAAGTAGTTGTCCTGCCTGCCGGGATCCCAGTAAACGAAGCGGGGGTAGGCGGCGCCGGTGTTGTCCTCGCTGTAGGTGTCGTAGAGGAAGGTGGTGGCGCTGAGGTTGTAGTTGCAGCTCATCGTGAGCATTGCAAGGCAGGCGTCGTACTGAACATAGTCCAGGCCGAAGTCGAAGCAGGTATAGACCGAGAGATTCTTCCAGTTGAAGCGGGCGTTCACGCCTCCCGTCCAGTGCGGGGTGTCGTAGCCCAGGATTTTGCGGTCCTTCATATCGATTTTGTTGTCGCCGTTGATGTCTTCCCAGATTGCGTCGCCCACCTGGGGGGTGACCCACTTGCCGGTGAAGGAGTTGTAAACCTGGAGGCCTTCGGGAATCTCGGACTCGCTGCGGTACACGCCCTTGTAGCCGAAGCCTACTATTGCGCCGGGCTGCTGGCCTTCCTGGTATCCGCCGACCCACTCGGTCTCGTCGCCGTTGCCGGTATAGACCTCTATGGCGTTCTGGCGGTTTCTCTCGAGGGCGTTGTCGGGCAGGCTCACTACGGTGTTGCGGTTATAGCTGATGTTGGCCCCTACGGTAAGGTTCATATCCTTGCTGCGGATGACCTTGCCGGAAAGCTCGATCTCCACGCCGGAGTTCCTCAGGGAACCGTTGTTGGTCTTTATGCTGGCGTAGCCGACGCTCTCGGGAAGGGTCTGGGAGGCGTATTTGTCTTCGGTGAGCCTGTTGTACCAGGTCAGGTTGGCGGTCAGGCGGTTCTCGAAGAACGAAACGTCCACGCCGGCCTCGAAGGTCTTGCTGCGCTCCCACCTGAGCCCGAGGTTCGGAATCGTGGAGAGCACGAAGCCGGTGGTTCCGGCATAGCTCGCGTTGGTGTAGGCTCCCTGAAGGTCATAGGCTCCGATGCCGGTGGCGTTGCCGTTCTCGCCGTACGCAATCCTCAGTTTGCCGAAAGACAGCGCGGGAACGGCGTTCTTCACGAAGTCCTCGCGGCCGAAGAGCCAGCCTGCGCTGACTCCGGGGAAGAAGCCCCATCGGTTGTTCTGCAGGGAGGAGTAGCCGTCCTGCCTTGCGGTGAGGCTGAGGAGGTATTTGCCGTCCAGGCTGTAATTGACCCTTGCAAAGGCCGAAAGGATCCTGTAGGTGCTGTTCCAGGAGTCGATTGCGCGCTTTCCGGCCTCGGACGAAGTGTAGGAGAGGTCGGCGAAGTCGTCGGTCGAGGCTCCGCTGCCGCTGGCGCTGAATCCCTTGATGGTCTTGTCGTAGTATTCCCCGCCGAGCATCGCGCTGATTTCGTGGCGGTCGGCGAAGGTCTTCTCCCAGCTCAGCGTTGCGTTGTAGGTCTGGCTGAAGTCCCTCTGCCAGTTCTCGCTGCTGCTGCGGGTGCGGTTCCAGCCGCCGGTCGTGGTCTGGAAATCCTTGTAGAAGTATCCCTGGTTGGTGCTGCCGTAGAGCCAGGCCGCGGTGAGCTTGAGGCTCAGGCCGGGGAGTATCTGATAGGAAAGGGCCTCGCTGAAGGAGAAGAGGTCTTTCTGGTTGTTGAAAAGCAGCTTGTCGGTCTGCGCGCTCTGGTTGCCGTCGCTCTGGCTCACGCCCACGAGCATATTGCCGTCTTCGTCTTCATACCTTGCAGTGGGGGCCGTTGCGAGGGTCCTGCTGAAGAGGTTGTAGTCGGAGGTGTAGCCGGTGCCGGTCTGCCAGTTGGTCCTGTTGTAGGAGAACCTGGTCTCGGACAGGAGCTTCTTCGTGATCTGGTAGGATGCGTTGAACTGGGCGCTGTAGCGGCGGTTGAAGACGTTCTTGGGCAGGCCCTGGGTGTCGTTGTAACCAAGGCCCAGATAATAGGTTCCGCGCTCGTTTCCGCCGCTGGCCCAGGCCGCGTAGTCCTGGCTCACGGCGGGGGAGTTGAGGGTGTAGCTGCGGATGTCGGTCTCCTTGTAGATTATCTGGCTGCCGGGGTTCACGGGGTCGTCCATCAGCTTCCATCCCTTGTTCAGGAGGCCGCTGAGTGACTGGTCCCAGGCCATTATGTTCCAGAGGGAGTTCCCGCCCTGGGCATTGCCCGTTCCGAGGGCGTTGGCTCCGGAGAGCAGGGCGTCCTGGTAACCGACGACTCCCCGCCTCATATAGCGGATGTAGTCTTCGGCACCTATCATCTTGTAGGAGTCGTTGGACCAGTTGAGGCCGACCTTGGCCCTGAAGCCCACTTCGGTCTGCCCGCTGCGGCCGCTTTTGGTCGTGACAAGGATTACGCCGTTGTTGGCGCGGGCTCCGTAGATTGCCGTTGCCGACGCGTCTTTAAGGACATCGATGCGCTCGATGTCTTCGGGGTTGATACCCTCCATATTGTCGCGCAGCTGGCCGTCGATGATGTACAGGGGAGAACCTGTGCCGTTCCAGTCGGTGCCGCCGCGCAGGGTGATGGTGGGAGCCGTTGTGGGATTGCCGCTGGGGGCGACCACAAGGCCGGAGACCTGACCCACAAGGGCTTCCGCGGCGTTCGCGTAGGCTCCTTCGGTCAGATTTTCGTTCTTTACCGTGGCGATGGATGCCGTGAGCTTGCTGCGGGGGGTCGTGCCGCCATAGCCCACCACCACGACTTCGTCGAGGGAAAGGGTGTCAGCCTTTTCCTGAGGCCCCTGCTGGGCGAATGCCTGCAAGGATGCGGCCGCGAGAACGGCCGGAATCAAAAATAGCCTCTTCATAGTCTTTCAAGGAGTTGTTTGTAAAATATTTCGGTTATGATTGCTTCATAGGCGTCGGCGTAGCGGCGCATTCCCAGGTCGTTTGGGTGTATGCCGTCCACCTTGCAGTCCTCTCCGATCCCGAGTTCGTCGCAGGAGAGGTAATACAGATTTTTCCAGCCCTCGGCCACGAGGGCGTCGTAGGTTTCCTTCTGCTCAATGTTGAAGGTCTCGAATTCGTTTTGCCTGCCCACTACCTCTGCGCAGCCGGCACCGGCGTGCTCTGTTATGAGAATCGGGCAGTCGCCAGCTTCCCTGAGTATCTTCACGGCATCCCGGAGCCGCTGCCCCACAGGGTCGCCGTCGATCATATTGGGTATGCAGTCGAGGATGTAGAGGTCGGCGTTCAGCCCGGCCATAAGCTTGATGATTTCCGGTTCCATCTTCCCCTGCCCCGAGAATCCGAGGTTCACCACGGGGTGCCTGAAATCCCGCTCGATTATGGTGGGCCAGGTGTTGCCGGGGCGCGAGGCGCAGCCGCCGTGCACTATGCTCGTGCCGTAGATTACGATAGCCTTTTTGCCGCTGCGGGGCACGAAGGTCAGATCCGCATCTTCCGGAATGCCGAGTTCCAGCTGCTCCAACTCATTGAAGAGCGGAAGATAGAGATGGTATTCGCGGGAGGTTTCACCCTCGGCATAGTCCAGCTTGCTGTACCGGTAGGTGATGGTCTCGCCGAAATAAGGGGTGAAGTCGGGCGCGTAGTGGTGTTCCCTGTCTTCGGAGTCGCGCACGAACAGGTCCACTCCCGACATTGCGCTGGTGGACATATGCCACATGTTGCGCGGCCCTGTTGTCCGGTAGCGTACGGTAAGTGAGGTTGCGTTGCTCCTGAACACAATGCTCAGGCCGCTTGGCTGAAGGCTGAGGTCCCAGACCCTCTCCCTGACGCTGTCCTTTGCTTTGTCGGGAAGGCGCCGATAGGTTCCGTTTAGTTCGGCCCAGCCCTGCCCGTGCACTTCGGCCCCTTCCTTCAAGGGGTCGATCCAGCGTGTCTGGGCGCCGGCCGCGACGCCGAGAAGGACGGTTGCCAATATCAGAACGACGCGTTTCATATCATTCCTTGCGCTTGGTTTTTATCATCTTCACTTCGTCGCTGGCCCCGCCGTAGTAAACTTCAAAGGTGCCGGGCGCGGCCGTCATCTCTCCGATCGAGGGGTCGAAGGTCTCGAAGAATTGCCTCCTGAGAGGAATCCTTACCTTCACCGACTTTCCTGCGGGCACGAACACCCGTTTGAAGCCGCGCAGGGCCATTTTCGGGCCGTCCTCGTCGCCTTGTCGGCGAACGTAGAGCTGCACGGTTTGGAAGCCGTCGCGCTTGCCTGTGTTGCGCACCCGGGCGATGAACTCGCCCCTGCGTATCCTTGCCCAGCGGAACTTGAAGGTGGTGTAGCTCAGGCCGTGGCCGAATGCCCAGAGGGGCTTGCCCTCGAAGTACCGGTAGGTGCGGCCTGCCATATCGTAACTGTCAAAGTCGGGAAGGTCTTCGGTGCTGCGGTAGAAGGTGACGGGCAGCTTTCCCGACGGGTTGTAATCTCCGGAAATCACCTCGGCAAGGGCCTCTCCGGCGGCTTCTCCTCCGTACCAGGCCTGCAGAATCGCGCTGCAGATGCCGCTCTCCGGCACGAGCCCCATCGCGGAGCCCGACATATTCACCAGAATCACTTTCCTGCCGGCCTTCACCAGGGAGTCTATCTCGGCTCTCTGGGCTGCGGGAAGTTCTATGGAAGTGCGGTCTCCGCCGAGGAATCCTTCTTCGTCAACCGGCATCTCTTCACCCTCCAGACGGGGGTTGATGCCGCCGCAGTAGATTACTATGTCGGCGTCGGGCCTGACGCTGAACTTCGCCGAAAGGCCCTCCAAAGGGGTCACGGTGCGCTTGGGGAAGCCGTTGTAGTTGCCCCAGAGGACCCAGGGCTCGTCGGCGTTGGGACCGGCTACGGCAACGGGAGTGCCTTCCGGGAGGGGGAGGATTCCGTCGTTCTGAAGGAGGACCATAGTCTCCCTTGCCATCTGCAGGGCCACCTGGTGGTGCTCGTCGCAGGCAAGCAGATTCTCGTCGATCTTGTCCCAGGGAACCGTGCCAAGTTCGTCCATCTCTCCCAGGCGGAAACGGGCCAGAAGGAGGCGGCGCACTGACACGTCGATATCCTTTTCTGTGATCTGGCCTTTTTCAACGGCCTCCAGCAGATGCCTGTAGGAGCTGCCGCATTCCAGGTCGGTGCCGGTGCGCACGGCATTGGCCGCCGCCGAGGCGCCGTCGGGGAAGACCTTGTGGCCCCATTCGCGGTAGAAGTCGTCTATGGCGCCGCAGTCGCTGACCACCAGGCCCCGGTAGCCCCATTTCTGCCTCAGGTAGAACTGCAGGAGCTGGTCGGAGCCGCAGCAGGGCTTCCCGTCCACCCTGTTGTATGCGCACATCACTTCCTGGACGTCGGTTTCCATGACTATGCGCTTGAAGGCATACAGATAGGTTTCCTGGAGGTTGCGCATCGAGGTGCCCTCGGCGTTGAAAGTGTGTCTTGTGGGCTCGGGGCCGCTGTGCACTCCGTAGTGCTTGAGGCAGGCGTGGAGCCTGTCATAGCCGCATTCCTGCTGGCCCTGAAGGCCGACCACCACGGCCTTGCCCATAACTGAGGTGAGATAGGGGTCCTCGCCGTAGGTCTCCTGGCCGCGGCCCCATCTGGGGTCACGGAAAATGTTGATGTTGGGCGTCCACACGGTAAGTCCGTGGTAGATGCTGTTGCCGCCGTTCTCCTTCCTTTCCTGAATGAACTTTATGCGCTGCTCGTTGGAGGCTATTTCAAAGACCTTCTCCAGGAGTTCGGGGTCCCAGCTGGCGGCCATGCCAATGGCCTGGGGGAACACCGTGGCCTCTCCGGCCCTTGCTGCGCCGTGGAGAGCCTCGCTCCACCAATTGTATTTCCTGATCCCGAATTCGGGGATTTCAGGACTGTCGTTCATCATCAGTGAAACCTTCTGTTCGAGGCTCAGACGGGCGAGCAGATCGTCCGTCCTTTCCTCCGCGCTCAAGGAACTGTCTTGAAACGGGAAACTCTGCGCGCCGCAGAGGGCGCACAGAGCAAGTCCCGCAAGAATTGCGGCTAACTTCTTCATTCTGTTATAGTTGTCTTACTTTTTCGAACCATTCGGCACTTTCAGTTATCTCTCCGGCTCCGCTCCAGCAGGAGCCGAACCAGTAGGTGAGCGTTTCTCCGGACCTGACTGTTTTGCAGCAGACGCTGTGGTCTGAGGCTTCATTCACCGTCACCAGCTCCGCTCCGGGCATATACACCGCAAGGCCTATCATTCCTTCCTCCGCTTCCTTGCTTTGGTCGGAAGCGGGCTCCCAGATTGCGAACCTGTCGGCTCCGGCCCACTCGTCGGCAATGTCGTGGCGCACCGTTCCGGCGCATACGGTCAGTTCTTCGCTTTCCCCGCTGAAGGTCCAGCAGTCCTCGCATTTGCAGAAGCGGGTGCCTTCCGTAACGGTGATTTTCTTGCTCAGGGCCAGGGTCATCCCCTCAGCCTCCCATTCAGGGTAGTTGAGCACGAACACGACCTCGCTCCCGCTCTGTTCCAGAACTTCGCAGTTGCGCCAGTTGGTGGCGGGGAACAGGAATTTCCCGCCGGCCAGTGCAGCCGACGCTCCCGCTCCGAGGCTCACTCCAACTTTGTAACAGTCTTTGCCTTCTCCGTGGTTGTGATGGTAGTATTCTGGGTCTTCCTGAGCAGCGGCGTACCAGCTGTCGGCAACGAGTTTGCCGGGCATCTTCACCCACACGTCGAATCCGGGGGAGAGAGTCTCGGCCTCCAGGGCCTCGCCGTATGCCCTGTAGCATACCAGGTCGTTCTCCCAGACGAAGTCGTCGGCCCTTTCGGGGACGGTGCGCGCCATCACCTTCTGTTCCTGCTCCTTGGGAGCGCAGGCCGCCAGGGCCAGGACTGCCGAGAGCAGCAATATAGTCTTTTTCATCATTACTTGAGGTCTTTTGTTGCAACCCAGTCCATGTCGTTGTAGTCGTCGTTCTCGCCGCACATTCCCCAGATGAAGGTGTAGTTGCGGGTGGCGCAGGCGCTGTGTATGCTCCACTGGGGGCTTATCACGGCCTCCTCGTTGTGCATCCAGATGTGCCTGGTCTCCTGAGGCTCTCCGCAGAAGTGGCAGACGGCCGCATCGTCGGGGAGTTCGAAGTAGAAATAGACTTCCATCCTCCTGTCGTGGGTGTGGGCGGGCATAGTGTTCCAGGTGCTGCCCGGGGCCAGCTCGGTCATTCCCATCTGCAACTGGCAACAGGGAACCACTTCCTTGACCAGAAGGCGGTTGATGGTGCGCTCGTTGCTCTCCTCAAGGCTGCCGAGGTGCATCACCACGGCGTCTTTCTTGCTCACTTTCTTCACACCGGTCTCGCGGTGCGCGGTGGCCGAGCAGAAGTAGAAGTGCGCGGGCCTGGCCTGGTCGTCGCTGCAGAAGGTGACGTGCCTGTTCCCTTTGCCTACATAGAGGGCTTCCTTGTATTCGAGGTGGTACTCTTCGTCGCCAACCTTCACGGTTCCGGCGCCGCCGACGTTGATTATTCCGAGCTCGCGCCTCTGGGTGAAGAAGTCGGCCCTCAGGACTTCCGGCGCCTCGAGCACCAGGTCTTCCTTCACGGGGACTGCTCCGCCCGCGATTATGCGGTCGAACATCGAATAGACCATATTGATCTCGCCGGGCACCATCACGTTCTGCACGAGGTATTCCTTGCGGATGCGTTCGGTGTCGTAGTGCTTCGCGTCAAGGTTGCTCGAAGCCTGTCTTACTTCGCAATTTATTTTTGCCATAATGAACTGTTACTGAGGCTGTTTGCCGATGTATGCGAGTATGCCGCCGTCAACATAGAGTATATGGCCGTTCACGGCGTCGGAGGCGTGGGATGCAAGGAACACCGCAGGGCCGCCGAGTTCCGAAGGGTCGAGCCAGCGCCCGGCCGGAGTCTTGGCGCAGATGAAGCTGTCGAAGGGATGACGGCTGCCGTCGGGCTGGGGCTCGCGCAGGGGAGCGGTCTTGGGGGTGGCTATGTAGCCGGGGCCTATTGCGTTGCACTGGATGTTGTACTCGCC
>R15__coassemble_482_pt1 | contig 34839 bp, 29 predicted proteins | sample R15__metabat2_high_PE_015 | metagenome-assembled genome bin R15
TCACTGTTTTTCTTCATTTTTCTGATTTGGACAGACGCGAGTCACTCGCGTCTGTACGAATATTTCGTTTTTTGCGGTCGGTGGTTCCCGGCAGGAAGGGCCCGCAGTCCATTAGCCCAAATGAAATTGGACTGCGGGCCATCCTGCCGGAGCCGATACCGCAGTGAATGTCGGAGCCTCCCCCTCGGCAGCATTGGCCCTTACGAACTGCTGCAGAGGGGGAGGCTCTGACTATTTATATATACGCGTGTGTGCGCGCGAGGCTACTTCTTGAGAATGCCGCTGAGGATGCTGGTGGCGGCGCCGAGAATCGAGCCACCATTGCTGTTACCGCCCTTGAGGGAAAGGATTATGTCGTTGAGGTCGACGTCACCGTCGCCATCACGGTCCTTGATGATGCCGGAGAGATTTCCGAGCACGGAGGGGATGAGAGAGGAAAGCTTGCTGCTGAGCTTGCTGTCAAGGCCGAGGTTCTTCACGACGTTGGAGCTGAACAGATTGCCTGCAAGTTTGGTGATGGGGCTGCTGGCGGCTGATGTGGCGCCGGTAAGAAGACTCTTGATCTGCTCGACGCCGCCCGACTTGGCCGCCGTCTGGGTAAGACTGCCGAGAATGGAATCGGAAAGGCCGCTGAGAACCTGACTCTTGATGTTTGAGGGGATTTCGACGCCGGAGACGGAAGAAGAAACCTGCTTCAGGATAAAATCGCTGATCTGTGACATAGTGGTTGTTATCTGTTAATATGGTTATTGGAGAACATTGGTGTAGATGATGCCGCTGTTGGGCTGGGGAACGACTCCCTTGATCCGGAAGAGCTCCGGCACGGTGACGAATTTGTAGCCCTGCTTCTTCAGCGCGGGTATTATCACCTTCAGGGCCTCGACGGTCATATCGTTGCCCACAAAATCGTGCAGAAGGATAACGTCGCCGTCAACTACGTTGTTGATGATAGTCTCGGCACGCATCTCGGCGTTGACCTCGGGTTCCCAGTCCTGGCAGCCGGTACCGCAGATGAAGGTGAGGTCTATCACCTCGTGCATCAGGTCGTTATGGTCGATGTAAGGAGGGCGGAAAAAGGCCGGGGCCTTACCGACATACTTTTCGATGAGGGCGCTGGTAGCGGCTATTTCAGTGCGGACGGAATCGGCGCCGAGGGCAGACATCCCGCTGTGGGTCAGGGAATGGTTCTCTATGTCGCAGCCCATTGCCGCGGCGCGCTGCATCACGGCGGCGCTTTCTTCATTTATGTTGGAGCCGATGACGAAGAACGACGCGGGAACGCGGTTGCTCTTGAGAACATCGAGGACCTTGGGCGTGGTGACGGTGTTGGGACCGTCGTCGAAACTCAGGGCAACATACTTGGCGGGTGTGCAGGATTGTATCAAAACTGCAGAAAATGCGAAAAGAAGAACAAGTTTTTTCATATATAAAGGTACGTATGTTCTGCGAAAGTACGAAATTTTGACTAACTTTACAATTCACACAGACATTAATTCATAAAATCCGATATGTACGATTCAGAAAAAGGGCTTTATGTCGCCCACGGGCCGAACGGGCCGATAAGCATAATAGGAAAAATGGCCAACAGGCACGGCCTGATTGCCGGAGCCACCGGTACCGGCAAGACCGTCACCCTGCAGGTTCTGGCCGAAACTTTCTGCCAGGCTGGCGTGCCTTGTTTCATGGCCGATATGAAGGGCGACCTCTCGGGAATTAGCCAGACGGGCGCGATGAGCAAGTTCATCCAGAAACGATGCGCCGAATTCGGCATAGAGAATCCCCGGTTCCAGGAGTGCCCCGTACAGTTCTTCGACGTCTTCGGGGAGCAGGGCCACCCGATGCGCACGACCATATCCAACCTGGGCCCCCAGCTCCTGAGCAGGCTCCTGGGGCTCAACGACACCCAGTCCGGGGTTCTGGAAATCGTGTTCAGAGTGGCCGACGACAAGGGACTGCTCCTTCTTGATATGAAGGACCTGCGCTCGATGCTCAACTACGTGTCGGAGCACGCCGCCGAATATCAGCAGACCTACGGCAACGTGTCCGCAGCAAGCGTCGGAGCCATCCAGAGGGCCCTGCTCGCGCTGGAAAGCCAGGGCGCCGACAAATTCTTCGCCGAGCCGAGCTTCGACATCCAGGACCTGCTCCGCAAGAAGGGCGGCAAGGGCGTGATGAGCGTTCTTGCGGCCGACAAGTTGATGATGAACCCCAAACTCTACTCCACCTTCCTCCTCTGGCTGCTCTCCGACATCTATTCCACCCTGCCGGAGGTCGGCGACCAGGAACTTCCCAAGCTGGTGTTCTTCTTCGACGAGGCCCATATGCTCTTCGCCGACACCTCCAAGGCCCTGATGGAAAAGATCGAACAGGTTGTGCGCCTGATCCGAAGCAAGGGCGTTGGAGTTTATTTCGTGACCCAGAGCCCCACCGACATCCCCGAAGACATACTCGGGCAACTGGGCAACAGGGTGCAGCACGCACTGCGCGCATATACCCCGAAGGACCAGAAAGCCGTGAAGACCGCGGCCGAGACCTTCCGCGCAAACCCCGCCTTCAAGACCGACGAAGCCATAATGGAGCTGGAGACCGGCGAAGCACTGGTGAGTTTCCTCGACGAGAAGGGCGCGCCCTCGGTGGTGGAAAGGGCGAAGATACTCTTCCCCCTGAGCCAGATCGGCGCAATCACCGAAGAGCAGCGCAAGGAATGTATGGAATGGTCGGGGCTCGGCGGCAAATACGACACCGTGATAGACCGCGAGAGCGCCTTCGAGGTTCTGCTCGCCGACTCTCAGAAGGCCGCGGAAGAGCAGGCAAGGGTTGAAGAAGAAGTGAAGAAGCAGAAAGAAGCGTCAGAGAAGAACGAGAAGCCCGGGAAGAAAGACGCCGACGAAAGCAAGAAGAAGAAAGTCGGCAAGACTCTTGGTGCCGCCGTTATCACTGCGGCGACCACCGCTGCGGTGAACAGCGTTACAAGGAGCCTGGGCACGGCCGCGGGCAACGCCGTCACGGGCAAGAAGAGCAGCAAGAAGACAACCGGCAAAGACATAGCGAACAAGGCCATCACGAGCGCCACAAACAGCGCCCTTAAGACCCTGACAAGAAACATTCTCGGGAGTCTGCTGAAGTAAATCGCTTACTGGCAGGAGGTTATATGGAAGCAATGCTCCTTGGCCTCGTATTTCACCAGCAGGCGCCCGGCTTGTTTCTCGTCCCGAAGGACTTCTGCAAGGACCTTTCGCAGTTCATAAGGCTGCATGAATTCATCCGTTTCCTCCTCCCGGAAGAAACGGGTGTATGTTATGTCGAAGGTGGTACCGTAGCAATGGGCGGAGTTCTCGCTGGCGTTGGGGTTGCCGGAACGGCGCAGGCGGGCAACGTCGGCGGAAGTGCGCAGGACGGAAGTCACCACCAGCTTATAGTCGCGGACAAGGTTCTTTCTGGCAAGGGAGTCGCTGAACGCCTTGGCAATCCGGCCGAGTTCTGCAGCCGCGCCGGGAGTCAGATATGGCACAGAATAGCGCAGATTGTCGACCACGTAGTAATCGTTGTCGGAAATTTCTGTAAGCCCGGGTAACGAAGCGACATCATCCCTTGTGGCAGGCACGGCGGAAAGCCCCACCTTGCGTGCCTTTTCAAGATGAAGGTCGTTGAGGTCGTCGAAATAAGTCTTGTATGAAACCTTCTTCGTCTGATAATAGATGATTTCCCTGGCCTGGGGCTCTTCGTACACGTCGGACGATGCGTCTTCCGCCCCGGCAGGTGCCGGATCGGCCTCGGCCGCTGCAGCCTCGATCTGCACGGCGTCGGTTTCTTCCGCCTTGTCTCTGCTGCATCCGTGACCGGCAAGAAAGCCGAAAAGAAAACCGGCCACAAAGGGGGTGAGAAGAATTATGAGTCCTTTTATCTGTTTGGTCATAGCACTGTAAGTATGTTATCCTGAACTTTGAAACGGATATTGCGGCCCGCAAAGGTCAGGCCGTAAATTCTGGAGGGGTCGTCGTGATACCCGGGCCGCGGGTCCTGCTCCAGGATTCCCCGCAGAGCCGTGAGTTCAGACTCGTCGAACTCGGACCGCAGGGAGTCGGGCAGCCTGACTTCGAGAGGCTTCCAGAGGGTGGAATCCACGAAGCCGCTCCTTATTCCGGAGTGGGAGTCGGCGTATTCAACGTAAGGCTTTATATCGTACACGGCGGTACCGTCCCTGAGGTCGGCACCATACACACGAATCCTCCCCTCCTCGATGGCTCCGATGCGCACCGAACTGAGTCCCAGTGGGTTGGGACGGAACGGAGATCGAGACGCGAACACCCCTACCCTCTCGTTGCCGCCAAGGCGCGGGGGCCTGACGGTCGGCGACCAGCCCTCAGTGTCAAAGCCCCATATAATCCACAGATAATCAAAGCCTTCCAGGCCTCTGAGGGCTTCGGGCGCCGAATATTCCTTCTCAAGTTCAATCCAGCCGCAGAGCTCGGGAACGATCCCCGCCTGGCGGGGTATGCCGAATTTCTCGGCAAGCGGGGAGCGAAAATATCCTATCGGCTTAATTTCCACGGCGGCACAGGGAGTCAAGTTCTGCCGCGCGGCAGGTGTACAGGGTGTCGAAAGCCGCCATATATCGCTTGGCGAGAGGCTCGGTGGCCGGAGAATTAAGGGTCAGAGGGTCGATGGGCTTTCCGTTCTGCCAGATGCGGAAGTCGAGATGGGGCCCGGTGGAGGTGCCGGTGGAACCGACATAGCCGATGAGCTGCCCCTGCGAGACCCTTGTCCCCTGCCTTATTCCGGAAGCGAACTTTGAAAGGTGCATATAGGAACTCTCGTAGCCCTGGGCGTGGGTTATCTTGATTCTGTTGCCGCCGCCGGTGGGATCCCAGCCGCATTTGCTGATTGTGCCGTCGCCTATGGCGTGCACGGGGGTCCCGGTGGGAGCGGCATAATCCACGGCCGTGTGGGCCTTGACCTTACCGGTGACAGGGTGCTTGCGGTGATAGGTGAAACGGCTGCTGATGCGGTTGTACTTGAGGGGAGCCTTGAGAAACATCCTCTTCAGACTCTCTCCCCCAGTCCCCCAATAGCCGGTGCCGTCGGCGGTTTTGAAGCGCAGGGCGGAAACCTCACGGCCGCTGCCGGAGGGGGTGAAGATGCTCAGTTGGACGGAATCCACGGCCACCACGGTGCCTTCGCAGACACTCTGGTCGTAGAGCACGCGGAATCGGTCTCCCTGCTGGAGGGCAAAGAAGTTCACGCTCCATTGGTAGATGTCGGCCAGATTCATTATGAACCCGGCCAGGGCGTCGGGGGCGAATCCCACGCAGGACTTCATCATATCGCTCCAGAGGCTGGAGTTGATGGTCACGTCGACGCTTCTGCGCTGGTGCTCCACGGGCTTGTCGTAAATCCAGAAGGCCAGGGAATCCCTGCACTTGAATATGGTGCTGCGCGTTCTGCTGTTGACATATTCCACATACTCGAGGCTGCGGAGGGAGTCGGCGGAATAGTAGGCCACAACCTTCTTGTCGGCAATGAGCTTGCGGGGGTTGAATATCGAGTCGGGACAGGCCGCGGCTATCTTCGAGGGGGCCTCGGCGCCCAGGCGGCCGAGAAGGCCGGGGAAGGTGTCGCCGCTGCGCACACGGGAAGTGTCGGCAACATACCTGTTGAAATAGAAGCCGATGGGAGGAACCGGTTCAGGTTGCTGAGCCTGCTCCTGCCCCTCCGTCTTCCCGCGGCCGCAGGAAGACAGGACAAGGACAAGGACCGATGCCGCAAGTATGTAGCGCTCAATTCTTGACATATCGGAGTATGGGCTGGCGCGCCGCGGCGGTCTCGTCGGGACGGCCGATGGGGGTATTGTGCGGCGCGGAGTGCAGCAGGTCGGGGTCTTCGGCGGCCTCGGCGGCAATCCTGCGCATCACATCGATGAAGGAATCAAGGGTTTCCAGCGACTCGGTTTCCGTGGGCTCTATCATTATTGCCTGATGGAAAAGGAGGGGGAAATAGATCGTGGGCGCGTGGAAGCCGTAGTCCAGCAGGCGTTTTGCAACGTCGAGCGTGGTGGCTCCGGCCACTCCCTCGCGGGCTCCGTCACAGACAAGGCCGTCGAAGACGAACTCGTGCTTGCAGACCGTGGGGATGGGAAGTTTGTAGCAGTCCTTGAGCGATTCCTTTATGTAATTTGCTCCGAGAGTTGCGAGAGGGCCTGCCATTTTGATGTTCTGGCGGCCGAGCATAAGGATGTAGGCATATGCGCGCACCATCACCCCGAAATTGCCGTGGAAGCCGCTCACGCGGGGAATCTGCAGGTAAGGGACCAGCTTTTCAGCCACGCCGACGGGGCCGCTGCCCGGACCGCCGCCTCCGTGGGGAGTGCTGAAGGTCTTGTGAAGGTTGAGGTGCATAATGTCGAATCCCATATCGCCGGGACGCACAACTCCGAGGAGAGGGTTCATGTTCGCGCCGTCGTAATACAGAAGGCCGCCGCAGCCGTGCACGAGGGAGGCAATTTCGTCAATGTCGCGCTCGAACAGGCCGAGGGTGTTGGGATTGGTCATCATTATTCCGGCGATGTCGGGACCGAGAAGAGGCTTGAGCGACTCCACGTCAACAAGGCCGTTCTCTCCGGACTTGACAACCACGATTTCAAGACCGCAGACGGCGGCGGAGGCGGGGTTGGTGCCGTGGGCGCTGTCGGGGACTATCACCTTGGTGCGGGCGTTGTCGCCGCGGGCCATATGGTACTCCCTCATCAGCATAAGGCCGGTGAGTTCACCGTGGGCTCCGGCGCAGGGAAGGAAGGTGAAATGCTTCATTCCCGTTATCTGGGCAAGGGCGGAATCCAGCTTTTCAGTCAATTCCAGGGCCCCCGCGACGGTATCGGCGCTCTGAAGGGGATGCAGGCCGTTGAAGGCCCCCACGACCTCTTCGTTAATCTTGGGATTGTACTTCATCGTGCAGGAACCGAGGGGGTAGAAACCGGTGTCCACTCCGAAGTTCATCTGGCTCAGATTGGTGTAGTGACGCACCACGTCGAGTTCTCCGACCTCGGGGAGTTCGGGGGCGCTGCCGCGAAGAAGCTCCGAAGGGATGCAGGACAATCCCCCGCCCTCCTGCTCCGGAAGGCTGAAGCCGCAACGGCCGGGACGGGAAAGCTCGAATATCAGTCTGTCGTAGTATTTCATATCTGAAGGCCCTCCACAATTTTAACGATTTCGTCGAGTTCGGCGCGACCGTGCTTCTCGGTGACGCAGAAGGTCACATAGCCCTCCTCGGTCTGCAGGGCGGCGAAGTAGCCGGCATCCTGCAGGGCCTTCTGCAGGGCAGGAACGCTGCAGAGGGGCTTGAGCACGAATTCCTTGAGGAAAGGTCCTTCCACGGCGGCCTCGAATCGGCCGGTGGCAAGAAGGGCGTCGTGAAGGTAGTGGGCTCCCTCGCAGCTGAGCGCATTGACGCGCTTCATCCCCTCGGGTCCCATAAGGGAGAGGTAAACCGTGCACCAGAGGGCCATCAGGCTCTCGTTGGAGCAGATATTGGAAGTAGCCTTCTCGCGGCGGATATGCTGCTCGCGGGCCTGGAGGGTCAGAACGAAGCATCTCTTCCCGGAAGCGTCTGCAGTCTGGCCGACTATCCTGCCGGGGAGCTTGCGCATCAGAGGGGTGCGGCAGGCCATGAAGCCCACGTACGGGCCTCCCCAGCAGAGGGGAATCCCGAGGCTCTGACCGTCGCCCACGGCTATGTCGGCCCCCCACTCGGCGGGGGTCTTAAGGACGGCGAGGGCGGAAGGGTCGCAATATTCGACCAGCAGTGCACCCACGGCGTGGGCGGCTTCGGCAAGACCGCTGAGATCTTCTATCACCCCGTATCTGTTGATGGAAGGGACCAGGACTCCGGCGGTCTCGTTGTCTATCGTCATCTCGTCGGGAGATGCGATTTCCAGCTCGATTCCGGCATATTTCGCATAGGTCCTCACGGTGTCGAGCACGTTGGGGAGCAGGCCGGCGGAAACGACGACCTTGTTCCTTTTCTTGGCGCTGGCGACGCACATCCTCACGGCCTCTGCAGCGGCGGTGGGTCCATCGTACATCGAGGCGTTCGCAACGTCCAGCCCGGTAAGGTTGCAGATCATCGTCTGCCACTCGAAGATATAGCGCAGGGTCCCTTGGGAAATCTCGCACTGGTAGGGGGTGTACGCCGTCAGGAACTCCGACCTGGAGGTGATGTAGGGTATCACGGCGGGGACATAGTGGTCATAGGCGCCCTGGCCGACCAGGCACTTGAGCTTCAAGTTCTTGGAAGAGAGGCCCTCGAAGAAGTCGCGCACCTGCTGCTCGCTCATGGCGTCCGGAAGGTCGTATTCACCCTCGTGGATGAAGCCTGCCGGAACATCAGAATAGAGGTCGCTCAGAGAGCCGGCCCCTATCCTGTCGAGCATTGTGCGTATATCTTCCTCGGTCTGGGGAAAATAGCAGAAATTGCCCATATTGTTTATTTTGCGAACTGTCCGTAAGCGGCGGCCGTCATAAGTTTCTGAAGTTCCGATTCGTCGGACATCTCGACCTTGATTATCCAGGCGGAATATGCATCCTCGTTTATGGCTTCGGGAGCGTCGTCAAGGGCGCCGTTCACTTCCACGACGCGGCCCGATACGGGGCAGAAGAGTTCGCTGGAGGCCTTCACGCTCTCCAATGCGCCGAAACTCTCTCCGGCAGAAAATTCGTCGTCGACGTCGGGCATCTCGACGTAAGTGATGTCGCCCATTTCTTCCTGGGCGAAGTCGGACACTCCGACAACGGCAATGCCGCCTTCAACCTTGACCCACTCGTGAGACTCGCTGTAAAGGAGTCCTTCTGCAATCTTGCTCATAGTGATGTGTTATTTTTTGTAATTTGTTTGATAGAATCTTTTCTTGACCACAATGCCGGGGAACACTTTCTTGCGGATATGAATCCACAGAGGGGTTCCGAGCTGCGAGACGGAAGCGTCCACAAGGGCGAAACAGATGCTCTTGCCAAGGCTGATGGAATGGTATCCGGTGGTCACGACGCCGACCTGTGTTCCGTCTTCAAGTTCCACCGGATAACCGGCACGGGGTATTGCGTTGTCATTCAGCTCGATGCCGACAAGTTTCCGGGGTGCGCCGGCGGCCTTCTGCGCAACCAGGGCATCCTTGCCGATGAATTCGGGCTTGTCGAGCTTGCAGAACATCCCGAGACCGGCCATCAGAGGGGTGATTTCGGGGCTGAGCTCGTCTCCGTAAAGGGGCAGGCCGGCCTCGAAGCGGAGGGTGTCGCGGCACCCGAGGCCGCAGGGCTTCACGCCGCTCTTGAGCAGCCACTGCCACATATCGCGGATCAGTTCCGGGCGGGCGTACACCTCAAAGCCGTCTTCCCCGGTGTATCCGGTGCGGCTCAGGATGACGCGGCTGCCGGCTTCGTCCTCGATGTCACAGAAGGTATAGAAAGTCATTTCGCGAACCTCGTCTATTCCAAGCAGTTCGGCCACGGCCTCTTCGGCCTCGGGCCCCTGGATTGCGAGCTGGCCCCAGTTGTCGGAGTCGTTGAGAAGCTCGACCTCGAAGCCCTCGGCGTTGGACTTGAGCCACTCGTAGTCCTTTTCTATGTTGGAGGCGTTGACCACAAGCAGGTATGCTTCGGAGTCGAACTCCTTGTAAACGAGAAGGTCGTCAACCACTCCGCCGTCGGGGTAGCACATCATTCCGTAGAGTATGTGGCCGTCTTCCAGGCCGCGCACGTCGTTGGTGAAGACGTGGTTGACAAACGCCCCGGCGTCGGGACCGGAAACGAATATCTCGCCCATATGCGAGACGTCGAAAACGCCTGCGGCGCCGCGAACGGCATTGTGTTCGTCTATAATGCCGCTGTACTGTATGGGCATATCAAAACCCGCAAAGGGGCTCATCTTGGCACCAAGCTCAACGTGGAGGTCGTGCAGACAAGTCTTTTTAAGTTGTTCTTCCATTTTGTTCGGGGGAAAGATTGGTTATTTCAGCAGTTCAAGGTCTTTTTTCAGAATCATCTTCGGGTCCATAAGCGACACCTTCTGAAAAAGCATTATCTGGTATCCTGTGGAGAGATGGACCTTGTCTTCGTGCTTGCCCTTGCGCCACCATTTGTAGAAGCCCACCGGATCGTTCTCGAAAGGTATGCGGGCCACGACTCCGGTGCTGTAGCCGGGATAGTCGATAACGAGCTTGAGACCCATAAAGCGCTTGTAGTACTCGGGGTCGGCACGGCGGAGCTTGCTCACAAGGGGGTTCAGGACTTCGAAAGCATCGACCTGAAGGACCTTCTCCTTAATTATCATCTTATGGATACGGACGGGGTCGTAGTTAAGCCACGCTCCCATCCTGAGAGTCTTGGGCCCCTCCTCCGTGTCGAGCGTAAGCTCGTCCATAGAGAAGTAAACCTTCTCCGGGTCGAGGGGATAGATGGCTTCGGCTTCCATAAAATGTTAAATTAGCGTTAAATCATACAAATATAGGGATTTTTTCATTAAAAAACACTATTTTTATCAGCAGAAACGGTAAAAAAACCGCATTTCAGATATGACCAGGGCAGATTCCGACTTTTCTTACCTCGAGGGCACAAGTTGCTACTGTTCCCCGGAAGCGGCGCAGGAAATCCGGCGGGCCGTGGCGGAAATGCCGCTCTGCGCGGTGCATCTGCTCGGCACCGGAGACTGCCATTATGTCTCGCTTTTCTGGGCGGAACGCATCGAAGAACCGTTCACCCTCGTCCTCTGGGACAATCACCCCGACGACCAGCCCGCGGCCTTCAGCCCCGACATCCTCAGCTGCGGAAGCTGGGTGTGCGACGTCAGGGCCCTCCCCCTTTGCCGCGGCACGGTATGGATTCGGGAGGCCGGCCCCTGCCCGGAAATCCCCGAGGGGCCCTGCTATCTGTCGGTCGACCTTGACGTTCTGTCGGAGGAATTCGCCCACACCGACTGGGACCAGGGGGAGATGACCCTCCGGGAACTGACATCTTCCATAGAAGCCGTCGTGGAGGGCCATCGCATCATTGGTGTGGACATCTGCGGCGGGCTCACCGAACAAAAAGGAGCCTCCGCTGCAGACCTGGCTCTTAACGCCGCTGCAACGGAGGCTGTAGCTGAACTGTTTACCTGATTACTTGAGCGCGAAGACGACGGGCATCACGTAGCTCACGGGGACCGCGTTGCCTGCCTGGGCGCCGGGGGTCCACTCGGGAGCGGACTCGATCACGCGGACGGCCTCTGCGTCAAGAGCCTCGGAAACACCCTTGAGGACCTTCACGTCGCTGACCTTTCCGTCCTTGCCGACGATGAAATTGACCATCACGCGGCCGGCCTCACCGTTGTCGATGGCAGCCTGAGGATACTTGACGTTTTCCTGGACCCACTTCTGGAAGTCGTTGGCGTCGCCTCCGTTGAACTGGGGCTTCACCTCGACTGCGGAGGCGTTGATGATGCCCTTGGCGGCGAGAGCGGCCTCGTCGAGAGCCTCGGCGGCGGCGCCAAGCTCTGCGTCGATCTTCTCGAGACCTTCCTTGGCGCATTTCTCGCAAGTGCCCTGGCACTCGCCTTCCTTGCACTCGCCGCAGCATCCGCTGCACTCGGCGGCCTCAGCCTCCACGGCGGTTCCCTCGGTGGCCTCCTGGCCCTTTCCACCATTGTTCTTGCAGGAGAATACCATAAGAGCGCACAGCGCGACTATGGCAACAGTAAAGATTTTCTTCATGGTTTTGTGAATTGTAAGTTTTTGTTGTTCCCGCAAATATAATCATTTATTCAAATATTTCAGCCTCATAAACGGAGCAATACGAGGGAAGGCCGGGATCGGTCAGTTCAATCGAGTACAGCGCCTCCGCACGGCTGCGGTCGGCGGACGCGCCGTCGCTTTGGCCGAGGCGGGAATAGTCCGAAAGGGAGTACCTGGCGGGCACGAGGATGCCGTCCCAATTCATCGTCATCTCGTTGTCGGTATGATAGACGACCCTGAAGCCGCAAGGTGCGGCAAGGCTGCCTGTCGTGGGAAAACGATAGACCGACGGGGCTTCGTCGGCCGATTCCGCCCCGTCCAGGGGGAACACGGCGCGGCGCAGCGAATAATAGCCGTCGGAGGTATAGTTGAAGCGCTCGGTCTGGGCCGTAAGCAGGCTGCACTTCACCGTGCAGGACCCGGCCCAGTCGAGGATGGCGGTGTCGGTGGTGAAATTGCCCAGATACAGGCAGTAGTCGTAGCCGGTAAGCTCCACGCAGACGTTGGTCCCGTTGTTCCAGCGCGGGAAATTTGCGTCATAGCAGCACCACCACTTCCTGGACCCTCCGATATCGGTAGTGGGGGCTCCGGGCCAGTTGTAGGTCCCGACGGTGCAATACCAGGGATCGTCGGTGTGCTCATAATAGTAATGGGTGGTGCTGGGCAGACCGGGCAGGTTGGCAAAATATTCCAGCATCGCAGCGCTGAAGACTTTCCCTGGCCGGTACTCCCCTTTCCCGAAATCGGCGTGGAACCTGTTCCTGAAGCCTCTGCACAGAAGGATGACGTTCCTTTTCGTGTAGGTGGCCACGGCCAGCCGGTACTTGCTGCCGCTCCTGCTGTTCTTTATGCACACGCTGGTCGTGGCCGGGCCGCGGCCTCCGTCGGAGCCCAGGGGGAGATAATAGACCTTCGGATTGGTGGCGTCTCCGTAGCAATGGACGTATGAGCCGCCCGAGGCCGTGGCCCCGTTGTCGTATTCATTCACCCAGGATATGCAGGCATCGTCTATCCCCTTGCGAACCAGGTCCTTGTCGGCCCCGGAGGAAAGGTCCGGGATTACGCACTTCGTGTAGCTGCTGCCGAACCACACGGCGCTGCGGTACCCTTCGGTATTGTTGACCTCGCAGTATCTGGCGCGGGTCTCGTCGTTCAGTCCCTCGGCGCCGTCCCAATTCTCGATGTAGCCGGCGCGGTAGATGGTGGAAAGCTGGACCGGACAGATGACCTTGGTCTTCACGTCCACGGTCGAGCTGCCGTCTGCCCTTGAGGCTGAGCCATATACTCCGAGGTCCTGAAGCGCGGCGCAGCGGTCGGAGCCTGAATTCCAGTTCGTCAGGGAGGAAGGGAGTTGGGACTCGGGGATATCCTTCAGGAAGAAGCAGTATCCCGGATATCCTGCCGTGCTGGTGGCTGAAACCTGTTCCATGCCCACATAATCGTGGGGATGGCACTGCAGCACGTCGGCCTTGAAGCGGGAGCTGAACTCCGACAGGGGTATCACATTGCCGTCGGCGTCGGTATAGCTCGGATAGACAATGTTCTCACTGAGAAGGCCCGTTGACGAATCCGAAATGTACGAACCCGCCGCCCGGCTTCCGTCAAGGTGCATATAGGCCACCGGGACGCCGTCAAGCTTGAAGTACACCGGGCTGACGGGGATTTCCAGGACCTCCGTGGTAGTCCCGTCGCTGACTTTGATCTTCGCGGTGCCGGAGCCGGAGAAATAGACCTTGCAGCTGCGCTCGGCATTGCCCGCGGCCGTCACCACGGGGGTGAGGATCAGCGGGCAGGAGCCGGATTCCCTGCTGAAGGAAGCCGCCTTCGAAGAGGCCAGGCCGGTGACCTTAAGGGTAATCTCCTGCCCCTGGTGCGCTCCGGCAAAGTCCCCGGTGTTGTAATCCACGTGGCCGAGGAAATACAGGGAGAGCGTTGCCTTGTTGTTTGCGGGGATGGTGGAAAGGTTCCTCACCCCGAGAACGAAGGTCTGCCCGGCGTATTCTCCTCCGGCGGCCTTGCTTATCGTGTACTGGTTCTTGTCGGCTGACCAGGAAATCATTCCGTCGGCCCAAAGACGGCTGAAGCCGTGCTCTTCGTCCCCGGCGGCCTCATATTCCTCCCACCAGCTGCCACGGCGGTTGTAGTACCATTTCACGGGATTCTCCGTGCTCTGCCGAACCCTGACGACGAGGTCTTCGGAGCCGTCGACGGTGTCGGAGCCGCACTCGAATTCGAGGCGGTTGCAGTCCACCAGGTTCTCGGGCTCCAGCTTCCATTCGAAGCCGGTGAAGATGTTCCGGCTGGAAGACCACTTCAGCGCCACGGCGGCGGTGGTGTTTCCGGCAACGTCGAAGTTCGACAGGTCGTCGGAGCCCAGATAAAAGCGGGTCTTGAGGTCGCAGGTGATTCCGGTGAACATAGCCTGGCCGTTGACGTTAAGTATCTCCACCTCGATGTAGGTGAGGGCGTCGGCCTCGGTCTCGCTTATTCCGCTCTCCATAAGGGCGGTGCGGTTCTTCCCGTAAGGGTCGGTGTTCGAGGGCAGAAGGTTGCCGTGCAGATTCTCCGGGACATAGAAGCTGCCCTTCCAGACACCGGAGAAGGCGCTTATGCCGTCCTCGGGCGAAAGTTCGAAGTCGCCCTCGCAGGTGTCGGAAGCGGTAAGGGCCCTGGAGCCGGACTCGGAGAAAGGAGACAGTCGGCGGTTTGCGCCCTTGACCCTGATGGAGGCTATGTCGAACCACTCGTGGGCACCCTTCGCCCAGTCTATGGTGCCGAAATCCACGGTAAGGTCGATGCGGCCCACAAGGCGGCTCAGGAGGACCTTCCAGTCGTCGTCCACGCCCACGTTCTCCTTACGGCCGCGCATAGGCAGGCCCGCCGTCTTCATACTCTCGAACGATGGCAGCATCCAGCAGAACTCCGCCATTCCGGAGCCTGAAAGCGGCAGCTCGGAGCGGCAGTCGCCCATATTGGCAAGCACGTAAACGTCGTATCTGTACATCCGTGGAAGTTCGAAGGCCATCTCTTCCCCGGCGGAATAGTAGCCGCAGGCGGCAAGGTCTCCCCCGCCGCTGCGGTAAACGGCCACCGTAACGTCCACGACGCGTGTTTCAACCTCCGTTCCCCCGAGGCTGCTTTTTGTGGCTTCCGTCTCGAGCGAAAGGCGCACCGGAGTGCATTTCTGCTCCGGAACATCGACCGAGCAGGAGCAGACGAGCGCAGAGGCCGCCGCAAGCAAAAGTAAAATATGTTTCATATCATTATGTCTGAATAATTGTCGTCGCCCTCCCATTCACAGATTTCTATCGACACGTCGGCAAGGGAGAAATCCACGCTCAGCGACACGTCGTCAAGGTCTGTTCTGGTCCAGTCGTAGCCCGCGTCATCGAGCAGGCGTTGCAGATTGATGGTATAAAGCAGTTCCCCCTCCGTCCTCGACCCTTCGTAGGGGTCGAAGATTTCCAGCAGCACCGTCCCGCCGTTCTGCCGGGGCAGGATGGCTCCGTATTCACCGAGGGAATTGGGCTCCACCACCGTCTCGTACTCCCCTTCCACGGGCTTCAATGTATAGAGGTCCAGCCCGTTGCAGGAAGCCTTTATCCTGAAAAGGTAGGGATACTCGTATTCCGGTCCGCGGTTCCTGAAGAGGAAGCTGATGCAGCAGTACTGCTTGTGGGGTGTGGCTTTGAGGGAATAGGCGTCGGACTCAGGAGAGAAGGTCTCGGCATAGGCCATCACGGGGTCGGCCGACAGCCCCTTACGCACCGATAGGATATCGGAACTGATGCTGCTGTGTTCCAGCCCCGACACCGCCGAGGCGCGCATCAGGCGCCTCGGGACGGAGCGGGTGTAGCCCTCTTCCATATAGTCCAGAAGGTTGAGTTCTTCGCTGCTCAGGACCCTTTCGGAGCTGCTGTACGACACCGTGGCGTCTGAAAAGCCCATATCGGTAAACTTGCAGACGTCCATTGTAACGTAGCAGGGGCACTCCCCGCGGTCTTCCTTGACACTGCAGCAGATGCAGGCCGGGAGCAACGCGGAGAATGCGGCAAGATTGATGATACGGCGTTTCATCGCAGGAAATTTCAGACCTCGGGGGTATATGTTGCGCCGCTCTCCCAGTCGCTCACCGTCACGACGGGGGTCACGTCGTCGAAGGTGACGGGGACATTGGGATCCAGGGACCCGGGACGCTTGACCGTCAGACTCACCTTGTACTGGCAGTTGCCCTTGAGGCCGTCCTTCAGTGCCACGGGATAATAATACTTGACCCACTCCTTTCCGTCATAAATCCGGGTCTCCAGCACCAGGACCGTCGCCCTTGTGCTCCAGTTGCTGTCAGTGGAGAACCCGCAGTTGTTCGGGTAGGCATAGAAGGTGTGGACGGTGTTGTCGTAGGCCTGGTATTCGACGGTCTTTTCGGTTACGGCATCGTAAATCAGGTCCTTGCGGGGTGAGGCGCTTTCCGCCTTCATCCTGGCGTACCAGTCGTCCGGCGAGAGGCCGGAAGGGTCCAGAGTGAGGCCGAAGTTGATTTTTCCGGGAACATTAAGAAGATAGCAGTCGCCCACCTTGAACACGCCGGTTTTCTGGTATCCGGGACTGATGAAGTCGTTGGTCACCTTCTCCAGAATGACGGAGGCGCAGACCCTCTTCACGTTCACGGTAAGGCTCTCCTTGCCCTCCTTGAGGTTGGCGCTCTGGCTGCCTATCATAAAGAGTTTGGTCGGAGTGTTGTCTTTCAGTTCCGTTGTGAGGGCAAGGAACTGTTCCTTGTTTGCGATGGCGTCGGAACCCTTTGTGTGGTCCTTCGCGTCGTTCACGACGGCCCAGACCTCCCGCTCGCCGGTTGAGCAACGGAGTTCAAGAGAGGAATACTTGCCCGAGCTTTCGGCCAGAGGGGTGTCGAAGCCGGCCGAGGCCGACACGTCGAGTTTGCCTTTGTCGGCGCCGGAGCCTGCCCTGAACACGAAGATCTGGACGTTCTGGATGGTCTTTTCGTTGGCCTCGGTCTGGGCCGCGACCTTTGTCTCGGGCACGCCGAATTCCACGGTGAGTTCACAGTTTTTCATTGCTTCCTCATAGGTTTCACAGGAAAGGAGGTCGCTCGTATTGTCGCAGGAGCAGACCAGAGCCGCGGATGCTGCCAGGGCAGCGAAGAATGTGTGTCTCATATGTTTCAGATTGTTGTAGAATAACTTGTTCCGGTTGTCCAGTCGGATACGGTCACGGATGCCTCCAGGCTGCCCTTCACGACGGGCTTGTTGGGTTCGTCGGAGCCCAGGCCGCTTATTGTGAGGGTCACGGAATAATCGGTGTTTGCCGCGAGGACCGCACTGCTGAGCACAACGGGGTAATAATAGACGCTGCCGTTGATTGTCGCCACCACGACCAGCACGGTGCGCTGCGCGGCGAATGTGGAATTGAAGCCGTTGGGGGCCACGGTGCTTGAATTGGGATAGCCGTAGAAGTGCTTGGCCAGAGAAGCCGTACTGCCGGCCGCTACGGAAGAGCCCAATGAGGCGAAGGTGAGGGTCGGGCAGGTTGCGGCGTAGGTGGAACCGTCGATTATATGCGACTTGTTTCGAGTTTCTTCGTCCTTGACACCTTCCTTGTTGTACCAGGTCGGGGAGGATTGCGCGCCGCCAATGGTACAACTGCCCACTACATTGGAAAGAAAAGCCCTGTTTATGGTTATTTCCCCATAGGCAGTCGGAAGTGAATTTTTCACGCTGGCGAGAGTGACTCTGGACACGAGCCTGCTGAGGGAAATTTTTGCGGTGGCGGGCGTAGCGCCGGATGAAACGGTACAGTCTGCGCTCCCCACCATCACAAAGGCCGAGGTCGTATTATCCGAAAGGACCAACTGCACGGCTTTCAGTTTAGTAACGGTCTTGACACTGCCCAGTTCAGCATCTTTAAGGTTCGCCAGCGCCCATACGGTCTTCGCACCGGTCTTCACGGTAATCGTGGCTTTCTTGGCGGTGATTTCCGCCTCCGAACATTCGTGATAAACATCCAGGTTGCCGTTCGAGTCGAACACAAGGAAATGGAGGGAAGAGATTGCCTGTTCCCCGCTGGTGGGGGTTGTGGCCTTGGTGTCGTCGGCGAAGCTCACGGTGAGCAGCGAGGATTCGTCCTCCGGGAGCACCGGAGCGGGCTGCGGCGCAGTTTTGGCGCAGGCCGCAAGAAGAAGCGGCAAGGCCGCAAGAATCAGTTTTGTCTTATTCATCATTCTGTTGATTTAGATTGTACTTTTTTATCAGGGCGGCTATCTCGGGGTCGAGGTTGCCGCGGAAGACCAGCGAGGGATCCTGCTGGCAGGCGCGAATGTAGCATTCCACGGCCTCCCGGTCCTCACCTGCCCTGGAGTGCAGCAGCGCCATCATATAGTTGACCTGCGGGCTCTGTTCACACTCCTTGAGTATGTTCATTGCCGTGAGGTTGCGGTCCAGCGCAACACAGGCCACGGCTGTGTTGTAGTCCTGATACGGACCGAGTATGGCAAGGGCCTCCTCGTACTGATGGTCGCGCACGAGTTCAACGCCCTTCATATACAAGGAATCGAGCACGGTGGTGTGGACGGTGTCCTTGACCATTCCGCGGCGATGGAGGGCGAAGTTGAACTTCACCGTCCTGAGCCTAGGATAGAGGTCCTCGCGGATGTGCCTGTAGCAGCGCAGTTTCTGAAGGGTCTTCTCCCTCTCGTCGGGGTCGGCAATGCCTTCCAGCGCCTCATAGGCCTCCCTGTCGGAATCGGAAATGAGGCTGTCAGCCGCAACGAGCCTGCCCAGCAGGTCCCAGTTCTCACCGCCGGAGCGGCTGCGGAAGGAGATGTCGCGCCGGGCCGAGGCCGAGTGCATCGAGCTTTCTGTAAGGTCGTCGCCCACGGTCACGAAAAGGCCGGCCTCTCGCCGCAGAGAATCCCTCACGAAGTCGAGATACCTGCCGAAGTAGTCGGAAGCGCTGCGGGCGCGCTGCAGGCAGAGCCTGGAATTCGAGGCCCAGCCGCCTTCGGGCGAGGCCGAAGCGACGATTCCTATGGAATCAAGTTCGAAGGTCTCGTTCGTCAGGAGGTCGCGCAGATTCCGCTTGATGCGGTCCATTTCGGCCTCATTGCGGCCAAGAGACCCGTCGATGTCCCAGCGCCCTGCCTTGAAGTCTATTATGCACTCAGCACCCACCGCCACGTCTCTGGATATCACCTTGGTGAGGTACCTCTCACGGCCGTCCACAAAGGCCGAGACCGAACTGATGTAGAAGGTCAGAGGGGCGCTGCGCGGCACGGTATAAAGCTGCTTGTCCTGTTCGAAGATGGCTCCGGAGAGCACTATGTCGGCCTTTCTGAGCTTAGGGCGGGTGCTGATTGTCTGAACATAATTGTAGATGAAGTCGCCGCCGGCGGTGCGTATCACGGTGTCGAGCCGTATGCCGTCGGTGACGATCGGAGCCTTGATGTAGCGACGCCACATCTTTTCCCGGGCGGCCTTGAGCCGGTTGTTGCGCCGCACAAGGAAGCCCCAGGTGTAATGGTCCACGGCCTCGCTGCCGCTCACCCCGAAGCAGGACTCGAACTCCTCGTCGGAAACGAAGGTGGAATCCTGCCTGAGAGCCCACAGTTCGGGGATGTTGCGCTCCAGGAAAATCTCCAGGTTGCGGCGGTCTATCAGAAGCGTCGTGTCGGTGATTATCCTGTCCAGGAACCTCTGATACTGCTGATACCCGCGCAACTGGGCCTTCCTGTATTCCGCCCCGGTTATAATCACGTCGTCAAGCCTCACGGAATCCTGAAGGACGAACATATCGGGGTGGAGCCTCAACTGCCAGCGGGAATCCTGCATACTGCGGGGCACGACGACCTGAAATTCAAGGTCCACGCGCCCGTGGCGCTCCGCAACGTTGCGGAAACGAGCGGTGACAACCGCGGCGTCAAGCTGCTCGGTAGCCACCATCTCGCCGCTTTCGTCGTCTCGTATGGCCCTCATTATGAGGACCTCCTTGCCCTCCAGGTCGGTCACCCGCAGAGTGTCCCTCACCGGTACCCTGCCGGCGCTCACTTCCGGTATGAACGACTCCTGCTTTGCAGGGAGCTGCAGGGAAGCCGTCATCTGTTCGGAACGCAGGTCCGAGAGCTTGCGCTGGCTCGCGCAGGACACAGCGGCGGCTAAGCCGAGCAGCAGGAACAGAGCCCGGGGCAGGACTCCAGGAATGTTATGGCGTGTTGCAAGCCCCGCCCCTTTCTCTGTTGTTTTGTGCATACCGGGCATCGGTCAAGGCATTCCGTAAACCAGGGGCTCGTTGGGGTTGAGCAGGGTGAGCCTGGTCGCATAGACGTCGGGGCTCTGCCTCTCGGTGCCGTCGGAAGCGAAGTACTTCGACATCTTGAAGCGGCCCATCACATTCAGTCTGGCCCCCTTCTGAATCATTGAAATGTCGGGAGTGTCGGCGCACTCGCGGGCATAGACATTGACCCACAGGGTGTCCATTGCCGGAGCGCCATCCCGCGACATATACGCGGTCGTCACACCGATGGTGAACCTCAGCGATGGCTTGTCGCTGTTGTTGAACCTTGTGATGCTCCCAACATAGCCCTGGAGTTCCATTTTTGCAAATTGTTCCATAGAGGATAATAGTTTGTAGGATTAAAATCTCGGGCTCCCCGGCTGCGCGGAATAACCTTCGGCCCGATGCAAAGGAAATTCTTTGCCCGGGCTCCTGAAATGAATCTCAAAGCGAGAGGTGACGATTTATATGTTAGGCGCTGTAGTTTGTGCCTTTATTATGACCGTTTTAAAAAAACGTGCACTTAAAAAAGACTGTTTTGGCCATATGACGCTGATTTTTGCCGATATGCAAAAACATGAGCATTACTGTCAAACGTATAAATCTTCGGAATGTTTTCGAAGAAATATTGGATTGTTGCAAGCCCCGCCCCTTTCTCTGTTGTTTTGTGCATACCGGGCATCGGTCAAGGCATTCCGTAAACCAGGGGCTCGTTGGGGTTGAGCAGGGTGAGCCTGGTCGCATAGACGTCGGGGCTCTGCCTCTCGGTGCCGTCGGAAGCGAAGTACTTCGACATCTTGAAGCGGCCCATCACATTCAGTCTGGCCCCCTTCTGAATCATTGAAATGTCGGGAGTGTCGGCGCACTCGCGGGCATAGACATTGACCCACAGGGTGTCCATTGCCGGAGCGCCATCCCGCGACATATACGCGGTCGTCACACCGATGGTGAACCTCAGCGATGGCTTGTCGCTGTTGTTGAACCTTGTGATGCTCCCAACATAGCCCTGGAGTTCCATTTTTGCAAATTGTTCCATAGAGGATAATAGTTTGTAGGATTAAAATCTCGGGCTCCCCGGCTGCGCGGAATAACCTTCGGCCCGATGCAAAGGAAATTCTTTGCCCGGGCTCCTGAAATGAATCTCAAAGCGAGAGGTGACGATTTATATGTTAGGCGCTGTAGTTTGTGCCTTTATTATGACCGTTTTAAAAAAACGTGCACTTAAAAAAGACTGTTTTGGCCATATGACGCTGATTTTTGCCGATATGCAAAAACATGAGCATTACTGTCAAACGTATAAATCTTCGGAATGTTTTCGAAGAAATATTGGATTGTTGCCTCCAAGGCACCATATTTGGCCGTATGAAAGAAGAATCAAACAATCTCGAGGCTTACAGGAGAAGGGCCAACTGCCTTGAATGCGGCTGCAAGATTTACGGAAGGGAAGACAAGAAATTCTGCTCCGCGACCTGCAAGAACATGCACAACAACCGGCTCCGCTCGGCTATGAGGGAGCAGCGCAACGCCGCGCAGATGGCTCTGCAGCGCAACCACGACATCCTCTCGGCCCTGGCGAATTCAGGGCAGAACGGCGGCAAGCTCGACACCCTGTGTTCACTGGGATTCGATCCCGACGTGGTGAGCGGAATAAGGCACGCCGGAGTGCGCGTCTGGGAATACAGCTGCTACAATATCACCTACAGGCTGAACGGGAGGCGGCTGTACAAGATAGAGATACACTCGGGAACCTAGTCCTGCGAAATTTCCCTGAGTTCGTCCCTGTAGGCAGTAAGAATCCTGGAACGGGAAATGAATCCGAGATAGCACCCGTCGGCCGTCAGGACGGGAAGGCGCCAGGCCTGGGTCTTGTCGAACTTCTGCATCACCCTGGCCATCGGTTCACCCTCATAGACTATGGCGGGAGCCGACTCCATAAGGTTGTTGACGTGCAGTTTGTTGTAGAGGTCGCGCCTGAAGAGGTATTTTCGCACGTTGGCAACGTCCACCATCCCCTCGAATCTGCCGTCGGGCCCGAGGACGGCTATCACGGCCGCATCCGAATCCGACACCTTGGCAACCAGCTGGCCGAGCGTGTCGTCGAGATTCACTCGCGGATATTTGTCGCGCACGAGGTCGCCGGTCTGCAGGAGAGTCAGGACCGCCTGGTCGTTGTCGTGGGTCAGAAGGTCGCCGCTCTGCGCTATTCGTTTGGTGTAAATGGAGTAGTGGTCGAAGATTCGCACGGTGCCGTAAGATACCGTGGCCGTCAGGATCAGAGGAATAAGAAGCTCGTAACCTCCTGATATCTCGGCAATAAGGAAGATTGCAGTCATCGGGGCCTGCATCACCGCCGCCATCAGCGCGGCCATTCCCACAAGCACGAAATTCTGCTCCGGGACGGAGATTCCGGCCTGCGCGAAGCCCAGGTTGATGCATCTTGCAAGCACGAAGCCCAATATGGCCCCGGCGAAGAGCGTGGGGCCGAAGGTTCCTCCGACTCCCCCGCCGGCATTGGTGAGGGTCATCGCCAGAACCTTTGCGAAGAAAATCAGCGCAAAGAAAATCGGCACGCCCCAGGCCGAGCTCATCACGGTGGTGAACACTGTCCTGCCCTCCAGAGATATCTCCTGGCCGCTGAGCAGCGCGGAAACCGAATCGTAGCCCTGGCCGTAAAGCGGAGGGAAGAGGAATATCAGCAGGCCAAGCCCGGCGGCGCAGAGGGCCCATTTGAGGTAGGGATTGTGGAATTTGCCGAACTTGTCTTCCAGCCAGAGCGTGGTATTGGTGAAATACAGGGAGCACAGGCCGGCAACAACCCCCAATATGAGGTAGAACGGGATGTTCCCCATTGAGAAGCGGGTCAGGGTGCAGGCGAACACGGGGTCCTGGCCGTTGAAGGCATATGCCACCACCGTGGCCGAGATTGTGGAAATCAGCAGAGGGAGCATCGAGCTCATCGACACGTTGAAGAGCAGGATCTCCATAGTGAACAGCACTCCGGCAAGGGGGGCCTTGAAGATTCCGGCAACGGCTCCGGCGGCTCCGCAGCCCAGGAGGATGGTCACGTTGTGATACGACAGACCGCATTTGCGACCCAGGTTGGAGCCTATCGCAGCGCCGGTGTACACTATGGGTGCCTCGGCTCCCACGGACCCGCCGAAACCTATGGTTATGGACGAAGTGAGGAGGCTGGACCAGATATTGTGCGGCTTGATGCGGGACTCGTTGCGGCTCACGGCCACAAGAACCTTGGTCACTCCGTGGCTGATGTTGTCCCTCACAAGGAACCTTAGCAGCAGAAGCGAGACCAGCATTCCCACGCCCGGCAGGAGCAGATACTGCCAGTAGTACTCGCCCCCGCTGGGGATTTTCGATATGCTTGCCCGCAGGAAATCGATCAGGGCATCCAGCAGGACGGCCGCAAACCCTGAGCCAAGCCCTACAACGAAGCTCAGCATCAGCAGTTTCTTACGCTCGGAAACGTGGATGGGTGCGGGCCTCTTCAATGTGCTTATGCGTCTGCGGAATCGTCGTCGGTGCCGTACTGGGAGATATTGTCGTCGGGGAGGGTTCCGTCGGCCCCTTCGGAAGACGAGGACGCGGCGACCTGATTCTCTTCGGCCTCCTCCTCGCTTTCAAGCCAGCGCTTGATGTCTTCGGGATCGTCGACCTTGATGGGAATCTTCACGAGATTGATGGAATCCTCGGTTTCTATGGTAACGGCATAAAAACAGGAGCCGTCGGGCTTGGGATATTTCTGAATGTCGTCAAGGCAGTCGTTGACTCCTCCGGGATACTTCTCATTGAATGCAGCAAGAAGCTGCTCAGACATTTTCTCGTAGCTGACTACGTGACGCTTTTTGTTATCCTGTGCCATATTGAAATTCTATTTGTGATGCAATAATAAGCCAAAATATTGAAACTGCAAACCCCGGATATGTATTTTTTAGTATTTTTGCACTGCAATGGCAGAAAGCAGTATGATACCGACCTCCGTGAAGGAGGTCCAGAAACTGGGTTGGGACTACATCGACGTTATAATTTTCAGCGGCGACGCCTTCGTCGACCATCCCAGCTTCGGGACGGCCTGCATAGCCAGATGGCTGCAGAAAAACGGCTACAGGGTGGCAGTGGTGCCCCAGCCCAACTGGAGAGACGACCTTCGTGACTTCCGTAAGCTCGGCTCCCCGAGGCTCTTCTTCGCCGTGAACGCCGGGGCGATGGACTCGATGGTCAACCACTACACCGCCGCAAGGCGCCTGCGCCACGACGACGCCTACACCCCGGAGGGAAAGGCCGGAGCCCGGCCCGACCGTGCCGTTACCGTCTATACGCAGATTCTCAAGCAGTTATGGCCAGGCGTTCCAGTGGTAATAGGCGGAGTGGAAGCTTCGCTCAGGCGCCTTGCGCACTACGACTACTGGTCTGACTCCGTGATGCCTTCCGTCCTTGAGAGCAGCGGCGCCGACTGGCTCTGCTACGGTATGGGGGAAAGGCCGATGCTGGAACTCGCCAGAGCCTATGACCGCGGATGGAACCGGCACCGGATGGAGCAGATTCCCCAACTTGCCTTCCTCCGCTCGGGCTCAAAATACCCCTCCGACGCCCTTCTGCTGCATTCCTTCGAAGAATGCCGGAGCAGCGGGGCGGCCCTTGCAGAGAATTTCCGCACGATAGAGTTGCAGGCCAACATCCTCCACCCGCAGACCCTCGTGGAGCCCGTCGGGGAAGGGTATGTCAGGGTCAACCCCTCGTATCCCCCCGCCACCGTGGAAGAGATGGACTCCTTCTGGGACCTTCCCTTCACCAAACTCCCCCACCCCCGCTACAAGGGGAAGAGGATTCCGGCCTGGGATATGATCAAGGACAGCATCATCACCCACCGCGGGTGCTTCGGAGGCTGCTGCTTCTGCACCATCGCCGCCCATCAGGGCAAATTCATCCAGTCCCGCTCCGAAGAATCGATTCTGAAGGAGGTCCGCGCCCTTGCCGCAATGCCGGAATTCCACGGCAACATCTCCGACCTGGGAGCCCCCACCGCCAATATGTACGGGATGAGGGGGAAGGACTCCGCCCTCTGCGAAAAATGCCGCCGGCAGTCCTGCCTCTGGCCAGCCCCCTGCCCCAATATGGACCGCAGCCACGAAAGGGTGCTGGGGCTGTATTCAAAGGTCTGCTCGGTCCCGGGAATACGCCACTCCTACATCGGGTCGGGCGTGCGATACGACCTTTTCCTGGACAAGGACGGATTCACCGACCCTCACGGCCGCGAGTACCTGCGCAGCCTTATGCTGGAACACACTTCCGGCCGCTTGAAAGTGGCCCCGGAGCACACTGAAGACGGGGTTCTGAAGATGATGGGCAAGCCTTCCTTCGCACTTTTCGAGCGGCTTCGCAAGGAATTCGACAAGATAAACCGGGAAGAGGGTACGCACGTGGAACTCGTTCCGTATTTCATATCCTCCCACCCCGGCTGCCATATGGCCGATATGCAGAAGCTGGCCGCAAATCCCTGTCTTAAAGGCATCTGGATGGATCAGGTGCAGGATTTCATGCCCACCCCGATGACCACTTCCAGCATTATGTTCTGTACAGGTCTGGACCCGCGCACGATGAAGCCCGTCTTCGTGGAGCGTGACCCTCAGCGGAAACGGGCTCAAAAATCCCAATTCTTCAGGAAATAGCGGCTGCTACATCCTGTCGGGCAGTTGGATTCCGAGAAGTCCCATCGCACGGCGAAGGGTGTCGGCAACGCACCTTATCAGAACAAGACGCATCGCGCGCACGGCCTCGTCGGTCTCGCGCAGAATCTGCGTTTCGTGGTAATACTGGTTGAATTCCTTTGCAAGATCGTAGGAATAGTTCGCCAGAACCGCCGGCGAGAACCCGTCCGCCGCCTCCTGTATCTTCGAAGAAAATGCCGTCAGAATCTTCACCAGCCTCACCTCCTTCGCGCTCAGATTCGGTACCATGTCGACCCCCTCGGACTCGGTGCCCGGTGTGCCGGAAAGGCATTGGCCCTTACGAACTGCCTTTCCGGCACACTGGGCACCGGACAGAACTGGCTGAGTAGCCTCCGCCTTGCGGAGAATGCTGCGGATACGGGCGTGGGTGTACTGGATGAAGGGACCGGTGTTGCCGTTGAAGTCGATTGACTCGCTCGGGTCGAAGAGCATAGTCTTCTTGGGATCGACCTTGAGAATGAAATACTTGAGGGCGCCAAGACCGATCTGATGGTACAGAACGTCCTTCTCTTCGGCCGAGAGGTCCTCAAGCTTTCCGGAAGCCTCGGAGGCCTCCTTTGCCTGACGGTACATCTCCTCGATGAGGTCGTCGGCGTCCACGACGGTTCCCTCACGGCTCTTCATCTTGCCGTTCGGGAGTTCCACCATACCGTAACTCAGATGATATATGCGGCTAGCCCAGTCGAAGCCGAGCTTTCCGAGGATGAGCTTGAGCACCTGGAAATGGTAATCCTGCTCATTGCCGACCACATAGACGTGGGAGTCTAGGCTGTTCTCGGCAAAACGGCGCTCGGCGGTGCCGAGGTCCTGGGTTATGTAAACGGAAGTTCCGTCGGAACGCTGGACTATCTTGCGGTCCAGACCGTCGGAAGTGAGGTCGCACCACACGGAGCCGTCGGGGTCCTGAACGAAGACTCCCGATTCCAGGCCCTTCTGCACAAGTTCTTTTCCCAGAAGATAGGTATCGTGCTCGTAGTAGGTCTTGTCGAAGCTGATTCCAAGGGCCCTGTAGGTCTGGTCGAAGCCGTCGAACACCCACTGGTTCATTCTGGCCCAGAGCTCACGCACGGCGGGGTCGCCGGCCTCCCAGTCCACGAGCATCTTGTGGACGTCGTCGAGGACGGAAGGATCCTCCTTCTCCATCTTGGCGTACTCCACGTAGCAGTCGCCAACCAGATGGTCGCCCTTGCGGCCGGTGCTCTCGGGGGTGGCGCCGTTGAAGCGCTTCTGCCAGGCATACATACTCTTGCAGATGTGCACTCCGCGGTCGTTCACAAGAGTGGTCTTTATGACGTTGTTGCCTGCGGCCTTGAGGATGTCCGAAACGCTGGAGCCCAGCAGATTGTTGCGGACGTGGCCGAGGTGGAGGGGCTTGTTGGTGTTGGGCGAACTGAACTCGACCATCACGGTCTTGCCGGTGGGAGGGAGCTGACCGGGATTCAGGTCCGAAGCCACAGAGCGGAGCTGACCGGTCCAGAACACGGGTGAAAGGCAGAGATTCAGGAAGCCCTGCACCGCATTGAACGAACTGATTTCGGGGCAGTTGGCAACAAGCCAATCACCGATTGCCGTACCGGTGGCGGCGGGTGCCGCGTGCGAAATGCGCAGAAGCGGGAACACGACAAGGGTATAGTCGCCCTCGAAATCCTTGCGGGTCACGGTGACCTGCAGCTGGGAGGCGTCAATCTGCACGCCGTACAGCGCCTTCACGGCCTCTGAGGCCCTGGAGGCAATGAACTGCTCGGTGGTCATTATCCCAGATAGGTTTTAAGAAGCTTCGAAGCGGAGGGTTTCTTGAGCTTGCGGATGGCCTTTTCCTTAATCTGACGCACACGCTCGCGCGTGAGGTCGAGCCTCTCGCCTATCTCCTCGAGGGTCATCTCCTGGCAGCCGATTCCGAAGAAACTCTTGATTATCTCCCTTTCGCGCGGGGTGAGAATCTGCAGGGCACGCTCGATTTCGGTGCTCAGGCTCTCGTTTGTAAGGCCCCTGTCGGCCATCGGCGAATCGTCGTTGGGGAGGATGTCGAGAAGGGAGTTGTCCTCACCTTCCACGAAGGGGGCGTCGACGGAGACGTGCCTGCCGCTGACCCTCATAGTGTCGGCTATCTTGTCCTTGGGGATGTCTATCATCTCGGCAAGCTCGTCGGTGCTGGGCTGACGCTCGTTCTCCTGCTCGAACTTTCCGAGGGCCTTGTTGATCTTGTTCAGGGAGCCCACCTGGTTGAGGGGCAGGCGGACGATGCGGCTCTGCTCCGCAAGGGCCTGGAGTATGCTCTGGCGGATCCACCACACAGCATAGGATATGAACTTGAAGCCGCGGGTCTCGTCGAATTTCTCGGCGGCCTTGATGAGGCCGAGATTGCCCTCGTTGATGAGGTCGGGAAGGCTGAGGCCCTGGTTCTGATACTGTTTTGCAACGGAAACAACGAAGCGCAGATTGGCGCGGGTGAGTTTCTCGAGAGCCTCCTGGTCGCCCTTGCGGATGCGCTGTGCGAGTTCGACTTCCTCTTCGGGGCTTACAAGTTCCTCGCGGCCGATCTCCTGAAGATACTTGTCGAGCGAGGCGCTCTCGCGGTTGGTGATTGATTTTGTAATCTTAAGCTGTCTCATATAACAATTGTGTCGCGGCCCGAACGGCCGCGACACAGTCGCATTCATTCAAGCCTGAGTTTATTCGTCCTTGCCGAAGCCGAAGTAACCGGGCCTTCCGGAGGCGGTGACGCCTTCGATGAAGATAGCCCTCTTCGTCTTCTTGGCTATGTCAATTACATCCTGGGGCTTGCTCACCTTCTGGTCGTTGACGTACTGGATTATGAATCCGGTCTCGCCTCCGGCCTGCGCAAATTTGCCGTTGCCCGCATTCACCACCTCGACTCCGTTCTGAGCGGCCTTGAGCTGCGCTCCGTAGAAGGATACCGTGCCGTCGTCGGCCACGGTGCCGTTCTGGGAGACCTCGCTGGAGAACTCCACGGGGAGTTCAATGGTCTTGCCGCCGCGAAGGACCTTGATGGTGGCTTTGTCGCCGGGATGGAAGTTGTTCACCTTGGCCTGAAGCTCGGGCATTGCGTTGATTGCCACTGAATCAACGGCAATAATGACGTCCTCGCTCTTCACTCCCGCCCTGTCGGCGGCGCCGCCTTTCACAACTTCACTTACATATACGCCCGAGGGTTTGGAAAGTTTCAATTTAGATGCAATTTCTTCGTTCACTGTGGCGCCGGAAATACCGAGCATCACCCTCTTCACGGAACCGAAGTCGATGAGGTCGGAAACGACCTTGCTGACGATGTTGGTGGGTATTGCGAAGGAGTATCCGGTGTAGGAACCGGTGGTGCTCACGATGGCGGTGTTGATGCCCACGAGCAGGCCTTCCTTGTTCACGAGAGCTCCGCCCGAGTTGCCGGGATTCACGGCGGCGTCGGTCTGGATGAAGGATTCGATCTTGAATTCGCCGTCGTAATTGGGCATCGAACGGCCCTTTGCGCTGACTATTCCAGCGGTGATTGTGGACTGGAGCTCGCGACCGAGGGGGGAACCGATTGCAAGGACCCACTCGCCGAGGCGGAGTTTGTCGGAATCGGCGAACTGAAGGACAGGGAGGCCCTGTTCCTCGATTTTGATGAGTGCCACGTCGGTGGCGGGGTCGGTCCCAATCACCTTGGTCTCATAGGTCTTGCCGTTGTTGAGGGTGACCTTCACGTCGGTGGCGCCTGCAACGACGTGGTTGTTGGTAACGATGTAGCCGTCGGGACGGATAATGACGCCGGAGCCGCTGCCCTTCTGCTCGCGGTACTGGGGGCTGCCCTGGCCGCCGCCGAAGAAGAACTGGAAGAACGGATCCATAGTCTGGTACTGCTGGCGGGCCGTAACCTCGACGTACACCACCGCATCGACCGCGTTCTCCGCGGCGAAGGTGAAGTCGGGGTAATCCGACAGTGACAAATTGACAGTCCTTACTGCCTGACCGTCGGAATTATAGATTGTCTGGGTCTGATTTTCCTGCGCGGGCTCGGAGGCCTTTACTACGGCATATGCCGTCAGGCCGCTCAGAAGCACCGATGCGAATACTGTGAAGATACCTTTTCCGTTCATATAAATAAAGTTTTTGGTTTTCCGGAGAGGGATTAAGGTCAAATTGTGTGCCAAGAGAATGAAAAGGAAATTGCGCAATGCACGAGTGACTCGCGTATTGCGCAACCTTGGGGTGAGATGTGGGGCTCGAACCCACGACACCCAGAACCACAATCTGGTGCTCTGCCAACTGAACTAATCTCACCGTATCAGAAAGGACTGCAAAGGTACGAATATTTTTCACATTCGCAATACTTTCGTCATAAAAAAGGAGTTCTCTCATCGGATGTTATGAGGCGGGATACGCTGCGAGCGTCATATTTCACGGGACCGGAAACGAACTCCGGAATGTTGTAGGAATTCATCTGGGCGCGGTAATATTTGCGGGGATTCTTCTGCGGGAGAAGGAATGGCTTGGCGGCCGTGCCGTCTTCGGAAATATGGCAGATATAGGCGCGGGTGAAAGCTCCGTCGTCTCGGCGGGAACCGAGGACAAACCAGCAGGAATTCGAGCTCCAGTTATGGTAACTGTCGGCAAGTGAGGAGTTTGCAGAATCCAGAGAGCGGCAATCCCCCGTTTCAAGGTCAAGAATCCAAAGGTCGGACTCCGGGTGCCAGATGCTGAAGTTGCCGTAGTCGGAAAGGGCGAACATTATGAAGCGCCCGTCGAACGAGGGCCTTGGGAAGGATATGCTCCCATCGGGGATGTCGGCAAGAATCTCCACTTCGGATCCGACGCCTCCGGTTTCAGGATCGAACGACACGCGGCAGAGCCTGTACCTTACGTCCCTCACCTTAAGAGGCACGTTCTGCGGCTCCGCGCTGCAGAAATATATCCAGCGGCCGTCGGGCGAGAACGAGGGGAAAGTCTCCCAGAGGTCAGGATTCTTGATGGATGGCGCGCTGCGCAGTTCGCCGGTCTTAAGATTGTAAATCTGCAGGTCGGAGGACCTGTCGAATACTTCTATGAGTTTGGCGGCGCCCACGTGGAAGGTCTGAACGGTGGAATTGTTCGAATAGACCAGATAATCGCCGGAAGGGTGCCAGTAAGGGTACACGCAGAAGCCCGAAGTGCTGTCGGTCTTGGTGTTGTAGGCGTCGGTCACTCCCCCGCTGCGTATTATCGTGGCGCCGTGCGCGCCCCTTATGTGCAGCGAGAAGTCTTCGGGAGAGCAGCGGTTGTAGCAGTGGCAGTTCACGCAGCCCTTGAAGCGGGTGTTGGAAATGAGTTCGCGCTCGCGGAAACTGGAAAGTTCGCGCTCATAGATTCCCATTTTCCCGTAGTTCCTGTATCCGGGAGGGATCAAGCGGTAATTCAGGCCGTAGTCTATGCCGTCGGTAGAAACGGCTATGCCGAAAGGCTCGTACTCCACCCAGCCGTCGGGCCCGAGGGCTCTGACTTTCACATAGACGGAATCCCCCTTGCAGGCATCCAGAAGGGCGTGCCAAGCCTTTTCGGGAAAGATTGCAGCCTCTTTGCTGCGGGCACGCACGGACCTGCCGCCGCCGCTTGCCTCGACGTCGTAGGCCGTGAAACTTTCGTCGGCCATACAGAAGTCGAGAGGGGCTATGCAGGAAGGAACCGTCACGAAGCGGTAATCGGGCCAGATTTCCGGCAGGGTGCCGGACTGGACAGGGTTCACGGCACGGGGGCCGCAGGAGCAGAGGCAGAACAGCGCCGCCACCGCAATGATAACTCTATTTCTGTTCATTTTCCTGTCTGCTGAAGAAGTAAAACCAATAGGTGTTTCCGTAAGTCCGGCGCATATAGGAGGCGTCTTTGCCGGAAGAGGCGTCGGTGCGGAATTTCGAGAACCTTGCCATATTCTGCTTTCCCGCTATTCCGGCAAACCCTTCGGGCATAAGGGCTGCGGCTTCCCGGCAGATGCGGGGAGGAGTCTTCATCTTGAAGGCGTTCATACACTGCCCGAACTTCTGAAGGTCCTTTTTGAGCAGAATGACGGAGAACATATACTGCAGAGCGGCGGAATTGCGGGGATTCCCCGCCATCATCATACCGAGGACCTTGTCCAGATCCTCCTGCTTGTAAAGGGTGTCGAAGCCCCTCGGGGCGATACTGTGCACGGCTGCGCATTCGCCGGAAAGCTTGCGGGAGCGGGCCATCTCCATCATTTCAAGGGCCTCCTTCCGGTATTTCAGGGTATGGGTCAGCGGTTCTATGTATTTGACTGCGGCGCGGAAATAGCCGTTCACGAGGTTGGTCCTGGCCAGCTGCAGATACGACCTGCAGCTGCAGCGGTAGTCCGGAGTGCCGCTGGAGGCCTCGAAGGCATAGCGCTGTGAGATGCTCACCATACCCATATGGTAGAAAATCTCGCTGTTGAGCAGCTCGGGGAAAAGGCCGCTGTCGTCGGAGAGGACGAGGCAGTCCAGGCCGGATTGGGGAACGGAGAACAGTTCGTCGAGCAGGAGCCCCTTGCAGGAAAGGGCGAAGTTGCGGGCACAGCGCGTGTAATTGTTGGCGGGCTGCCCGGGGCCGGTGGCCTCGATGACGGCATCCCAGTTGCCGCTGCGGACAAGATAGTCGAGAAGGAAGGTCCGCTCGGTCTCCGCGGCCCTTTCCGTAGTGCAGACAGGCAGCCCTGCGGCAAGGATTGCGGCGATGCAGATGGCTCCGGGCCATACGCGCACCCGCTCAGGAGCCTTCAGCAGAGCGTCGCAACATATCGATATCAGACTGAATGCGGCGGCAAGCCATATCCAGGTCTGGGGCTCACCGATTTCCCTGACATAATGGATTCCGGCAAGGATTCTGCCGAGCGGATAAGGCCAGATGAGGGCCGCGCCCAGGGGGCAGAGCACGGCAAGGGCCAGGCTGCAGACACCGGAGGCGGGCTTGCCGGAAGTGATGCAGTCGAGCAGCAGCACTGCGGCATAGACAATAGCCAGAGGGCCTGCGATCATATATACAATGGGGACGAGAGCGGCCCTGAGAGCCTCCGGGGCCCTGCGCAGGGCCAGAGCCGCTCCAAGGCTGCAGACCAGAGAGACCACGGCAGTCAGCATAGCGTGGTTGCCGGTGAGGAAGGCTCCCGCGGCCACGGCGGGAAGGAAGGACAGAACGAAAGAAAGAGGTGTCTCCCTCCGGCAGAGGGCGGAGGTGAGGATCTGCACTCCGGCAAGCAGCAGGGCGACGATTACCGCTCCCGCGGCCGTGGAAGTGAAGAACTGGACGAGAAATTCCGAGGCCCAGTCGGCAAGCCCCCCCGGCACAGAGACAGCCCGGAAGAAGTATCCCGGCGTAAGCAGGAACATCTGCATTTGCTCGTTGTAATGGATGAATCCAGGATATTTTATGGCAGCGACCAGTGCGGCCGCAAGTGCAAGCGCAAGGCTTGCAGACAATTTGTATATTTTGGGCAACTTGACCATATCATACAAATATAGCACAAAAATTCATATCTTTGTGCGTATGGCTATAGAGATAGAAAGAAAGTTCCTGGTCCTCTCGGACCGCTACAAAACGGAGGCTCGCGCCGCCGACCGCATCGCCCAGGGCTACATAGGCACCGTTCCCGGAAGGACTGTGCGCATCCGCATCCGCGGGGCAAAAGGGTTTCTTACAATAAAAGGCAATTCCAGCGCCGACGGGCTGCAGCGCTACGAATGGGAGAAAGAGATTCCGCTTTCCGAGGCCGAAGAACTCCTGCGGCTCTGCGAGCCGGGGATAATCGACAAGGTGAGATATCTTGTCGATTACTGCGGCCACACCTTCGAAGTCGATGAATTTCACGGCCTTAACGAAGGTCTGACCATAGCCGAGGTGGAACTCGGCTCCCCGGACGAGCCTTACGAATCCCCATCCTGGCTCGGAAAGGAACTCACAGGCGACCCGCGCTTTTACAACAAATACCTGTCAAAGCATCCTTTCTGCAGTTGGGCAGACAAAAACCTCTGAAAAATTTTGCAGAATTAAAATTTCGGTGTACCTTTGCGCACCCAAATTGTTCGGGAGTTTAGCTCAGTTGGTTTAGAGCATCTGCCTTACAAGCAGAGGGTCGGGGGTTCGACTCCCTCAACTCCCACAAAAAAAGAGGCCGACCCAAAAGGGTCGGTCTCATATTTTTATGTCTGCCGTTGCGGCGGAGAATCTGAGTAGGCAGTAGCCTCCGGGGGATGTGTCCACCCCTGGACACGGGCAGTGGGAGGGGCCCGCAAGATACAAGTTTTTCATGTTGAGAAAGCATAGTCCTAGTAATCGTTTTAGTGTTACATTACAAATACAACTGAAATGCCGGAAAACTCACATCCAATTCCTTCAAAAAGAAGGAGCCGGTTGTGTGTCTGTCAACTGGCTCCTGTTAAAAGGTATGTTTCTCAGTTTTGCCTATTGCAATATTGGACGGATAGTGTAACCAAAGTACTTACTGTAGTTTTTCACACAGTAATTGTTTTTGAAATCGAGGCAGTACGCGGAGGAGCTATCGCCCTGCGTACTTGACCAATAATCGCCGTAGTCGCCGTCGCCGCCGTACAAATAGGAGCCCCCGCATCAAACTGCTTAGATGCCCCCGGGCGATCTGACTCTTGGGACGGTGAGCGGTCATATGATGATTCAAGTTGCGCATCGCACACAAAAGTACAAAAATTCTCCAAATCCGAACGGGGAATCCAGGATTATTGTTACCTGCCTTGCGTCTTCTTGTATAGGCCTGCCCTTTGAAAAGTCACAATCTGAATCCCTGTTCGCTGCGGAATTAACCGCACAACTCTTTGATAATCAAAATATTTTGACTTATTCAGATAGTTAAACATTTCATTATATTAAAGTATTTCTATATATTTGCACAAAAATATGATATAATGAAAGCTACACAAGCAAAAACACTACCGCCCACGGCAGCTTCAAATCTGAAGCTTGTCGGCGAGCAAATAAAACTTGCAAGGCTCAGGCGTAAAATCTCCCTTGCTGCGATGGCCCAGAGGGCCGGGTGTTCCGAATTGACGCTGATAAGGATTGAAA
>R15__coassemble_487_pt1 | contig 34571 bp, 24 predicted proteins | sample R15__metabat2_high_PE_015 | metagenome-assembled genome bin R15
GGGCTGCGCACCCTGGTACTTCTTTATATTACTTCTTTATAGTTTCTTTATACTATAGTGTCTTGACTGTTTCAGCTGTTTCGACTATTTCAGAAGTGCCTGCAAATAGGCGCACTTCTGGGAGTTGCCGAGGGTCTTGGTGAGGTTGCAGGAGAGCTTGACGCAGTCGTGCCACTCGCGCGACTCGGTGATGCGGCAGCGGGTGAGCTTCACCACGATGTTCATCGGCTCGCAACCGGTGACGTCGCAGGTCAGGAAAGTGCCCACGCCGTATGAGTCCTGGACGCGCCCGTTCACATATTTGTGGATTTCTATGGCCCTGTCGACGTTCAGACCGTTGGAATAGCAGACCTGCTTCGTGGCGGGGTCTATGCCCAGCTGGCGGTACTTCTCTATGATTTTCTCGGTCTGCTCCTCCTCGACTCCTGAATCGACCCTGAGCCCCTTGTACATCATTGCCATACGCTTGCTGAGGTTCGAGAAGAACACTTTGTCGCCGAAGCAGTCGTAGAGGAAAATGCCGTTGTCGCCGTCGTAAACGTCGGAGAATTTCTTCATCACGTTGAAGTTGCATTCGAACACGCCGCTCACGTTCTCCTCGAAGGATATGAGCTGGTGCGACATTGTGCCAAGGGCGGCTGTGTCGTATTTCATTGCAAGCCAGACGTTCGAGGTGCCGGTGAATTTGCCGGGCCAGTCTTTGGAGTCATAGACTTCCTTCATCGTGCGCACGACCATATCGTGGTGCGCGAAGGAAAGTCGGCGGCGGGTTCCCATATCGCCGAAGGTGAGGCCGGCTCCGAAAATCTTTTCGGCCTTCTCCCTTGCCCGCATCTCCTCGAGGACGGCATCGTAGCGGGCGAGGTCGCCGCGGTGCCCGTGCATCAGCTCGGAGATGCAGCTGAGGATGGGCATCTCCCACATTATGGTGCTGAACCATTTGCCGTGGACCTTGATTGCAAGGTGCCCTTCGGCGTCCTGGGATATTGAAAGTTCCTTCGGGTTGAAGCGGTAGCCTTTCAGGAAGGTGAAGTACCACAGCGGCAGGAAGATGCAGCGGGTCTTCATAAAGGCTATTTCCTCGTCGGTGATGACTACGTCCTTCATATGTTCCAGCTGCTCGGTCAGCAGGGCGGCGAAGCCCTCGGGATAAACCTGTGCATTGCGGTCGTAGAAGGTGTACTCGACCTCTGCCCGCGGATAGGTTTCCAGAATGTAGTACTGACAGGTGAAGGTGTAGAGGTCGTTGTCGGTGAAGTGCTCTATTATCGGTTTCATTCCGTTTTATTTTGAGGATGCTGTGATTCCGAGTTTTTCAAGGAGGAAAGCGGGCTGCGGGTCGTGGCCGCGGAAATTGCGGTAGAGGACGGCCTCCTCGTCCTGGCTTCCCTTGCTGAGGATGTTCTCCCTGAAGGAAGAGGCCACCTCCGTGTTGAAGATGCCCTTTTCGAGGAAGAGGGAGAAGGCGTCGGCCTCAAGCACTTCGGCCCATTTATAGGAGTAGTATCCGGCGCTGTAGCCGCCCGAGAAGATGTGGCTGAAGGTGGTGCAGAAGCAGGTGCTGTCAACCACGGGAAGCACCGCGTTCGCGGCGATGGCCTTCTTCTCGAATTCGCGGGTGGCGTCTTCCGGAAGTTCGGTGAGGGTGTACCAGGCCATGTCCATAGTGCCGAAGTCGAGCTGGCGCATCTGATAGTATGCGGCAAGGTAGTTCTTGGAGGCCACGATCTTGCCTATCAGTTCGTCGGAAATCTCCTCTCCGGTCTTGTAGTGCCTGGCAAAGGGCTTGAGGTAGTCGGCCTCGAAGGCCCAGTTCTCCATTATCTGGCTGGGAAGTTCCACGAAGTCGTGGTCCACGCTGGTGCCGCAAAGGGACCCGTAGCGGCCCTGTGCAAGCATTCCGTGCAGGGAGTGGCCGAACTCGTGCAGGAAGGTGGTGAGTTCGTCGGGGGTGAGGAGGGCGGGAGAGTCGGCGGTGGGCTTGCTGAAGTTGGTCACTATGCTCACGAAGGGCCTGCGCTCCACGCCGTCCCTTATGCTCTGGCCGCGGAATTCCGTCATCCAGGCTCCGCCGCGCTTGCTCTCGCGCGGGAAGAAGTCGCAGTAGAACAGGGCGAGATGGCTGCCGTCGGCGTCCTTCACGTCATAGACCAAAACGTCCTTGTTGTAGCCGGGGATGTCGGGCCGCTCTTCGAAGCTGATGCCGTAAAGCTTTGTGGCAAGGCCGAATACGGCGCTGATGCAGCTTTCCAGGGGGAAATAGGGCTTGAGCTGCTCCTCGGAAAGGTCGTACTTTGCCACGCGGTATTTCTCCGCCCAGTAGCTGAAGTCCCAGGCCTTGAGTTCGCTTCCTTCAAAGCCGTTCTCCCTGGCGAAGGCGCAGATTTCAGCCACTTCCTTCCTGGCTGCGGGAAGGGAAGGGCCGCGCAGTTCCTTCATAAAGGAGAAGACATTCTCCACGCTGCCGGCCATTCTGTCTTCCAGGCAGTAGTCGGCCCAGGTCCCGTAACCGAGCAGCTTGGCTATCTCGAGGCGGGTCCCGACTATCTGCTTGCAGATTTCCTGATTGTCGAACTCGCCGCCGACGGCCCTGCAGTTGTATTGCATATAGAGTTTTTCGCGAAGGTCACGCCTTGCGCTGAACTTCATGAAAGGACCATAGCTGGGCTGGGTCAGGTCGAAGGTCCACCCTTCCTGGCCGTTCTCGGCCGCGGTGGCGGCGCCCATCTCGCGCACGTACTGCGGAAGGCCCTCGAGGTCGGCCTCGTCGGTCAGATTCAGTTTGAAGGCGTTGGTGGCGGCAAGAGCGTTCTTGCCGAACTTGAGCTGGAGAAGGGACAGCTGCTCGTTGAGGGCGCTGTATTTTTGCTTCGCCTCTTCATTCAGGCCCGCTCCGCTGCGGATAAAGCCCTTGTAGGTCTTTTCCAGCAGGCGCATCTGGTCTTTTTCCAGACCGAGGCTTTCCCTCTGCTCATACACGGCCTTGACCCTTTCGAAGAGGGGCTCGTTGAGGGAGACGTACATTTCGTATTCGGTCAGGGCGGGGGTGATTTCTTCGGCAAGGGCCTGCATCTCGTAGGAGGTGTCGGCCTCGAGCAGGTTGAAGAATATCGATGCCACGTTGTTGAAGGTCTCGCCGCTGAATTCCAGGGCTTCTATCGTGTTCTCGAAGTCGGGGGCCTCGGGGTTGGAGGTTATGGCGTCGATTTCGGCCTTGGCCTCGCTGATTCCGGCCTCGAATGCCGGTTTGTAGTGCTCGACCTTTATTTTGTCGAACTGGGGCGCTCCATAGGGGAGGGCGGATTCTTGAAGAAGGGGATTTTCCATTGTGCAGGAACAGAGCAGGACCAGACCGGTGGCCGCTGCGATAATGTGTGATTGTTTCATATCCGCAAAGTTAGCAAAATTGCATTAAAAAGCGTATCTTTGACGATACTGTCAAATAACTAACCGCATTAATGATGAAAACACAAGAAATTATGGAATCCCTCCAGGCGAAACACCCCGGAGAGAGCGAGTATCTGCAGGCAGTCAGGGAAGTCCTCGAGTCTGTTGAAGAAGTCTATAACCAGCATCCCGAGTTCGAGAAGGCCAAGATTGTGGAGAGGATGGTCGAGCCCGATCGTATCTTCACTTTCCGCGTGACCTGGGTCGACGACAGGGGAGACGTGCAGACCAACCTCGGATACCGCGTCCAGTTCAACAGTGCCATAGGTCCTTACAAGGGCGGTCTCCGCTTCCACAAGGCCGTGACTCCTTCGATGCTCAAGTTCCTCGGTTTCGAACAGACTTTCAAGAATGCCCTCACCACCCTTCCTATGGGCGGCGCCAAGGGCGGCTCCGACTTTGACCCCGTGGGCAAGAGCAACGACGAGATAATGCGCTTCTGCCAGGCCTTCATGCAGGAACTCTGGCAGTGCATCGGCCCCGACCAGGACATCCCTGCCGGCGACGTTGGCGTTGGAGGCCGTGAGATAGGGTATCTGTACGGGCAGTACAAGAAGCTGGCCCGCGAGTACAATACCGGCGTGCTCACCGGAAAGGGTTCCACCTGGGGCGGCAGCATCCTCAGGCCCGAGGCGACCGGCTTCGGCGCCCTCTACTTCACCCAGAACCTCCTTCACAAGGCAGGCCGCGACATAAAGGGCTGCAAGGTGGCCATAAGCGGCTTCGGCAACGTTGCCTGGGGCGCCTGCACCAAGGCCACCGAGCTGGGCGCCAAGGTCATAGCCGTTTCCGGCCCCGACGGCGTGTGTGAAATCCCCGACGGAATCACCCCCGAGATGATTGCATATATGCTCGTTATGCGCGCTTCCAACCGCAACAAGGTCCAGGATATGGCCGACAAGTTCCCCCAGGCCGCGAAGTTCACCCCCGACAAGAAGGCCTGGAGCGTCCCTTGCGACATAGCGCTTCCCTGCGCCTTCCAGAACGAACTCTCCGAAGACGACGCTAAGGAACTCAAGGAGAACGGCTGCTGGTGCTGCTGCGAGGTCTCCAATATGGGCTGCCAGCCCGGAGCCATAAAGTTCTTCCAGAACAACGGCATCTTCTTCGCTCCCGGCAAGGCCGTCAATGCTGGCGGCGTGGCCACTTCCGGCCTCGAGATGACCCAGAACGCGTCCCACATCAGCTGGAGCGGCAAGGAGGTCGACGAGAAGCTCCACTTCATTATGGACTCCATCCACGAGGCCTGCGTCAGGTACGGCACCCAGCCCGACGGCAGCGTGGACTACGTCAAGGGCGCGAACATCGCCGGCTTCATGAAGGTTGCCACAGCAATGCTCGAGCAGGGCATAATCTAGAAGATATGAACGTAAAGATTGAAGAGAGCTGGCACAGAGCGCTTGCCGCGGAGTTTGAAAAGCCTTACTTCGCGCAGATAGCCGGCTCGCTTCATTCCGAGAAAGCTGCGGGCCGGGTCATCTATCCTCCCGGTCCGCAGATTTTCAAAGCTTTCGAGCTCTGCCCCCTTCAGAATGTCAAGGCCGTCATTCTGGGGCAGGACCCCTACCACGGCCCCGGGCAGGCTATGGGCCTGTCTTTCAGCGTGCCGGTGGGCGTTCCCGCTCCTCCGTCGCTCAAGAACATCTTCAAGGAGATAGAGTCCGACCTGGGAATCAGGATGTCGGGCTGCCCGGACCTCACCCCCTGGGCCAGGCAGGGCGTTCTCCTTCTCAACGCGATGCTCACGGTAAGGGCCGGGGAGGCCGGTTCCCACAACGGGATAGGCTGGCATCAGTTCACCGACGCCGTGATACGCACCGTCTCCGACAATCTCGAGGGCGTGGTCTTCCTGCTGTGGGGCAATTACGCCCGTAGCAAGGCTCCCCTCATCGACACCACCCGCCACACTGTGCTTGAGGCGGCGCATCCTTCACCTCTCGCCCGCGGCGCATTTTTCGGCTGCAGGCACTTCTCCAGGACCAACAGCATACTCGTCGCCGAGGGCAGGGAGCCCATCGACTGGCAGTTGTAAATCACAAGATATGAACAAAGTCGCATTGTTTCCCGGGTCCTTCGACCCTTTCACCGCAGGGCATCTGAACATCCTTACCAGAGCGCTCACGATGTTCGACGAGGTGGTTGTGGCCATAGGCGTCAACCAGGACAAGAGGGGCTTCTACTCGAACGAGGCCAAAAAGGACATCATCAGCCAGGCCGTGCGTGACCTGAGCGGCGTGAAAATCGTCGAGTACGACGGGCTTACCATAGACATTTGCCGCTCTCTCGGCATCCGGCACATAGTGAGGGGCGTGCGGAATATGATGGACTTCGACAACGAGCGCGCGATAGCCGACGCCAACAGGCGGCTCGCCCCTGAAATAGAGACCATCATCATCCCTACGGCCCAGGAGTTTGCGCACATCTCATCCAGCGCCGTGCGCGACATCCTCCGCCATCACGGCGACACCTCGATGTTCCTTCCCTGGGGCGTTGTGCTTCCTCCTTCGGAATGATCAGGTCCCTTGCCACAGCCGCAGCGTTGCTGCTTTCCGGACTGAGCCTTTCGGCGCAGACGGATTCCCTGTCCATCGCGCCGCGCGACACTCTTACGGCGGCGCCTCGCGACTCCGTGAACTTTGCCCCGCTGGATTCCCTGCTGATCTCTTTCTATGAGGCTCTGGAAGGGGAGGGCGCCGATGAAAAGGCGCAGGAGGCCGATTTCCTGATCGGAACCTGCCGTGATTCACTGACCAGGCAGCACGTTGCAATCGCAATCTTCGACCACTACCGCGACTCCCGCCTGATGGGCGACGATTCCGTGTGCATACAGGTTTACGACAACTGGTTCGCGAGCGGAATCGTGTCTTTCGAGGGGGAACTTTCGGCGATGGACGCCGAAATCTTCGTGAAGTTCAACCGTGAGAACCAACTGGGCTGCGACGCCCCGCAGGTGACCCTTTTCAAGCCTTGCGGCGGCAGACGGACGGTGCCGGAGAGCGGCCGGGCGACGGTGCTGTTCTTCTACGACACCCACTGCTCGAAGTGCCGGATAGAGTCCAAGCTCCTTCCCGAAGTTCTGGCCGGAGTTGACTTCAAGCTCGATTTCGTGGCGGTTTACGCCGGTACCGACAAGACTTCCTGGGCTGAATTCCGCAGGCATTTCAAGGTCTCCAACCCCAAGGTCAGGCTGATTCATTTGTGGGACCCTGAACTGGACTCGGGCTACCAGCTGAGTTACGGGGTGTACGGCACCCCGAGGATGTATCTGGTCGAGCCGGGCGGCACCATTATAGGAAAAAAGCTGGAGGTGGAGAATCTCAGGCAACTTCTGCCCGTTGCCGGCGCCATTCAGGCCAAGTATGATGAATTTTATAAATAAATCGCTATATTTGTGGGAGTTATGGCAAAAAAGAACAAGAAACTGCAGGGCGTTGACCCCGATTATTTCAACAAGCAGCGCGCATCTCTTAAGAGAGTGCACCGCAAATCCATCCTGTTCAACTCGCAGGAAATTTCGGCGATAGACGAATATTGCCGCAAATACAAGGTGTCCTCGCGCTCGGCCCTCATACGTCAGGCCACGATGGAACGCGTCCTGCGCGGTCTTGAAGAAAGTCATCCCACGCTGTTCTAGGCGGCAAAACCATAAAAAAGAGAGGCGCTCTATTCCAGCGCCTCTCCTTTTTCATTGAAGTACTCATTCTGCAGGATGCTGAAGTCGGTGACTTCCACCAGCTTCAGTTTGCACTGCCGGTACTTGCGTTTCCATTTCTTCAGGAAGGAGTTGAAACCGCGTGTGAGATAGGCGCCGAGTATGGGGCTTACTTTGATGGTGAGGGCTTTCATACCTTTTTCTCCCGCCCAGTAAGCTATCTTGCGCTCAATCTCTTCGTCAAACACCAGGGTGGAGGCGATTTTACCGCTGCCGTGGCAGAGGGGGCACTTCTCGGTGGTGTTGATCTCCGTCACGGGACGTATCCTCTGACGGGTAATCTGCATCAGACCGAATTTCGTGAGGGGCAGGACGTTGTGCTTGGCCCTGTCGGACTCCATAAGTTCCGACATGAATTTGTAAAGGGCGTTGCGATGTTCCTGGCTGTCCATGTCGATGAAATCGACGATGACAATCCCTCCCATATCCCTCAGACGCAGCTGCCTGGCTATTTCCTCCGCGGCTATCTTGTTGACCTCGAAGGTGTTCTCCTCCTGGTCGGTGGTCTTCGCGCGGATTCCGCTGTTGACGTCTATCACGTTGAGGGCTTCGGTGGTTTCTATGACAAGGTAGGCCCCCTGTTTCATCGGGACGACCTTGCCGAAGCTGCTCTTGATCTGGCGGGTAACCTCAAAATGGTCGAAGATGGGTTCCTTGCCTTCGTAGAGCTTGACGATTTTCTCCTGGTCGGGGGAAATCATCGAGATGTAATTGCGCGCTTCCTCCCAGGTTTTCTCGTCGTTGACGTAGATGTTGGAGAAGCTGTCGTTGAAGAGGTCGCGCAGCATTGCGGTTGTTTTGGAGTACTCGCTCAGCAGGTGCTCCACTCCTTTGCTTTTGGAGAGCCTTTTCCACGAAGATTCCCACTTCTGAATCAGTGCTTTCACTTCCGCCACGAGCACCGCTGCGGTTTTGCCTTCAGCTGCCGTGCGGATTATCGCGCCGTAATTCTTGGGGAGAATGCTGCGGACAAGGGTCTCCAGCCTTTTCTTCTCTTCCTTCGAAGAGATTTTCTGGGAAACGCTGACCTTTTCTGCAAAGGGCAGCAGTACAATGTTACGTCCTGCCAATGAAATTTCTGCAGTCAGCCGGGATCCCTTTGTGGAGATGGGTTCCTTGGTAATCTGCACCATTATCATCTGACCGGGCTTCAGATGGTCTTCGATCCGGCCCTCCTTGCTGAGCGCGGGGCCGAATTTGATGTTCTCGAACAACTCGCGGGCATTGCGGTTGGAGTTGGTCTCGCGCACGAATTTGTCGAAGGCGTCGAAGTGGAGCCCGAGGTCGAGATAATGGATGAAGGCTTCCTTGGAGTCGCCAATGTCCACGAAGGCGGCATTCAGCGCGGGGAGGAGTTTCTTGACTCTGCCCAGAAACACGTCGCCCACCGAATACTCCTGACCCTGAGCCGGCTCGCGCTCGAGTTCGATGAGGCGGTGATTTTCCATCAGCGCCAGACGGACCCCGGACGGCGATGCGTCGATTACAAGATCTTTTTCTTTGGCTTCGTTTTCCATTATAAGGACGTTGTGAACAATAAAACAAAAGGCCCGCCGGATCTCCCGTCAGGCCTTTTGCGACTATTTCTTCTTGTGTCTGTTGAGGCGGAGACGCTTTTTGCGCTTGTGCGTTGCCATCTTGTGCCTTTTATGCTTTTTTCCGTTGGGCATATTTTTGTGAATTTAAAATTATTTCTCCTTTACTTCAATGACGAACGACTTGGAGGGCTTGAAAGCGGGAATGTCGTGTGCGGGGATGGTCATTGTTGTCTGCTGGGTGATGTTGCGGGCGGCCTTCTGAGCGCGATGCTTGATGATGAAACTGCCGAAACCACGGAGATATACGGGGTTGCCTTTGATGAGTGAGTTCTTGATGCTGTCCATAGAGGCCTCGAGGACAGCCTGTACGGTAACCTTCTCAACGCCTGTTGTCTTTGCAACTTCGTTTACGATGTCTGCTTTTGTCATGTCTTTATATTTAGTATTCAATAATTTCGGAGTGCAAAAATAGGAAAATTTTTCTACAAACAAAACCTAATTTGCATATTTTGCAAAGGCACGGATATTGACTATATTCGCAGTCTGAATTTTATAGGACCGAATACTGACATTTTGACATAAAGCCAGACAATGAGACAGGATAAAGAATTTATGTTTCCCTCAGGTGCGGAAGTGAGCATCATCCCTGTTATGCAGGGAGACGGACTGATGAAGATAGACGAATCCGAACTGCCGGACGTTCTTCCCATACTAGCCCTTCGGAATGCAGCCCTTTTCCCGGGCGCCGTATTCCCCATAACGATAGGCCGTGAAAAATCGGTCAAACTGATACAGGATGCCGAGAAGGACAGCTTCTACATAGGAGCCGTCCCCCAGACCGACGTGATGGTGGAGGAGCCTCAGCAGGAGGACCTCTACCCCTACGGCACCGTGTGCCGCATAATCAAGACCCTGGAGATGCCCGACGGCACCATCACCGCCATCCTTCAGGCCTTCAAGCGCCTGCATCTGGATTCCGTGATCGGCTACGAACCTTATATAACCGCGCGCGTGCATTATCTGCCCGAGATACTGCGCGACGAGCGTTCCGCCGACACCAAGGCCCTGGCCGATTCCCTGAAGGACAAGGCCGTGCAGATTCTGAAAGGCTCCAACATAGGCACCCGCGAGACGGTGGGGGCCCTCAAGGCCATAGACAATTTCCAGTTCCTGGTCAACTTCATAGCCACCACCGTGGAGCTGGAGGACTTTGACCGCAGGATGGAATTACTGCAGTACGACGACCTCAAACAGCGTGGTCTGCAGCTTCTCAGCGCACTTGAAGTTCAGCTTCAGCTAATCAAGCTTAAGCAAGAGATAAATCAGAAGGTTAAGTCCGACATAGACCAGCAGCAGAGGGAGTACTACCTGAACAACCAGCTGCGTACCATCCAGGAGGAACTTGGAATGGACGACGCCGGTGAGTTCGAACGTTTCCGCGAGAAAGCCGCTGAAAAGAAGTGGCCCAAGGAAGTGGGGGAGGCCTTCGAGAAGGAACTCTGCAAGCTTGAGAAGTACAATCCCAACTCGCCCGACTACAGCGTCCAGTACAATTACCTCGAATTTATGCTTGCCCTGCCCTGGGACGAGATGAGCGAAGACAACCTCGACCTCAAGCACGCCCAGGAGGTCCTGGACAAGGACCACTACGGTTTGGACAGCGTGAAAGACCGTATAATAGAGTATCTTGCTGTGCTTAAGCTAAAGGGTAACATGAAGTCGCCGATACTCTGCCTCTACGGCCCTCCGGGAGTGGGCAAGACCTCCCTCGGAAAGAGCGTCGCCAGGGCCCTTGGCCGCAAGTACGTGAGAATCGCCCTCGGCGGCATGCACGACGAGGCCGAGATCCGCGGCCACCGAAAGACTTACGTTGGAGCCCTCCCCGGCCGTATCCTCAACGGCATAGCCAAGGCCGGCACTTCCAATCCGGTCATCGTCCTCGACGAGATTGACAAATTGTCATCAGACTTCAAGGGCGACCCTTCGTCGGCCCTGCTGGAGGCTCTGGATCCCGAGCAGAACGGCACCTTCCACGACAATTACCTCGACATCGACTACGACCTGAGCAACGTGCTCTTCATAACCACCGCCAACGGTACCGGCAGCATACAGCCCGCCCTTCTGGACAGGATGGAGGTTATCAACGTGACCGGCTACCTTGCCGAGGAGAAATTTGAAATCGCAAAGAAGTATCTGATACCCAAGCAGTTGGAGGAGCACGGCATTGCCCGTGGTGCCCTGAAGGTCAGCAAGGACGGCCTTAAGGCGATAATCGACGACTATACCCACGAGAGCGGCGTCCGCGGCCTTGAGAAGCAGATTGCCAAGATTGCCCGCGTCACCGCCAAGAAGATTGCGTTGGACGAGGAGCATCCCGCCACCATCAAGCCGGAGCACCTCAAGGAGTACCTCGGCCTGCCCACCAATTTCCACGATTTGCAGAAGGGCAATGAAGCCCCTGGAGTGGTCACCGGACTGGCCTGGACCCAGATGGGAGGAGAAATCCTCTTTGTGGAGAGCTCGGTTTCCGAGGGCAAGGGCGTGATGTCGATGACCGGCAACCTCGGCGACGTGATGAAGGAGTCCGCCACCATCGCCTACCAGTACATCAAAGCCCATCCTCAGATGGCCCTTACAGATTACAAGACCTTTTCCGAACGTGACATCCACGTGCACGTGCCTGAGGGAGCCACTCCGAAGGACGGTCCCTCGGCCGGCATCACCATGGTCTGCTCGATGGTCAGCGCCCTGCGCGGCAAGGCCGTCAGGAAAGGCATCGCGATGACCGGAGAGATGACTCTCCGCGGGCGGGTTCTCCCCGTCGGCGGCATCAAGGAGAAAATTCTCGCCGCGAAGCGCGCCGGAGTGACCACAATCGTCATCTGCGAGGAGAACCGCCGCGACATAGAGGACATAAAACCCATCTATGTGGAGGGTTTGACCTTCCATTACGTGGAGAATATCGGCCAGGTCGTCGACTTTGTCTTTGAATCCTAGATCTCTGCTGATTATCAGTAGATGAAACAAATCTGTATTTTGCCATAACACTTTTGTTAACCGTCCGTCGTCCCCTCCCCGGACCGGTTAGTTTCGCTCATTCCACCCACTGCGTTGCGGCGGACCCCTCCCGTTCATGAGGCCACGGGCGGTGCAGTCTTTCAAATAAGTTGGAAAATACGTGGAATATTTGTATGTTTGCCACGTATAAATATTTAACTCCAAAACAATGAGCGAACAGATTATTCCTGAAGAGATCAAAGAAGAGATCAAAGAGGTCCTTTCAGACGTAGCAGAACAGGCGCAGGACGCCGCAGAAACAGTTGAAAACAAACTTGAAGACCTGAGCGGCAAGACGCTTGCTGAGCTTTCCGAACTTTTCGGAAAACTCAAGGACAGCGCCGACAGAATGTCACGGTCAAAGGAGGCGGAGGCCATCAAGTCGGCCTTCTACAAACTCCTTGTCAGGCTCAAGGGCGAGAACGGAATTTCCGAAGAGCAGGAGGGGAGTCAGAGCAACCCGTTCGAGGCCGTTGAACAGAACTTCAAGGCCCTGTATGCCGATTACAAGAAGGAGCGCGCCGAGTTCAACAAACAGCAGGACGCCCAGCGGGAAGAGAATCTCGCGAAGAAAAAGGCCATAATAGAGGAGCTCAAGGCCCTCGTCGAGAATACGGAAGGGGCAAGCGGGCAGTTCCCCGCTTTCCGCGAACTCCAGAACCGCTGGCGCGAGGCCGGTCCCGTGCCCGCCACCGAGTTCCGCAACATCAACGACACCTATCAGTTCTATGTGGAGAAGTTCTACGATATGGTCAAGATAGACCGCGACCTCCGCGACCTTGACTTCAAGAAGAACCTCGAGGCAAAGGAGGCGTTCTGCGAGGCCGCCGAGAAGTTGGCCGAGAACGAGAATGTCGTATCCGCATTCCACGAACTTCAGAAACTCCACGAGCAGTGGAAGGAATTCGGTCCCGTGGCAAAGGAGAAGAGGGACGAGATCTGGGACCGCTTCAAAGCCGCCACCGCCGTCATCAACAAGCGCTATCAGGCCCATTTCGAAGGTCTGAAGGACCAGCAGTCCGAGAACCTCGAGAAGAAGGTCGCCCTCTGCGAGCAGGTCGAGGCCCTGGCCTCCAAGGAAGAAATTTCCTCCGGTGAGTGGAACACCATCTCCAAGCAGATAGAGGACATCCAGGCCGAGTGGAAGAAGATAGGTTACGCAACCAAGAAGGAGAACCAGAAGGTCTATGACCGCTTCCGCGCCGCCTGCGACAGGTTCTATGAGCGCAAGCGCCTGTATTATAATGAGTTCAAGGACAATATGAACGAGAACCTCGCCAAGAAGATCAGCATCATCGAGCAGGCCGAGGCTCTCAAGTCCAGCACCGAGTGGAAGAAGGCCACCGACCAGTTCATCGCCCTCCAGAAGCAGTGGAAGGAAGTCGGCGCCGTTCCCCGCAAGAAGAGCGAGCAGCTCTGGAAGCGCTTCCGTGCGGCCTGTGACGAGTTCTTTGCCGAGCGCGACAAGCAGAAGAGCCCCGAGAACGACTTCTACGGCAACCTCAAGGCCAAGAAGGCCCTCGTTGAGGAGGTCAAGGCCTATGAGGCTTCGGATTCCGAGGCCGCGAACGCCGAGGCTATGCGCGGCTTCAACGCCCGCTGGTCCGAGATAGGCCACGTTCCCTTCAAGGAGAAGGATGCCGTGAACGCCGCATTCCGCGAGGCAATGCAGGAGAAGTTCCCCCTGTTCGCTTCGTCGGGCAGGAGCGGCCAGCAGAGCCGCGGCGGCAGGGCACCCAAGAGCCCCAAGGACATTCTCGTCGAGAAATACCATACCCTCCAGCAGGACATCGTCACCTATGAGAACAACATAGGCTTCTTCTCCGCCTCCAAGAATTCCGAGCCCCTCATCAAGCAGATGCTGCAGCGCATCGAGGAAGCCAAGGCCGAACTCAAGGAACTCGAGGCCAGAATCCGCAATGCCGAGGAGGGCGCGGAGTGATGGACAAGAACTCGCTTATCGGATTCGTACTGATTGCGGCAGTCCTTTTCGGGTTCACCTGGTACGAGTCCGCGCAAGGCCGCAAGAGAATAGAAGCACAGAGGGTTGCCGACTCCATAGCAAGGGCCGAGGCCATAGCGCGCGGTGAGATAGACACCACCGCGGCGGCCGCCGTTCTCCCGCTTCAGGAAGAGGACGCCCTCAGGGAAGTGGCCGCGCAGAAACAGCAGGCCATATATAAGGACAGCTCGCTCGAGCAGGCCTATCACGGTGAGGCCCAGATCGTGGCCCTGGAGAACGACAGGCTCAAGGTCGAGTTCAGCACTCGCGGAGCCCAGCCTTATTCCGCACTCGTGAAGAACTACTTCAACTACGACAGCACGGCCCTCTATCTGTTCAAGCCGGAGAATCTGGAATACAACATCAGCGTCTATACCGGCGAGTTCGTGCAGACCAAGGACTTCAACTTCGCCGTTGCTTCGCAGACCGACACCTCCCTCGTGATGCGCCTTCCGTTCGCCGGAGGCGGCTACATAGAGCACCGCTACACCCTCCCGGAGGGCAGCAACAACCTGCGCGACGACCTTTCCTTCGTGGGAATGCAGGACATCATCCCCAGGAACGTCAGTTCCTTCGACATCGACTTCAACGTCACGATGCCCCGTATGGAGAAGGGCTACAAGAACGAGACCCAGTACTCGATGCTCGACTGGTACTACAACGGCGACAAAAAGCCCGAGGAGATGGGCCGCGGCAGGGGAGGCTCCAAGAGGGTCGATTCCCGTCTGAGCTGGTTCGCCTGCCATCAGCAGTTCTTCAGCGTCATAATGTACGCTCCTCAGGAATTCTCCAGCGGAGAACTTTCAGTGAACTTCTTTCCCGAGTCTGACCCCGACCGCAATCTGATGAACTGCAGCGCCAGGATGCGCTCCGACCTCAGGCCCGCAGCGGAGGTCACCGTCCCCTTCGAGTTCTATCTGGGCGAGAACCACTACCAGACCCTTAAGAGCTTCGACCGCAAGTACGAGAAGACCATCCCTCTGGGCGGCTCGCTCGTGGGCTGGTTCACGAAGTACGCGATTATCCCGATGTTCAACTTCTTCCACCGGTTCATCGACAGTTTCGGCCTCATCATACTCCTGATGACCATCGTCATCAAGCTGGTCGTCCTTCCTCTTACCTGGAAGTCCTTCTCGTCCAGCGCAAAGATGAACGCCATCAAGCCGGAGGTTGAGAAGATCAACGCGAAGTATCCCAAGCAGGAAGACGCGATGAAGAAGCAGCAGGCCACGATGGAACTCTACAAGAAGGCCGGAATCAGCACAATGGGCGGATGTCTGCCCACCCTGCTCACCTTCCCGATACTCTGGGCCATGTTCCGCTTCTTCCCGGCGTCAATCGAGCTCAGGCAGCAGAGTTTCCTCTGGTGTCACGACCTCAGCGCCTACGACTCCATACTCGACTACGGCACCAGAATCCCCATCCTGGGCGACCACCTCAGCCTCTTCGCCCTGCTGATGGCCGTGACGATGTGGGCCTACTCCAAGCTCACTATGAGCCAGCAGACGGCCTCAAACGACCCCAGCGCCGCAAGTATGAAATTCATGAGCGTGTGGATGATGCCCATAATGATGTTCTTCATCTGTAACAACCTCTCCGCAGCACTCAGCTACTATTATCTTCTTTCCCAGCTGATAGCAATCCTTCAGACCTGGCTCATACGCAAGACCGTGGACAAGGAGGCCCTCCTTGCAAAGGTCCGCACCGCCTCCAGCCAGCCGCAGAAGAAGAGCAAGTGGCAGCAGAGGCTCGAGGAAGCGCAGAAGATGCAGGAGCAGCAGCTGCGCGCCCAGCAGAAGAACGGCCGCAGATAATGATTTCGGAAAACATAAAAAGCATAAAGGAAAAACTGCCATCGGAAGTGAAACTGGTGGCAGTTTCCAAATTCCACCCCTTCGAGGCAATCAAGGAGGCCTATGCTGCGGGGCAGCGCGTGTTCGGCGAGAACCGCCCGCAGGAACTACAGCAGAAGGCGCAGGCATTCGAGGAGTGGAAGAATTCCGGCGGGCCCTGCGACGACGGAATAGAATGGCATTTCATCGGCCATCTTCAGACCAACAAGCTTAAGATGGTCCTGCCGTATGCCACGCTAGTGCAGTCGGTGGACACTGTTCACCTCCTGGACGCCGTCAACGACTGGGGAGGGAAGAACGGCCGGACCGTGAACGTCCTTCTGGAAATGCACATCGGCGCCGAACAGACCAAGCAGGGCTTTGTCGAAGAGGAAATCCTCGACATCCTCTTCCGCGCTTCATCCTACAGGAACGTTACCTTCTGCGGGTTGATGGGAATGGCCTCCCACACCGGGAACCCCGAGGACGTGGCGGCCGACTTTGCCAGGATATCCGACTATATGGCCTATCTGCAGGACTTGTTCCCGGAACTGGAGGATTTCAAGGAACTCTCCATCGGGATGTCGGGCGACTGGCCCCTGGCCCTGGACTACGGGGCGACGATAGTGAGGATAGGGACCGCAATCTTCGGTGAGCGGGTATAATAAAAAAGTCCAAACGCCTTCGTTTGGACTTTTTTATTATTAATGTCCCGAGAATTTGCCTAATTTTATGAAAATTATACTATGTATAAATTAAATTATTTTAACAAAATAACTAACAATTACTTTTATTTTTCAACTAACCAATTAAAAACCAAGATGAAACGAATTTTACAATTCTGCTTGTCAGCGCTGTTCCTCGCGATGTCTGCGGTTCCGGCTCTCGCCGCCGTAAACGTCAAGGGTTCGGTGGTAGACGCACAGGGCGTGCCCGTAATTGCCGCCAGCGTTGTAGAACTCGGAACTTCGAACGGTGCGCTGACCGACGTGGACGGAAAGTTCAGTCTGAACGTTGCATCCGAGAAGTCCGTTCTTCAGTTCTCTTGCATCGGCTACAAGACGGTCGAAAGCGCCGTCGGAGCCCGCAGGGTGTTTGACATCGTTCTCGAGGAGGACGCTTCCTTCCTGGACGACGTGGTCGTGATCGGCTACGGTACCCAGAAGAAGGCCGACATCACTTCCTCCGTCCAGAGCGTCAAGGCTGAGGAGTTCAACAAGGGCGCCGTCCTCGACGCCGGTCAGCTCATCCAGGGCAAGGTCGCAGGTCTCCAGATCACCGTCAGTTCCGGTGACCCCACCGCGTCTTCTTCCGTGATGCTCCGCGGTTATTCATCTCTGCTCGGTTCCACCGATCCTCTCGTCCTCATCGACGGAGTCCCCGGCTCGCTGGGCACCGTCGCTCCTGAAGACATCGAGAGCATCGACGTCCTGAAGGACGGTTCCGCAACCGCAATCTACGGTACTCGAGGCACTAACGGCGTGATCATCATCACCACCAAGAACGCCAAGCGCGAGATGCCCGCAACGGTCGAGTACAGCGGATATGTGTCCGCTTCCACCTGGGTCAAGACTCCCGACTTCCTGCAGGCCGACGACCTCCGTCAGCTCTATGCCGAGGGCTGGACTTTCTCCGGCGCAAACGACAAGGACTACGGCGCAACCGTCAACTGGCTCAAGGAAATCAGCCGCACCGGCATTTCCCACAACCATAACGTTTCCGTAAGGGGCGGCACCAAGCACAATACCTATACCGCCAACCTCACCTACAACAGCAACCAGGGTACCATCGTCGGCACCGGCCGCACCAATCTCCGCGCCCGCGCCCAGGTTTCCCAGTACCTGTTCGAGGACAAGCTAAAGCTCACCGCAGAGATTCTCGCCAACGAGACCAACGGCAACACCGGCTTCTCTCCTTCGTATGTATATCGTCAGGCCTGCATCCAGAACCCCACGCAGCCCATCTACAATGAAGACGGCACCTACTGCGAGCGCAGCGTTTACTTCTACGACAACCCCGTTTCCTACATCAACGAGAGAATCGGTATGACCAGAAACCGCAACGTCCGCCTCAACGCTTCCGCCGAGTACAAGCCTTGGGAGTTCCTCACCCTCAAGGCCCTCTATGTGCGCAAGGGCCAGAACAGCATCAACGGCTATTACGACACCCACAACGACGTGACCACCACCGAGAGCGGCTACAACGGATATGCAAGCCGTTACGCCTCCGACTACATCAACAATATGGTCGAGCTTTCCGCTTCCTATCAGCAGGACTTCGGCAAGCACCACGTGAGCGCCGTTGCCGGTTATTCCTATGAAGACAACACCACCGAGTACTTCGGAATGAGCAACCGCGATTTTCCCACCGACCAGTACCTCTACAACAAGATGGAGGCCGGTATGGGCCTGCAGGACGGCCTCGCAAGCATGTACTCCTACAAGTATAAGACGAAGCTCATAGGTCTCTTCGCCCGTGCTACTTACAACTACGACGACCGCTACCTCCTGATGCTCTCCCTGCGTCGCGACGGTTCTTCCAAGTTCGGAGCCGACTACAAGTGGGGTAACTTCCCCGGCGTCTCCCTCGGTTGGCGCGTGAGCAACGAGCCCTGGATGAAGGGCATCAAGTGGATCGACAACCTCAAGGTCCGCGCCGGCTTCGGTATCACCGGTATCGACGTCAACGACCCTTATCAGTCCCTCGCATCCCTCAACTACGACGGATATTTCTTCTATAACGATTCCTGGATTCCCGTGCTGACCCCTGTCCGCAACGACAACCCCAACCTCCGCTGGGAGAAGAAGTATGAGTACAACTTCGGTATCGACTTCTCGTTCCTGGAAGAGCGCCTGAGCGGCAGCATCGACCTCTATCAGCGCGACACCAAAGACGGTCTGTACAACTACTCCGTCCCCGTTCCTCCCTACCAGTACAGCAGCATAATGGCAAATGTCTGCCACATCCGCAACCGCGGCGTGGAGTTCCTCCTCAACGCAGTTCCCGTACGCACCGCTGACTTCGAGTGGAACACTTCCTTCACCTTCTCTGCCAACGACAACAAGCTCGTGAGCCTGCAGAACGACGAGTTCCAGATGTCCACCGACTACTTCGACACCGGCTACACCGGAGAGCCTATCCAGACCACCACGCACCGCGTGAAGGAAGGCTGGGCCATCGGTAACTTCTACGGCCTCAGGTCCCTCGGCCTCAACGAGTCCGGAAAATGGATCGTGGAGCGCTACAACTACGACGAAGACGGCAACGTGGTGAGCAAGTTCCCCGACCTGGCCGAGAACGCAACTTCCGCCGACTGGCAGGTCCTCGGAAACGGTGTTCCCCGCTTCTATGCCAACTGGAACAACAATTTCCGCTACAAGGGATTCGACCTGGCAATAACGATGCGCGGTGCCTTCGGGTTCCAGCTCCTCAACTACCAGAAGCTCTTCTACGGCAACCCCACCATCCAGTACAACGTGCTCAAGTGCGCGTTCGACAAGATCGACGTGGTCGACGAGTACACCGGCCAGAAGACCGGCGAGCAGGTTTACCTGAGCGACTCCCAGCGTTACGTCAGCTACTACATCGAGAACGGCGACTACTGGAAGATCGACAACGTGACCCTCGGATACACCTTCAACTTCAAGGACAAGTTCATCAAGAACCTCCGTCTCTACGGCACGGTGCACAACCTTGCCACCATCACCGGCTACTCCGGCCTCGACCCCGAAGTCCGCGTGTCCTACGGCGACAACGGATATGACCCCGGTACCGATGACCGCGACAAGTATCCGACCATACGCTCTTTCACTTTCGGTGTTAATGTAACCTTCTAATTTGACGCCATTATGAAAAAGATATTCAATACCATACTTGCAGTGGCCGCTTCAATGGCCCTCGTGACTTCCTGCTTCAACCTCGACGAGGAGGCTTTCTCCGAGATAGTCCAGGAATCCTTCACCCCTTCAGAGCAGGACGTCGCTTCGCTTCTGGCCAGCGCCTACACTCCTCTGGCATTCTTCTTCGACTGGCAGGGTCTCTTCGACGCCCTCGAGGAACCCGCCGACGTGGTCATCACCCCTGTCCGCCCCAACGGTTGGGACGACGGCGGTACCTATCAGCGTATGCACAAGCATACCTGGAGCGCCGAGGAGTGGCAGCCCTGGAACATCTATGAAACCGGCTTCACCGGAATCAACAACTGCAACCGCGTAATCGGTCAGATCGAGGACGGTTCCCTTCCCGTCGGCGACGAGCAGGAGGCTATGATTATGGAACTCCGTGACGTCCGCGCCCTCTGGTACTCCATCCTTCTGGACTCCCACGGCAACGTTCCCATCGTCACCGCCTTCACCGACGAGGTCCCCGCCTACAAGACCCGCCAGGAGGTTTACGATTTCGTTGTCAGCGAGTTCCAGGAGGTCCTGAACTCCGGTCTGATGAGCAAGGAAAAGTCTTCTTCCTCCTACACCCGTCTGAACCACTGGACCACCGAGATGGCTCTTATGCGCGTGTACCTCAATGCAGAGGTTTACACCGGCACCGCCCAGTATGACAAGGCCCTCGCGCTTGCCGAGGACATCATCAACAACGGTCCCTACTCCCTGTCGGCAACCTACAGCGAGAACTTCGAGATCGACCTCGGCCCGAGCAACACCGAGGTGATGTTCGCCATCCCTTACGACCAGACCTACGACACCGGCGGCCACGTGTTCTGCCAGAACGCAAAGTGGTATCCTCCCGTATCCAAGAATTACTTCGGATGGTCTTACCAGTGCTGGGGCGGAAGCTGCGCCAACCCTCAGTTCGTCAATTCCTACCAGGAGGGCGACACCCGCAAGGAACTCACCTGGATGTACGGTCCCTGCGCCAACAGCACCGAGATCGTCTGGACCAACCTCAATTACCTTCCTTCCCTGACCTCCAAGCCCGATGCCGGCAAGGACAAGGGCAAATCGATGACTTCCATCGACTTCGGTCTGCGCCAGCAGAAGTTCGAGCCCGATGTTGACACCGACTGGAACTGGAACAACGACTTCCCTTATTTCCGTCTTGCAGAGGCTTACTATACCGCTGCAGAGTGCCTGCTCCGTCTTGGCCAGCGCGAGTCCGATGCAGTGAACTACGTGAATGCAGTCCGCAGCCGCGTTGCTCCCGCAATGACCGCAGCCGACCTCAAGGGCGACACCAAGATGGTTTATGGAACCCTTCCCTGGGGCTCCCTCACCTATGAGGTATGGGAAGAATGCAACGCAGACCACGACTGGTCTTCAGTCGTTGACGCGCTCGAGGCTTCCCAGACTCCGAAGAGCACTGCAGCCGACAAGGAGGCAGTCAAGTTCGGCGGAATGTACGACGAGTGGGGCTGGGAGTTCGCTCTCGAGGGCCTGCGCCGCCAGCAGATGATCCGTTTCGGTACCTATACCACCAAGAACTGGTTCAACCACACGGCCATTCCCGACGGCCACACCGCTCTGTTCCCGATTCCGCTTGACGTGCTCAACACCAACGCCAATCTCAAGCAGAACCCCGGCTATTAACAGTTGACCGTTCAGAATTTCAAATGACAAACAGTATGAAAAAGACTTTATATTTTGCATCCCTGATTGCGCTTGCTCTCGTAGGCTGCAACCCTCTGGACGGAATCAATCCCGACGTCCCGATGGTCGAGCGCGAGAAGGAGCCCGTCGTCTTTGAGGGCAGCGGCACTCTCGTCGCCTTCGATGACGATGAGAATGAGGTGGAAACTCCTTCGACATACGCTTGGAATGCTTCCGACGACCTCATCAACATCTCCGTTGAAGTTGACCTCAACGACTATAAGGAGCGAGGCTCCTGGGAAATCGGCCACTTCACCCTGTCCGCTTCCACCATTGCCGAGTTCCTCGGCGGAGTTTCTCCCGCAGACCTCGACGAAACCACCTTCTATGCCATCGAGCCCGACGGCTCCGTGGTTGAAGACATGACCTCCTACAAGCCCGGTATGTGGGTTGACTCCGAAGGCGCATCCTGCGGATGGAGCTCCGGCGCTGCCTACTGGCAGTGGTACGTATGGGGCGGCAAGACCGACAAGGACGGAAATGAAATCGGTTATGACTGGGACTACTCGGCACATCCCGGAATCTTCGTCCTCGGCGGCAACCCCGGCGTCACGATGGATATGGCAGGCAAGAGCCTGAAGACCGAAGCCCGCATCGTGGCAGGCGGCCAGACCTATCGCCTTGTCATCAACTACAAGTATTCCGAACTCGAGAAGTCCGTCGAGGGCGAGGGCAACCTGCTCCAGTTCGAATATGACGAAAACTGGGACGTCATCGGAGAATTCGAGACCAACAGCACCTATTATTATAAGGTGACCGAGAGCTCCGTTCTCGTTGAGTTCCAGGTCGACACCGACGAATTCATCGAATACGGCGACTGGTCCATCGGCCACTTCACCTTCGATTCCGCCATCATCGAGGAAATGCTCGGATTCAACCCCGGCGACCTTGACGAGACCAGCTTCTATCCCATCGACCAGTTCGGCGAGGCTTGCGGAGACTTCACCTCCTATGCACCCGGTATGTGGATCGACGCCGAAGGCGCTTCCTCCGACTGGGCTTCCGGCGCAGCCTACTGGCAGTGGTACGTATGGCCTGAGGTCGGCCGCGACTTCGAATACGAGGGCAACGAGGATATGTTCATCATCGGTTCCAACCCCGGCAACGTCTCCAAGATAACCTACGGCGAGACCTTCGGTTCCTATGCAATGATGGAGCATGATGGCAACAGCTACGACATCACCGTGAACTTCACTTTCCAGGAGCACATCACCACCGACGAGGGCTATCAGAACGTTCCGATGTATGCCGGTAACGGCGGCCTTGCCTACAGCTCCGGCGTGGACGGCGACAACCAGTTCTTCTGGTATCTTGACCAGAACGACGGCCTCGAGGTCGACGTGTTTGCCTACACTCCCACCATCATCGCCAACGGCGACTGGGAGTTCCTGGCCCTGACCATCGATCCTTCCGTTCTCGAGGAGGCCGGTGTCGACCTTGCCCAGCTCGGCGACATCAGCTACTTCTATGCCACCGCACCCGACGGAACTCCTTACGATTCCTGGTCTTCCTACGAGCCCGGAATGTGGCTGAACGCCGCGGGCGAGACCTCCAACTGGGCCGACGGCTGCCTGTACTGGCAGTATCAGTACGACACCGACCACAGCTACGACGGCCACCACACCGACGGTCTGCTCGTGCTCGGCTGCAACCCCGACAACATTGCCTCGTTCACCGAGACCGTCGTCACCGGAACCGCAATGATGGGCACGCTGCCCGTCAAGATCAACGTGATCTTCGGCGCCGACTATCCGTACGGCTTCCAGTACACGTTCTCCAACGGAAACGCATTCCAGATCGAACTGACCGAGACTGCCGTCAACGTCAACGCTTCCTGCTCTCTCGCCAATCTGGACGACAGCTGGAACTGGTGGGGCGTGGCCTTCAACGAGAAGTACATCAACGAGTACTACGGAATAGACTTCGACACGGTCTCTGCCGACCTTGCAACCTTCTATCCCGTCGCACCCGACGGAACTCCCTACGAAGCCTGGTCTTCCTATGAGCCCGGAATGTGGTTCGACGCCGACGGCGCCAGCGCAAACTGGAGCACCGGCTGGAGTTTCTGGCAGTACTATACCCACAGCACCTACGACTACGAGATCGAGAACCTGTGGCTCTTCGGAAACAACTGCAACCCCGAAATCTTCAGCGTGGGACAGTCCGTCACTTCAAAGGCCGTGATGAAGGCCGGCGAAAAGGACGTTGACTGGAACGTCACCCTGACCATAGTCGATTAATCTTCTTCAAAGTACAGTAAGCGGAATCCGCCGCTTACTGTACTTTTTTTTATTTATGACCAGAAAATTTGCATTGACCGCTCTCTGTCTCGCCGCAATCGTATCCTGCGGCAAGCAGGAACAGTGGAATCCCGGCGGACCGAACGACGGGAAGGGCGAGGATGAGCCCCAATCCCAGACGGAAGAGCCCCGGCAGGAGGATGCCGTGGCGGCCGTGACCTTCAACGCCTGGCCGGCCTATGACCCCGGCATCAGCTATGACTTCTCGGAGGATTACGGCACTTTCGAAATGCCGCAGAAGAATATGACTTCGGGCTTCGGGAAAGAGGGGTGGAGGGTCGATGACCGCTGGTTCACTTTCGTGGCCGGTCCCGATGCGAATCCGCTGGTTACAGAGAATGGCGTAAAGCCGATGCTGGAACAGCTGAACACCGATTTCCAGTATCTGCGCGAGGAGATGGGCTGGGTGCCCGACCGTAACGCGCAGGAAGGCTACAGGAGCGCCGTGTACCTTTACGGTTCCGGCCTGGACACCGACGACGAACCCAACACCGCCACCGGCGGATGGCAGGGGAGTCTGTACATAGGCGGCGAGGAATATCCGATGCTGCTCCTGAGCTATTATCCGGTTTACTGCTTCGATCCCGAATGCACGTATTCCGACAAGGACTATCACACCTACAACGTGACTCACGAAGGCATACACTGCCTGTTTTCATCGATGCCCGGCGGCAAGAAGGCCAGCTGGTTCAACGAGGGCTGCAACACCTGGCTGCAGACTGCGATGAACCTTCGCCGCGGCACCTTCTCCTACAGTTCCGTGGACCTCGGCTGGCTGAGCAGCGGATCTGTTCTGGCCCCCTTCATCCCGATAGAATGCTACGGCGGATGGAGGACCGACGGCTCCTTCGGCCCGCCCGACTGGAACCTCACGATGAGCGGCGATTCCCGCAACATAGTAGGGGGAATCCAGTACTCATCGCTTTTCGCGACCTTCCTCGAGATCGCTCTGGGCGACCCCGCCCACAAATGGATATGGCAGCACTGCAAGAAATATGTTCTTGAAGGGCTTGTGGACGCATTGGGCGAGGACCAGGTGCGTCGTATGATACTCGAGTACAGGGCACGCCTGTGCCTTTGCGACTTCGGCGACTACAGTTCCGCCCTGACCGAACTCGAGACCAATTATTTCGGCACCACGATATCCTCGGAGGGCACGTCAAAATGTGACTCCTGGGATATGACGCCATATATAAAAGTGATCGGAACCACAGGCACCTCCTGGCTCACTCCCGAGGAGAGGACCCTTCCCGGCTGGACAGGGGCCAACGTCCTGCCCGTAACCGTCGATGGCGGCAGCGCCACCGTTTTCTTCGACCCGCTGGATTCCGAAGACCTTGCCTGTATGGTCTGCTACCGCACGAAGAACGGCAAATGCGTCTATACCGAGCCCTTCACCAAGGGCGGCGTAACCGTGGACTTCGGCTCCGACAAGCCCTCCAACGGCGTAATGTTCCTGCTTGTGTGCAACACCACCTACAAGTACGGCGCTTCGTCCCGCACGAAGCATTACAATTACAAAGTTGCGCTCGGAGATGGCTGCACAGGCACTGCATCTCCGGCAAAAAATTGGTATCTTTGGAACAAATCTATATAAATACACTGAAATGAAGAACGCAATTGTAAATTTCCCCTGCCCGGCAAATGAGCCGGTAAAGTCTTATCTTGAGGGTTCGCCCGAGCGTGTTGCCCTTGACAAAGAGCTTGAACGCCAATACAATACCGTCGTCGAGATTCCTCTGATCATAGGCGGAAAGGAAATCCGTACCGGAAATATCAAGGAGGTTGTGTGTCCTCACGAGCACGGCCACGTCCTGGCCCGCTACCACGTTGCGGGAGAGAAGGAAATCAAAATGGCCATCGACGCCGCAATGGCAGCCCACAAGCAGTGGGCCAACACCGACTGGACCGTCCGCGCCGCTATCGTGATGAAGTGCGCCGAACTTCTTGCCACCAAATACCGCCCGATAATGAACGCCAGCACGATGCTGGGCCAGAGCAAGAACATCTACCAGGCCGAGATAGACTCCGCCTGCGAGACCATAGACTTCTTCCGCTACAACGTCCATTATGCGAGCAAGCTCTACAACATCCAGCCCAAGAACGGCGCCGGCGTGATAGACAGCACCGAGTACCGTCCCCTCGAGGGTTTCGTGCTTGCGGTGACTCCCTTCAACTTCACCAGCATCGCCTCCAACCTCAATATGACCCCCGTGCTTATGGGCAACACCACCATCTGGAAGCCCAGCAGCACCGCCGTCCTGAGCAACTACTATATGATGAAGATGTTCGAGGAGGCCGGAGTCCCCGCCGGAGTCGTGAACTTCGTTCCCAGCCGCGGTTCCGAGATCGGCCGCATCTGCTGCGCCAGCAAGGACCTCGCCGGCATACACTTCACCGGCAGCACCGGCACCTTCCAGACCCTCTGGAAGGCAGTTGGCGAGAACATAGCCAATTATGTTTCCTATCCCCGCCTGGTGGGCGAGACCGGAGGCAAGGACTATATCTTCGTGCATCCTTCCGCAGTGGCCGAGGAGATAGCGTGGGCCGCATTTACCGGCGCCTACGAGTTCCAGGGCCAGAAGTGCTCCGCCGCAAGCCGGATGTACGTTCCCAAGAGCATGTGGCCCGCAGTCCTCGAGAAGATGAAGCAGTTCGCTTCCGAGGTGAAGATGGGCGACGTGCGCGACTGCCACAACTTCCTGAACGCCGTCATCGACGAGGCCAGCTGGGACAACATCGACTCCTACCTCAAGTACGCCGAGCAGAGTGCCGACGCCAAGATCGTGATGGGAGGCGGCCGCGACAAGAGCGTGGGTTACTTCGTGGAGCCTACCGTCATCGAGACCACCGACCCTCACTTCAAGACTATGGAAGAGGAAATCTTCGGCCCCGTGCTCACCGTCTATCCTTACGACGACGACAAGGTCGAAGAGGCGGTGCACTACCTCGACACCACCTCTCCCTACGGCCTCACCGGTTCGGTTTTCGGCCGCGACCGTCTTGCCGTGCAGAAGATAGCCGACGACCTCTGCTACACCGCCGGCAACTTCTATATCAACGACCGCCCGACCGGAGCCGTGGTTGGTCTGCAGCCCTTCGGAGGCAGCCGCGCATCCGGCACCAACGACAAGGCCGGCGGCGAGTTCAACCTCATCCGCTGGGTGCTTCCCCGTTGCATCAAGGAGACCCTCGTCACCCCCACCGACTACCGTTACAGTTATATGAAATAGAAGCATATGCGCCGTCTTCTTCCAGTATTCGCACTCGTTCTCTGTCTTGCCTCCTGCGGGCGGCAGGACAGGCTCGTGGTGCCGGAGTGCGTAGTGAGCACCCCTCCCGCTGAGTTGGGCCTCGACCCTTTCTACAAGAAATACGTCGACGTGAACGGAATCCCGCTCATTTCGTCGTGGAGAGTGCCCGACAGCTGCTTCGTGGCCGCCCACCGCACGCTCTACGCGATGACCTCGATGCTGCAGCCCGAAATCCTTCAGGCAATGAAGGACCACGGGGCCCGCGTTGCCATTATGGCACGCTATGAAGGCACGACCGACATCCCCGAGCACGCCTGGACCGCCGCCGACACCACTATGAATATGGACGTGCGCTGCCGCGGGCTTGAGGGGACCATGGACTGTCCTCTGACCACCTGCGCGGAAGAGAACGTGCTGTGCTATCAGATAGACAAATATCACGCTGAAGACATCCTGGTGCACGAATTCGCTCACGCAATCCAGCTCATAGGCATCCATTCCGTGGATCCCGGCATCGACGCCCGCCTCCAGAAGATGATGGACGAGGCGATTGCCGCCGGCAAGTGGAAGGACACCTACACCATCGACAATTATCAGGATTACTGGGCCGAGGGAGTGCAGGACTGGTTCAACGTGAACGCCGAGACCCCCTGGCACGACGGCAAGCACTGCTGGGTGAACACCCGCGAGGACCTGAAAAAATACGACAGGCCCCTGTACGACCTCATCTCGCAGTATTTTCCCAAGACGAAGGAGCAGATAAGCAAGCACCCCAAGGTAAATCTCTACACTTCGGAGGGGACCCGCCCTGCCGTGGAGCCCATTGAAGGCATCGACATCCCGGAATGCGTGATAACCACACCTCCCGCAAGGCTTGGCCTCGACCCCTTCTACAAGAAGTACGCAGACGTGAACGGAATCCATCTGATGTCCTCGCACCGCGTGCCCGACAGCTGCTTCGTGCAGGCCTACAATGTGCTTTATGCGATGACCAGCTTCCTTCCCAAGGACGTTCTTGACGCAATGGCGTCGGTCGATTCCAGGGTTGGCATAATGGCCAGGTATGAAGGCACGACCGACATTCCCGAGCACGCCGACCTCGTGCGCGACACGACCCTCAACTGGGACGTCCGTGCCCGCGGCCTGGGCGGAGAGTTGGAATTCCCCCTCACCACCTGCGCCGAGGAGAACATCCTCGCTTACCAGATCGACAAGTATCACGCCGAGGACATCCTCATCCACGAGTTCTCCCACGGCATCCACCTCATAGGCATCGTTCAGGTCGATCCCACCATCAACGAGCGTCTGCAGGCCCTGCTCGACGCCGCCCACGCCGAGGGCAAATACGAAGGCACCTATGCCGGAACCTGCATAGAGGAGTACTGGGCCGAGGGCGTGCAGGACTGGTTCAACGTGAATGCCGAGGTTCCGCACCCCGACGGCAAGCACAACTGGGTGAACACCCGCGAGGACCTCAAGGCTTACGATCCCGGCCTCTACACCCTCCTTGCCGAATATTTCCCCGAAGTCGACGCCCAGATAAGCCGGCACAAGAAAGTCAATCTCTATACCCATGAATAGAAAATTATCAGTATTGGCACTCGGGCTCCTGCTGTTTGCAGCCTGCGGTCCGAAAGCCGTCATCGAAGGCGACGGCACCGCCAGCAGCACCTGCACCCAGATCCCTTCTTACGACGAATATTTCACTGCCGAAAGGCTCCGCCTCGACCTTGTCCTTGCCGGCGACCGCACTCACCAGTATGCGTTCCTGGACGGCCTTGTTAAGGAAAAGGAGTGGGCGGGATCGCCTTCCTCGCTGATAGACACCTTCGGTTACGGCCAGTATTTCTTCGAGGCCTTCGTGGGCGACAAGCTCGTGTATTCCAAGGGCTTCAGCACCCTCTTCGAGGAGTGGCGCACCACCCCTCAGGCCGACGAAGTGGCGATGGCCGCCAACCAGAGCCTCTGGATGCCCTTCCCCAAGCAGAAGGTGCACTGCGTTCTTTACCAGAGGTTCCGGAGCACCGGCCTTTTCGAGAAATTCTTCGAGTTTGACGCCGACCCCGCCGACACGCACATCGCTCCCGGCGGCAACGGCTTCAGGGTTACCGCCCTCCAGTACAAGGGCGAGCCGGCCCACAAGGTTGACCTCGTGTTCTGCGGAGAGGGCTATACCGCCGAGCAGACCGGCAAGCTGCGCGCCGACGCCACCCGTATGATGGAATATCTCTTCTCGATGGAACCCTATGCCTCCAGGCGCGATGACTGGAACGTCTGGCTTGTGGAGAACATCTCCGAGGACGAGGGCGTGGACATTCCCAACTGGGGCCAATGGCGCAACACCGCGATGGACGCCTCCTTCGACACCTTCTACGAGGACCGTTACCTTACCATAATGAATCACAAGAAGATAGCGCAGGCCGTGTCCGGCGCCGCGTTCGACACCATTTTCATCGTTGCCAACGAGACAAAGTACGGCGGCGGCGGAATTTTCAATTCCTACGCTATGGGTACCTCCGACCACGAACTGTCCGACGTCGTGTTCATACACGAGTTCGGCCACAGCTTCGCCGGCCTTGGCGACGAATACTACGATTCTTCGGTGGCCTACGAGGACTATTACCCCGCCGGAGTTGAGCCCTGGGAGCCCAATATCACCAATCAGACCGACTTCGATTCCAAGTGGGCCGATATGATGGGTGAGGACGGAGTCGGCCTTTTCGAAGGAGCCGGCTATATGGCCAAGGGCTGCTGGCGTCCCTACGAGGAGTGCCGTATGCTCAACAACACCGCACCCGGCTTCTGCCCGGTGTGCCGCCGTGCAATCAACAGAATGATAGACTTCTATGTTCAGTAAGGAAACCTATGTGCGCCGCAGGGCGCAACTCTCGAAGGACGTCGGCGGCGGCCTGCTGATATTCCTCGGCAACGACGAACTCGGTATGAACTATGCCGACAACACCTACCGTTTCCGCCAGGACAGTTCCTTCCTCTATTTCTTCGGCCTTGACTGCGCCGGCCTTGCCGCCGTCATCAACATCGACGAAGGGGAGACCGTCGTCTTCGGCAACGAACTCACCATCGACGACATAGTCTGGACCGGCACCCAGCCCTCCCTTGCACAGAAGTGCGCCGAGTTCGGCATCGAAATGACGCGTCCCCTCGCGGAGTTCAAGCAGTACATAAGGGCCTGCCAGCGCAACGGACAGCGCATCCACTTCCTGCCTCCGTACCGCGGTGAGCACCAGGTCTGGCTGATGCGTCTGCTGGGAATTCTGCCCGGCGAACAGGCCGAGAACGCTTCCGTGCCCTTCATCAAGGCAATAGTGGACCAGCGCATACACAAGACCGCCGCCGAAATCCGCGAGATCGAGGAGGCCGTGGACCTGAGCACCCGGATGCATCTTGCTGCCTACAGGATGGCCCGGCCCGGCGTGACCGAGGCTGAAATCGCGGCCCAGGTGGAATATGTGGCCTGCCGGGAAGGCAACAACCTCGCCTTTCCGACCATCGCTACCACCCAGGGCCAGGTCCTGCACAACCACGGCTACATCCACACCCTGAAAGAGGGCGACATATTCCTGCTCGACGCCGGCGCGGAGAATTCCCTCCACTATGCCGGTGACCTTTCCAGCGCGATGCCGGTGGGCGAGCGCTTCACCGAGCGGCAGGAACTCATCTACAACATCCACCTTGCCTCGTTCAACGCTGCCGTGGAACTTCTGAAGCCCGGCACTCCCTTCCGCGACTGCCACATCGCCGCGGCCATCAAGATCTGCGAGGGGATGAAGGACCTCGGTCTTATGAAGGGCAGCCCCGTGGATGCCGCCTACAGCGGCGCGTACGCCCTTTTCTTCCCCTGCGGCCTTGGTCATATGATGGGCCTGGACGTGCACAATATGGAGAATCTGGGCGAGGAATTCGTCGGCTATGCCGAAGGGCAGTACAAGAGCAAGCAGTTCGGCTTCAAGAGCCTCAGGCTCGCCCGCCCGCTGGAGCCCGGATTCGTGTTCACGGTGGAGCCGGGAATCTATTTCATCCCCGAACTCATCGACCGCTGGAGAGGGGAGCACCAGTTCACGGAATTCATCAATTACGACAAACTCGACGCCTGGCGCGACTTCACCGGCCTGCGCAACGAACTCAATTACGTCATCACCGAGGACGGCGCCCGCCTTCTTGGCACAATCCACAAGCCGATGACCCTCGAAGAAGTTTACGAAGCTAAAAATTCATAATCAAAATGGCATATCCTCACAAGTATCCGCAGAACGACGGAGGAATGAACCCCCGCATCAAGCGTCTGCGCAGGCAGAGCCTCGAGACTCCGGCCACCCTCACCATCGAGCGTGCCCTCATCGAGACCGAATTCTACAAGGAGAATTACGGGAAGATGCCCACCTGCATCCTCCGCGCGACGAATTTTCTTGAAATCTGCAAGCGCAAGACCATCTACATAGGCAGCGACGAACTCATCGTGGGCGAGCGCGGTCCCGTCCCCAAGGCCGTCCCCACCTTCCCCGAACTTACCTGCCACAGCGTGGAGGACCTCCACGTGCTCGACACCCGCGAACTCCAGCCCTACCACATCAGCCAGGAAGACATCGACACCTACGAAAAGGTCGTCATCCCTTATTGGGAGGGCCGTACCCAGCGCGAGAGAATCTTCCGCCACGTGAGCAAGGAGTGGGAAGAGGCCTACCACGCCGGAGTCTTCACCGAGTTTATGGAGCAGCGCGCCGCCGGCCACACCGCAATGGACGGGAAGATGTACCGTGAGGGCCTTCTCGACGTGAAGAAGCGCATCCAGGACCGCATCGACCGTCTCGACTACATCAACGACCCCATAGCCACCGACCGTGGCCAGGAACTCAAGGCTATGGCCATTTCCTGCGATGCCGCAATAGTGCTCGCCGAGCGTCACGCCGAGCTTGCCGAAAAGATGGCCGCGGAATGCACCGACCCCGTGCGCAAGGCCGAGCTCGAGAAGATAGCCAGCGTCTGCCATTGGGTACCCGCCCACGCTCCGCGCGATATGTGGGAGGCCATCCAGATGTACTGGTTCGTGCATCTGGGAACCGTCACCGAGCTGAACGGCTGGGATTCGATGAACCCCGGACACATTGACCAGCATCTCTGGCCCTTCTACAGCAAAGGCCTTGAGGACGGCACCCTGACCAGGGACAAGGCAAAGGAACTCCTGAGCTGCCTGTGGATCAAGTTCAATAATCAGCCCGCCCCTCCAAAGGTTGGTATAACCGCCCTTGAATCAGGCACTTATAATGACTTTACCAATATTAACATAGGTGGGGTTGACAAAGACGGCAACAGTGCCGCCAACGAGATTTCCTACATTATCCTCGAAGTTCAGGAAGAGCTTCACGAGCTGCAGCCCGGCCTGTCCATCCACATCTCCAAGAACACCCCCGACGAGTTCCTCCTCGAGGGCTGCCGCGTCATCCGCCAGGGTTACGGCTATCCTTCGGTCTTCAACCCCGACACCTACGTCCAGGAACTGGTGCGTCAGGGAAAGAGCCTGGAAGACGCCCGCGAGGGAGGCTGCTCCGGTTGCATCGAAGTAGGTGCGTTCGGCAAGGAGGCATACCTGCTCACCGGCTACCTCAACACTCCCAAGATTCTGGAAATCACCCTCAACAATGGCTGGGATCCCAATTCCGGCAAGAAGCTCGGTCTCGAGACGGGAGATCCCCGCAATTTCAAGACCTTCGACGAGCTGTATGAGGCCTGGCACACCCAGATGAAGTATTTCGTGGACCTCAAGCTGGGCATCAACAACTATATCGAGAGGATGTTCTCCCTGTACGCCCCGGCAACTTTCCTGAGCCTTTTCATCGACGACTGCATAGAGAACGGCCTCGACTACTACAGCGGCGGCGCCAGGTACAACACCCAGTACATCCAGTGCACCGGTCTTGGCACCACCACCGACTGTTTCACCACCATCAAGAAGCACGTCTTCGAGGATGGCCGTTACACTATGGACGAAGTCCTCAAGGCCGTGGAGAAGAACTTTGAGGGAGAGGAGAAGATGCGCCAGTACATACGCAACCACACTCCTTTCTTCGGGAACGACGACGATTATGCCGACGACATTGCCGTGCGCATATACAACGACCTCGTTGCCGCAATCGACGGCCACCCGAATACCCGCGGAGGAAAGACCCGCCTGAATATGCTCAGCACCACCTGCCACAACTATTTCGGCAGCGTCTGCTGCGCAACGCCCAACGGCCGCTTCGCCCACTTCGCAATCTCCGACGGCACCTCGCCTTCGCACGGTTCCGATTGCCAGGGCCCCACTTCGGTGATAAAGTCGCTCGGCAAGCTTGACCAGACCCTCAGCGGCGGCACCCTTTTGAACGTGCGCTTCACCCCGTCACTGATGAAGAGGGACGAGGACCTGAAGAAACTCGCGTCGCTGATTCGCAGCTACTTCTCGTTCGGAGGCCACCACATTCAGTTCAATATCGTTGATACAGAGACTCTTCTGGATGCTCAGAAGAACCCCGAGAACTACAAGGATATGCTGGTGCGCGTTGCCGGCTACTCCGATTATTTCAACGATATGACCGAGCAGCTGCAGAACGAGATAATCGCCCGCACCGAGAACGAGGGCTTCTAGCCGATGGCACTGATATTCGACATAAAACGCTTCAGCATAAATGATGGTCCGGGAATCCGGACCACCATTTTCCTGAAGGGATGTCCCCTGCACTGCGTCTGGTGCCATAATCCGGAAGGAATCAGAGCGGAGCGCCAGATGATGTTCACCGCCAAGAAGTGTATCCATTGCGGCACCTGTGCCAAGGAGGGAATCGAGGAATGTCCCACGCTTGCCCGCACCTGGTGCGGCCGCGAGTGGGCTATGGACGAACTGATGGAGGTCATCGAGAAGGAGCGCGCCGTGATGGAGCAGAGCGAGGGCGGGGGAGTGACCGTCTGCGGCGGAGAGCCGCTGATGCATCCGGAATACACCCTTGAGATTTTGCGTGAACTCGGCCGCCGCGGCTTTCACAGGGCCGTGGACACCACTCTCTTTGCTTCAGAGAAGACAGTCCGCGAGGTAGCCGCAGAGTGCGAGATGCTCCTTGTTGACCTTAAAATTATTGATTCCGCCGCCCACGAAAAGTGGACGGGAGTGCCAAACGGCGTGATTCTTTCCAATATAAGGCTCATTTCCGGTCTCGGAAAGCGCTACTGGATAAGGATTCCGCTCATCGACGGCGTGAACTCCGATGAAGAGAACATCGCCGCCAGCGCCGATTTCCTGGCCTCCCTTCCGACTCCACCCGAATTCGTGAATCTCCTTCCGTATCACGACATCGGCAAAGGCAAGCACGAGCGCCTTGGTACCGTTTACAATCCCGAAGGTCTTCCGATGGCCACGCCCACGGACGAAGTGCAGCGGCGCTGCATCGCCCTGTTCAAGGCCCGGGGCCTGAATGCAATCATCGGTGGATAAAAAGAGGGTGACTAAAAAGTCTTAGTCACTCTCTTTTTTCGTTTTTTTTAGAGTACTAATAAAATGGGACCACAATTCTACCCTCCTTGTCAATACTCCATTGAACCTGCCACAAGCGGCCATCAATTTGATCGACCATAATGAAGGTCCACATATTCTCAGTCGGAGTCTGACAACGTTGACCGAGAATTCCCCACCTTCGTTTGCGTATCAAATCTATATGCAAACCGTTGCTGTTCTGCTTTGGATATTCCGATTTCATCTGCCGTTTTACGCCACGAGGAAACAGCATCGCTCACTTCTTCAATTATATTCAGAGCTTCCTTTCTTTCGAGCAAATATGACT
>R15__coassemble_522_pt1 | contig 31653 bp, 21 predicted proteins | sample R15__metabat2_high_PE_015 | metagenome-assembled genome bin R15
ACTCCAACATCCAGGAGACCGGCTACTACCAGACCAAGGTCATGCCCGTCGAGGCCCGCAAGGCCGACGGCAGCGGTTTCTGGACCACCTTCTCCAACGCGATGTATGAAGGCAGCATAAGCTGGCACGCCGACTGTGGCGACGACAACTTCCAGCTGTCCACCATCAACGACCTGGTTCTCATCCGCTTCGCAGAGGTTCTGCTTATGGACGCCGAGCTCAACAACAGCCAGGCTTCCTTCGACAAGGTCCGCGCACGCGCAGGCCTCGGCAGCAAGACCATATCTGAAGAGAACATCCGCAACGAGCGCCGTTGGGAGCTTGCCTTCGAGGGCATCCGCTTCAACGACATCCGCCGCTACGGCGACGACTACGCCATCGCTGCCCTCAACAAACAGGAAGGCGTGGAGTGCTACAACAACGGAACCAAGGGCGACAACCACGCCTCCAAGTTCAACGGCGGCTACGGCGAGCGCTACAAGGCCACCAAGGGCTTTGCCAAGTTCCCCGAGAGCCAGATTTCCCTTTCCACCGGCACTGCTGACTTTGTTCAGAATGAAGGTTATACCATCAATGACTACCCCGGTTGGGACTAATCTTTAAAAGTAAAGCATTATGAAAAAAGCATTATACATTGCAATGATTGCCGTGGCAGGAGCGATGTTCGCTTCCTGCGAGCCCCAGCTCATCAAGGGCCCCGAGGCCGCTGCGGCAGGAGATGCTGCTTCCCTTAAGTCCGCATTCGTGATTGACGGCCAGTTCGCCGACGCAGCTTGCGAGACCGCCCAGGCTGACGGTAACTACATCAAGTACCACACCAGCCCCGCCACCACAGTGCAGGTGTACACCCTCAAAGACGACGGTACCAAGAACGTTCTCGCAACCGGTGCTTCCGGTGTGTTCAACATCACTCCCAAGCGCGGCAACCCCTCAACTCAGAACTACACCGTTGCTACCATCTATCAGGACGCTACTGTCGTATCCTTCGATTCTACCATTGAAGTGTATGTTCCCAGCGAACTTGATCCTGCCGTAAAGCTTCTCGCAGGCGACACCGGTTCCAAGGCTTGGAAATGGTATGCAATTGATGGCGCCTGCTGGGGCAACGCCGGATATATCGGAGATGCCGGACACGGCGCCAACGTTGCCGCAGGTGAAGTTCCCGGCAAATGGTGGGGCTGCGCTCCCGCCGCTGACGAGTCCGATGTCGACGGTACCTTCCTTGACCAGCTCGCACACTCAGGCAACGTCGACTTTGGCGACGTCTACAAGGGCTCCTATATGGTCTTCGACGAGGACGGCAACATAAAATCCTACAAGCCGGACGGCACCGAAATCCGTGGAGGTTCTTACACCATCACAGGTCTCGACCAGAGCGGAGATGTGTATCCGTACGCAACGCTCACCACAAGCGAGCCTGCTATCCTCTTCCCGTTTGCAATCAATACCGGAGGTGAGACCATGAGCGAATTCGAAGTCGCTTACATCGACGACAACCTCCTCACCCTCATCGGCAACTACGCCGGAAGTGCAGCGTGGGCTTGGGCCGAATGCACCTGGTGGAGATTCAAGAATGCATCCGATGCTGAAGCTGCGCTTTCAGCATATGACGAGCGCGCTTGGACCTACTATTCCATCGACGACGCTTGTTGGGGCAATGCCGGTTACATCGGAGCTCCCGGTCAGGCCGATTTCGCCTCCGGTGAAGTCCCTGGCAAGTGGTGGGGATGCCTGCCCGAGGATCTCGAGGACGGCCAGATAGCTCACAGCGGCGGCGTGGCATACGGCTACGGCAGCTCTGACGCTTATATGGTGTTCGACTACGAAACCGGTCTCGTCACAACCTACGACGCCAACGGCAGCGAAATCACCAGCGAGGGCTACACCGTTTCTTACGACTGGACAGTTGACGGATACACTGATGCAGGCGATCCCGCCGGTACCCTTACCGGTAGCGTGCTCTATCCTTTCGCCATCAACACAGGCGGTGCACAGGTAGATGAATATCAGCTCGTTTACATCGACGGCCAGACCTTGATTCTCATCAACAACTACAACGAAGCTGCTCAGTGGGCTTGGGGCGAGTGCACCTGGTGGAGATTCAAACCCGTTCAGTAATCGCTTATTCTGACATTAAAGCCGCGATGCATATAAAGCGTCGCGGCTTTTTTGTATATTTGCATAAATGAATTCAAAAAGCAGAAATATAATAAGCGCCGCATTCGCGGCGGCATTCTTCGCCTTCTGGATGTGGGGATTCCCCCAGGGGCTGAATTATCAGGAGCAGAACCAGTTGTTCCTATGGACCAGTGAATACCTTGTCGGAAGCCTTTCGGTATCCGGAGGTCTCGCCGACTGGTTGTCGGAATTCCTCGTACAGTTCTTCAGGGTCAGGTGGCTGGGAGCCGCAATCCTGGCTCTGCTGCTTTCCGCATTGCAGATTGCAATTTGGAATGTGGGGGACCGCAAAGACGGATTGTTCGGTATTTCCTTCGTTCCATCTCTGCTTATCCTAGTTTATATGGGGAATATGGACGTTCTGGTTTCCTTCCCCGTGGCGCTGCTTCTCGCGGTCGTGCTTTGCCGGCCGTTCGCGAAGGCGGGCCTGCATAAACTCTGGGCCGCTCCTTTGGCATTCTGGCTCATCGGACCGGTTGTGATATTGCCCGTTCTGTACAGTCTTGCAGTGAAGAGGTCATTACGGGAGTTGCTCTTGTGCGCATATTACCTGCTGGCCGTTTTTCTGATTTACAAGCTGCTTCTTATGCAATACACCCCCAGGGACGTGATGTTCGGAATCAACTACTTCAGAATAGTGGAGACCTTGCCGGCGCTGCAGGTCATAATCCCCGCCACAGCACTTGCCTGCATCCTCCTTATCAAGTATTGCGGTTCACCCAAATGCCAGAATATCGTGGAAGCCGGTCTGCTGCTGACGCTAGTGGCGGGATGCGCGTTCGGAATTTCAAAAAGTTACGACAAAGACAGTTGGGAACTGCTGGCGTACGATATGATGGAAAGAGACGGCAGATATGCCGATATCCTAAGCAGGGCGGAGAAATATCAGCCGAAGAATTCCATAAGCGCCACGTACGTCAACCTGGCTCTTGTAATGGAAGGCAGGACCGACGAACTCTGGAGATTCTACCAATGCGGAGTACAGGGGCTGGTGATGCCCAGTATCCGGGACAATCTGAGCGACATCGCGTCCTGCGACATACTGTGGATGTGCGCGATGAACAATATTTCACTCCAGTATGCGTTTGACCTTCAGGAATCCATCCAGAACGGGCGCAAAAGCGGGCGATTCACTTCAAGAATTGCCGAATGCCATATCGTAAACGGGCATTACGACATTGCCTTAAGGTACCTCAGCAAGCTAACACACACGACCTTCTACAAAAAATGGGCGGAAGAAAGGATAAATATGATAAATGGCGGAAATGCGGGCGTTGATTCGGATCCGGTTTACGCATATCTCAGACGCGCAAGGTCCGAGAGAGACTATATAACAAACTACGAAGCCCTGGACGCCATGCTGATTTTGCTGTACCAGCAAGAAAACACCAACGCCGCAGCCGCCATTTATGCCCGATTATGGCAGGAAATGAAAAAAGTTCAAAAATTTCACGATGAAGAAACTGACGATACTGGCGTTCACGGTTCTTAGCCTGCTCGCTTGCTCCCGCGGCACCGTCTTGAACGAGAATCTACCCGAGATATTCCCCGACTACATAGGGGTTAGCATACCTGTCGGCATCGCTCCGCTCAATTTTTCCCTGGAAGGAGACTGGGACAAGGTGTATGTCGAAGTCACCGGAGAAAAATGCGGCAGAATTACCACAAAAGGGAACTATGCGCGATTCAACATACGCAAATGGCACAAACTTACGGAAGAAAACAGAGGCGGACAGTTGAATTTTACCGTTCTCGGCCTGAAGAACGGTCAATGGACCCAATTCCGCACGTTCGTGCTGTACATAAGCGACAAGCCCTTGACCGATTACGGGGTGACTTACCGTAAAATCGCCCCCGGTTACACCACATACAGCAGAATCGGGATTTACCAGCGTAACATCCACAATTTCAAGGAGAAACCTATTATTGAAAGCACGCTCGTCCCCGGGCAGTGCATAGGTTGTCATACGGCAAACAGAACTTCATCGGAGCAGTTTATGTTCCACGCCCGCGGAAAGCACGGCGCCACGCTTGTCCAACAGAACGGAGAACGCGAGTGGCTCGCCACCAAGACAGACAAGACCATAGGCAACGTGGCATACACATACTGGCATCCGGGCGGAGATTACTTCGCCGGTTCCATAGATCCTGTCCGCCAGTGCTTCTGGACCGGCAACGAGCGTTGGATCGAGGTGTTCGACCTTGCTTCCGACGTCATAGTAATGGATATGCGCACGCACGAAGTACTTCACTCCCCTCTTTTGGAAAGCGATATGCTTGAGATGCAGCCCGCATTCAGCGCCGACGGGAAGTGGCTTTATTTCTGCCGGGCAAAATCCTGCAACGTGCCTGCCGAAGTGGACTCCGTCAGATACGACCTCTGCCGAATCGGATTCGATGCCGCCACGGGCTCATTCGGCGATTCCGTTGAAACGGTGATTCCCGCATCGTCGATGGGCAGGAGCATAACGTGGCCGAGGCCATCGTACGACGGAAAATACCTTATGTTCTGCGTCACGGACTTCAGTTGCTTCCCCATAGACCACAAGGAAGCCGACCTGTGGCTGCTCGACCTTCAGACCGGAGAATATGCGCCTATGACTGAAGCCAACAGCGAATTCTCCGAGAGTTATCACAACTGGAGCAGCGACTCCGGATGGTTTCTGTTCTCAAGCAGAAGGCTTGACGGATTGTACGGCACGATGTGGTTCTCCACAATAGGAGAAGGCGGGAAAGCCACGAAGCCGTTCCTCCTTCCACAAAAGAATCCGAAACAATATTACAATACAACAAACTACTCGTTCAACGTACCTGACTTCACCGACAAGGAGGTTGAATTCAACCCTGCAGGTGTGTATAAAGAGGTATTTTCCGACGAGAGGACAAATGCAATTGAAAAAGAACAATCATGAAAAAAGCATTGCTGATTGCAGCGCTGGCCGTGAGTGTGGCAGCCTGCACGCCGAAGAACGAATACCGCATCCACGGTTATGTCAAAGATGCATCATTGAACGATGTCCAAGTATTCCTTGTACCTCTTCACGACCAAAGCCCCGCAATGGTGGATTCCGTTTACATAAAAGACAACAAGTTCGAATTCAAGGGACACGGCAAAATGCGTCAGGAATGGATTGCGGACATACGTTTAGACAGGCGGCACCGCTACGGCATCGAAAATCTACTCATTGTAACGGAACCCGGCGATATTTATGTTACGATCGGGCCTACGAGTTCTTGCTATGGCACTCCGCAGAACGACTCACTGCAGGTGTGGAAAGATGCCACCACCGCGGTCAACAAGACCACTTCCAACCTGAGGCGTATCGGGAAAAACCACGAGGCAGATTCCATACGCGCCGCCTACAGGCTCCGCTCCAGCGCCATGGGCGTAGCGCTGGGAGAGGAATCAACGCTTGGGAAATTCCTACTCAGCAAGTACCCCGCTCCCAAAGAATAATTCGCGGCCTGAACGACACTCCCCCACCGGCGAGCCCCTCTTGAGGCTGTATCCGGTGAAAAGGTAGTATATGAAGCATTTTTCAAAAGCAATCTTATTTGTGACATCAATCCTGCTGCTATCCTGCAGCAAGGGAACCGGCACGTCTCAGCCCCCGGGGATTGATGCAAAAGGAGAACAACTCGGGCCTGAGATTGTCCTGGGGGCGAAACTGAACAACCCGTATTCCCTCTCGAACCACACTATGCCATTGTATATGACAATACAAAAAATTTTGTAATTTGGGGCAATTGGGCGTTTATTGCGGCTGCGAATCACAACCTTGGTTATCAATCAAATACCGGATATAGCACAACTGTTAAAACCACTGATGAAGGTTGGCGATGGGCCGTAATCAACAATGCCGCATATGATTTCTACAAAATGTGCACTTCAGAAGGATTGAAGACACCTCCTGCCGGGTTGAAAATTTGGTGTTGGGCAAATGCGGACTATTCAAGTGCGCCTATGCTTCATCATTTATTCGGTGTAAACTCAAGCGGCTTTGCGACACTGCTTGCAACGGTACTCCTTAAATCACCTGTGGCAGCACTAATAGCCGTAGCCGAGTTGGTAATAAGCAGTGGATTGCCTGATATCACTATAGGGATGACTCACAATGGCGCAACCCCAAACAGTAACTACAAAGAGCATTATTATACCGTTTGGCATGAACTGTTCCACGCAAGCCATTTCAGCCAGGTTGGCGAAGGGATTTGGGGACCTTACATAAACTATATCGTAACTCATGGCTTTGGTTACGGAGATGGGACTGCAAAAGAAACAACCGGGAAAAGCATATGTGAATTGGGAGAATCCTGGGCGTATGCAAACCAGTTTATATCTTCAGGGGCATATTATAGAGGCTACTGGTTTGACAACACAATTTTATCCTACTATAACATCATAGATTCCAAGGTACTGACACGAAAACAAATGTATGATTGCTTAACAAAAGATATCAGATCAATTGATGACTTTAAGAGAGCTTTAGAAAAAAAATATCCATATAAATCCGTATCAATTAATGCACTATATTAAATATTTACTATTAATTATGCTATTGACAACCGGGTGTGTCAAATCATACACCATAGGTAGTTTCTATATTAGGAATGAGTCCGGCCAGATTTTATATGTGGAATCAACTATAAAATCAGCATTAAAAGATACAACTATGTCATTCACATTATTAGAAGGTACTGATGATATTCCGAATAATAACGATATAGAGATTGCAAGAACTGCACGTTTTATGGGGGAACAGACTACATATTTGCCAATTTCTCATTATGTATTTAACGATGATGCTCAAGTCAGATTATTTACGATTTCTAATAACGGAGAAAAAACATTGGTCAAAACATGGAAGTATTCTGAACGCAATAAAATTGGCCGGGAGCTATTTAATGAGGCAAATCTAGAAACAGGTGATTTTAATGGAGCCGGAATGGATGGGGGATGCTTCATATCAATCAGATTTGTCGTTTTACCTCAAGATATAATATGAAAAACCTCAAGGCATTTGACTGGGTGCTGATTCTGGGCGTTCTCGGGTGCAGCATAGGGTACGCGGCTATGACGGCCGGTCAGAACGGAGGATTCGACTGGCTGGGCACCGTGGCGGCCGTGACCGGTCTCTTCTGCGTGGTGCTGGTGGCCCACGGCAACATCCTGAACTATGCCTTCGGGCTTGTGAACGTACTGCTGTACGCATACATTTCCTACAAGTCGAATCTGCTGGGCGACTGCGTCCTGAACCTCTTCTATTACACCCCGATGCAGTTCGTCGGATTCTTCGTGTGGACGAAACGAAAGGACTCTTCCGACTCCTCCCGCATCCGTGCCAGGGCAATGAGCCCGAGAAGCAGAATTCTTCTCGGCATAGTTAGCATAGCGCTGGTCGCAGCCTTCGGATTTCTCCTTGCAAAGCTCAAGCAGAATGCCGTGGAAGGCACATTCATAGAGCGCTGGCACCTGTATTCCGAATTCCCTTACAAAGACGCCCTCACGACGATGTTCGCCATCATAGCGCAGTACCTTATGGCGCGCGCCTTTCTGGAGCAATGGTTCTTCTGGATAGTGATGAACGCCGTGAGCCTCGTCATCTGGGCTATGTTCCTGCGAGAGGGCACTCCACACGCCGGGCTTATGGTCATAATGTATGTCTTCTACCTCGCCAACTCCATCAACGGAGCCCGGCTCTGGATCAAAATGTCTCATAATGATTGACAAGCCGTCAGGACTGTATGGCCCCGGAGCCCTTAGCCCATATGAAATGGGCTCCGGAGCCATACAGTCCTGACGGCTAATTACCAGAATCCTTAGCCCATATGAAATGGGCTCCGGAGCCATACAGTCCTGACGGCAACAAGAACAAGCGAAAGTTATTATGAAGTAAATCAACAATATATGAATATCGGGATAATCGGAGCGGGCTGGATAGCCGAAAAGATTGCCGAGGCCATAAAGGGGCTCGGAGCAGAAGATATCGTTGCATACGCAATAGCGTCCAGAGACATAGGCAAAGCGCAGGCCTTTGCCGCGAAGTGGGGCTTCAGGAAGGCATACGGGAGTTATGCACAGATGGTCGCAGACCCGGAGGTGGACCTGGTGTATGTGGCAACGCCCCACTCACATCATTTCGAACACGCAATGCTGGCGCTGGAAGCCGGCAAACCGGTGTTGTGCGAAAAGGCATTCACCGCCAACGCCCGCGAAGCCAGGGCGCTGATAGAGGCCGCGGAACGCAAAGGACTCTTCATGACCGAGGCCATCTGGACCAGGTATATGCCGCTGTCGGTCAAAATCCGGGAAATCATCGAATCAGGAGCTATCGGACGCCTCAGGCAGATAAGCGCAAGTCTCTGCTATTCAATGGAATTCAAAGAGCGCATCGTCCGCCCGGACCTCTGCGGCGGGGCGCTTCTGGACCTTGGCGTATATTGCCTGAACTTCGCCCGGATGTACTTCGGAGGAGACATAGCGAAGACCGACTCGACCTGCATCAAGGGTCCGGGCGGCACCGACCTGTACGACACCATCACACTTCAGTGGACCGACGGCAAGGTCGCATCCCTGCAGACCAGCGCGCTGGCCCGTTGCAACCGCGAAGGCCTGATAGTGGGCGACGATGGGTACATCGTCGTGGACAACATCAACTGCGTGGATGCCGTGAGGGTGTACCGGAACTATCAGCTTGTGGCGGAGTACTTCCCCGAAGGCCGCGTGAACGGCTACGAATACGAACTCATCGCCTGCCGCGACGCCCTCTCCGCCGGCCTTTTGGAATCGCCTTATATGCCTCACGCAGAAACGATTGCCATTATGGAGCAGATGGACGCTCTCCGCGCCTGTTGGGGCGTGAGGTTCCCGATGGACTGAGGATGGAGCATCTGACCGCTACGGAGCAGAGTCGTAAACCGACTGCAGGGTGTAACCCTCTTCGGTTGAATAGTAGCCGCGGAGCATCACGGCCACGACATCCTCGGCGTCGTTGATCCAGGCGCCCGTGTCGTGCTTGAAGTAGCCGTGGCATTCCTTGCCGTCATTGGTGGCGCCGTTGTCCCAGACGAACATCGGGAACCCGCAGTCGCTGGCGCATTTGCAAACGTACTCAAGGTAGTATTTGCGGAACGCCTGCTGGCGTGAGTCGGATCGTGCGGAATTGCCGAACTCGCCGATATACAGAGGGATACCTTTGTCGGGATAGTTGGTCTTGAGCGAGTTGAAGGTATCCCGCACATAGGACTCGTCGCCCCAACTCTCCTTCTTTCCCGCCGTTGCGGTGTGGCCCCATTCGGAGTACTGGCATTCGAGGGTGTAGTTGGTGGGCGCATAGAAGTGCGCGGTGACTATCTGGCGGTTGTTGGTGACGTAATCTTCCGGAATCACCAGGTTGCTTATGAAGTCGGGCGAGCAGCTGTACGGGACCATCGTGAGCCAGCGGCTGCTATTGCATCCGCCCGCGGCGCGAACCGCCTTCACGAAGGCGGCGTTCCATTCGTTCAGGGCCTTGTACTGCTTGCCACCGTCGTTGCGGCTGTCGCCCCAGCCCCAGCCGCCGTCCTGGGGCTCGTTGCAGAGCTCCATCACCAGCCAGTCGCCGCAGTCGGCGAACTTGGTTGCAATCTGGTACCACATCTGGGTCAGCTGGGCGATTATCTCGGCCTGTTTCGTGGCGTTGTTGCCGCCGTCCTTGATGCTCAGCCAGTATTCGGAATTTGAGCCGTCGTGATGTATATTGATGATTGCACAGAGCCCTGCCTGATGGGCCATCTGAACAACCTCGTAAACACGGTCCAGCCATTTCTCGTCTATCTCGTAGAACGGGGCTTCGCCTATGTGGCCAAGCCAGGTCACGGGTATGCGCACGGTCTGCATTCCGGCCGCCGCAACTGCATTGAAGGTGGACTGAGTGACCTTCGGGTTGCCCCAGGCTGTCTCGCTCGACTTGCCGTTGTTCTGGGCGTCGAACTGGTTGCCAAGATTCCAGCCGAGGCCTAGCTTTGCCTTGATTTCCGCAGGTGTAACCGGCTCGGTTTCAGCCTTCTCCAGGTAGAACCCGGCTTGAGTGAAGGGTATTGTTGCCGACTTCCCGACGCAGGTTACGGAGATATTGGCGGACCTTTCCTCTCCGGTGTTGATTCCGCACCCTACCGTCGCGACGTACTTCCCGGAACTCTCCTGCTCCAGGCTGATGACCTTGCACCAGGTCTTGTTGCTGCTCACGACGGGCTCGCCCTCGCATTCGACGGTAAACGTTTCGGAACTTCCGGTGAATGCTGATTCGATGGTCTCCACGCTCACGCTGAACACTTCCGCCTTCCCGCTCTGTTTGACGCTGACGGATGCGGTCTGTGCTCCGCAGGTGATGCTGATTGTGCCGTTGCGGTCTTCTCCGGTGCCGTTGTCCGTCACGCTAACGCTCATTATCACGTTGTTGGCAGTGCTGCTGAAGCTGCCGAGCTTTGTCGTGATCCAGCTCACGCCGCAGCTCACTATGGGTTCCTCGCTGCAAGTGATGGTAACGGACTTGGGGGTGTTTCCCTCGGTGTCGAATGTAAGGGAGGCCGGTGAGGCGCTCAGAGTCACGGTTTTCTCCTGAGGTTGATCGGTCTTCTGCCCACAGGCCGGGAGCAAGGCGGCGATCACGGCCGCAATTGCAAGAATATGTGCGTGTTTCATATTGACAAAGATAAAAATAAATTTGGACTATATGGCAAATATGCGTAACTTGCAACATCTACAACACATCGGGCGGCTTTGATCATCTGAATTCAACTTCAACGCTGCCTTTTCATAGTAAAAAATATTAACCGGACGCATTGTCGTCCATTTAACCGGGCGCATTGTCGTCCATTAAAGATGTTATTGTAATGACATTCATCAAAGCCGTACCACGCGTACTGCCGGATGGCTCCGTCTGTCAGGTGTTCCCCTTCCACATAAGTTTTGAAGGGTTGGAGCAGAACATAATATGCCGGAATGACGAAGACTGCGACGCCCTCGTCAAATGCATCGCGGTATGCTCCCGGCGTAAGAACGTCATAGTGATTATCTATGCCGTTGTTTCCAATCACGCGCATATCGCTGTGCTTGCTGCATCGTATGACGATGCATACTCATATGCTCAGGAAGTGAAGCGGATGTATTCACAATTGTTCAGGACAAAATATGGAGAAGCCAAAGTCCTGCGCTCCACTGATGTTGACGTGCAGGCTCTGGACACCGACTGGTACCTAAGGAATGCGCTGGCATACATCCCGAGAAATGCCTTTGACAATGGCGCGAAGGCAATAGCGGACTACAAGTGGACCGGCTACAGGGCGATGTTCCGAGGAAAGACGGGCAAGGCAGGATTCCGGAAAGTGTCGTTGTTGACCAAGCGGGAGAGGGAACGGATAATGCATACGGGAGACCAACTGGGCGGAGTGGACTGGCTGCTGAATGCGGATGATGAAATTGAACCGTCCAGTTTTTGTGATACCGCGTATCTCGAGGCCGCTTTTCTCGGTGATGAAGCATATTTTATGAAAACAATCGGATGCGTGAACGTTCCTGAGATGACGCAGAAGCTTGTCATAGCCCCGAGAAAATCAAAGACCGATGCAGAGATGCATAAAGAGATTTCGGAATTGTCGCAATTGTGGTTTAAGCAGAACGTCAGTGAATTGACCGCCAGCAAGAAAGCCAGGCTTATGAATTATATTTACAAGTCTATGAAGACGACAGAGAACCAGCTCGCAAGATGCTTCGGGATGGAACGTGAAACCGTACATCTGCTGATTGGCAAAAGCCGATGATGATATTCGGAAATCAGTTGGTATTTTGGATCAAATCTTAAACGAGTGGGGAAGGTGTAACTTCAAGGCGGGGACCTTCCCCACGGATATGCCTCACAGGGCCTTCAGTGGCACATTAGCGGGGAAGGTCCCCTTCGCAAAATGACACCTTCCCCAAATTTGTGGCAGACCTTCCCCAAAAACACGTGACACCTTCCCCACAGACTTCCGCCAGCCACTCTTGAACAGCATTAGCCATTTGACAGCAACTCCTCCTGAACAGCATTGGTCCTTGGCCAGCCACTCCTGAACAGCATTAGCCCTTTGACAACAACTCCCCCTGAACAGCATTGGTCCTTGGCCAGCCACTCCTGAACAGCATTGGTCCTTTGACAGCAACTCCTCCTGAACAGCATTGGCCCTTACGAACTGCTGTTCAGGAGGAGTTGCTGTCGAGCAGTTGGCATGCCTGAGCGTCAATTGACGGTAGCGGGTACGCTTGCGCCGGAGGCGGCATCGACTGATGACACATTGACAGACGCGCAGCAGGCGGCATCGGGTACGCTCGCGCAGGTAGCGGCGTCGGGTACGCTTGCGCCGGTGGCCGCGTCGGTTCCGCGTGTGCCGGCAGTGCCGCCAGGGCAGGTACCGGTACCGCCGCCGGACCAGCGGAAGCCGAAGGGAACGCGCTCGGGAGAGTTGATCTTGCGGCGGGCGTCCACTTTGTCCAGACAGACAGGACCGGTGACGAACGCCGGGACGTTATATGAGCGGAAAAGCGAGCTGTAATGGCGCACAGGGTCTTTCTGCGGGAGCATGAAGGGCTTGCCTACAGTGCCGTCCTCGCCCACGTGAGCGAAATAAACGCGCGTGAACAGCCCGTCGTCGCGGCGGCTCGAGAACAGGAACCATCTGGAATTCGACGACCAGTTATGATAGCTTTCGGTATCGGGGCTGTTCACCTCGTCCAGCCTCCGCCTCTGTCCGCTCTCGAGGTCGAGCAGCCAGAGGTCTGCCTCGTGGTGCCAGATGGAGAAATTGCCGTAGTATGACTGCGTGTAAAGGATGTACCTGCCGTCATACGAAGGCTTGGGGAAAGAGATGCTGCGGCCCTCGGAAGCGGCGTCTATGAGCACCTCAATTTCGTTTCCTATCGTGCAGGTCTCAGGGTCGAAAGACACCCGGCACAGATTGTACCTCACCTCGGAGAGCCCCTCCGGGATAGGCTGCTGCTGCGCCCGGCAGAAATAGATCGTGCGCCCGTCGGGGCTGAACGAAGGGAAGGTCTCCCAATACGCGGCGGTCTTCACCTGGGGTGCCGTCACGAGCTCCCCGGCGGCAATGTCGTAAATCTGCAGGTCGGAGGCCGAGTCGAAAACCTCGATGAGTTTGTCCTGCTGCACGTGGAAACTTTGCCTGGTGCTGTTTGTCGAATAGATGATGTAGTTGCCGGACGGGTGCCAGTAGGGATAGACGCAGAAGCCCAGGGTGCTGTCGGTCTTGGTGTTGTAGGCAGCCATGGCGTCGTCTTTCCTGATGAGGGTCGCCCCGTGGGTGCCGCGGATATGGAGGGACAGGTCCGAAGGTTCGCCGCGGTTGAATTCGTGGCAGTTCACGCAGCCCTCGAAATCGGTGTTCTCCAGCACGGCCCTTTCCTTGAACGAACCGAGTTCCCTCTCGTAGATTCCCATCTTGCTCCACACCTCATACCCCGGTTCTATTAGCCTGTAGGCGATTCCGGAATCGATGGGGTCGTTGCTGACGAAGATGTTCCAGGTGCTGTCCAGGGCCGAACTCCATACGCTGACCGGGCCGCCTGCGGCTGCCTCGAGCATACGCCTCCAGCGGCGCGGATTCCACCTTATGGACGCGCCGGAGAATTCCTCCCTGCACTCCCCCGCCGTGAAAACCGTGCGCCCGGAAGCGGCCTCCGGGAAGGTATAGTCGAAGTTCAGAGGGGCTATCCCCTGAGGCACCGTCACCCAGGCATAATCGGGATAGATGGGGCCAAGGCCCTCATATTCCGAAAGATCGGCAGCCGGGCGGCAGGAAAATACTGCGGCCAGAACGGCCAGCGTCAAATATGATTTTCTCATTCTCATCATTTGTATCTGTAGAAGTAATAGAACCAGTAGGTTCTGCCGTATTTCCTGTTCATCTGCGCCTCGCCCTGCCCGGCGCGGTAGTCGGCTATGAACTGCTGCATGCCCTGGACGATGCGCCTGTCGATGAAAGGCGGCACCCCGGAGGCGTCGGGCTGCGTGAGGGCCATCTGCAGGACGCAGGCCTCCTGATAGGCCTTGGGCATCACGGAATAGTTCACGAGCTGAAGGCACTGCAGGAATCGGCCCAGGTCCTTTTTCAGAAGACACCAGCCGAGAAGATAGTCGAAGGCCGCGCGGTTGGCGTGGTTCTCCACGAGAAGGAGCCCGAGCATCGAATCCATCTCGGAATCGGAGAAGAAGAAATCGTGGTCGTGAAGGCGCAGGGAGCGCATTCTGCCATATTCAGGATGGGAGTTCACCGCAGCCTCGACGGCCTCCGGCGAACCGGCGTCGAGCAGGCCGAGGGTCTCCCGGGCCCATTTCCTGTAGAATATCGTGTTCTCGAGAGCGTACAGATACTTCCTAGCAACGGCATAGTCGCCGTTGACGATGTTGGTCTCGGCAAGGCGGCGGTAGCACCTGCCGCTCTTCTGGTAGTCGGGGATGGCCTCCTGGGCCTCGAACACAAAGCGCTGGGCGGTGTTCACCATACCCATCTCCCAGTAGGCCTCGGCTGTGGCCAGCGGAACGAAATACTCGCGCTTGAACTCGGGCAGAAGGCCGTCGGGGCCGTTCTGGAAATACTCGAACATACTTGACGACATCCTGTCGGAATGGGCCAGGGCCACGTTAAGGCAGGCCACGGCGAAAGGGGTGGAGGGCTGCTTGCGGTCGGAGGTCATCATAAGGCGGTTGTACATCTTCATCCGCAGCAGGAAATCATACTTCATCTGCTCCTCCAGCAGGGAATTGCCCAGCCCGACGACAAGCCCGGCGGCAAGGGCTCCGATGAAGGCGGCGACTCCGGCCCCGACCCACCAGTCGGTACGGGCCCGGGAATCGGGCCAGCGGGCGGCGGAAACGGCCACGACGGCTATACAAAGGGCGGCGGAGACGAACACCCGCAACGCAAAGATGTTCCGGAATCGGTGGTAGTGCACGCCTATGACGAGCCTCTCAAGGGGATATGCGCAGAGCAGTTGTGCAACGAAAGGACAGGCCGCCAGCAGCAGGACAGAGGCCACCGGGAACCACAGTTTCCGTTCCCTGAAGGCCACCACGCCGACATAGACCACGGCAAGCGGGCCGCACAGCCAATACAGAAGGGGCACGGCCAAAAGCCCCACGGCACGGCGCATCGTCCGGCGCTTCAACGCAAGGACAGCGGCCGCGGCGGCAAGGCTCAGAATCACCGCCACAACGGCGCCGGGAAGGATATTTTCATCCAGAAGGGCCACCCAGAGAGCAACGGAAGGGACGAGACTGAACACATAGGTGACGAGGTTCTTCTCGGAGCAGAGCTTCCATACGAGAAGCTGCACGGCAACCAGCAGGACAGCCAGGATCGCGGCCCCGGCCCAAGCATAGTAGAAGAACTGGGTGAGGAAGCGCCCCAGCCAGTCGGCAAGGCCTCCCGGAGCGCGGAAAATGTCCAGGAAATAGGCTCCGGTCCATTCAAAGAGCTGATATTGCTCCTGATAATGAATATGATAGGGATAAGCGAGCCCGAAAAAAAGCAGCACAGCGCCCCCGAAAAGCAGGGTGAGCAACGCCGAAAAGTATTTTTGGTATTTTGTCATCAGATGCAAAAAAATCGGATTAGATTGTAAAGTTATCAAAAAGTTTCCGTAAATTTACATAATCAAGCTTTTTAAACGTGAGCCGACCGAAAACCATAGCCCTCATCGCCGCCGCAGCAGTGCTGCTGGCCGCCGGAGCGGTCCTTTCCCAGGGGCTCAGATTCAGGCATTACATAGAATACTGCAGGAACGTGGGCGTGAGCCTGAAGGAAGCACGCAAGATTTACGGCCCGATGACCGCCGACAACGAATGGCTGATGGCCCTTGTGACGGAAGCCGACCGCGGCAACTGGGACAAGGTCGAGGAGCTCACCGAAAAAGACCGTCACAGCCAGCTCGGAACATACTACCGCAACATCTGCAAGGCCAGGAAGGGCCGGCTGGGAGAGGACCTTATGTCGTACTACCAGCCCTTCGACAGAGGCCTGTTCCTGCCGGTGATGGAAGGCCAGACGCCCTTCAGCATAGGCTGCGCGGGAGAAGTGTGGTGGCAGCTCGGGGAACTCACCCTGTGCGAACACGCCACCCTTCTGGGGCTGATATTCTCCCCGCACCAGAAAGGCGAGCGATTTATGCGGCGCCTTGCCGCAATCCAGCTTGCCAACGGCGAGGATGCCGCCGCGCAGAAATACCTCCGGCAGTGCCGCGGGCCCGCGTCGAAGGACTGGGAAAGCAGGATTCCCTTGAGGCCGCGCACCGACACCATCCTCCTCACCGGGCAGAACCGGAAAGCCCTGCTGAACCTGCTGGAAGCCAACCCCGGCAATACCGCGGCATATGAATACCTGCTATGCTACGACCTGCTGCTCAAGGACCTGAGCACCTTCATCAAGGATTACGACCCCTCGCGCATAAGGAGCACCCTTTACGACCAGGGGGTTCTTGCCTGGCTGGCATCGACCAACACCCTCACCCCGGAAACCGCGGCGGCCTACCGGATTCCCGACCGGACACTGCAGGATTTCTTCGGTTACACGGAAATCTACACAAGTTCCAAAAGCCCTCTGAGCGCCCTGCGGCCCAGATTCGGGCAGACTTACTGGTTCTACTTCCACTTTGCAAGAAAGAATGAATAGGATAGTTCCCATACTGGTCCTCGCGGGCCTTGCCCTCGCGTGCACGCGCGAGAGCGCACCTGCGGCCATGTTCCCCGACTACAGCGGGGTCACCGTCCCCTGCAACATAGCCCCCCTGAACTTCCACTACAGCGGCGCGGGACGGCCGGGGGCCACGACGTTCAGCGCCGGCAGCGCCTCCTACCGCGCCCGCGGCCGCCAGGTACGCATCCCCCAGGCCCGCTGGAACTCTCTGCTCGAAGCCGCGAAGGGCGGCTCCATCAAGGTGGAGAACAGGCTCACCGGCCCCTGGGAGATTCTCGTAAGCGCCGATTCCATCGACAGTTACCTCACCTACCGCCTCATCGAGCCAGGCTACGAAGTGTGGAACAAGGTGGAAATCAGGGAGCGGAACATCAGTTCCTTCAGCGAGCGCACCATCTCCTCCTGGAAGAACACGGGCAACGCCTGTATGAACTGCCACATCCACAAGGGCGGCAATTCGCTCTTCTATCTTCGCGGCAAGGGCGGCGGCGCAATCTACAACCACGGCGGCGCCCTCAGCAAGCTCAGCCTCAAGGCCGAGGGGATGATTTCAGGCACGGTTTACGGCGACATCCACCCTTCCGGCCGTTGGGGAGTTTTCAGCGCCAACGTCATTATCCCCTCCTTCCACACCGAAGGAAGCCGCCGCTTCGAAGTCTATGACTCGGCCTCCGACCTCTGCGTGGCCGAACTCACCACCGGAACGATGCTGCAGCAGGCGGAATACGCAAGGCCCGACGTGTTCGAGACCTTCCCCTGCTTCTCGGCCGACGGCTGCAAGATATTCTACTGCGCGGCCGACACCGTGACCTTGCCCCGCGACATCCGCAAACTGCGCTACTCCCTTATCAGCGCCCCCTTCGACTCCGAAACAGGCCACATCGGCCCAGCGGAGGTGATATGGGACGCCGGGCAGCGGAAGGCCTCGGTCTGCCACCCCAAGTCTTCTCCCGACGGGAAATGGCTCCTCTACACCGTTTCCGACTACGGCACCTTCCCCATCTGGCACCGCGAATACGGGCTCGAGCTGATGGACCTTGCCACGGGAGCAACGCGGATGCTGGACGAGGTGAACTCCGACCGCTCCGACACCTACCACTCCTGGTCTTCGAACTCCCGCTGGTTCGTGTTCGCCAGCAAGAGGGGCGACGGACAGTACGGCAGGCCCTGGATATGCCACGTCGGCGAAGACGGCCGCTGCGGCAAGCCCTTCATCCTTCCCCAGCAGGACCCCCACCACTACGAGGACTGCTTCAAATCATACAACATTCCCGACCTGGGCGCGGCCCCCGTGCCCTACGACTGGGAAGACATACCCGGAATAATCAAACAATAACACTGATAAAAAAATGAAACAACTGGCAGCAATCGCGGCAATCGTCGCCATAGTGGCGGGATGCGCGCAGAAACCCATCACCGAGCAGCTTGAAAAGGCTGCACAGCAGGGCAAGTACCTTTACGGCCATCAGGACGACCTGATGTACGGCCACACCTGGAACGCCACCAAGGAGAACGACCACGAGCTATCGCGTTCCGACGTTCTGAGCACCGCTGGCGCGTATCCGGCGGTCCTCGGCCTTGACCTGGGCGGCATCGAGTGCGGCGAAGACAGCCCCTACGGCGTGAACACCAACCTCGACGGGAACAACTTCGACATCCAGCGCGAGGCTGCCGTAAAGCATTATGAGAGAGGAGGCATCGTCACTCTGAGCTGGCATCCGCGCAACCCCGTGACCGGCGGCGACGCCTGGGACGTGTCGTGCGACACCGTCGTGGAGCAGATCCTTCCCGGCGGCTCCCACAATGAACTGTTCACCCTCTGGCTCGACAATCTCGGCGACTACATAGCATCCCTCAAGGACAAGTCCGGCAGGACCATCCCCGTGATCTTCCGCCCCTGGCACGAGCACACCGGCGGCTGGTTCTGGTGGGGCACCGGCCTCTGTACCCCTGAGCAGTACAACGCCCTCTGGGTGTACACCTACAAGTATCTGGTCGAGGAGAAGGGGCTTGTGGATATGGTCTGGGCAATATCCCCCAACTCCACGAGCAGCGAGTTCGAGGCCTGGGAGGAGCGTTATCCCGGCGACGAGTACGTCGACCTGATCGGCCTGGACTGCTATCAGTTCAAGAGCCCCGAGGAAGACTTCGAGAGCTGCAACGCCCGCTACATAGGCGATATGCGCCGCTGCCTTGCCGCCCTTCAGCGGATGTGCGAGGAGCACGGAAAGATTCTGGCCGTCACCGAGACCGGCTTCGAGGGCCTGCCCTACGCCAATTGGTGGACTGAAGTGCTGCAGCCCGCAATCGACGGCTTCCCCATCTCCTATGTGCTGACCTGGCGCAACACCGACGAGCCCGGCCGCCGCGACGTCCACTACTACGCCCCCTGGCCCGGCAACGAGGGCGAAGGCAACTTCCGCGCCTTCGCCGAAGACGCCAAGACCGTTTTCCTGAAGAAATAAACAAAACACATTCACATATATGAACTACGAAGACAGACTAAAATGGCTGCTGCTGCAGCACGAAAGCATCATCACCCGTGCAAACCACGCCATAGAAGGCAACGGAGTGTACGAGAGATATGCCAATCCCATCCTGACGGGCGACCACGCCCCGCTTGAATGGCGCTACGACTTCAACCGCGACAGAAACCCCTACCTGATGGAACGCTTCGGCATTCACGCCGCGTTCAACTCGGGAGCCATAAAGTGGAACGGGAAGTACGTTCTGGTCGTCCGCGTGGAAGGTGCAGACCGCAAGAGCTTCTTTGCCGTGGCGGAGAGCCCCAACGGAATTGACAACTTCCGCTTCTGGGAGCGCCCGATAACGATGCCCGAATGGGGAGAGCCCGCGACCAACGTCTATGACATGCGCCTCACCCGCCACGAGGACGGCTGGATCTACGGCCTCTTCTGCGTGGAGCGCAAGGACCACAGCGCCGAGGGCGACCTCTCCGCAGCCACCGCGGCCTGCGGCATAGCCAGGACCAGGGACCTCGTGAACTGGGAGCGCCTGCCCGACCTCAAGAGCCGCAGCCAGCAGCGCAACGTCTGCCTGCACCCCGAATTCGTGGACGGCAAATATGCCCTCTACACCCGCCCCCAGGACGGATTCATCGACGCCGGCAGCGGCGGCGGAATCGGCTGGGCCCTCGTGGATGACATCGAGCACGCCGAGGTGAAGGACGAGAAAATCATCAACCTGCGCCACTACCACACGATTATGGAGGTGAAGAACGGAGAGGGTCCCCATCCCATCAAGACCCCTCAGGGATGGCTGCACCTTGCCCACGGAGTACGCGGCTGCGCGAGCGGCCTTCGCTATGTGCTGTATATGTATATGACGGCCCTCGACGACCCCACCCGCGTCATTGCCCAGCCCGCCGGATTCTTCATGGCCCCCGAAGGCGGAGAATTCATCGGCGACGTGATGAACGTCCTCTTCGCCAACGGCTGGATAGCCGACGAAGACGGCAAGGTATTCATCTATTACGCCTCTTCCGACACCCGTATGCACGTTGCCACATCCTCCATCGAAAGGCTGGTCGACTACTGCTTCCATACAGAGCCCGACGCCTTCAGCACCGGAGAGACCGTGAAGCGCCTCAACCGTCAGATAGACCTCAACAAAAAACAATAACACACAGAACAATGGCTTCATCATCAAAAATATCCTTTGGAGAAAAGCTGGCGTACGCCCTCGGTGACGCCGGTGCAGGCGGAATAACCTGGAAGATAATGTCCATCGCATTCCCCCTCTACTTCACGAACGTTTTCGGACTCACCTTCGCCGACGCCGCCGCCCTGATGCTGGTGGCCCGCATATTCGACGTCGTCACGGACCCCGTTATGGGAAGTCTGGCAGACCGCACCCAGTCCCGATGGGGCACCTACCGTCCCTGGCTCATCTTCGGAGCCATCCCCTTCGGCCTCGTGTTCGCGCTGCTGCTGCACACCCCCGACCTCGGTCCCACCGGCAAGCGCATCTACGCCTACGGCCTGTATCTGCTTATGATGGCCATCTACACCGCCGTCAACGTGCCTTACGGCTCCCTGCTGGGCGTGATGACCGACGACGATGACCAGAAGAACAAGTTCTCCTCCTTCCGTATGGTCGGAGCCTACGCAATGGGCTTCATCACCCTGCTCTCCTTCCCCTACATCCAGAAATGGGTGGGCGGCACCGAGGCTCACCAGTACACGGTGATAGGCGCGATGTTCGGATTCCTCGCCGCCGCGATGACCTTCATCTGCGGTCTGTGCACAAAGGAGAGGATCAAGCCCAAGAGGGCCGAAAAATACTCCTTCAGCCAGTTCGTGAACCTGTTCAAGAACAAGCCCTGGATCTATCTGACCCTTATGGGAATCTGCACCAACTTCTTCAACGGATTCCGCTATGCCGTGGCCGGCTACCTGTTCACCTACTGCCTGAACGGCGACGTGACCGTGGGAAGCTTCATAATCAACTTCACGGTGATGATGGCTTTCGGCGAGGTGACCTGTATGATCTTCGGCGCCCTCTCGCCCGCCTTCACCAAAAAGGTCGGCTCCAAGAGGATGGCCTTCGTGTGGTCCGCTCTCATCTGCCTGGTGTTCAGCGTCGCCTTCTTCTTTGTCCCTATGGACCCGAAGTACATCTGGCTGATGATTGCCCTGGTTGTGCTGACCTCCGTTGGCGTGGGCTTCTACTCCCCGCTCCTGTGGTCGATGTACGCCGACGTGGCTGACTACGCAACAGAGAAGTTCGGCACTTCCTCCACCGGTCTCATCTTCTCCTCCGGCACTATGGCCCAGAAGCTCGGCGGCGCCATCTCCGGCTCGCTGATCGCAATGCTGCTCGGTATAGCGGGGCTCGTTTCCAGCACCGACATGGCCACCGGCGAGACCATCGTCACCATCACCAACGAAGAGAACGTCAAGACAATGATCTGGCTGCTCTTCTCCATCGTTCCCGCCGTCATCGCCCTGCTGATGGGCTGGATGGCCTACAAGTTCCCCATCAAGAAATAACAGAATGAAAAAGATACTTCTTCTGATGGCATCGGCCATCACAATGCTCGCCTCCTGCGCGCCCAAGGCAGGTGAAAGCGCCGTGGCTCCCCTCTTCGTGCAGGGAACAGAGCTCCATATGGAGGGCGAGGAGAGCGCACAGATATTCTTCGGCACAAGCTTCGGCTGGCACAATCTCTGGCCCCGCTTCTGCAACGCGGAGTGCCTCGGAAACCTCCGGGAGGCGGGCTTCGGCCGCCTTTACCGCGCGGCCATCGGCTCCGACGACTTCGCCCTTGAGTGGAACCCGGGCTGCGACCACGGCTACCTCGACGACAAAAACCTGGCGCTCAAGTGCTTCGACTCCCTTGCAGAGGGAGCGATTGCAAACGGCTGCTATCTGATTGCCGACTGGCACTCGCACCTCACCCACCCCGAAGAGGCCGCGGAGTTCTTCGACTACGTGTCAAAGAAATACGCCGACTGCCCCAACATCATCTACGAGCTGTTCAACGAGCCCGTCTGCTTCTCCTTCGAGGAGAACCGCAGCTACGCCGACCTCGGCAACCCCGATGCGATGAAGGCCTACTGGCAGCACCTCAAGGCTTATTCCGAGAAACTCATCGAAATAATCACCGCGAACTCGCACGTGCATCCGCTCATCCTCGTGGGCTGCCCCTCCTGGGACCAGAGGATAGACCTCCCCGCCGAAGACCCCATCACCTCCTACGACAACGTGATGTACACCGTGCATTTCTACGCCGGCACCCACAAGGCCGAACTGCGCAGTGCCTGTGACGCCGCCCTGGCCAAGGGCACGCCCATATTCATCTCCGAGTGCGCGGCCTGCGACGCTTCCGGCGACGGAGCCATCGACGCCGAATCCTGGCAGGAATGGAGCGACTGGGCCTGCAGCAACGGAGTCTCGATGGTTGTCTGGAGCGTTGGAGACAAGAACGAGACCTGCTCGATATTCACCTCCGAAGCATCCTCGGAGGGCCCCTGGTCCGATGATGTCATCAAGCCCTGGGGCAAGTTCATCCTCGACTGGAAGGAGAATCTCAAAAAGAGCAACGACTGAAAATGAAAGAATACGGACATTACGACGACGCTCACCGCGAATTCGTCATCACGGACCCCGCAACCCCCTGGCCGTGGATCAACTATCTCGGAACCGAAGATTTCTTCGGCCTCATCTCGAACACCGCGGGCGGCTACTGCTTCTGCAAGGACGCCAAGTTCCGCCGCATAACCCGCTACCGCTACAACGGCGTGCCTATGGACAACGGCGGCCGCTACTTCTACGTCAACGACGAGGGCACGGTCTGGAGCCCCGGCTGGAAGCCCTGCAAGACTCCCCTCGATTCCTATGAGTGCCGCCACGGAATGGGCTACACCCGCATCACCGGAGCCAAGAACGGCCTGGAGTGCAGCGAGCTCTTCTTCGTCCCCCAGGGCCGCCGCTGCGAAATCCACAAGATCACCCTGCGCAACACCGGCAAGACCCGGAAGGGCTTCAAGTTCTTCTCCTTCATCGAATGGTGTCTCTGGAACGCCGAAACCGATATGGAGAATTTCCAGCGCAACTTCTCCACGGGAGAGGTCGAGATAGACGGCAGCGTCATCTACCACAAGACGGAATACCGCGAGCGCCGCGACCATTACGCCTTCTACGGAGTGAACGCCCCCATCGACGGATTCGACACCGACCGCGAGAGCTTCGTGGGCTTGTACAACGGCTTCGAGGCCCCGCAGAACGTGCTTGCCGGCAAGGCCACCGGTACCGTGGCCCACGGCTGGAGCCCCATCGCCTCCCACTATTTCGAAATCAGCCTCGCCCCCGGCGAGAGCCGCGACCTGGTGTTCGTTCTCGGCTATGTGGAGAACCCCCAGGACGAGAAGTTCGCCGCCGAGCCCGACCCCACCGTGCTGAACACCTGCTCCGCCCTCGTGAACAAGAAGAGGGCGAAGGAGATTCTCGATGCCTTCGACACCACCGAGAAAGTTGACGCCGCATTCGAGGAGATGAACCGCAGTTGGGACGCCCTCCTTGGCAAGTTCAGCGTGGAGACCTCCGAGCAGGGCGTGAACCGTATGGTGAACGTGTGGAACCAGTATCAGTGTATGGTCACCTTCAACTTCTCCCGCAGCGCCTCGTTCTTCGAGAGCGGCATAGGCCGCGGAATGGGCTTCCGCGACTCCAACCAGGACCTGGTGGGCTTCGTGCACCAGATCCCCGCCCGCGCCCGCGAGAGGATAATCGACATAGCCTCCACCCAGTTCCCCGACGGAGGCTGCTACCATCAGTATCAGCCCCTTACAAAGCGCGGCAACAACGGAATCGGCGGCGGGTTCAACGACGACCCCCTTTGGCTCATCTTCGGCACCGCGGCCTACATCAAGGAGACCGGCGACTTCAGCATCCTCGACGAGCCGGTGCCCTTCGACAATGTTCCCGGCAGCGAAAAGAGCCTTCTGGAGCACCTGCAGATAAGTTTTGAGCACGTGGTGAACAACCTCGGCCCCCACGGCCTGCCCCTGATCGGCCGCGCCGACTGGAACGACTGCCTGAACCTCAACTGCTTCTCCAACGACCCCAACGAGTCCTTCCAGACCACCGAGAACAAGACCTCCGGTTCCAAGGCCGAGTCCCTGATGATTGCCGGTCAGTTCGTCTTCTGCGGTAAGCAGTATGCTGAGCTATTACGGGCGATTTCGAAGTCACGGGTGACTACGCCTCTCGGAGGCAGTTGCTGCTCCGAATGGGTGGAAGCCCGGATTGTAGAGATGGAGGAAGCCATCGAGAAACACGGATGGGACGGAGAGTGGTTCCTCAGGGCATACGACTACTACGGAGAGAAGATAGGCTCCCGCGAGAGCGAGGAGAGCAATATCTTCATCGAGAGCCAGGGCTGGTGCACGATGGCCGGCTGCGGAGCCGACAAGGGTATGTGCGACAAGGCTCTGGATTCCGTCAAGGCGATGATGGACAGCGAGCACGGCATAGTTCTCAACTACCCCGCGTTCACGAAGTACCACATCGCATACGGCGAGATTTCCTCCTACCCTCAGGGCTACAAGGAGAACGGCGGCATATTCTGCCACAACAACCCCTGGGTGATCATAGGCGAGGCCGTCGCGGGCCGCGCTGAAGACGCCTGGGAGCATTACCGCAAGATCTGCCCCGCCTATACCAAGGACCAGAACCTCCACAAGGTGGAGCCCTACGTGTACTGCCAGATGGTGGCCGGCAAGGAAGCCGCCCGTCCCGGCGAGGGAAAGAACAGCTGGCTCACCGGCACCGCCGCCTGGAACTGGTACACCATCACCGAATGGCTGCTCGGCGTCAAGCCCCAGTACGACGGTCTGCTCATCGAGCCCTGCCTGCCCGCCGACAAATTCGGCACCTACAAGGTGCGCAGGGTGTTCCGCGACGCCGTCTATAACCTCACGATCAACAACAGCAACTCCGGCAAGAGCGAGTTCATCCCCTACGAGCCGGGCGAGCACAACCTGACAATCAATGTTTAAAGGCATACTGTTCACTTTTCTGACGGTATTTTCCGTCAACACCGCAAAGACGACTATGGTGCTCGACGCCACCCAAGGGGCCGAACTCCGTATGGTCTATTACGGCGCGGCCCTCTCCGAGGCCGAGAAAGCATCTCTTCAGGAGGCTGGCTACGGAGCCGAGCGCTGCTACCCGGCATACGGCCTGATCGGCACCGAGGAAACGGCCCTGGCCATGACCCAGGCCGACGGCAACCTCACCCTGAACCTCCGCATAACAGGGGTTTCGGAAGAGGCCTCCGAAGGCGGCAAAACCCTCATTGTAACCTCTCAGGACACATATTACCCCATCACCGTGAAGAACTGCTTCCGCAGCTACGCGGACCAGGACATCATCGAGACCTGGGCGGAAATCAGCAACAACGGCAAGGCCACCAGGAAGAATCCCGCTGCGGTGACCCTCACCCGCTTCGACTCCGGCTGCCTGCCGGTGCGCTGCGGCGACGTGTGGATGACCAGCTTCTACGGAACCTGGGCCAACGAGTGCCGCGTCTGCGAGGAGAAGCTCACCCGCGGCTACAAGGTCATCAAGAACATCGACGGCACCCGCAATTCGCACACCGCCCACTCCGAGGTTATGATAAGCCTGGACGGCAAGGCCTGCGAGAACAGCGGCAGAGTCATAGGAGCCGCCCTGGAATACGGTGGCAATTACGAGCTCAGGATGCAGACCAACGACACCGACTTCCATCATTTCTTTGCCGGAATCTGCCCCGAGAACGCGGCCTGGACCCTCGGCGCGGGAGAAACCTTCACCACTCCGGCTCTGGCCTATTCCTTCTCCGACGAAGGTCTGAGCGGGGTTTCGCGCAATTTCCACCATTGGGGCCGCGAGTACCGCCTGATGCACGGTGACCGCGAGCGCGACATCCTCCTGAACAGCTGGGAGGGAGTCTATTTCGACATCAACGAGCCCAATATGGACCAGATGATGGCCGACATAGCCTCTATGGGAGGCGAGCTCTTCGTTATGGACGACGGCTGGTTCGGCGAGAAATATCCCCGCCTGACCGACAACTGCGCCCTCGGCGACTGGAAGGTCGACAAGAACAAGCTTCCCAACGGCATAGGCTGGCTGGTCGGCAAGGCTTCGGAGCACGGCATCAGGTTCGGAATATGGATCGAGCCCGAAATGACCAACTCGGTTTCCGAGCTCTACGACGCCCACCCCGACTGGGTCCTCAAGGCCCCCAACCGCGACATAGTCACCGGGCGCGGAGGCACCCAGCTCGTACTGGACCTCAGCAACCCCGCAGTGCAGGACTTCGTGTTCGGAGTGGTTGACGACCTGATGAAGGAGAACCCCGAAATCGCCTACATAAAGTGGGATGCCAATATGAACATCAGCGCCCACGGCTCGCAGTATCTCGGTAACCAGAACCACCTGAACGTGGAATACTGGAAGGGCTTCAAGGCCACCTGCGACCGCATCCGCGCCGCCTACCCCGACCTGGTCATCCAGTGCTGCGCCTCCGGCGGCGGACGCGTCAACTGGGGAGTTCTCCCCTGGTTCGACGAGTTCTGGTGCTCCGACAACACCGACGCCCTCCAGCGCGTGTATATGCAGTGGGGCACCTCCTACTTCTATCCTGCAATCGCGATGGCTTCCCACATCAGCGCCACCCCCAACCATACGGTGTTCCGCACCACCTCGCTCAAATATAGGATTGACGTTGCGATGAGCGGCCGCCTGGGTATGGAAATCCAGCCCAAGAATATGACCGAGGCCGAGAAGGAACTCTGCCGAGGGGCCATAGCACAGTACAAGCAGATCCGCCCGGTAATCCAGTTCGGCGACATCTACCGCCTCGTCTCACCTTACGACGGGAAGGGCTACGCCTCGCTGATGCACTGCGCTCCCGATAAGGGCGAGGCAGTGTTCTTCTGGTGGAAGATTGCCAACTTCTACGACGAGCACTTCGGCCGCGTGAAGATGGCGGGGCTTGACCCCGACAGGAACTACCGTGTGGAGGAACTCAACAGAATCGACCTCAGGCCCCTCCCCTACGAAGGGAAGGTGTTCAGCGGCAAATTCCTGATGGAGAACGGTTTGGATATTCCCGCAACCAACGAGCCCCAGTATAACGAGAAGACCGACTGGTCTTCCCGCGTGATCAGACTCATAGCCGAATAGCGATGAGAAGACTGCTCACTCTCGCAGCCCTGCTCTGCTGCCTGGGATCGGCGGCGGCGCCTTCGGGCCCAGGCAGGACTCTGCTGAACAACGGCTGGCGCTTCGCCCTCGGCAACGCCTCCGATATGATGGCGGACTTCACCCACGGCACGGAATACTTCACCTATTACTGCAAGGTGAGGACAACCAACCAGGGCCATGCCCCCATTATGCCGGAGTTCGACGACTCCGCCTGGCAGACCGTCAGCCTCCCCCACGACTGGGTTGTGGACCTCCCCTTCAGCGGCGAGGCCAGCCACAGCCACGGCTACAAATGCATAGGCTGGAAGTACCCTCAGAATTCCGTAGGCTGGTACAGAAAGACCCTTTACGTTCCCGAGGAATGGCGGGGCGAGCAGGTGTCGGTGGAATTCGAAGGGATATTCCGGGCCAGCCAGGTCTTCATCAACGGATATTACCTCGGAACCGAGCTGAGCGGTTACAGTTCAGCCACTTACGACCTCAGCAATTATCTCGACTTCGGGCAGGACAACGTCATCTGCGTTCGCGTGGACGCATCGACCGAGGAGGGCTGGTTCTACGAAGGGGCCGGCATCTACCGCAACGTGTGGCTGCACCGCTCCGGACCCGCCGCCATAAAGCCTTATTCCCTGGCAGTGGACGGCGGAAAGGCCTCCTATGAACTTCAGCTGGCCTTCGGCGCCGACGAATCCCGGGTTTCCGAAAGGCAGACCATCCTGGACGCCGACGGGGTGGAGGTCCCTGAGGCAACCCACCTCTGGAGCATCGACGACCCTTATCTCTATACCCTCAGGCTTGAACTTTTCTACGACGGGAAGCCCAGCGCGACCTATCTGCAGAAGTTCGGCGTCAGGACGGTGGAATTCAGCCCCTCCGAAGGTTTCCTTCTCAACGGGGAGAGGGTGCAGCTCAAGGGCTGTGACCTTCATCTGGACGCAGCCGGAGTGGGAGTCGGAGTTCCCGACGAACTCTGGCGATACAAGCTGGAGCAGCTGCGCAAATACGGCTTCAACGCCATCCGGTGCTCGCACAATCCCGCCACTCCCGCCATGCTCGACCTCTGCGACCGGCTCGGGTTCGTGGTGATAGACGAGCAGCGGCAGTTCGCCACCGGAGCCGAGCAGAAGGCCCAGCTGCGCAATATGATAAAGCGGGACCGCAACCACCCCAGCGTGATTCTGTGGAGCGTGGGCAACGAGGAATGGGCGGCCGAGTGGAACGAGCACGGCACCCTGATTGCCCGCGAGCTGACGGCCTTCGCCCACTCGATAGACCCGACGAGACCTACCACCTACGGTTCCAGCGGCGGCCCTATGCCCAACAAGGGGGTCGATGTCTTCGGCTACAACTATGTGATTCAGAATGTCATAGCCGATATGCAGCGGGACTTCCCCGCCCAGACCGGCGTTGGCACCGAAGAAACCAGCGGCTGCGGCACCCGCGGCAAATACAAGACCGACCCCGAGGAAGGTTGGATGCTCTCTCACAACAGGAACGGCGTTGACAACAGGCCTATGGCCGGCATCGGGAGCTATGTCTGCTCCCCCGACGGCGCCGAAGGCACGATGAAGATGCCTATGACCCCCGACGGGAAGGTGCTCAACGCCATAGAGCGCGGCTGGCGCTACTACCACTCTCACCCGGAACTCGGCGGCCTGTTCTACTGGACGGGGTTCGATTACCGCGGCGAGTCCAACCCTATGGTCTGGCCCGCCACCGGCTCCGAGTTCGGCATTCTGGACTACTGCGGCTTCCCCAAGGACGAGGCCTGGTACCTGAAGTCGGTGTGGCAGAGCGAGCCTTTGCTCAAGCTGGCCCCGCACTGGAACGCCCCCGTGGCCGAAGGTGAACCCATCGAAGTCTGGGCCTATACCAACTGCGAGAAGGTGACCCTCTACGTGAACGGGAAGAACCTCGGCACCCGGAAGGTCGATCCAGACGGAATAGCCCGCTGGCAGACGACCTACAGGCCCGGGAAACTCGAGGCCGTGGGCAAATGCGGCAAGCAGACCCTGCGCACCGTCGTGGAGACCACCGGCGAGGCCGTCGGAATCGAAATGAAGCCCTGGAAAACGGCTCTCAGGGCCGACGGCCAGGACGTCACCGTAATAGACATTTACGCGCTCGACGCCCGGGGCCGCTTCGTTCCCGACGCCGCCCTGCCCCTTGCCGTCAGCGTCGAAGGGGCCGATTTCCTCGGCTGGGGCAACGGCAATCCGGGATTCAAGGCGGTCGAGAGGCCCGTTTCCGGCGAGAGCCTCGATATCGAGACCTTCAGCGGCTGCGCCCAGATTCTGGTCCGTTCAATCGAAGGCCGTGCGGGCTGCGCCACCGTGAGCGCCGGAGGAGAAATCGTTCAGATAACTATAAACAACTAAAAAACGATATCTATGTTCAAAGGTCAACCGAAAGGACTTTTCGCCCTGGCCCTCGCCAATACCGGCGAGCGCTTCGGCTACTACACCATGCTGGCCATCTTCACCCTGTATATGCAGGCGAAGTACGGCTGGAGCCAGGATCAGGCCGGGCACGTTTATGCCATCTTCCTGGCAGGAGTTTATTTTATGCCGCTCATAGGCGGATTCATCGCCGACAAGATAGGCTACGGCAAGTGCGTCACCAGCGGTGTGGCGGTGATGCTGCTCGGCTATCTGGCCCTGGCAATCCCGATGGGAAGTCAGGGAGTGGACAAACTTACGATGTTCCTCGGGCTCGGGCTGATAGCCATCGGCACCGGCCTCTTCAAGGGCAACCTGCAGGTGCTTGTGGGCAATCTGTACGACGACCCGCAGTACGCCGACAAGCGGGATGCAGCCTTCAGCCTGTTTTATATGGCCATCAACATAGGCTCGATGTTCGCGCCCGCAATGGCCAAGGCCCTGTATCTCCCCTATCTCCAGAGTCACGGATTCGACCACTTCGTCCCCGTTGCGAATGCAAGCGAATGGGGCGGCAGGGCCGATGAGTACCTCACCACCCTCGGAGAAGGCTACCGCCTCTGCTTCTATGTTGCCTGCGCTTCGCTCATAGTCTCGATGCTCATCTACTTCTGCTGCCGTCCCTGGTTCAAGCACGCCGACGTCAGCGTGGGGCAGGCCAAGAAGAGCGAGGCTCCCGTTGTCGAGCTCACTCCCAAGCAGACCAAAGACCGCATCGTGGCCCTTCTGCTCGTGTTCGCCGTGGTGATTTTCTTCTGGATGGCCTTCCATCAGAACGGTTCAGCCCTCACCTTCTTCGCCGACAAATACACCAAGCTCACCGACGTTACCGGCACGACCCGTATCTGGTTCAACATCTGGTCGCTTGCGCTGATAGCCGTTTCCATCTACACCCTGTTCGCCATCTTCCAGAGCGAGACCAAAAAGGCCCGCTGGATCAGCCTCGGCGCCACCCTTGTCCTCTGGGCCGGAGCCATAGCGCTGTATCTCGGAATGGACGCCTCGGTGAACGTGGCAACCTCCGACTTCCAGCAGTTCAACCCGTTCTTCGTGGTCGCGCTGACCCCTGTGTCCGTCGCCGCGTTCGGATCGCTCGCAAAGAAAGGCAAGGAGCCGTCCGCTCCTCTGAAGATCGGTCTCGGTATGCTCGTTGCGGCCGTCGGCTTCGTGGTGATCACCCTCGCATCCTTCGGCCTTACCTCGCCTATGGACCTGCAGGAAGGCCAGACCCAGAGCATCCTCGACCCTCACTGGCTCATCGGCACCTACTTCACGCTGACCATCGCCGAACTGCTGCTCAGCCCTATGGGAATCAGTTTCGTGAGCAAGGTCGCGCCTCCGAAGTACAAGGGCCTGATGATGGGCGGATGGTTCGCCGCCACGGCAATCGGCAACTATCTGAGCCGCATCCCTTCGGCTCTGTGGAACAAGATTCCCCTTATGTGGAACTGGGCGATTCTCATCTCGCTGTGCGTGATTGCCGGTCTCATAATGCTCATCCTGCGCCGTAAGCTCGAAGCCGCCACAGCCGAGTAGCCTCCCTCGCGCGCACATACGCGTATATATAAATAGTCAGAGCCTCCCCCTCTGCAGCAGT
>R15__coassemble_546_pt1 | contig 30011 bp, 25 predicted proteins | sample R15__metabat2_high_PE_015 | metagenome-assembled genome bin R15
AAACCTTCATTTCATAAACCCCGCCCCCCGGCCAGCCCCGCAAACCCGTGGCCGCCCGTGGCCTCGCGACCGGGAGGGGCCCGCCGCGAAGCGGTGGGAGGGATGAAGCGAAGCGTAAGTTTTCGGGGCGGCCGGGGGTGGACTGAATAAGAAAAACATAGATGCAGTTATGAAAGAATACAAGTTCAGAATAAACGGCAACGATTACGAGGTTGCGATAGAGAAGGTCGAAGACGGCACCGCGCAGGTGCTGGTAAACGGGCAGGAGTATTCCGTGGAAATCGGGAACGACGAAGCCTCTGGGGCCAAAGCGGCGCAGCAGCCCGCCGCAGCCGCGGCATCTCAACCTGCGGCAGCGCGGAGCGTTGCGGGCGGCAGCGCTGGCTCGGTCGTGACCTCACCCATACCGGGCATTGTCGTGGGCATCAGCGTAACCCTCGGCCAGGCCGTCCGGCGCGGCCAGACTGTGGCCGTAGTAGAGGCGATGAAGATGGAAAACGAGATTCCGGCAGAGGCCGACGGCACCGTCACGGCAGTCTTCGCCGCCGTGGGCGACACCGTACAGGAAGGCGCCAGGCTGCTTTCAATAGGCTAGAAAAGCCCGATCAGTACCATAAGGAAGTGAGCGATCACTCCGGCGCAGAGGCCACCTATCGTATGAGAGAGGATGGCCTTTGACGTAAGATTGCGGTACCCCAGGGAATCGAGCATGGCCGTGTGGGTGCTCAGGTACCCGCTCCAGCACATTCCGATGGCGGTGAACACCGCAATGGCATTGCCGTCTAACCAGCCTTGAGCGAGGAAATTCGGGATGACGCTGAGCGCGGCGCCAACGGCTCCGAGGGCGGTTATGGGGAAGGCCACAAGATGAGGGTCGTTGAAACCGAAAAGCCACTTGAAGAGGAAATCCAGCTTGTCGGCAATCCAGGGAAGAAGCGCCGTTCCTTCATATGCGCCGCCGGTATAGGCTCCCGAAGCGGAAGGGCCGAAGGTCAGAATCATCACAAGGGTGGATACAATAAGGACACCGGGGATAATTGCGAGCCCGACGTCCACGCCGGTCTTGCCGCCGTCAAGAAGGGAATTGATTATGCGCACAAAAAGCGAAGAGCTGACTTCCTTCTCGGCCTCGTGAGATTCCTCGGCCACAGGCTCGGCAGCCCACTCATCGGCATACTCGGGATGGACCTTGAGCACATAATGCTGCATCAGCCTTGTTGAGATTATGGCGCCGCAAATGGCTCCGACAAGGCCCACCAGCGGTTCCCAGTAGAAGCCCTGACCTATCATAAACACTATGACTATCAAGCCCATACCGAAGGCCGTGCCAAAATTGGTGAGCGAGATGAGCTGATACTTGCGGAAATATGAGGCGAACCTTTTGTCGCGGGCCAGGGTGATTATTGAAGGATTGTCGGAGAGGAAGGTCATCACCGCGCCGAGCGAAGCCACGCCGGGAAGGTTGAAAAGAGGCTTCATCAGGGGCCTGAGAATCTTCTCCAGCAGATTCACCACGCCGAACTCGACCAGGACCTGGCTCAGCGCACCCATCAGCACGCAGATTGCCATCAGGTAGAAGCAGGTGTTGAGCAGAAGGTCGTGGGCGGTGTGCATCAGAGTGTTGAGCATATTGCTCGCGCCCATCACGATGCCAAGATAAGTGAAGATGCCCAGAATTATCAGCAGGCAGACGACGCCGCTTTTGGCGCGGCTTTTTTTTACGAGTTTCATTTCCTGGATGAGAAATCAAAATTGAACCGCGGCCTGAAGGTAAGTCCAAGCTGGGCATATGTGTTTACGGAATCATTCATCAGAAGAAGATGCAGGCGGACGGAGCGGCGGTCCTTCAAAGGGTAGCCGTAAACGCCGGCCGACCAGCGGAACATATCGGCCCCGAAGTCGAGAAGAGGGTCATCCCACAGGTCGTTGCGCTCATAAGTGCCCTTGAAAACGAACTCAAGGAAATCCCAGGGCTTGACATAGGCGCCCGCGATTACGGAACAGTCTCTGAAGACGCTCAGGGCCCCGGGGGCGCTGCGGGAGGTGAAATCCAGTTCGGCGGTGAGCCAGCGGGCGGGCATCACGCGGTTTGCGAAGGTGAACTGGAAGGAATACTCCGAGGGAGCTGTCTCGTACAGATTCAACGAATACAGAGGCGTCCAGGACTTGCCGTAGGTGCCGTGAAGGCACAGGCTGAACGCCTTGAGGGCATTGAGTTCACCGCTCTCCATACTTGCAAAGGGGCTCCGCGCCACCTGGCCCATAAGGGTGTAGTCGCCGAAAGTGCGCCCGACCGAGACCTGAAGCTGGTAACATTCAAAATGGCTCCCGGCCCCGCTCAGGAGGAAAAGGTCCAGGGGATGGGAATCAAACTCGAAACCGGCGTTCTCCAGGGCATATTTTCCGGCACTGAATACCCAGGAACCGGTCCTGTAATACAGGACAAGAAGGTCGGTCCCATTGAGCGGCTGGCTGCCCACGAGGGGTCTTGTCAAGCGCTGGCGCCAGACGAATGAAAAATGCCCGTCGAAATTGCCGGACGCGGAAAGGGTTACTTTGTCGGCGTAGAAACCCGGGGCGGAGCCGAACCCGACGCCTCCGCGGGCGCCAAGTTCCAACTCGAGGTTCTGCGCCCCGGCGGAGAATGCGGCGGCCGCAAGAAGCAGTGCCGCAGTTATCAGTTTCTTCATAAATTATGTGACAGTTCGCAAATGTAATGAAAATTTCCCGACAAATGCATATATTTGTGATATGAGCGAAGCAGGAGAAATACTGAAGAGATACTGGGGCTACGACTCGTTCCGCCCTATGCAGGAGGAGATAATCACCGAGGCCCTGGAGGGCCGCGACGTTCTTGCGATACTCCCCACCGGCGGAGGCAAGAGCGTGTGCTTCCAGGTCCCCTCGCTTATGCGCGAGGGCCTGGCGCTGGTGATCACCCCGCTCATAGCCCTTATGAAGGACCAGGTCCAGAACCTCGAGGCCCGCGGCATAAGGGCCCTGGCGATACACGCCGGGATGACCCGCCGCGAAGTGGACCTTGCCCTGAATAACGCCGCATACGGCAGTTTCAAGTTCCTGTATGTCTCGCCAGAGCGCCTGGGAACAGAACTTTTCCGGAGTTACCTGGACATCCTGAACATCAGCTTCATCGTGGTGGACGAAGCTCACTGCATATCCCAGTGGGGCTACGACTTCAGGCCCGATTACCTGAAAATCAGCGAATTGCGCAAAGTCTCCCCCGCCCCGGTCATAGCCCTCACCGCCACTGCCACTCCCGAGGTGGCGGAAGACATAATGGAAAAACTGAAGCCCGAAGACAGGCGCGGCCCCCACGGCTTCAAACTGCTGCGCAGCGGCTTCGAGAGGCCGAATCTGAGCTACATAGTGCGCGAGTGCGAAGACAAATACGGCCAGGCGCTGAACATCTGCAGGAGCGTCGCGGGGTCGGGCATAATCTATATGAGGCACAGGCGCAAATGCGAGGAAGTGGCGGCCTTCCTGAAGGAGGGCGGAGTGAGCGCGTCGTTCTACCACGCCGGGCTGGGGGCCGACACCCGCGCCACACGGCAGGCCGAGTGGAAATCGGGAGCCATAAGGGTGATGGTCTGCACCAATGCCTTCGGGATGGGCATCGACAAGCCCGACGTTCGCTTCGTCCTGCATATGGGCCTTCCCGACAGCCTTGAATCCTACTTCCAGGAAGCCGGCCGCGGAGGCAGGGACGGCCTGCGGTCCTACGCCGTCCTGCTCTGGAACGATCGCGACATCCGCAGCCTCAGGCAGATTCTGGACGCATCCTTCCCTCCCTTGGAATTCATCGCCGACATCTACCAGAAACTGCACATCTTCTACGGGATACAGTACGAATCCGGAGTCGGACGTCACCTCAAGTTCAACCTCGACGAATTCTGCGCCAAATGGTCGCTGCCCAGGGCCAGGACCCTCTATGCCCTGAGCTACCTTGAACGCTCGGAGCACATAACCTTCTGCGAAGACGCCGACATAGCCACGCAGGTGCGCATCTCCGTGGCAAGAAACCTCCTCTACGAAGTGGAACTGCCGGAAAATCAGATGGTTCAGCTGCTGGAGCTGCTGATGCGCGGCTACCCCGGAATCTTCAGCTACCCCGTGCCCGTGGCCGAAGACAGGCTCGCCCGGGAGATGGGCCTGCCCGTGCCGGGGCTCAGGCAGCTTCTTTACAGGATGAGCCTGGAGCACGTGATCCGCTACATCCCCGCCGACCACAGCAGCGTCATAATCCTGCACCACAACCGCCTGGAGCCGGGCAACGTCGACCTCCAGAAGCCGCGCTACGACTTCCTGAAGGAAACCGCGGCGAAGAGGGCCCTGGCGATGGAAACCTATGCCTCCGGCTCCGACGAATGCCGCTCCCGCACCCTTCTGCGCTACTTCGGGCAGGACGAAACCGAGGATTGCGGCACCTGCGACGTATGCCGCGGCAGGGCGCGAGGCAAAGCCCCTGCGAAGGACATCATAAAGAACTTTGCCGCGGAGCACCCCGGCGCCACAACGGAAGAGGTCGCCGCGTTCTGCAGCGACCCCTCCAACGGTCTGCCCCCCGGAGCCGCCGGAATCTACCGGAAGATGCTCGACGAAGGGGAAATCTGACCCTTTCTATTCGGGTTTGTAGGAATCCTTCAGGGAAGCGGTCTTGTTGAAGACCGGATTCCCGGGAGTGCTGTCCTTGTCCTTGATGTAGTAGCCGCTGCGCTCGAACTGCACGGCAATGCCGGATTCGTCTTCCAGCAGGGCGGGCTCGGCAAGGCCGCGGCCGACAACGAGACTCCCCGGGTTCAGGAAATCCTTGTAGTCCTTGTCTTCGGGGACCTGGCTCATGTCGGCAAGGGTGAACAGACGGTCGTAATTGCGCAGTTCCAGTTCCTTGGCATAAGCGGCGCTCACCCAGTGGATGGTGCCCTTGACGCTGCGCCACTCGCCACCTCCGGGCTTGGTGGAAGGGTCATAGGTGCACTTGAGTTCCACGACATTGCCTTCAGCGTCCTTGACCACCTCGCAGCACTTGATGATGTAGGTGTACTTGAGGCGGACTTCTCCGTCGGGCTTGAGGCGGAAGAACTTCTTCGGGGCGTCTTCCATAAAGTCGGCCCTTTCAATCCAGAGCTCTCCGGTGAAGGGAACCTTGCGCGAAGCCCCTTCCGGCTCGGCCGGGTTGAGGGGGCAGTCATACCACTCCACGAGCCCCTCGGGCCAGTTGGTGAGGGTGACCTTGACGGGGTCCTGAACCACCATATAGCGGTTGGAGCGGGCGTTGAGGTCCTGACGGACGCACCATTCCAGGAGCTGGATGTCCATCAGCTGGTCGTGCTTGGTCACGCCTATCTTGTCGCAGAACATCTTGAGGGCCTCGGCGGTGTAGCCGCGGCGGCGCACTCCGCAGAGCGTGGGCATACGGGGGTCGTCCCAGCCTGCCACAAGCCCCTTCTGCACCAGTTCCAGAAGCTTGCGCTTGCTCATCAGGGTATAGGTGAGGTTCAGGCGGGCGAACTCGTACTGATGGCTGGGCCAGATGCCCAGGGTCTTTATGTACCAATCGTACAGGGGGCGGTGGACGTCGAACTCAAGGGTACAGATGGAATGGGTGATGTGTTCGATGGAGTCGCTCTGGCCGTGTGTGTAGTCGTACATCGGGTAGATGCACCATTTGTCGCCGGTACGATGATGATGGGCGTGCTTGATGCGGTACATTATGGGGTCGCGGAACTCCATCTTGGGGTGGGCCATATCGATCTTGGCGCGGAGGACCTTCTCGCCGTCGGCATACTTGCCGTCGCGCATCTCGCGGAAGAGCCTGAGGTTCTCCTCGGGGCTGCGGTCGCGCCAGGGGCTGTTCACGCCGGGGGTCTCCACGGTGCCGCGGTTCTCCCTCATCTGCTCCTGGGTCTGGTCATCCACGTAGGCAAGGCCCTGGCCTATCATCCATTCGGCCCACTCGTAGAGCTGGTCGAAGTAGTCGGAGGCATAGCATTCCTTCTCCCACTGGAAGCCGAGCCACTTGATGTCTTCCTTGATGGCGTCGACATACTCGGTGTCTTCCTTGGTGGGATTGGTGTCGTCGTAGCGCAGGTTGGTCTTGCCGCCGTATTTGGCTGCAAGGCCGAAGTTGATGCACAGACTCTTGGCGTGGCCGAGATGAAGGTATCCGTTGGGCTCGGGAGGAAAGCGCGTGAGTATGCTCTCCACCTTGCCGGACTTGAGGTCGTCCTCTATTATTTCCTCAAGAAAATTGAGTTTTCTGCTCTCTTCTTCCATAGGTAATACTTTATGCTGCTAACTTTAAGGCACAAAAATATTAAATTTCCTTGTCTTCTACAAGTTCTGCGGTATATCCGAGCTTGCGAATTGCCTCGGCGAGCAGTTCCACGTCGGTTTTGTTCGGATTGTAAACAATCTTCACGGTCTTGGCTTCCACATCGACTGTCATATCCTTCACGCCCTTCTCGAAGGCCACGTTGTCCTGAATCTTGGCAGCGCAGTTCTTGCAGTGCAGATTGGTCTGGTAGAGGGCCTCGCGGTCCTTGGCCTTAGGCTTTCCGGAAGTGGAGAGCAGAATGATCCCAAAGACGGCCGCAATTTTAAGTAAATTCCTGATTTTCATATAATTATACTTTCCAAATAGTAAGTCTTATTCCGCCATATATCTTTATTCCCATAAGAGGGCCCCAGATGCAGCTGGCATCGAAGTCGGCGCTTGAAGGGGCGGAGGCGCAGATGATGGGGTCGGGCTGGGTGTAGTTGGTGAGGTTCTCTCCTCCGAAATAGATGTCGAGTCCCTTGAAACGGCGGGTGACCTGGGCGTAAAGCAGCGGGTAAACGGGAGTATAGCCGCCGGCGTAGATCCGTGAGCCGTCAACCTCGAGCTCGCGCATGAAGTCCCAGACCCGGCAGGGACCGTTTACCGAAGCGGTGAAGTCGAATATCCACTTGCTCAGGCGCGTTGCATACTGGACGTTGAAAACACCCTTGTAGCGGCTTGTCATCGGCTTTTCGTCGGTGCTCTGGCAGGCAAGGGTCTGGCGGGCGTCGGTATATCGGCCGGTAAGGGTGAGGGTCAGCCCGCGCACGGGTTCGGCGCTGAAATCGACCTGGAAATTGTCGGTGCGGGAATAAGCGCCCGGGGTTGAACTCAAAGTTTTGAATTCGATGCCGGAAGGCACGGCGCCGTACTCGACGAGCATCTGCTCGGCGAAACGGGTGCCGAAATAGTCGAGGCTCAGATACGTCGTGCTCCCCTCCCCGAAATAGACCGTGGCGTTGCCGCCGAAAGTCCAGGAGTCCTCGAGAGGATGCTCAAGGTACGCGCCGCAGAAGTCGCGGCCGGTGCTCATCACGCCGATGTTGTCGATTATGGGGGTGCTGTGCCTCAGGCCCCTTCCGCCGTTGGCCCTGAACACGAGGTGGTCCGTGGGCTGCCATTTGAGGGTGAGACGGGGGCTGAAGCGGAGGCCTGCGGTGTTGTACAAGTCGGCGCGAAGGCCAACTATGGCGCTGAACGTGGTCTCGTCTGCGCTGTGGAAGGTATATTCCCCGAATGCGCCGAGGTCGCTCAGCGCTGTGACGGAAGGTTCTACGGTGGTCAGGCCCGGGAAGGCCAAAATCAGAGTCTCGTCATAGACGTCCAGCATCTCGCTCAGGCCGAGCGTGAAGTGATGCTGCTCCACCGACTGGTCCTGGTACAGCAGGTTCACGAAAGCCGAGTGCTGGGTGGCGTCGTATCCCTTGTAGCCAAAGGAGGACCCCAGGCTCTGGAAGGTATAGTCAGCGATGCCGGCAATATTGCGGGAATTGTCCTCGTTGAGCGGGAAGCCGGCCTTTACGTAAGCGCCGAGGGACCGGTTGAGGATATCGGAGCGCCAACCGCTCCCGTTCATCTGGCCGCCGGTGCGCTTGTCGCGGATGGCGCGCACTCCGAAGCGCACCTGCACTCCGTCCTGGCCGAAGTAGAGCCAGCGGTTGCTGAGCGCAAAATTCAGCGAGCGGGGGTCGTCCATAAAGCCGTCGGAGTTCATATCCATCGCCTTGAAGTTGCCGTCCACGTGGCCGAGAATCACGGTGCTCCAGGTGCTCAGGGGGTCAAGCTGGAGGGAACTCACGACGTTCAGGTCTGCCTTGGTGTCGTTCATATACGAGGCTGTCACGTAGAGAGGCTTCTCGTCGGTGGGCTTGCGGTGCTCCATATTGATCTGGCCGGTAAGGCTCTCCACACCGTTGATGACGGAGGTGGCGCCCTTGGCTATCTGTATGCTCTCCAGCCACTGGGCGGGGACGAAATTAAGGCCCCAGGGGGCGCTGAGGCCGCGCATCACCGGGCGGTTCTCGTCCAGCATCTGGGTGTAGATGCCGCTCTGGCCAAGAAGCCTTATCTGGCGGGCTCCGGTCACGGCGTCGCTGTAGCCCACGGTCACGCTGGCCGAATTCTCGAAGCTCTCCGCAAGGTTGCAGCAGGCCATCTTGCAGAGGCCGGCGGCGCTGATGACCTCCGTCCTTATCTCCTTCCCCTTGGAAAGATAGCCGCCCTGCTGGCGGCCCACCACGACGGTGGCCTCCAGGCTGTCGAGCTTCTCGGTTCCCGGATCCTGTGCGAATGCCGGAATCAGGCCGAAGAATATGGCGCAGAGCGCTGCAGATAAGGTTTTCATAATGCTTTTTGCAAACAACAAAATCAAGAAATAAATGCAAAAATTTTGCCACCATACTTATTTTTATTTACTTTTGCACAATACATCAATGCCAATGATAAAGTCAATGACTGGCTACGGCAAGTCCGTGGCCCAACTGCAGAACGGAAAGCTCACAGTTGAAATAAGGTCGGTGAACGGAAAGAGTTCCGACATCAGCATAAAGACCTCCCTCCTCCCCAAGGACAAGGAGATGGACGTCCGCAAGCGCCTCTCCGAAAGGCTGGTGCGCGGGTCCATAGACCTCTTCCTGACCTGGGAGCCCAACGCCTCGGCCGAGGCGAAGAAAATCGACATAGACCTTGCCCTGGAATACCACAGGCAGCTGGCCGCGCTGGGCCTGGCCCTCGGATTCCCCGACGTTCCGGCCCTGGACCCTTCAGCAAAGGGCCTGGGGGTGATGAACACCATCCTGAAGATGCCGGACGTAGTGAGCAGTTCCAAGCAGGACGTCATAACCGAAGAGAACTGGCCCGTCGTGGACGAAGCCATCTGCAACGCGATTGACGCGATCTGCACCTACAGAAGCCACGAAGGCGAGGCTCTCTACAAGGACGTGACCTCGAGGGTGGACAAGATCCTCGCACTTTACGACGAAGTGGAATCCTATGAGCCGGAGCGCATCGCGGCGGCACGCGAGAGGATTCTCAAAACCGCCGCGGACCTTGCCGTGAAGCTCGACCCCGAGCGCCTGGAGCAGGAGATGATATTCTACCTCGAGAAATACGACATCAATGAGGAGAAGGTGCGCCTGCGCCAGCACTGCAAGTACTTCCGCGACACCATAGACGGCGACCCCTGCCCCGGCAAGAAACTGGGGTTCATAATCCAGGAAATGGGCCGCGAGATAAACACCACGGGCTCCAAGGCGAATCACGCCGGAATCCAGAAATGCGTGGTGCAGATGAAAGACGAACTGGAGAAAATCCGCGAACAGTCGATGAACATATTATGATAGACTTTTCTTCCGAAACCTTCATACTCGAGAATTCGATACGCGACATGCGGGAGATCCTGAAGCTCAACTTCGCCTCCCTCACCCGCAAGCAGCTGCGCCCCATAATAGACAGGCTCGTGCAGATCGAGGACGACGTGTATTACATCGACGACCTTATGCCCCTGCGGGAATTCGGGATCAAGTTCACCGAGCCCGGCGACAAAGCCGCCTTCGAGCACGTTCTGGACCTTCTCGAGGAGGCATTCGGCCTTCTGGACGAGATTCTCGGCCCTCCCGAGGAAGCCGAGGACGAGGCCCCCCTGGAAGGGGAAAGCGAGGGCAACCCGCTCGACGCCCTTCTTAAAGGGGTCAAGCCGGGAAGGCACGTAAGCTGAGAATTCTCTACTTTACGGTGATTTCACCCATTCTGAGGCCGTAGGCGCCGTCTGTGATGATGCGCACCTTGTGGCCGCGGGAGTCGCGCACGACTGTGAATCCGTCCAGCCTTGTGTGGGTGTGGCCACCGATGATCAGGTCCACCCAGCGCAGGTTCGGGGCCAGGGCCTGGTCCTCGTCATAACCGGCGTGCGAGAGCAGGATAATCAGGTCGCATTTCTCCACATCGTGGAGGAGGTCGGCGTACTTGAGAGTCACCTCGAGGTTGTCGAGCTGGTCGATGCGGCTGGAGGTGGTCTTGGACACGTTGGTGGAAATGTCGGACTCGAGGCCGATTATTCCTATCCTGCGTCCTCCCCTCTCTATGATGGTGTAGGGCTTAACGTACTGCCCCAGCTCGAAGGGGGAAAGGTCGAGATTGGCGCAGATGCAGGGACATTCCAGATTCTTCAGACGGGCGCACAGGGCCTCGATTCCGTTGTCGAGTTCGTGGTTGCCGAGGGTCACGCAGTCGTAGCGCAGCGCGTTGAGCATCTCGATCTCGAGGGAGCCTCCGAGTTCGGAGAAGTAGGAACTTCCCTGGCTGAAGTCGCCGGCATGGAGCAGAAGGACGTTGTCCTCTCCCCTTGCGGCGCGCACTGAATCCACGTAGGCGGCCTGCTCGATGCATCCGCCCCACCCGCTGTGCTTTCCTCCGCGGAGAGGCTCGAAATGAGAATGTGTGTCGTTGGTGTGAATTATCACGAGTTCCTGCGTGCAGGAGCTGAATGCAAGAATTGCGGCAAGGGCCGCTACAATAAATTTCTTCATTTCTTTTCCTCCCAATCCTTTATGACTATGCGGCCGTCTGCAAAACTCTTCAGGGAATCTCCCCTCGAAGTGAGCTCCTGCACGTGGTACAGAAGCGGGTAGAGGTCGTCTTCCTCGGTGATTATCAATTCCTTGGCATTGCGGGCAACATACAGCGAATCGCCTCCGTCCAGAAGGAAGTCAACGGTGGCCACGTTGTATATGGCTTCCGGGTCAAGGGGCTTGCCGCCGATGAGGGCGCTTTCGACCTTGCCTCCGCAGGTGACGATCCTCACTCCGCTCAGGGACATCATCCTGGTCCTTGCCATAAAGTCGAAGATATACTGCAGGTCCGCCCCCTTCAGGACAACCAGGCAGAGGCGGTTCTTGAAGGGAAGCATCGACTTCAGGTCGTCCAGAAGGATTTCACCTTCGGGAAGGTCTATCCTGATTCCACCGTTGTTGATGATGCCAACGTCCACCCTGCGGCCGGTAATCTCGGCGGTGCGGGAAGCGATGAGGTCGGCAATCAGGTCGCCGAGCGGGCTTTCGGGGTAGGTGCGCAGAAGAGGTGTGGCGCAGTAGCCGACCGTCTGCTTGAGAACCGACATCCGGGGCTGGACGTCGAGCATCGCGCGGGCCATCACAGGGGTGGAGCCGCAGTCGAAGACAGTGCCGTTGGGAGCAGTGTAAACCCCGTCGGAGATTGTGCCCATAGCCTCGGGGACATTGTTTGCCGAAGCGGCGGTAACGCCTGTGCGGTGGCCGTCCACAGGGACCTCACGCCAGGTGAAGGAAGGCGAGCAGGAAGCCGCCAAAACAGCTGCAGAGAGCAGCGCAATTATTTTTGTTTCAACCATTTCCATAAATCTTTCCAAGTTGATTTCTTGCCGAACATAAGTATTCCGACCTTATAAATCTTTGCCGACAGCCACGCGCAGAGGACGAAAGTCGCCACCAGCAGAGCCACGGAAAGGACAATTTCCCAGGTGGCCACGCCGAAGGGTAGCCTGGCCAGCATCACAATGGGGCTTGTGAAGGGAATCATCGAGCCCCAGAACACCAGGGCGCTGTCGGGGGCCTTGAACGCGTAGATGGCGATGAAGAAGCCCAGGATCAGCGGAATCGTGACAGGCATCTGAAGTTGCTGGCTGTCGCCCTCGTTCTCCACGGCCGAGCCTATGGCGGCGAACACCGAAGCATAGAGCATATATCCGAAGATGAAGAAGAGGAAGAAGCATATGGCTATCTGGGCAAGGGGCATCGATTTGACCGACGACACGATCACGGCAAGTTCGCCGGGATCCTGCACGGCTTCGGCCACAGCCTCGGCCTGGTCGCCGGACACACCGGCCATCTGAACCATCTCCGTGGTGTCGGCCGATGCCAGGAGGTCCTGCCCCATCACGGCGCCGGCAATTCCCACTATGGCGCCGGTGAGCACTATCCAGAGGAGGAACTGGGTCAGGGCCACGAGGGCTATGCCTATGATCTTGCCGAACATCAGTTCTGTGGCCTTGACGGAGCTCACGAGCACCTCCACCACGCGGCTGGACTTCTCCTCGATGACGCTGCTCATCACCATACCTCCGAAAAGGACTATGAACAGGTATATCGCCATTCCAAGGAGCATCGACACCAGCATGAACACGCCGCTCTCGCTGATGGTTTCGCGGCCCTCTTCGTCGAGGGTGTAGGAGCGGAGCTTGACGTCGGCCTTGACCTCCTTCATTATGTTGTCGAGCCCCTCGATGCCGTACTGGCCTATCCTGTAGTTCTCAACGGCCTTGTTGATGCGGGAGCCGATGTTCTCGGTCAGGTCCATCCCCAGGGGCTTGATGGAGTAGATGTCGGCCTTGACGCTGCGGGTTTCGGGGTCGATTTCGGATATGTTCAGCACTCCGTCCAGCCCGAGGTCCTTCAGGGAGGATTTTATGTCCTCGTAACTGCTGCCGCAGCAGTCGGTGTACTGGGCGGTTTCGGAGTCTTCCAGAAGGGGCATTACGATGCCCGAGGCGTCGCAGACAGCGATTTTCTTGGCCTCCTCCTTGGTGCCCATCATAATTATGGAGGGCAGGATGCAGAGGGCGGCGAAGAGTATGGGGGAAAGGAAGGTTATCAGGAGGAAACTCTTCTTCCTGACCTTGTTGAGGTATTCCCTCCTTATGACTATGCCGGTTGTATGCAGGTTCATTTCGATTCGGTTACAAGTTTGATGAAAATGTCGTTCATCCGCGGCATCAGCTCGCGGTAGGAATTGACGGTGGCCCCGGGCTTGTCGAGGTAACTGCGCAGAAGCCCCTCAGAGGCGGGAACCACGTCTTCGTGGCGGCCTTCGGCGTCGGTCCAGACCACCTCCACGTTGTTGTTGCCGTAAGTGCGGCGGATGTCCTCGACCCCACCCGTGATCACAAGACGGCTGGAATTGATCAGGGCGATGCCATCGCAGAGTTCCTCCACGCTGGCCATATCGTGGGTGGAGAGGATTATTGTGGCGCCCTCGTCCTTGAGGCGAAGGATTTCCCCACGGATGACGCTGGCGTTCACGGGGTCGAAGCCGGAGAAAGGCTCGTCCAGGATAAGCAGGCTGGGTTTGTGGACCACGGTGGTTATGAACTGCAGTTTCTGGGCCATTCCCTTGCTGAGTTCCTCGACCTTCTTGTCCCACCAGTTCTGGATTCCGAAGCGCACGAACCAGTCCTTGAGTTCGCGCTGGGCCTCGCGTTCCTTCATTCCCTTGAGCTGGGCGAGGTACATTGCCTGCTCGCCAACCTTCATCTTGCGGTAAAGGCCGCGTTCCTCGGGCATATAGCCTATCTTCTCCACGTCACGCTGGGTGATGGGGCGGCCCTGGAAGAGGACCTCTCCCCCGCTGGGGATGGTGATTCTGTTGATTATCCTTATGAGGGTTGTCTTGCCGGCGCCGTTGGGGCCCAGCAAGCCGAAGATTCCGCCCTCGGGAATCTCGAGGCTGACGTGGTCCAAGGCCACTTTTTCCCCGAAATTCTTGCAGACTTCATTACATTGTATTATAGCCATTTCAGTTGTTGGTTTTTCATTTCATCAGTTGCGGACCTTGGCAAGCTTGGCTTCGGAGATGTTGATGAGGAAGTCGCCTATCCTCTCTATTTCCGAAACAAGGTCTATGTAGTAAACGCCGCCGATGTAGTCGTAACCGGTGCCGGTGCTCCCCGCGATGTGCTCCTCACGGAATTTGTCGCGCAGGGCGTTGATTGCGGCCTCGGCCTCGTAGGCGTTGGTGATGTCGGAAAGGTTGGGGGTGCGGAGGTTCTCCAGCATCACCACAAAGGCGTGGTCCACAAGGTCGAAGATGGCTCCGACGTTGCGCAGCATCTCCTCGCTGAAGGTCTTGGAATGGTCCATACAGCGGATTTTGAGGCGGCCTATGGACTCGCAGGAATCGCCAAGGCTCTCCATCTCGCCAACTATCCTGTACATCGACTTTATGCGGGCGTGGGTTGAGGGCGAGACCTCGGCGTCGCCCACCTTGTTAAGATAGGCGGCTATCTCGAACTCTATCTTGTCGGTGATTTCCTCGTACTTCACCAGCCTGGCATACAGTTCCTTGAACTTCTCGGGGTCGGTCTCGACCACGGCCTCACGGGCAAAGCCGAGGTCCCGGTGGCAGATTTCCCCAAAGTGGATTATCTCCTGATGTGCCTGGTCCAGAGAGAGTTCCGCGGTCTTCATAGGGCCGGAGGAGATGTACAGCAGCCTGTGCGCCTCCTTCTCTCCTTCCGGGGCGGGGACCATCCTGGTCACGAGCTTCTCTATCTGCGGTATGAACCAGACCAGGAGCAGGGTGGTGATAATGTTGAAGAGGGAGTGGACTATAGCCACGGCATAGGGCAGGCTGCCTTCCAGCTGGGCGCGAAGGGCGGCGTCGGCGGGGTCCGTGGAGCCGAGGACGCCGAAGTCGGCGGTGCAGGGGTTGGGGAAGCCCAGGGCCTCGACGATCATACCGTTGAGGCGGAGGTAGGGATTGAAAAAGGCTATCACCAGCAGTGAGCCGAACAGGTTGAAGACCAGATGCGCGCGGGCGGTGCGCTTTGCCGAGACGTTGGCCACGGTGGCGGCGAGGTTGGAGGTGATGGTGGTGCCGATGTTCTCGCCCAGAACCATAGCCACCGCAAGGTTGAAGGGGATGACTCCGGCGGCCAGAAGCAGCATCGTGATGCTGGTGGTTGCGGCGGAGGACTGCAGCATCAGCGTCATCACCGCGCCTATCACTATGAAAAGGATGATGGAGCCGTAGCCGAAGCCCGTGAGCGGGGCAAGCAGGTTCCTCACCCCCTCGCCGGAGAGCAGCGGGAAGGAGGTTTCCTTGAGGGTGGACAGGCCGAGGAAAAGGAAGGCGAAGCCCATCAGGAACTCGCCGAAGCTCTTGAGCTTGGGGCTCTTCATCGAGTAGCACACGAAGGCGAAGAACATTGCCGGAACGGCTATGGCCCCGAGGCTGAACGAGCCGTCGAAGGACAGAGCGAAGAGCCAGGCCGTGACGGTGGTTCCGATATTGGCGCCCATTATCACCCCGATGGCGTTGAAAAGCGTCATCAGGCCGGCGTTCACGAAGCTCACCAGCATCAGCGTGGTGGCGGTGGACGACTGGATAAGGGCCGTCACGACAAAGCCGGTGAGGAGGCATTTGCCGGTGTTGGAGGTCATTTTAGCGATGAAGTTGCGCAGCGAACTGCCGGCAAACTTCTGGAGCCCGCCGCTCATCAGGGACATTCCGAAAAGGAACATTCCAAGGCAGCCGAGCATTGTGAGGATCTGGATTAGGGTCTGCACAGTCGGGTATATTAGCGTGCAAATTTAGTGATAAAAGATGATTTTTTACTATTTTTGTAAAAATAGTGTCTTATGAAATACGACTTCGACGAAATAATCCCCCGGCGCGGGAGCGGCTGCGTCAAATACGACAAGGTAGGCAGGAAGGACATCCCCCTCTGGGTTGCCGATATGGACTTCCGCACCCCCGACTTCATTCTGGATGCCCTGCGCTCCCGTATGGACTGCCCGGTGCTGGGCTATCCGGTAACCCCCAAGGACTATTTCCCGACCATAGCCCGGTGGGTGCGCAAACTGCACGGCTGGGAGGTCGATCCCGCCCATATGTGCTTCATCCCCGGTATTGTGAAGGGTATCGGCCTCGCCGAATGCGCTCTGCTGGAGAAAGGAGCCAAGGTGATAATCCAGCCTCCCATCTACCATCCCTTCAGGATAGTCTCGCAGAAAAACGGGATGGAGGTGCTGTACAATCCCCTTCTGGAGGTTGTCGAAGACGGAGTCCTGAAAGGCTATGAGATGGACTTCGACTCGCTGGAGGAATGCATCAGGCAGGGAGGCAGGATGCTGCTGCTCTCCAACCCTCAGAACCCCTCCGGGCAGTGCTGGAGCAGGGAAACGCTGGTCCGCCTGGCCGAAATCACCTCCCGCGCGGGTGTCATCGTGATTTCCGACGAAATCCACGCCGAAATGGCGCACAAGGGCTTCTGCCACGTGCCATACGCCGCCGTGAGCCCCGAGGCGGCGGCAAACAGCATTACATTTATGGCCCCCTCGAAGACCTTCAACATTGCGGGGGTCGTGTCGTCTTACGCCATTGTTCCCGACGATGGCCTGCGCGAGAAATTCTTCGCATTCCTGAGCGCGAACGAACTGGACTACCCCCCGATTTTCTCCACGGTGGCCACGATGGCGGCCTACCGTCACGGAGCGCAGTGGAGAAGGCAGATGCTGCGCTATGTGGAGGGCAACATTGCCTGGGTGAGCGGTTTTCTGGAGCGCAACATCCCGGGTATCAAGGCCTTGCAGCCGCAGGCGTCGTTCCTTGTGTGGCTCGACTGCCGCGGGCTCGGCCTTTCGCAGAAGGAACTCGTGCGCCTCTTCAAGGTCAAGGCGGGGCTCATCCTCAACGACGGCACAATGTTCGGCGAGCAGGGCCGCGGCTTCATGCGCCTGAACGTCGGCTGCCCGCGCAGCGTCCTCATTGAAGCCATGTCCCGGCTGAAGGCGGCCATCGACGGGTAAACGCAGCATAGGCCCTGCAGCCCATCAGACCAAAGAAATAGGCAGGCAGCATAGGCCCTGCAGCCCATTAAACCAAAGAAAAAGGGCTGCAGGGCCTATGCTGCCTGCCTATACCAACCTATTGAATGTCTTACGGATGATATTGAACACGGATACTTGGAGCTGAGCGTTTTTTTTGCTATTTTTGTAAAACTGTCACTTAATAATACATATGCTATATGTCTGAAGACAATACCTCAACCTACACCATCTACACTGACGAAAAAAGACCGGCATTCAACACGGGTGGATTCTGTTTCCTTGCATTCCTTATCGGCCTTGCCGCGACGGTGCTCATATGGTTCACCTGTTTCGCCCCGGGGACGAACAAGTACCCCGACATCCCCGAACTGAAGGCAGCCGAGACCGTCGCCTCCTACGACGAGGTGTTCACCGTAAAGAAAGGCGAGACCATAAAAGTGATAGGCGCTCATCTCTACAAGCCCAAGAAAAGCGAAAAAAAAGCGCCTAAGGAGATATTCCTGCTCACCTTCAACTCCAAGGGGGAAAGGGACTTCGTGCACCACTCGGTGCTGAGCCCCGAACAGCTGGAGGAGATCCTCCCGAAACTCCGTAAAAGCGACCACCGCTTCGGCTCCGAGACTGCCATATTCTACCGCAAGACAATGACTCTCAAGGCATTCAACGCCATTGAGGACGGCTCCACGGTTGAAGACGTGGAGCAGATTTTCATCTCCCGTCCCAAAATGGTTTACGAGAACGGGACCGTGAACTGCGAATACAGGCATATGCAGATTTTCGACCGGGAAAGCGGAAAGTTCTTCGTCCCGGTGATGAAGTACAAGGACGGCAAGCTCTGCGAGCGCGAACTCGAGACGTTCTACAAGACCCATATGAACGCCTGGCTACTGAAATTCCTGCCCGGAGCCGACTGGGTGTACGACCACAACATCTACAACAGCCTCAGTTCCAAGAAAAACTTCGGCCACTTCAATTCAAAAAAGACGGAAAACGGCAAAGGCGTCAACTCGGGCGACGGCTTCTTCGCCGCAATACTTGCCCTGGCAATGGCCCTGGTCATATTCCTTGTCATCTTCGCCGTTCGTCTGACGGTGCCGGTCGTCCCGGTGTATCTGGTCAGCGGTCTGTTCATCCTGCCTCCGGTAGCCAAATTGGCACGAAAAGGGTCCTCGTTCGCCATACTGATGACAATTCTTGCGTTCCTCTGCTACTACTACACCTGGCTGGCCGCGATGCCGTACATTTCATTCTGGATTACCCTCCCCGCCCTTGCCGGAGTCGGATACTGGGCTGTCTCGCAACTTCTCGCAGACTCAATCTGCGAGGAATGCGGCTTTATGAACACTTATGTCTTCGACCACGAGGACTACATCGGCACAAGAAAGGAAGTCCGCAAGGAAGAAAGGAAGAATTATACTGATAGGCAAAACTTCAAATACAACGTCAGCGAGCTCTACTCCGACGGCAGCGTCAAGAATCACAAGGAAGACGGCCACGTGGACTTCTACCGCAACGACGTGTACAACGTGACCTACGAAATCAAGGAATATATGCAATACTACCGGTGCAAGCGCTGCGGCAACATCCACTCAATTCCACGCAAGGAGGAGAAAGCCATTGACTCGCAGTACCTGAGTTCTTATGAATCAAGCAGGACGCACTATTAATGGGAGAGGATATCAAGCTGAATTTCAAGCAGATAGGCGCTACCCGGCAAAAAGCCGCCCTTTCGGGGGTGCATTGCCCGCGCTGCTCTGCGGAAGTGCCTGACGGGGCGGAGTTCTGCCCTTCCTGCGGGGCAAGGCTGGTCTCGTACTGCACCTTCTGCGGCGCGCCGATGGCCCCTTCGGAGACTGTCTGCGAGGAATGCGGCATGCCCCTCGGGGGCGTCAGATGCCCATCCTGCGGGAGCGTGAACCAGCGCCCGTTCTGCCGCGTCTGCAACGCTCCCCTAACCCGGGCTGCAGTCCGAGCGGTTGAATTGGCGCGGGAGGACCCGGTATTCCGGAAATGCGAAGAGCTGGCGGCGGAAGTAGCTGAAATAGAGAGAGAAATGGAGGAGGATACCCCTGAGCCGCAGAAAGCGGAGGAACTGCGCAGTCTGAAAAAGGCCAAAGCTGCCGACCTGGATGCTCTGCTCGCCGAAATGATTCCCCCCGTTGGCGCAACGCCCCAGGAGCAGGTGGTCTTCTACTCCGCCCGCAAGGTGGAAATCAAGGTAAGGCACAGGGAGACGGTACGCGTGGGCTGGGTCTGCAACTTCTGCGGCTGCACCCACTCCAAGCCCTCTGAGTGCGCCCGCCCGATGCTCGGCGGAAGATGGATAACGGAAGAAATCGAAACCGAAGAAACAATCTATGACTACGAAAAATAGCATACAGGGAACTTCAATGGACCCGCAAGGGACCGAGGTAGCTCCGCAAGGAACTGCGGTAGCTCCGCAGGGAACCGCAGTAGCTCCGCAGGGAACCGCAGTGGCCCCGAAAAGACCGCCGACCATCGCTCCCCCGCCCGAAATAAAGAGCACACCGAAGACCTCCGAAAAGCTGCTGAGTTCAGGCTCCGAGGCCGAGGTGTTCCTCACGACATTCAACGGAAAGAAGTGCGCGATGAAGCTCTACCGCAAGGGCTTCGGACCCAACAAAAAAGTCGCCGCGCAGCTTGAACAGCTGAAGGGCAGAGGACTTGTGACGGACGTGCTGGCCACAGGCACGCGCGACGGGCGCAAGTACGAGATAATGCCCTACTACCCTCTCGGCTCCCTTGCCGACTACGACTTCCGCGGCAATGCAAAGGCGATTATGTCGGTCATCCTCAGAGCCGCGATGATTCTGGACGAGTGCCACAAGGCGGGAATCGTGCACAAAGACGTAAAGCCGGCCAACTTTCTGGTAGTCAACGACAAAACCTGGGAAATCGCGCTGGGCGACTTCGGGATTGCCGACGTCCTCGAAGACGGGATGGCCACCACCGGGCAGGCAAGGACCCCGATTTACGCCGCCCCGGAAATCTACGACCCGGACAACGTGTACGCAAGAATCGACGGCCGCGACATTTTCCTGATAACCGGAATGGCTGATTACTATTCCCTCGGGATGACGGCCCTCTCCCTGTGGTGGGGTGAGAAAAAATTCAACCGGGACGAAGCCAATCTGGTCAGGCTCAAGCAGATGGACGGCCTGTGCGGCCTGGAGGAAATGCCCGACGACCTCAGCGACCTTGTGAGCGGCCTTCTTCACAGCGACCCCGACGAACGCTGGGGAATAAAGGAAATCCAGGGGATGTTCGGCAGCGGCGAGAGCGGCCGCTGGAGGTTTATGTTCAAGACCCATCCTCTCAGCGACGTAAGGATGAATTCCGACATCGGCAGCCCCGACTACATAAAGACCCCGCAGCAGATGGGAAAATTCCTCAGCGAGGTCTATACCTGGTTCTACAACGGTGGCAAGGCGCCCGCCGACAAGGCCATCTGCCGGGCCGTGGAAAAGAGTTTCGAGCAATACGAGGACTCATACCTGGCAATATACTTCGAATCCGCCGGTTCCGTCTGGGAAGATTGGCCGGACTGGGCCGAGGCCTGCGCCGACGGGTCGTACACCCCGAACGGCAAGATAGCCTACAACGACAAGCGGACGAGGAGCGAGATTGCGATGATGAAGGCCGCGACCGGAATGATCGGCGACGTCCCCCCCTACATCTTTGCCGACACCGGAACAAGCATTTCCAGTCTGGAGGAATACCGTGACGTGAAGAACTTCCCGGGAAGCAGGGAAAAGGCCCTTGACTGCGGCCTCAGAGGCTGGCTTGCGCTGCACCTGCAGGAGAATCTGTATGAAGATTTCAGCGAGAAGTACACCTACGAAAAGAAACTGGCGCAGTATGTCGGGGAACTGGAGTTCGCGGATTCCAAGTGCGACGAGTCCCGGCTCTTCCACCACGCCGAGACCTGTGCCAAGTTCAGTTCCTACGACCTCCAGGACAGACTGGACAAATTCAGGGGCAAGACGGTGTTCTATGGTTTCCTCACCATCCTTCTGCTGATACCGGCGGCGGTCCTGTTCTTCGCGCAGCTTTCCAGCGCCATAGCCCACCCGGGCGTATCGGATGCAATACTGGACCACAAGTGGATATTCGTGGTCCTGGGGGGAATAGTTTTCGTCGCGATAATGGGGAACGACTTATGGCTGGCTCTGCTCGCCGGAGCGGGAGTGGCCACCGTATCATACATACTCTCCTCCCTGATATGCAAATCCTTCATGTGGATATTCTTCGCCCTCACTGCCGCTCTTATTGTGGTTCTTCTGATGATCCTGGTGAAGATTCTGCTGGAACGGATTCAGGCCCCGAGCAGCTCGGAGTACGACATCGACTTCGAAACGGGGACTCTCGAACCGGTGGACTATGCGATAAAGAATGCCCGGCAGCGGGGGACCGGCGCCGGGAGCGCGAATGAAGCGAAGTTCATTTCCTCCTTCGACCATATGGGTTACAACTGGGAAGGCAGGCTGAAATATATGCGCAAATGCCTTCTCGGCACGTTCATCGCCCTCGTCGTGCTGGGCACGGCGGCCTTTTTCCTTCCAAAGTCGGAGGGGGTCAGCGCAGCCCTGGGCAAGGTCAAGGCAAAGATAGAGAGCGTCATACCGGACAAAACAACCTCAACATCAGATGAAGCAGCAACAGAGTAAATGCCCCTCCTGCGGGACCGTCAACCGCCCCGAAGCAAAGTTCTGCAAGCATTGCGGGAAGCCCGTTCCCGAAGAGAAGGACCTGTTCTTTGAGGGTTTCCGCAACAAGCGGAACATCGAGCCTGAATTCGAAAGGCTCCGGGCAAGAGTTGCCGCGGCAAAGCGCCTGACAAGCCGCGGAGTGAATTCCAAGATAGGGATGGACTGCCTCATAACGGGCCCGGCCGGCAGCGGCAGGACCTTCGTGGCCGGGAAGATAGCCGAACTGCTTGCCAGGGAAGGCATAGTGACGCAGCCCGACCCCACGGCCGTCGATGCCGCCGACTGGAACAGTTGGGAGAACGGTCTCGACTCCAACCTCGCGGCCGCAAAGGACGGCATTCTCATAATCACCAACGTGCAGAAACTTCTGCCCGACGGAGGTCCGGACCGGACAGGAGACCTCGACCGCCTGTTCAACCGTATGTCGAACCCCGCCGCCGCAATGCCGGTGATAATCCTCTGCGGAGAAAAGCAGGCAACGGAGTCCTATATGGAGGCAAATCCGGCGGTCGGGGCGCTCTTCGAGTGCCGCTTCGAACTCCGGGCCCTCGAGAAAGACGACCTTGCGGCAATCTGCGAGGAGGAGATAGAGCGGGATTACGACCTCCGCCCCACCCCGGAAGCGTCGGAAAAGATAAAAAAACGCTTCGACTGGCTGCTGAGGAACCGCAAGGCGGGAGGGGGCGGCCACGTGGCCGTCGTCGAGGCCCAGGAAATAGGCCTCGGCGCGATGATGCGCGGAGCCGCCGGCATAGAACCGGAAGACGTCAGGGGCGAGGTGTTCGAACCCCGCAGCGAGGCCGAAATCTGGAAGGAATTCGACGGCTTCACAGGCCTGGGCAACGTCAAGAACGAAATTCACAGAATCATAGACGGAATCAAGGAGGCGAGGAGGAACGGCGAAGACGCCGGCATCGCCGACCATTACGTCTTCACCGGCAATCCGGGAACGGGCAAGACCACAATAGCGCGCTGCTTTGCCGATATGCTCGGCGCGGTCGGGGTTCTGCCGAAAGGCCAGTTCATCGAACTCTCCGGCAAGGATCTCATTTCAGAATACGTCGGCGGCAGCGAGCGCAAAGTGCAGCAGGCGGTGGACGACGCGATGGGCGGAGTGCTCTTCATCGACGAAGCCTACAGCCTTGGCGACGGGCAGTTCGGCAAGGCGGCCATCGACAAGCTTGTGCCCATCCTGGAGAACAACCGCGGCCGTTTCGTGTGCATTCTGGCCGGCTACACCTCCGATATGCAGGAGTTTATGAAAGTGAACACAGGCCTGAAGTCGCGCTTTAACAAAACCATAGAATTCCCCGACTACAGCCCCGAAGAACTCGGCAGCATCTTCCGCTCGATGGTCGCGAAGAAGGGATTTTCGCTCAGCGAAGAGGCCGGGAGCAAGCTGCACGTGGAGATGGAGAAGATGTACAACCGCCGCAGCGAGGACTTCGGCAACGCGCGCGACGTGCGCAATCTGCTCTCGAGAGCCCTGGAGAACCGCCGCGAAAGAATCAGGTCCTTCTCCGAAGACGAAATCAGGGCGGAAGGCAAAGTGCTCAGGTACGAAGACATTGCCGGCAAGGAATCCCTGGAGGAAATCAATCTTTCCGAGGTGATGAAGGAACTGGACGCCCTGGTGGGGCTGGAGTCGGTGAAGAACGACATACGGGATCTGGCCGATTCCGTGCGCAGGGAAAAGCGCCTTTGCGAACTGGAGGGAACCACGCCCTCGATAATTGCCGAACACTATCTTTTCCTGGGCAATCCGGGAACGGGAAAAACCACCGTAGCACGCCTGATGGGCAAGATGCTCTATGCGCTCGGCCTTCTCTCCAGCCCCGAGGTGAAGGAAGTGAACCGCGACGACCTCTGCGGCCGCTACCAGGGAGAAACTGCCGCCAAAACGAAGCAGGTGGTGATGAACGCGATGGGCGGAGTGCTCTTCATAGACGAAGCCTATTCGCTGAACACCGGCGGGAACGACAGCTACGGCCACGAGTGCATCAACACCCTCGTGCCGCTGCTGGAGAACAATGCCGGCAAGTTCGTGTGCATCTGCGCCGGCTACACCCGCGAGATGCGTGACTTCCTTGCAACGAATTCCGGCCTCAGGTCGCGCCTGACAAGGGAAATAAACTTCGAAGACTACAGCGCCGACGAACTCTATGAGATTTTCCTGATGAACTGCCGGAAGAAGCATCTGCTGCTTGGAGAAGGAGCCGGGGAGGCTGCCCGCAAGAGAATGCGGCTTATGTACGAGACCCGCCGGCCCGATTTCGGAAACGCGCGTGAGGTGAGGAACTATGTAAGCGGCGTCGCAAAGCGGCTCGCCCGCCGCACGGCATCGCTGGAAAACCCTACAAAAGAAGATCTTACAACAATCAAAGTGGAGGACATCATATGATTACCTGTCCGTTTTGCCGTGCAGAGACCCCGGACGACAGCCGGTTCTGCGACCAGTGCGGCAAGGAACTGCACTTCTGCCCGGAATGCCGGAAGCCCAAGCGCGGGACCCGGTGTCCCGTGTGCGGAGAAGCCCTGGTGAGCGCCGAAGAATTTTTCCCAGGCCCCGCCACTCCTTCACCGTCACAGGCCGCGGAAGCCCTTCGTCTGGAAGGCGACGGACGGAATCTGGAAATAAGGGAAGGCGTGTTCGGAAGGACCGCCGGCATCTACCCGGAATTCTCCTCGGAGCGATACATCTCCGGCACACACGGCCGGTTCTCCCGCGAAAACGGAGGGTGGACGGTCACTGACCTGGGCAGCACCAACGGCACCTTCCTCAACGGGAAGCGCCTGACTGCCAATGTCCCGGCTCCTCTCAAAAAGGGCGACAGGCTGAGGATAGCGACAACCGACTTCAAAATAAAATGACCTTGCAATATGGAACTTGACATCAGAGCGGCAAGCTGGACCGGACCGGTCCGAAGCAAGAACGAAGATATGGCGAGCGTGGCGGGAATCCTGCTTCGCGACGACGGAACCCGGATGCAGACGGAAGTGGACCCGCAGACGCCCCTCTATCTGCTTGTGGCCGACGGATTGGGAGGTCACCAGAACGGGGAATTCGCCAGTGAGCGCCTGCAGGACCATCTGCGCTACTGCTTCACTATGGGCGACATACAGCCCGGCACCTTCGCGGAGGACATTTCCCGCGAAGTCGGCTATGTGGCCGCAAAACTCAATGCCCGCGCGGCATACGAGGGCCAGTTGAGGCCAATGGGCACGACTCTCACCGGGGTTGTGTTCATGGAAGGCCGCATATGGGCCATAGGTGCGGGCGACAGCCGGAGCTATCTGTTTCGCGACGGGTTCCTCACCCGCCTCACCACCGACCACGAAGATGCCGACGGGCTCCTGGTCAACTGCATCGGGGCCGGGCTCGAGCCTTTCGTCGAAGTGAACGACATCACCGGCAAAGTGGCCGACGACGACATCCTGCTCATCTGCTCCGACGGCCTCACCGACCTTGTGAGCGACGACGAAATCGAGTATTTGCTCACAACGGCGGCCGATCCTCTCGAAGCCCTGTACCTGCGGGCCTGCGACAACGGCGGCACCGACAACGTGAGCATAATCCTCGCGAAGGTCGGTTCCAGCTTCGAATCCCCGGAAGAAGAATGTCCCGACGACGACGGCCGCTGGGACGCTTACGTGTAAGCCGCTTTCAGAGGGAGCCTACCTCCCGGGCACGAACAGCCGGACGATTGCAACGGCGAGCAGCAGGAGGAAGATGAAGGTGCAGAGGCGGCCGCAGACGTCGCCGTGGCGAACGAACGGGGTCTGCACGGAACTCAGCTGCACCTGCCCCCGGAGCGTGGCTTCCTCCCACCAGGGGCCGCGGGAAGTGACGGTGCCGCGAGCGTCGATCAGGCAGGATATTCCGGTGTTGCCGCAGCGGGCTATCTCCCTGCGGAGTTCTATGGCGCGGAGCCTCGAGTACGAGCAGTGCTGCCTGTAGCCGGGGGTGTTGCCCCACCAGGCGTCGTTGGTTATGACGGCAAGGAACTTCGCCCCTTCCTTCACATATCCGGTGCAATACTCGGGATAGACCGACTCGTAGCAGATGGCGCAGCCCAGCGGGATGCCCCCGCCGAAGTGCAGGCAGGTGGGTGCACCCTGTTCCAGGCACCGGCCCATCAGGGGCCCGCGAAGGCCGAAAGTGCGGCAGAGCCAGTTGTCGAACGGCACGAAGATGCGGGGATAGGGGGTCTTCTCGGTCCCGACCACCAGACGGCTCTTGTGGCAGATTTCCTTGCTGCCGGCGCCACCGGTGAGGATGGCGCTGTTCCAGGATTCGAGCCAGCCGTCGCCGTAGGGGCGGCTTAGGATGTGAGGCGCGCTGCGCTGGGGGAAGTACTCCCAGGTGGAGGCCCCGAAGAGGATTTCGGCGCCGGGATGGCGGGAAATCCACGCGTCAAGGCTCTGCACGGTGGGAGAGGAGGCTATGTCGCCAACGCGGACGTCGGAAGTGAAGGTCTCGGGGGCCAGGACCAGCAGAGGACGGGGATCGGCCTTGGAGGAACTGTCTGCAGCGGCGCCGGAGCCGGCCGTGGAGGCGTTGTCGGCGGCCAGGGCAGAGTCGCAGAGCTCAAGCAGGGTGGCGGTCTGCTCGGCCTGGGACATCTTCTCGAACTTGTGGTAAGGGTCGAAGTTGGGCTGGGCGATGAGCACGTCCACACTACCCTCCTGCGGGGCCTCCCAGGCATTCCACATAAGGCGCGAGGCCACGACGGGGCCGGCAAGGACCAAGGTTATGCCGAGCACGGCCGATACCCGCGCGGCGGCGTTCCAGCGGCTGAAATGCCCTTCGGCAAGGGCCACTATCACCCCGAAGATACCGAGATTGGCGGCCCAGACCCAGAGCGAGCCGCCGAGGGTTCCGGTCACGGAGTACCACTGCACGAGGCCGGTGGACTGGGCGAAGGCGTTGCCGAGGACCAGCCAGGGCCAGGATATGTCTGCAGAGAAATATAACCGCTCCCAGGCTATCCACGCCGCGGCGAGGAAAATATAGGAGGGAACGGCGCCGAGCCGCTTTTTCCCGAAGCGGAACAGCGACCACACCACCGACATCTGCAGAGCGTTGGCAAGGATGGCGAAGATGCCTCCTCCGACGGTGGCGTTGCAGACCCAGAAGGTCGTGGCGGCATTCCACAGCACGAAGCCGAGGTAATGGTACCAGAAGAAGTGCTTGACTCCCAGCTGGGTGGCCACGTCGTCGGCCAGAAGCAGCGGCACGAAGGCCACGAGAATGAGGGCGCCGGTGTGCGGCACGAGCCAGGGGATGCTCGCCAGGGCGGCGAAGATCAGCACGAGGCAGAGGGTGAGTCTATTGTTCCTGTTCATAGTTTTCGTCTTCTTCAGGCATAAAGCAGCTGTACTTGTTCCATTTGTCCAGCAGGGCCGTCATATCGGCGGGCAGGGCCGAGTCGAACTGCAGCCACTTCCCGGTGGAGGGGTGCACGAAGCCCAGGGTCTTGGCGTGGAGGGCCTGCCTGGGGCATATCTCGAAGCAGTTTTTGATGAACTGCCGGTATTTGGCGTAGATGGTTCCCTTGCGGATTTCCCTACCGCCGTATCGCTCGTCGCCGAAAATCGGGTGGCCGATATGGCTCATATGCACCCTTATCTGATGGGTGCGGCCGGTCTCCAGGCGGCATTCCACCAGGGTCACGTAGCCGTAGCGCTCCAGCACCCGGTAATGGGTTACGGCGTGTTTCCCCTTCTCGGGATCGGAGGTGACGCAGAAGCTGGTGCGGTCGGAGGGATCGCGGGCAATGCTGCCCTCTATGGTGCCCTCGTCCTCGGTGATGTTGCCCCAGACCACCGCGCGGTAGCGGCGCTCGATGGTGTGGTGGAAGAACTGGTCGGCCAGTTTCATCTGCGCCTCGTCGTTCTTGGCCACGCAGAGGAGGCCGGAGGTGTCCTTGTCGATCCTGTGCACCAGGATCCCCATCCTCTCGTCGGTGCCGCCGCTCACTCCGAGGTGGAAGGCGAGGGCGTTGACCAGCGTGCCGTCGTAGTTGCCGTGGCCGGGATGGACCACCATCCCCGCCGGCTTGTTCACTATTATGAGGTCGTCGTCTTCGTAGGCGATGTTCAAGGGGATGTCCTGCGGAACTATCTCCACTCCCCTGCGGCGGTACGGCATCACGAAGCGGATCACGTCGCCGGGCCGCACGATGTAATTGGCCTTGACCTGCTTCTCGGCCACGAACACGTAGCCCGACTTCAGGGCGCACTGCACCCTGTTGCGGGAGGTGTCCTCCATATGGGACGACATATATTTGTCGATGCGCATCGGGAGCTGGCCCTGGTCCACGGTCATCCTGAAGTGCTCGAACATCCCCTGCTCCTCGTCTTCGACGGGAAGGGCAAGTTCCTCAGGGTCAGGTATCTGCTGCATCATTTGGAGAGTTTTTCCAGGTCTGTGGTAAGTTCGATGGAAACGGCCGTACCCATATCGTAAACCCTCTTGTCGGCGGGAGGGGTCTGGGAGAAGACCACGGCGTTGATGGAGTCGGCGTAGGTCCTGACGCTGGAGTCGAAGCGGACCTTTCCGATGTTGAGGGAGTTGTCGTGCAGGATTTCCATAGCGCGCATATACTTCCTGCCCTTGAGGTCGGGCACGTAAGTGCGGCCGTCGGAGTGGTTCAGGCCGACCACAAGGTCGATCGAGGAGCCGCTGGATATCATCGTCCCCGCGGCGATGTCCCTTCCACGGTAGCGCTGGCCGAGCACGTTGTTGGTGGCTATGTCGTTCTGATAGATGAGTTTGCCCAGCTGCAGGCCCTTGGTCTGGAGTTCAGCCTTGGCCATAAACATCGAGAGACCCACAAGGGAAGGCATAGCAATCTTCTTGGGCTGGCGGGAATTGGTCGTGAGGCGCACCGTGCGGCCCTTCTTGACCTGCTCGCCCGCCTTGGGAGTCTGGTTGTAAACGGCGTCCCTGCGCATCTGGCGCACATAGACCGAGTCGGTGACCTCCACCTTCACGCCGGCGGCGCGGGCTTCGGCCGAGGCCTCCTCGTATGTCATATTGGTAAAGTCGGGGACGGTTATTTCCTTCCCGTGCTGGGTCAGGACCGAAAGAAGCCAGCCGGACAGCAGGGCTATAAGCAGAACAAACGCAACCGCCAAGAGCAGGTGCTTGGCTATCCAGGAGTAGTCCTTCACGGTATCTTTGGCAGACGTCTTTTTGGATTGGGGTTTCTTGTTCATATATCAGGAAAATGCAATCAGTCCTTTGATTATCAACACTATACCGAAGGCGGCGATGGCCGCTCCGGCAACTTTTCCGAGAATGTTCACCGTGCGGGGGGTGACGTGCAGGAAACGGCTGACGGCCCCGGTGACGGTGAGCCACCAAAGCATCTCGCCGAGCGTAACGCAGGGCAGAATCGCCCAAACCGGCGCCGTGGCCGACGAAGCGTCCAGGCGGGCGATGGCAAGGAACGCCATCATCATTGCCAGCGCGGCGGGGTTCGAGATTGCCGAGAGGAATGTCTGAAGGGCGAATCCGATGCCGGACACGTGTTTCTCGGGGCCGCCTTCGGCTTCGGGCCCGCTGTTCTTGGAGAAGAACATCACAGCGCCCAGAACGGTTATGAACAGGCCTCCGATGAGCATAATGACCGCCTCGTGGCTGTTGATGAAGTTCTTGATGAGAGAAAGAGCGAACAGGCCGACGGCCGCATAGAGGGTGTCGGCAAGCGCGGAACCGGCCCCTGCGGCCAGTCCGCCGCCGCGCCCGTAGCGCAGCGTCCGCTGCAGCACCTGGAAAAGTACGGGGCCCACCGGGACTGCCGCACAGATGCCCACGAGCACCGCTTTGATCAAATCTATAATCATAACTTGCAAATATAACACTTTTACGCGAATTAGCGATACTGTGCGCGGCGGTGATGGGCGGTTGCTCAGTGGCTCGGGACCGGTCGGGGGTGCTGTTCGGTGGCTCGGGACTGGTCGGGGGTGCTGTTCGGTGGCTCGGGACTAGGGGCAAAATAGTGGTTTCAGGTGGGGTAATTGCCCCTAGTCCTACTAAATTGGGCCTACCAGGGGCAATTACCCCGGTTCAGAGGCCGATTTTGCCCCTGGTCCGACCGGAACCTGCCAGCACCTTCAGTGCAGCAGCAGTTCGTAAGGGCCAATGCTGCTGCGCGGAAGGTGATGGCGGCAGGTGATGGTCGGCAGTGTGATGGGCGGTTGCTCAGGACCGGTCGGGGGTGCTGTTCGGTGACTCGGGACAGGACGGGGGGCTGCTCGGCGGCTCAGGACCGGACGGGGGTGATGCTCGGTGGCTCGGGACCAGGGGCAAAATAGTGGTTTCAGGTGGGGTAATTGCCCCTAGTCCTACTAAATTGG
>R15__coassemble_612_pt1 | contig 26084 bp, 21 predicted proteins | sample R15__metabat2_high_PE_015 | metagenome-assembled genome bin R15
CCCCGATCCCACCCCTACGCCGAGCCCTGCTCCGGTCGTCGATCCCGAGACCGACGAGTACCGCTATCTCCTCTACGGAGTGGCCGAGATAGACATAGAGACCGACGGCCACGCCAAGGTCGATTCCAAGGATCCGGCCGACTACCGCCCCTGCTCGGTGAGCGTGAGCGGCAGCCTGACCGACAAAGACGGCGGCAAGCACGACTGCACCTTCGAGGGAGAAGGCGCCATACGCGGCCGCGGAAACTCCACCTGGGAGTGGTACGCAAAGAAGCCTTATCGCATCAAACTCAATGAATCCCAGCCCTTTATGGGGATGAAGAGCAATTCCGACTGGGTCCTGCTGGCCGACTACCGCGACATTACCCATATGATGAACAACGTGGGCTTCAGCCTTGCCCACCACCTTGACCTTCCCTACACGAACCATATCCGCTATGCCGAACTCACCCTCAACGGCGAGTATATGGGCCTGTACGCCGTAACCGAGCAGGTCGAGAAGGGCGGCCACCGTGTTGACGTGGAAGGCGAGGGTGGAATCCTCCTTGCCCTGGACGTGAACGACGGCCCGGGTGACTGCCCCTATGCCACCGACAACTTCTACTCCGAGGTTTACGGCACCGACTGCTGCGTAAAATATCCTTCCGACCCCACCGCGTCCGAGCTTTCCTACGTGAAGGCCGAGTTCGCCAAGCTGGAGAGCGTCATCCGCAGCCTCGATTGGGACGCCATCCAGGAGGCCCTCGACGTCCAGTCGATGATAGACTATCTTATGATACAGGAGATAATCTGCAACGTGGAGATGAACAACGGCGAGTCCATCCGCAGCGGCTACATCAACCGCAAACCCGGCGGCAAGTGGTATATGGGCCCCCTGTGGGACTGCGACGGCGGCTTCTGCTACAACTGGGGCGATATGTACGATTCCCGGGGCTGGGGCCACACCTACTTCGAGGACTACCGGAGGCTCATCTTCGGATCCGACCCCTACACCCAGAAGGGGGCCTACGGCGGCTTCCCCGGCTACTTCTCCGACCTCTTCGGGATCCCCGAGTTCGTGAAGGCCTTCAAGGCAAGGTGGAATGACCAAAAGGATTCTATGGAGGAATACCTGCTCGAGAACCTCGAGGCCGTGGAAAAGGCCATAGCCTCCTCTGCCCAGGACGACCTCGAGACCTGGGGCATAAGCAATTACGTGCACAAGACCGAATACAGGAACCTCGTGAAGTGGCTCGAGAACCGCTTCGACTACCTCGACGGCGTGTTCAACGCCTACCCCGAGAACGCGGGCCAGCCTTCGGAAGACAAATGGACCACCGACGCCGAGATAGTGAAGAGCTTCACCTACAGCAGCAGCTTCGCCCTGGACGGACACTACGAAGGTGAGACAATCTTCCTTGACGAAGACGATATGGACGCCGCGGCCGACGCCCTCGGGGCCGACAACTTCGAGAGCCTCGTTTACGCAATCTGGGAAGACGAGGCCGGCTTCTGCGCCGTTGAGCCCGACGGTGACCTCAATCCGAACAACACCGCCAACGCTCCCGGCCACTGGTTCGCCGCCGACGGCTACGTTACCGACTGGGGTCACGGCTACGTGTTCTCTGAACTCGGCACGGGCTGGAACGGAGAAGTGAGCTTCTCCCTTGGCAAGCACCCCGACAACTGCACTCCCGGCAATTACAGCATCAGCCAGGCAGTGGTGAAGGGAAAGAAGGCCGTGAAGTTCACCTTCAACATAGAAGTGACCGAATAATTCCCGGATTTTATGTAATTTTGCTGCCTGTATGGCAACAACGGCGGCACAGTTCCTGGACAGGGACATCTTCAGAATAGTGAGCGAAGTCGCGGCCTCCACGGGAGTCCGCGCTTTCGTCATAGGCGGTTACGTGCGGGACTGCTTCCTCGGCAGGCCCTGCAACGACATCGACATTGTCGTGGAAGGCAGCGGAATCGACTTCGCCCGTGCGGTGGGGGAGAGAACCCGCAAGTACGTGTCGTACTTCAAGAACTTCGGCACGGCAATGCTCCATTACGGGGGCGACGAGATCGAGTTCGTGGGCGCGCGCAAGGAGTCGTACCGCCGCGAGAGCCGCAAGCCCATTGTGGAGAACGGCAGCCTGCAGGACGACCAGCTGCGCCGCGACTTCACCATCAACGCTATGGCCTTCAGCCTCCAGGCCGATTCCTTCGGGGAACTGGTTGACCCTTTCGGCGGCATCCGTGACCTTGCCGCCGGCATAATCCGCACGCCGCTCGACCCCGACACCACCTACTCCGACGACCCTCTGAGAATGCTTCGCGCCGTGAGGTTCGCCACCAAGCTCAGCACCCCGGACCTGACCTTCAGGATAGTCCCGGAGTCGATGCAGTCTATGCGCCGTATGGCCTCCCGGCTGGAGATTCTCTCCACCGAGCGCATCACCGACGAGCTGAACAAAATGATGATGACCCCCCGTCCGTCTATGGCCTTCCGCCTTATGGACGAGGCCGGCCTTCTAAAATACATCCTCCCGGAACTGCTTGCCCTTCAAGGGGTTGAGACCGTCGATGGCCGCGGCCACAAAGACAACTTCGCCCACACTCTCGCGGTGCTGGACAACGTTGTGGACTCTGCGGCGGCGCAGGGAGCCGAAGCGGGGCTCCCTCTGCGATGGGCGGCCCTTCTTCACGACATCGGCAAGCCCGCGAGCAAGAGGTTCGAGCCCGGCACCGGCTGGACCTTCCACGGCCACGAGGTCATAGGCAGCAAGATGGTCCCCGCAATCTTCAACCGGCTCAAGCTCCCCGTCGATTCCGGAAAATACGTGCGCAAGCTGGTCTGGCTGCACCTCAGGCCCATCGCCCTGGTCGATGACGAAGTGACCGATTCCGCCGTGCGCAGGCTCCTTTTCGACGCCGGCGACGACATCGACGACCTGATGCTCCTCTGCAACGCCGACATAACCAGCAAGAACGAAGCGAAGGTGGCCCGCATCCGCTCGAACTTCGAGCTGGTGAAGAAAAAACTGGTGGAGGTCGAGGCCAAGGACGCCATACGCAACTTCAAGAACCCCATCACCGGAGAGTACGTGATGAAGGTCTATGGCCTGCCCCCCTGCAGGGAGATAGGCATACTCAAGGAGATGGTCAAGGAAGCCATCCTGGAGGGCGAAATAGGCAACAACTTCGAGGAAGCCGATGCCTATATGCGCGCTCACGCCCCGGCTTTGGGGCTGGTTTCCAAATAGCCTACAACGTCGGCCACCGTGTCGAAGGTGGCAAGTTCCTCGTCTGGAATCACAATTCCGTATTCGTCCTCTATCTTCATAAGGAGCTGGAGGATGTCCAGAGAGTCGGCGCCGAGGTCTTTCTTTATCCTGGATTCCGGCTGAATCTTCTCCGCGGGGATGCGGAGCTGCCTTGAGAGTATTGCCTGTACTTTGTCAAACATAACTGCTAGTCTTCGTAATGTTCGTATTTGGATATTTCCTGTTCGATGCGGGTGTTCAGGCCGCTCACTTCCATCCTGTAGGCCTGCTCGATGCACTTCTGCACCGCTACGGCCTTGCTCGAGCCGTGGCCCTTTACTATCACTTTGGAAGTTCCGAGGAGCACCGAGCCGCCGTAGTTCTGGTAGTTCATGAATTCCTTCTCCTCCTTGAACATCTTCAGCATAAACAGGGCTCCGAACTTGTAGAGGGCCTTTGAATAGATGTCTTTCTTGACCTTTTTCAGGAGTTCGAGCGCCGCACCTTCGGTGGCTTTGGTCAGGACGTTGCCGCTAAAACCGTCGCAGGTCACCACGTCGTAGCTGCCCGAGAGAAGGTCGCGGCTCTCCATATTGCCCACGAAATCAATGTCTTCGGTCTGCTGCAGCAGGCGGTAGGCCTCCTGCCGTATGGCATCGCCCTTTTCCGCTTCCTTGCCCACGTTCAGCAGCGCCACCCTGGGCCTTTGCACCCCATAGACATTCTCGAGGTAGAGCGATGCCATTATGGCGAACTGCCGCAGGTGGGCCGGGGTTACCTCCACGTTGGCGCCGCTATCGCAGATGCCCACCACTCCGCCGTTCATCGTGGGGAGGAGGGGGCAGAAGGCCGGGCGGATTATCCCCGGAATGCGGCCGATTCTGGTGAGGGCCGCCGCCACGAGGGCCCCGGTGGAGCCGGTGGAGACCATTCCCGCGACGGAATCGTCGTCGCGCAGCATCATTATGCCCTTTATCATCGAGCTCTGCTTCTTGAGGCGGATTACGTCGGTGGGCTTTTCGTCGCAGCCCACGACCTCCGGCGCGTGGACAATCTCCAGCCGGGAGGAGTCGTATTCCAGGTCCTTCAGTTCGTGCCTGATGGCGGCTTCGTCGCCCGTCAGGATGAGATGCAGCCTCTCGTTGCCGCGCAGGGCCAGTACGGCTCCCTGCACTGCGGCGGAAGGGCAGTGGTCGCCCCCGAAGCAATCTACAATTATCTTAACCATTTGACGTAACTTCTTCTTTTCTTGTGCCGGACGCTGCCGAAGCGCTTCCAGAGGTTGAGTATCGCGTAGTTGTCTTCAAGATTCAGGTTGGTCTCGGCGTACTTCGTCCCGGGCTGCTCAAGCATCTTTGCAAGTTCCGCGGCCACACACACGCTGATGCCCCTGTTCAGGTAGGCCGGGTCCACACCGATGAGGCCGAGGTCCACCACTTCCGGGCGGCGCCTGGCCTTCAGGTATTCGATTATGGCCCGGGGGCCGAGGTGCCCGCCTTCCTGCTGCATTGCCTTGGCAAGGCTGGGGAAGCAGATTGCCATCAGCACCACCTTCTCGTTCTCGTCAAGAATCACCGCCACGTGCTTCAGGTCGATTATGAGGCGGAAGTTGCTCACCAGCAGCTTCTTCATCCCGTCGGTGAAGGGCACGGTGCCGTAGATGTCCTCGTAGGAGCGGTCCAGGATGTCGAAGAGGCCGTCCATATACTTGCGGATGAAGTCGTCGGTGCTGCGGGCCTGCCCGAAGTGCAGTTTGTAGCGCCTTAGCACGAACTGCGACATCTTCTCCATCTCGGAGAGCGACTCGGCGTCGGGGCTGAAAATCTTGCTTTCAAGCCAGTCCACCTCCTTGACGTAGCCGAGCCTTTCCACGAATTCTGGGTACCAGGGGGCGTTGTACTGCTCCTCGAAGGTGCTCACCTGGTCGAAGCCCTCGATCAGCATCCCCTCGCGCTCCAGGTCGCTGAAGCCCAGGGGCCCGCAGACCGCCTCCATCCCTTTGGAGAGGGCCCAGGACTCGGCCTTTTCGAACAGGGCCCGTGCAACGTCGAAGTTCTCAATGCAGTCGAAGCGGGTGAACCTCACCCTCTTCTGCCCGGTCTTTTCGTTGCTTGCGCGCTGGATTATGGCGCTTATGCGGCCGGCCATCCGCCCGTCGAGGTAGGCGTTCCAGTAAGCGGCCTCGCAGGTGTCGTAATACACGTAGTCGCTTCTGAAAATCTTCTCCTCGTCGGCATACAGGGGCGGAACGTAGCAACTGTTGCCCTTGTACAGGATATTCGGGAATTCAAGGAACTCCCGTTGCATCTTTTTAGATGCAACCTCTTTAACTTCAATCATTTATTGTCTGCTTACAGAATGGAAGGCGACTCCCACTCCGTTGGGCCCGCAGTGAGAACCTGCGGTGGGATTGGTCACCACGTATTCTATCTCCAGGTCCTGCCCGAAGCGCTCCTTGAGCATCTCTCCGAGCTGGGCCGCCAGTACGGGGGCGTCGGTGTGGCCCACGATGAAGCGGTGGCCCTTGATGTCGTCGCCCAGTTTCTCGACGTAGTCCACGAGCCTTGTCATCACCTGCGCGCGGCCCTTCACGGTGCCTATGCTCACCATCTTTCCCTCCGAGCTCATCGTTATGACCGGCCTCAGGCCGATGAGGCCACCCATCGTTGCTGCAAGGCCTCCCACGCGCCCGCTGCGGCGGAAGAACTTGAGGTCGTCGGCAAAGAAATACTGGGCGTAATGGTCCATTTCGGTCTTGCTCCATTCAACTATCTCGTCGGCGGTTGCGCCTTTCTTGAGCATATCGCCTATCTCTCTGACTATCAGGTAGCTGATGATGGTTATACCCTTTGTGTCGACCTGCAGGAAGCGGCGCTCGGGGTATTTTGCACGCAGCCTCTCCAGGGCCTTTTCCATCGCCTCGAAGGTGACGGTCATAGCCGCGCTGAAGTGCACGTAGAGGATGTCGTTCCCGGCCGCGAACTCCGGCTCGAAGTACTCGATGTACTTTTCCTCGCTGATTGCGCTGGTCGTGGGAAGGGCGCCGGCGCGCAGGGAATCGTAGAAGGCGCGGGAGTCGAAGGCTTTGAAATCGACATACGGAAGGACTGTTCTGCCGTCCACCGCGTAGGGCATACTGATGAGTTTGTAACCGTATTCGGCGGCCACCTCGGGGGTGATGTCGGTGTCGGTATCGGTGAATAATGTCAGCATAGTACTATGATGTATTCGTAAACGGGCTGAGAGCCCTTTTGGTGTATTATTTCTGTGAAAGGCGAGGCCTTGCGCAGGTCCTCGCAGAGGCCTTCGGGGTCGCGGGCCTCGGACCCGCTGAAGACTATGGCAACGTCGTGGTCCTCCAGACCGAGCTCGCCGGAGAGCTGCCTTGCGGCTTCTTCGGGGGTGGGGGCCGAGAGCATCATCCTGGACCCGCTGATGCCCGTGTATTCTCCTTTCAGGACCCTCACGCCGTCTATGGTGGAGTTGCGTATCGCCCTGGAAACCAGGCCGGTAGTAACGGAGGCGATGGCCTGCTGGGCTGCCGCGGCAATTTCTGCGGTGCTGCCCGCCGAGAAGTCCATCGAGGCCAGCGCAACGTATCCTGCGCCTATGTTTTTGCTCGGGAACACGATTACCTTGGCCTTGTCGTAGAGGCTCGCGGCCTGCTGCGCCGTGAGGATTATGTTCGAGTTGTTGGGGAAGACGAAGATGGTTTCGGCGTTGACCTTCTCGAAGGCGCTGACAAAACTCGCGGCGCTCGGATTCATCGTCTGGCCGCCCTCGATCACTTCATCGGCACCCGCCTCCCTGAACGCCTGCACCAGCCCTTCGCCCGAGGCCACCGCCACGGTCCCGTATTTCCTGGTCAGCGTGCCCCATATCTCGGCCTCTTGATGTCCGGCGGCCGGGGAGGCGGCTGCTGTTTGCCCGTCGGCTGTTGTTTGCCCGTCGGCTGTTGTTTGCCCGGTTGCTGCTTGTCCGGTTGTTGCTTGTCCGGCGGCCGGGGAGGCGGCGCTGAAATTGTCTTGAATGTTAACCTCGCTGTGCTGCAGGGTCATATTCTCGATTTTCAGAGTCAGGAACTCTCCCCACTTCTGGCAGGCGTTCAGCACCTCTCCGGGGGTGCGCGTGTGCACGTGAACCTTGATTATTGAGCCGTCGCGGAAGAACACCAGCGAGTCGCCGGCCCCTTCGAGCCACTCCTTTATGGGTGCCTCGTCGAAGGCTTCCACCTCGCCCACCTTGGCAGTCTGCAGCCTTAGGAGGAACTCAGTGCAGTAGCCGAACTCCAGGGGCGTGTCGGGTCCGAAGGCGTCGATGTTGTATGAAGGTGCGGTGCCGTTAGTGCCGGCGCCTGTGGAGGTGTTGCCCGCTACGCCTGTGGAGATGTTGCCCCTAAGGGCGTCGAGCATACCCTCGGCAATGCAGAGCATTCCGGCCCCGCCGCTGTCAACCACGCAGGCTTCCTTGAGGACCGGAAGCAGGTCGGGCGTGCGCATCAGCGACTCCCGCATCTCTGCCGTAAGTGCCTCGAAGTAAGCCTCGAAGGTGCTCCCGTCGGCTTTCTTCACCGATTCGCGCAGGACGGTGAGAATCGTGCCCTCCACGGGTGTTGCGACGGCCTTGTACGCCTCGTCCACTCCGCAGTGCATAGCCCCGCGGAAATGTGCGATACCTGCGGTCTTGCAGCCCTCGAGCCCCTTTGCCATTCCGGCGAATATGCGCGATAGAATCACGCCCGAATTGCCGCGCGCCCCCAGGAGCATCCCCCGTGACACTGCAGCTGCCATTTGCCCGAGCGTCTGGCCGGCGGCCTGTTCAAGCGTCTGGCCGGTAGCGTTCCGCGCAACTGCGGCGGCATTGTCCACGCCGGCGCAGATGGTCATATACATATTGTCGCCTGTATCTCCGTCGGGAATCGGGAACACGTTCAAGTCGTTGATTGACTTGCGGTTCGCGGCAAGCCTCGCCGCTCCCTCCCTTACCATTTCGAGATACTGCGCTCCGTTTATGGTTTCAGTACTCATTGTTTTCTCGTAAAACATCGCAAGTTACGGAATTTTAATCTGATTTCCTAAAATCGGTGCCGGCAGGACTGTTCCGATGCATTTCTTAATGCAGCAGAATAGTCCCGATGCAATTCTTAAGCATCAGGATAGTTCCGATGCATTGTCCTGTGCCGGAAGGATGTGTACCTGCGGCCCTTTTATTTGGGTTAATGGGCCGCAGGTACACATCCTTCCGGCACCAGGTGCACATCCTTCCGGCACAGTGAATGGTTACGGGGACATACCTTGCTGCCCCGGACGTCGTATTCTGTCGTGACCTTGTGCAGTCACCCCGGTTCAGAGCACGATTTTGCACAAGGTCCGTTCGATGTTCGGTCGAATGGCACCGATGGCACCGACAGGACCACACAGCCGATCTTCTTTTTTGGGGAATTATATATCTGTATATAACCTCCCTTTTTTTCTTCTAATGAACAATGCACGATGGCCGTTTGAACAAAAAATTGCAAAACCGGCGAAATTCGTATATTTGTGGAGTATGGTCGAGCGTTTTTTAAGGTATATCGAGTCGGTGAGGCGGTATTCGTCCCGCACGGTGGAGGTGTACCGCGCGGTTCTGGAGGAATACGCGGCTTTCGTAGCCCCGTCAGCCGTTCCGGAGATCACGGCGCAGCTCGTGCGGAGCTACGAGGTGCATCTGCTGGACGAGAAGGGCGAGAGCGCAAGGACGGTGAACCAGCATCTGAGCGTGCTTAGCGGCTGGTGCAGGTTTCTGGTGAAGGAGGGCGTGCTGGAGAGCAACCCCGTGAGCCTCGTGATGCGCCCGAAGCAGGAGAAGCGCCTGCCCGAATTCTACCGCCGCGAAGCTATGGACGAGTACCTGCAGGCCCACAAAGGAACCCTCGAATACGGCTCCTACGACGCTCAGTTGCGTTATATGATAGTGAGTCTGCTGTACGGCACGGGAATCCGGCGCGCCGAACTTATCGGACTCAACCAGTGCTCGTACGACCCGGCGCGCAAAGTGCTGCACGTCCTGGGCAAAGGCGACAAAATGCGAGAAATTCCGCTCACTCCTTCATTATGTGAAGAAATTTCGTTATATTTGAGTGCAGCAAGTTCTTTGAAGGATTATGAGTGCGGGCCATCGGCGCCGCTCCTCCAGACCCAAAAAGGCGGGAGACTGTATCCCGTGCTGGTCGACAGGGCGGTCAAGCGCGAGCTCGGCGAAGTCAACGACATAACGGGTCGCAAGTCCCCCCACGTCCTGCGCCACACCCTGGCAACGGAACTTCTGGGCGGAGGAACCGACATCAACAGCATAAAGGAACTGCTCGGACATTCCTCGCTCGCCGCCACCCAGGTTTACACCCACAATTCGATAGAAAGGTTGCAGAATGTTTACAACAACGCCCACCCAAGGGCAAAAAACGGAATCAAAAATGGAGATTAAACTCAGAGCATTGAAGTTCGACGCAGGTGAGAAGCTCACCGCATTCGTCGAGAAGAAGGTTGCACGTCTTGGCAAATTCTTCGAGGGGGCTGCCCAGGAGGCAGAAGTGTCGCTTGAGGACCTCAAAGAAGGCAAGAAGGCCAAGATCCAGATTCACATTCCGGGCGACGAACTCATCATCGAGCGCACCGCCGACACCTTCGAGAACGCCATCACCGAGTGTGTTGACGCAATGAAGGAAAAACTCACCCGCGCAAAGGAGAAGAAATACGAAATTTAGAGCGCCAGAATCCTGGCGGTGAGTTCCACGAGGAGTTCGCTGCCGCTGGCCTTGGCGCCGTCGCCACCCTTGCCCAGATAATCGTATTCGCACAGCAAAGCTATGATTCTGAGCGTTTTGGCAGGAGGATAATTCCTCACGGCAAGATCGTATTCCTTGTAGAAATAGGGGTTCACACCCTGCAGTACCCGAGCCTTGTCTTCCTGGCTCGGGTATCTGTTTTTCTCCAGCAGGGCCCCGTATTTGAGTATCCGCGCAAAATGATTGTAAAGGGCGCTTGTGGCCGCGGGCATCTGGAATTTCGCGGCGGCGCCCAGAAGCCCCGCAATCTTCAGGGCCTTTGCTGAATTGTGGGCACTCAGTTCCTTGGTCAGCTCGAAGATGTTGTACTGCCTGGAGATCCCCACGTTCTTCTCTATGTCGGCGGCCGTCACGTGTGTGCAGCCCTCGGGCAGATTCTTGAGGAGTTTCTCCGTCTCCACCATTATGGCGCTCATCTCCGTTCCGGTGTATTCGGCGAGCAGCTGGGCGGCGCCGGGTTCGATGTCAAGGCCGCGCGAGCGGAAGTGGGCGCTTATCCAGCCTGGCATCTCGTAGTCGCGCAGGGCGTTGGACTCCAGCACCACCCCCGTCTTCTGCACCGCTTTGTACAGGGACTTCCGCTTGTCGGCCCCGGCCTTGCGCATCAGAATCACGAGCACCGTGGAATCCAGGGGCTCGCTGCAGTAGAGGGCAAGGTCCTCCAGATTCTTCATCAGCTGTGCGTCCTTCAGCACCACGAGCCGGTGCTCGGCCATCATCGGGAATTCCCTGGCCTCGGCGATTATCCTCTCCGGGGTCACGTCAAGGCCGTAGCACACCGTCTCGTTGAAGTCCTTTTCCGACTCGTCCAGGCAGCAGTCGATGATGCCCTGGCAGAGCCGGTCGGTGTAGTAGGGCTCGTCGCCCATAAGCAGATAGACGGGTCTGAACCGGCCGGAGCGAACCTCCTCGGAGAGCTGGCTGTAAAGAGCCGCCGCGTTAGTCTTCGACGCTGCCATACTAATCCATCAACTTCTTGTATTTAAACCTCTTGGGAGCGGCCTCGGCACCGAGCCTCTGTTTGCGGTTTTCCTCGTATTCGGCGTAGTTCCCCTCGAAGAAAAAGACCTTGGAGTCGCCCTCGAAGGCCAGGATGTGGGTGGCGATTCTGTCGAGGAACCAGCGGTCGTGGCTCACCACCACGGCGCAGCCCGCAAAGCCGTCCAGGCCCTCCTCAAGGGCGCGGATGGTGTTCACGTCAACGTCGTTGGTAGGCTCGTCGAGCAGCAGAACGTTGCCTTCGTCCTTGAGCGTGAGGGCCAGGTGGAGGCGGTTTCTCTCGCCGCCGCTGAGCACTCCGCAGAGTTTCTCCTGGTCGGCCCCGCTGAAGTTGAAGCGGCTCACCCAGGAACGGGCGTTGATTTCCTTGCCGCCCAGCCTCACCCATTCCGAGTTCCCCGCTATGGTCTCATAGACCGTGAGGTCGGGGTCGATGCTCTTGTGCTGCTGGTCCACGTAGGCCAGCTTGACGGTGTCGCCTATGCTGATGCTGCCGGAATCGGGCTGCTCAATGCCCATAATGAGGCGGAAGAGGGTGGTCTTTCCGGCGCCGTTGGGGCCGATGACGCCGACGATGCCCGCCGGCGGGAGAGTGAAGTCGAGGCCTTCGAAGAGCAGCTTGTCGCCGTAGGCCTTGGAAACTCCGTGGAACTCGATGACCTTGTTGCCCAGGTGCGGGCCGTTGGGGATGTAGATTTCCAGGTTCTGCTCTTTCTCGCGGACGTCGGCGCTGGCCAGCTTCTCATAGGCCCCGAGACGGGCCTTCTGCTTGGCCTGACGGGCCCTGGGGGCCATCCTGACCCATTCCAGCTCGCGCTCCAGGGTCTTCCGGCGCTTGCTCTCCTGCTTCTCCTCCTGGGCGAGGCGTTTGGTCTTCTGGTCCAGCCAGCTGGAGTAATTTCCCTTCCAGGGGATGCCCTCGCCGCGGTCCAGCTCGAGGATCCAGCCGGCCACGTTGTCGAGGAAGTAGCGGTCGTGGGTAACGGCTATGACCGTGCCCTTGTACTGCTGCAGATGGGCTTCCAGCCACTGGATGCTCTCGGTGTCGAGGTGGTTGGTGGGCTCGTCGAGGAGCAGGACGTCGGGCTGCTGCAGAAGCAGGCGGCAGAGGGCCACGCGGCGCCTTTCACCGCCGGAGAGGGTCCGGACCGACGCATCGGGGGGAGGACACTGCAGGGCATCCATCGCCCTTTCCAGCTTGGCGTCTATCTCCCAGCCGTCGCAGTGCTCTATGAGCTCGGTCAGCTCTCCCTGCCTCTCGATGAGGCGGTTCATCTCGTCATCCGACATCGGTTCGCAGAACTTCATCCCTATCTCGTTGTACTCAGACAGGAGGTCCATCACCGGCTGCACGCCTTCCTGCACCACCTCGAGGACGGTCTTTGAAGGGTCCATCTGCGGCTCCTGCTCCAGGTAGCCCACCGAATAGCCGGGGGCCCAGACCACCTCGCCCTTGTAGGATTTCTCCACTCCGGCGATGATCTTCAGGAGGGTCGATTTTCCCGAGCCGTTGAGACCGATGATGCCTATCTTGGCCCCGTAGAAGAAGCTTAGATAGATGTCTTTAAGGATAACTTTGTTGTTGTGCTGCAGGGTCTTGCCCACTCCGCACATGCTGAATATTATTTTCTCGTCTGCCATAATCGGTTATGCTTTCATCGCGCGGCCGCTGGTGCGCAGCGCGGCTTCGTCGAGCCGCCCTTCGTCCAGGACCTTGCGTCCGTTGATCCAAACTTTCCTTATGCCGAACGGCCGCTCCCTGTCGGGGATGGCCTGCGCAAGTTCCTTTTCGTCGAAGACGGTGAGGTCGGCGAAGGCGCCGCCGCGGATGTAGCCCCGGTCCCGAATCCCGAAGCGGTCGGCCACCGCCCCCGACATCTTCCGCACCGTGGCCGGCAGGGTGTCGCCCTTGCCGAGCAGGGAGCTGCGGAGGAACTTCGGGAAGCAGTCGTAGATGGCGGGATTCTGCACCCCGTGGTCCTCGACCCAGGCGTCGGTCATATAGAGGACATCGGGCCTGCGGCTCTGCCATTCTATTATTTCGGGAGTGCTGTAGGGGCCCATATTCACGCGGCCGTTGAAGTTGCTCATCTCGCAAAGTTCGAGGTAGGCGCTGACGCAGCTCCTGCCCATTTCCCGCGCGCAGTCCGCCACAGACTTCCCTTCCCACTTCTCGCCGCCCGGCCCGAGATACGCTATCTGAATGTCGGACCAGTCCATACCCAGAAGGATTATCGTGGCCTTGCACAGCACGCTGAGCCTCAGCTTGTTCCACCAGGAGTGCATCTGCCTGTGGCTCAGGGCCTGGTACCAGGTGGGCATTATCACCGTGATGACGCTCACGCCCAGAAGTTCGGAGTATATGTCGAACATCGCGTCGGTGCCCTCCTCGCGCATCCTGTCGAGGATTGCGTGGAGTTCGTCCTTGCATTTGAAACTCTTCCTGCCCACGAAGATGGCGTGGGAATACTGGAACTTCATCTTCAGGCCGGAGGTCACTTCCACCAGTTCGTCCAGGGCGCGCAGAAGGTGGGGCCTTCCGAACAGCGGGTAGTCCATCGACACCTTGGAAAGGGCCCTGGCGTGCACCGTGAGGGGCTTGTCGAACTTCGCGCAGAGCTCCGCCACCTTGCGCAGTTCCTCCTTCGGGGCGAAGAGTCCCGGCTTGTACATAAGTCCCAGGGACAGTCCGCACGCGCCTTCGCGAAGGCCTTTTTCCATCGTCTGCAGCATCCGTTTCATTTCATCTTCGGAAAGAGCCCCGCTGTCGTTGCCCCTGACGCCGGCGCGGGCGGTGCAATGGCCCGCGAGCACGGCAATGTTGCAGGGCGAATGGCCATCGACGGCGGCGAGGTATTCCCTTACCGACGGGTAGGTGCCGGTCAGTTCGTCGGACCCGGAGTAGCCGAAGAGTCCCGCGCCCACGACACCGATATGTTCCGTGCCGGGCTCGAACCCCGTTGCCGAAAGGCCGCAGTTACCAGTTATGAAGCTTGTAATTCCCTGGCGGATAAACGGTTCGAAGTACTTCAGCGGCTCTTTTCTGATGGCGAACCAGTCGTTGTGCGAGTGCGCGTCGAAGAAGCCCGGGGCTATGCTCAGGCCGGTGATGTCGGTCACTTCGGCGTCTTCGAATCCCGCGGCCTTGAATCCTTCGGGAATGGCCTCATCACGCGGGATGACGGCGGCAATTCTGTCGTCTTCAAGGAATATGTCGGCCAGGAATGGCTCGGACGCGGTTCCGTCGTACACTTTGCCGCCTCGGATTATCTGTTTCATCGGTTCGTCGTTTCAGTTCTTACATTCGTCGTTTCAGTTCTTACAAATATACGACAATCCGGGCAAAATCAGAAATTTCGCTTGCCGGGCGGTATTTAACTATGCGCGATGGTCGGCACTGCTGCCGACATTCCGGCCCTCCGGCGGGGATGCATTGGCCCTTACGAACTGCATCCACGGCGGAGGGGCCGGACCAAAGCGTTGCCTTATTCAGAAACCAGCAGGATAGAGCAGCCGTTTTAGTTTGCGCTTGCTCGCACCGCCGTGAGTGTCAAAAATGCGGTGAAATTGACACTCATGCCAAGTCGGGTGAGATAAGCGAATCAATCCAAGTGTAGTAAGTGTCTGTACGGGTGCAGTAAGTTGGACTTGTAGGGTTTGGGAGGGTCTGAAAGGGGGAGCGGAAGGTGCTATTTCAGTCATTTGAACCTCTATTGGAGGGGACCCAGTATGATGTATTGGAAAGTTCGGCAGACCTTCCCCGATGAAGGTCGGGGCATATCCTGTCGGCCTCTGAACGCACCTTGTGCAAAATCGTCCTTCTAGGTAGGTTTACCGCACAAGGTCGGCCGAAGTGTTTTCCGCAGGCCAATTTCATACGAGTTAATAGCCTCCGAAGCCTCCTTCTTCCGGCAGCATTGTCCAGCAATAGCTTGTTAAGCCGACAGTAACGGGGACATACCGTGCTGCCCCGGACATCGTATTCTGTCGGGACCTTGTGCAAAATCGGCCTCCTGACCCGGATAACTGCACAAGGTCCCCCCAATTTCGGCCGACCTTGTGCAATAACCCTACCTGAAAAGCCGATTTTGCCCCAGGTCACAACGCCACGCTCAGCATTATCGGGCTGCCGGTGCCGGCGGCTAAGCCCGACAAAACCGTGGCCACCCGCGGCCTCGTAAGCGGGAGGGGCCCGCAAGATGCAAGTTCTGCGTAGCAGGACGAAGCAGATTGTGGGAGGGATGGAGTGAGCGAAGCGAACGGAAGTTTTGTGGGTTGCCGCCGGCATCGGTCACCATTCGCTGCCCAGACCCGCTACTCGTCCTGGGGACCGGCGAGGGCGTCGGTGGCGCGCACGGTCACGCGGTGGGAGTAACAGTCGAACATCTCGGACACGGCCTCCTTGTCGTGGACGCGCGTCAGAAGGCTCACGACCGGGACTATGACCAGTCCGGCCACCATTGCCAGCACACCGGCGTTGATGGGTGAGGTCAGGAAGGGGCTGATGAACACCTTGCCGGTGAAGGTGCAGAACATACAGCCGCACATTATCGCAATGCCGCAGATGAAGCTGGCCCAGACCGCAGCGCGGGTGGTCTTCTTCCAGTATAACCCGTAGAGGAAAGGTGCCAGGAACGCGCCGGCAAGGGCGCCCCAGGATATACCCATCAGCTGGGCGATGAAGGTCACCGAACTCTTGGCCTGGACTATGGCAAGAACGGATGAAACGGCAATGAAGAACAGGACCAGAAGCCTGATGCTCAGGAGCTTGCTCTTCTCGGTCATCCTGCCGCCCGTGGCCGGGTCGATTATGTCGAGAGTGAGGGTGGAGCCGGAGGTGAGGACCAGGGAGGAGAGGGTTGACATCGACGCCGAGAGAACGAGTATGATCACCACGCCTATCATAAGGTCGGGCAGGGTGGAGAGCATCGAGGGGACGATGCTGTCGTAAACCGGGGTGCCGGCCGGGGTGTATTCGATCACGCCGCCGTAGAGCCTTCCGAAGCCGCCGAGGAAGTAGCAGCCGCCCGCCACGATGAAGGCGAAGGCAGTTGAGATTATCGTACCCTTGCGGATGGCCGACTCGTCGCGGATTGCGTAGAACTTGCCGACCATCTGAGGCAGACCCCAGGTTCCGAGAGAAGTCAGGAGCACCACTCCGAGCAGATACAGGGGCTGGGGGCCGAAGAACGAGGTGAATGCGCCCTGCAGGCCGGGAGCAGTCTCGCAGGGAATCTGCGAGAGACTCTGAAGCGCTGCGCCGAACCCGCCGTTGCCCTGGAGCACCGACAATACCACCGCGCATATGCCGACCAGCATTATGAGGCCCTGGATGAAGTCGTTCACGGCCGTTGCCATATAACCTCCCACCAGCACGTAAATACCTGTGAGAACGGCCATTCCGAGCACGCACCAGACATAGTCGATGCTGAATGCCATCCCGAAGAGGCGCGACAGGCCGTTGTAGAGCGAAGCGGTGTAGGGGATGAGGAAAATGAAAACTATGACCGACGCCGCAATCTTCAAGGCGGGGGAGGAGAAGCGCCTGCCGAAGAAATCCGGCATCGTGGCGCTGCCCAGATGCTGGGTCATGAGCCTGGTGCGGCGGCCCAGGAGCCTCCAGGCAAGCAGCGAGCCTATGAGGGCGTTGCCTATGCCGACCCAGGTGGAGGCGATGCCGTACTTCCAGCCGAACTGCCCGGCGTAACCGACGAAGATCACCGCAGAGAAGTAAGAGGTCCCGAATGCGAATGCTGTGAGCCAGGAACCCACGTTCCGGCTGCCGAGCACGAAGCCCTGCACGCTTGAGGTGCTTTTGTGGCAGTACACGCCCACGCCGATCATAATGGCGAAGAAGACGACGAGAAGACAAATTTTTACCAGCATTTTATAAATTTTTTATTATTTACACAAAAACCCGCTCCATTAAGGGGCGGGTAGCAGAACTGTCACGGTATCACACAGCTATACTCCCCACCCGAAAGTGCGGTAGTAATAATAGTAATAGCTGTTGATATATATGTTCATTTCCTAACTAACCGAGTGCAAAGCTAAGTAAAAATATTTAATAAATCAAGGGTTTCGCTAAAATTCGCTGAAATCTATTGCATTCAGCCCCACAATGGAGCTGAAGGTTGCCGTGTTGGCGGGGGAAACCTTGATGCTGACTTCGTAGGGAGTGTCGGTCATATAAAAGCTGTGTTCCTTTCCGGCATAGTAGGCCCCGGTGTCGCCGTCGCCCCAGTCGATGCGCCCGTGGGTGGGCTTGGGGAGAATTTCGGGGGCCTTCGCCGTTCCCGTTGCGGTGAAGGTCAGGAGGCTGAAACTGCCGTTTTGGGTGAGGGTGACGGTCTCGGACACGGTGCGGTATGAGAAGGTTATCTCCGCCGTGCGGGAGTCGATGCCGCTGTTCTCCTTGACGCTGAACGTGTAGGTCTTGCCGGTCATCGCCTTTGTCTCGGCCAGCTGGATCCAGCTCTGGTCGCAGATGACCGAGAGGTCTTCGAGGTTGGTGCTGAGGGTCACTTTGACCTCGCCGCCTTCGCTGCCGAGTTCCATCTCGCTGCCCTCCAGCACGATGCGCCCCTTTTCGGTCTGGGTGACGCTCACGGTTTTGGTGAGCGAACCGGCCTTGAAGGTCACGGTGGCGCTGTTGACGGCGTCGCTCTCGTTCTCGGCGGCCGAGAGTATGATTACGGTCTTGGGTGCCTCGTCGGTGGGAGTCCAGCTGCTCTTGCTCACTTTGAGCCAGGAGGCGTCGGAACTGATTTCGGTGGGGTTGTTGGCCGTGAGTGTTATGTTGATGTTGCCTCCGAAGCTGGAAATCAGCGTGGATTCGGGTATGGTGATTTCCAGTTCGTCGGGAATCTGCTTCACGCAGCCGCAGACCATCGCCGCAAGAAGAAGTACGGCGGCAAAGGATTTCATCAATTTCATTTGAATATTCTTTTTATGTATTCCGGCATCCAGGGCTCGTAACGGTAGGCCGTGCCCAGGTATATCATATGAAGGGCCGCGAAGGGCTCGATTTCAGAGGTAACGGCCTTTATGCTTTCAGGGTCGTGGAGCCCGAAGTATTCTTCGATGAAGATGTCCCAGATCCTGTCCAGGTCGGCCTTGTGCAGGTGGAAGAGGCTGAGGGCGTGCTCTTCGTCGTTGAGTTTGCACAGGAAATACCACATTCCCATATCGAACATATGGTTTCCGTAGCTGAAATCGCCCAGGTCTATCCACATATCCTCGCTGCCGTTGGTGATGACGTTGCTGAGCTGCATATCGCCGTGAAGGCAGGTGGTGGCGGAGGGGACGCCGTCGAGGAAGGCGAGAGCCCGCGCCCTGACCTCCGGCCCGAGCACGGTGTCGGCTTCCACGAATGAGCGGTAGAACAGGGAACGGTCAGAGAAGATGGCGGTGTCGCACTCGGTGGAGTGGAGTTCCTTGCACATCACGGCAAAGCGCCGGGTGATTTCTTCCAGCCGGTCAGGTTCTTCGGAGATGATTCTGGAGAAGGAACGCTTCCCCTCGATCCTCTCGAAGGAGAGGGCGTTGTTCTGCCCGTCGGAGTACAGGCTCCCGACCAGCGGTGTGGCGATTCCGAAGCGCATCACCGCGCGGGCCACGACTTTCTCCCTTTCCACGGCCTCCACGGGGACCCTCGGGCCGTAAACCTTTATCATGGAGTTGCCGTCGGCGCTGTTGTAGGCCTTGGACATATAGCTGGCGCCGAACTCCTCGTAGATGCTCATATCCAGCGGTTCGCTCCTGCGGCAGACGTTGACGAACGATGCCACGCCGCTGTCTTCGAACTGTCCGGCGATTTCCGGGGAGGCGTTCACGATGTTGAACTTCAGGCCGGACTTGCGTGCCCGAAGGAACGCCCGCTGCGCGGCGAAGTTCACTCCGCTCACGGCGGAAAAGTCGATTGTGAGGCTCTCGCCGCCGCCAATAAGGTGGCAGAGTTCTTCGGCTTCCTTCGCGCCGACGAATCCGGATGCTGCAATTCTTTTTGCTTTCATAAGAAATGATATGGTGTCAAGCATACAAATATAATCAATACGTTTGTCATTGTCAAGTTTTGCGCTTTTTATGTATATTTGCCTACTGATGAGAAAATTCCTTACAGTCCTTGCTTTGATTCTTGTCTGCGCCGCTTCCTACGGGCAGAAGTTCTCCGGCTCCCTGGATGCCGCCGGTGGCACGAGCTTCAAGGGCCGCTGGGTCGGTGACGCGAAGCTCCGGCTGAATTACGACAGCGACGGGTGGTTCCTGCACGGAACCTTCTCCGGAGGCTACGGCTACGGCACCGACACCCAGACCAAGATGTCGCTCAACAGCAAGCAGAACCTCTCGACCCTTGACATAGAGCAGTTTGTTGAACTGCTCTCCGAGGGGACCATCGACAAAATAATATATGAGGAGAAGTCTGCCCGTTCTCGCAACTGGAACGCGGTGGCGGCCCTTGATTTCGGTTTTTACTTCAATCCCGCCAACACCCTCAGGGGCTCGGCCTCCTACAGCCGCTCAGGGACATCCGGCAGTTCGTACATCCAGGCCCTCAGGTTCCTTCACAGCGACACCCCAAACCCTGATCCCGACCTCGGGAATGCCGTGATTTACAGCGGCCTCCAGATCGACTCCACCCACAACGCCAGCTCCGCCGCGAAGTTCAACCTCGACTACGTCCACAACTTCGACGGGCCCGGCCGCAACCTGAAGCTTTCCTTCGACCTTGGCTACAACGGGAACGACGACTGGCGTATAAGAGCCTTCGTAAACAGCGAGACCAACCCTTACTTCAGCGACGCCGTGTCTTATCTCACTCCGGGAGACAACTCCCGGCTCACGGGGCTCTTTGATGCGGTGTACACCGACCCGGAACTCTTCTCCGTTCACGCTTTGAGGCTGAAGGGAGGCCTTTCGCTGAAGGCCGAGGGCGACAGGGACTGGTTCTGCCGCATACAGGACAATGGAGTGGATCCCATCATCCAGAATTACCGCTATGCCAGGCTCACGGTGGAACCCAACCTGCAGCTGGACTACACCGTCGGCCCGGTGGACCTGACCCTCAGGGAAAGGCTCCAGCGCTACGGCCATACCCTTTATGATTACGACAAATCCGCCACCCAGTTCAGCAGGTCGGAGTGGGACAACATATTGGGGGCGTCGGCCGGGTTCCGCATAGGAAAGCGCCAGACCCTCACGGTGAACTATCAGGAATCGCTTGTCCGCCCCGAATACGCGATGCTCACCACAATGGTCAAGACCACCGGCAACGTGAACGAGTATCTGACCGGCAACCCCGACCTGGCCCCTCAGAAGAACCGCGACGTGGACGTGAGATACGGCTATGAGTTCCGGCGGATCTTCGAGGTCTATGCCTCCCTGCACTACGAGTATTCCAGCGACCGCTTCGAGAGGATCGTGAAAAATACGACGGACGGGGTGAACTACTACAGCTGGATCAATTCCGGCGAGCGCCGCACCCCAAGCGTCCGCCTTGCCGTGAAGGCGGCTCTCCCGAGCTTCAGGGGCGAACTGTATTTCCAGTACAACAACGACACCTACGAATACAAGGACGGCTCGAAGAAGTCCACCAGCAACTGGGAATCCGTGGCCGACCTGGCCCTGACCCTTCCGAAGGGCTGGAAGATAAGTGCCAAAGGCGGCTATGCCAGCAGGAAGATCAGCGCCTACAATGAGTATGACGCCTATGTGAGGACCGACCTCCGCGTGACAAAGACTTTTCTGGAAAAGTTCGACGTCTATCTCGAGGGCCGGGACCTTGCAGACCGTCCGCTGTATAACTATACCTGGAACGAAGCCCTTGACTATGTGTCCGTTACGGAGACGGTCCTTGGCCGGCGCAGCGCCGTGCTGGGGCTCTCGATACGGTTCTGAAACAAATGCTTATGAAAAGATTGAAGGCAAGATTGCGCTTGTTCCACATATGGCAGGTAAGCGGAAAGTGGCAGTTCCGTCCGCAGCGCGGGGAGGAGCGGGAGGCCGGGGAAACTCACACCGGCGGCGAGTTCTTCAAGGGCTCGTTCGACAGCATCCCTTTCCTGAACAGCGACGCCAAGCGCACGTTCGCGCATCTGCTGCTCAGGCCGGGATATATGATACGCGACTATATGCGCGGGCAGAGCAGTTCCTATCTTGCTCCCCTCACTTCGCTCATAATATTCTATGCCTTTCTGGCCCTCGTCTCGTCTGTGGCCTCGCCCTATGAACCCGACAAGGGCGCGAGCGCGATGGCAGAAAAAATCGAGGCCCTGTTCAACGACGTGGCGGCGGGGCAGAGCGACGGCACCGTGACCGGCATAGAGGTGGAGAAGAGAATGAACAGAATGGGCTCGGCGCTTTCCAGGGCCTATCTCTGGCTGCACCTCGACACCGCTCCGGAGGAGGTCGATACCCGCTTCGAGCAGTCGGTGGCGGCGCTCGAGGCCACTCTGCGCAGCCAGGGCGTTCCGAGGTTCCTCGGGCAGCTGATTCTGCTCACACTTGCCATCTGGCTGGTATTCAGGAAGAAGTACGGCTTCTCGTTCCCGGCCTCGGCAACTACGGCCTCGTACATACTCTGCCAGTTCTGCTTCTTTATGCTCTTCGCCGTGCTTGTGAGCCTTGGGAAGAACGACGAGGTGAGCGGCGCCATAATGGCCGTCCTGATGCTTGTTGACTTCCGCCAGCTTTTCGGCCTCAGCTGGAAGACGAGCGCCTGGCAAACGCTTAAGGTCCTGCTTATGCAGATACTCATAAGCGGGACCTTGCTTCTTCTGGTTATGCTTGCCGGCGCCATAATGCTGACTTCCGGCATAGTTGAACCGTAGGGGACTGCTAAAGACCGTTCTTGATGCGGTTCTCGGCGAATTCGCGGGCAATCACGCCTTCGGGAACCCCCGTTGCCTTTGACTCCTCGGCAATCCAGGTTATGGTGTTGTAGATGTTCTCGACCTGCTTCAGGACGTTCTCCTTGTTATAGACGGTGAAGGCCTCCTGGGCTGCGTTGATGACGCCGCCGCCGTTGATGATGAAGTCGGGAGCGTAGAGTATGCCCTTGCTCTTGAGGATCCTGCCGCACTCCTCGTCGAGGAGCTGATTGTTCGCTGCACCTGCAACGGCGCGGCACTTCAGCATAGGGAGAGTGGTGTAGATCAAGGTGGACCCCATATCATTAAAAAAAAAAATGTCGCACTCCACTCCGTAGAGCTCTTCGTCGGTGACTTCCTTTGCGCCCCATTCGTTTACGGCGATTTCCATATTCTTGCGGTTGGAGTGGGTGGAGACGATGAGTTCCGCGCCGGCTTCGTAGAGCTGGTGGCAGAGGTCGAATCCTACGTGGCCGAGGCCCTGGAGGGCGATCTTCACTCCGTGGAGGTCATCGGTTCCGTTGAGCTGCTTGGCTATGGCCTTGATGCCGCAGAAGGTGCCGTAGGCGGTGAAGGGAGAAGGGTCTCCGCTGACGTTCTCGCGGCCGACGACATACTGGGTCTTGTGCATCACCTGGTTCATGTCTTCCACGCAGGTGTTCACGTCTTCGGCGGTGTAGTAGCATCCTCCGAGGCTCTCGACGGCCTCGCCGAAGGCCTCGAACAGAGCGGGGGTCTTCTGGGCGGGAGAAGCTATTATGACACCCTTTGCACCTCCGCAGGGAAGTCCGGCGGCGGCGTTCTTGTGGCTCATTCCCCTGGAGAGGCGGAGTACGTCGAACAGGGCGTCTTCAAGATTGGCGTATGGATACAGACGGCATCCGCCGACGGCGGGACCGAGATTGGTGTTGTGGACTGCGATGATGGCGTGAAGGCCGGCTTTCTCGTTGTTGACGAAGAGTACCCTTTCGTGGTTGTACTCGCTGATGAGGTTCAATGATGTTGACATAGCTATAGGGCTTTATTGTTTTTTCGGGGCGCTAATATAAGTATTTTTCGGTGTCGTTGTTCACCTGCGGTCAAGAAAACCTCAGCATTTCTCCGCGGGACCCTTCGTGGAAGACTCCGTTTTCGAAGACGAGATTCCCGTTCACGAAGGTGTGGGTGACGGTGGAGGGGACCGTCATCCCCTCGAAGGGGGTCCATCCGCATTTGGTGAACTCGCCCTCCGCGGATATCCTCGCGGGGCGGGAGGGGTCCACCAGGACGAGGTCGGCGTGGTATCCTTCCCGGATGAAGCCCCTTTCCCGAATCCGGTAAAGGACGGCGGGGTTGTGGCACATCAGCCTCACGATCTCTTCTATGGGCAGCCCGAGGCCGGTCATAAGCTGCAGGCCGTGCTGGACGGAGGGGAAGCCCGACCTGGCGGTGAAACAGTCTCCGGTGAACTTCTCTGCGGGAAGGTGTGGGGCGTGGTCGGTGCCTATGGTGTCGATAATCCCCGTGCCGAGGGCCTCCAGAAGGGCCAGGCGGTCGGCCTCCGACTTGATGGCGGGGTTGCACTTCATCCCGAAGCCGAGCCGCGCGCAGTCGGCGCTGCTCAGGCGCAGGTAGTGCGGGCAGGTTTCCGCGGTGATTTTTTTATCCTCCAGGGGCAGGCCGCTGCGGAACAGCGAGAGTTCTCCGGCGGTGGAAACGTGCAGGACGTGGAGCCGGGCCCCGGTTCTGCCGGCCAGTTCCACGGCCCTCCTTGTGGATTCGATGCAGGCCTCCGCGCTGCGGATGAGGGGGTGGAGGGAGGCGTCGGCGGCCACTTCTCCCCGCGCCGCCATCTCCTTGAAAATGGCGGTGTTGCGCCGTATGATCCCTTCGTCCTCGCAGTGCGCGGCTATCAGGGCCGGGGCCTCGCTGAAGAGGGCCTCCAGGGCCGCGGAGTCGTCCAGCAGCATATCTCCCGTGCTGGAACCCAGGAAAAGCTTGATGCCGCAGACCCTGCTGAAGTCGGTCTTCAGGACCTCGCCGAGATTGCCGGCCGTGGCTCCTATGTAGAAGGAGTAGTTCGCCAGCGACTTCCCGGCCGCCAGCTCGAATTTCCGTTGCAGGAGCTCTTGCGTGGTGGTCGGGGGGACGGTGTTGGGCATGTCCATAAAGGAGGTCACGCCGCCGGCCACCGCGGCCCGGCTCTCGCTGCCGATGTCGGCCTTTGCGGTGAGGCCCGGCTCGCGGAAGTGGACGTGCTCGTCGATGATCCCCGGTATGAGGTATTTGAAGGCGGCGTCGATGACGACGGTGGCGGCGGATTCTGCGTTCAGGCCGCCTGAGCGTTCAATCCGTCCGATGCGGCCGCGTGACACGAGGACGTCGGCCCGGAAGGTCTGCCCTTCGTTCACCAAGGTTGCGTTTTTTATAAGGTAGTCCATACTTCTGCGGGTAAATCGGGCAAAATTAAGTTTTTTTGACCGAAAACCGTGAATTTCAAACGGAATATCACTAAATTTGCGCCGCGGCAAGCCCGCAGGTAGTGTATTATGATTTACGACAACATTCTCGGAGCCATAGGAAACACTCCGATGGTACGGATAAACAAGCTCAACCCGAACCCCGGCGTGAACATATTCGCCAAGCTGGAAGGCTTCAACCCCACCGGCAGCATCAAGGACAGGATAGCGGTTGCTATGGTCGAGCAGGCCGAGCAGGAGGGGAAACTCTACCCCGGCAAGACCATAATCGAGCCCACTTCCGGCAACACCGGCATAGGGCTGGCCATCGCCGGCATCGTGAAGGGTTATCCCGTGGAGATAGTGATGAGCGCCGCTGTGTCCATCGAAAGGCGCAAGATTATCCGTTCCTACGGCGGCAAGGTCATCCTCACTCCCGCAGAGGAGGGGACCGACGGTGCAATCAGGATGGCCCACAGGATGGTGGAGGAGAACCCCGAAAAGTATTTTATGCCCGACCAGTTCTCCAATGCCGGCAACTATATGGCCCACTACAAGAGCACGGCCATAGAAATCTGGCAGCAGTGCGGCGGAAAGATCGACTATCTGGTGGGCGCCATAGGCACTTCAGGCACCCTTATGGGCCTGACGAAGTTCCTCAAGATAATGAACCCCGAGATAAAGATCGTGTGCGCCCAGCCCATCCGCGGCCACTACATCCAGGGTCTGAAGAATATGGAGGAGGCCATCGTGCCCCAGATATACAATCCTTCCATCCTCGATTCCCAGGAGATGGTCGAGAGCGAGGAGGCCATTGAGATGGCGCGCAGAATCATCCGCGAAGAGGGCATCTTCGCGGGAATGAGCAGCGGCGCGGCTATGCTCGCCGCCGTGCGTACCGCTCAGAAGATCCGGTCGGGAAACATAGTCGTCGTCTTCCCCGACAGGGCGGAGAAGTACCTGAGTACGACGATGTTCAGCCCGTTCGAGGACTGAACATCGCCGAGGGATTTGCGCGCCTTTTCGGGCTGAGGGGCCGCGCTAGAAGTTCTCTTTGTGGAGTTCGAAGTAGGCCTGGGGGTGTGCGCAGACGGGGCATACTTCGGGAGCCTTGGTGCCGACCACGATGTGCCCGCAGTTGCGGCATTCCCATACCTTCACCTCTGATTTCTCGAATACTGATGCAGTCTGCACGTTCTTCAGAAGGGCGCGGTAGCGTTCCTCGTGGCGCTTCTCGATAGCGGCCACACCGCGGAACTTCTCTGCGAGTTCGGGGAAGCCCTCCTCTTCGGCGGTCTTTGCAAAGCCCTCGTACATATCGGTCCACTCGTAGTTCTCGCCCGCGGCCGCGGCTGCGAGGTTCTGCGCGGTGCTGCCAATGCCGTCAAGTTCCTTGAACCAGAGCTTTGCGTGCTCCTTCTCGTTGTCTGCGGTCTCGAGGAAGAGGGCCGCAATCTGCTCGAAGCCTTCCTTCTTTGCCTTGGATGCGAAATATGTGTACTTGTTGCGAGCCTGAGACTCACCAGCAAACGCTGCTTCCAGGTTTTTTTCGGTCTGGGTGCCGGAATACTTTGTTGCCATAATGTATGCGGTTTAGAAATATGATGCGAATTTACGAAATTTTCCGAAAATGGCTAACTTTGCAGCCATATGAAACATTCAGCAAAAGAATGGCTGGCGGTGACCAGGTATTGGTCGTTCCCGGTCTCGACGATGCCGGTGGTGG
>R15__coassemble_622_pt1 | contig 25595 bp, 21 predicted proteins | sample R15__metabat2_high_PE_015 | metagenome-assembled genome bin R15
TCGCCAGCCGCGAAATGGTGCGTTTGAGCCCGCCGGCACACCAGAAAGGCCTCGCAGGCCGCGGAATGGTGCGTTTGAGCCTGCCGGCACACCAGAAAGGCCTCGCAGGCCGCGGAATGGTGCGTTTGAGCCCGCCGGCACACCAGAAAGGCCTCGCCAGCCGCGAAATGGTGCGTTTGAGCCCGCCGGCACACCAGAAAGGCCTCGCCAGCCGCGGAATGGTGCGTTTGAGCACTCAGACGCACCGGAATGAAAGAATTAACAGCGTTTTGGGGCGTAAAGCCGCCGTAGCGCACCGCATATTATAATGTTATGAGGAATTTTTACGACAACGAGGCGCTTTGCGCACTGCAATTTTCCGAACTTGGGGACTGCTACCATCTCTGGACGCCCGAAAATTTCGAAATCATCTTCACTTGCGAAGATGATTTCAGAGCGGGTATGGGCATAATCGGCATTGCCGCCAAACTTTACCCTGATGTGAGGATTCTCACCTTCCAACTGATGACCAATCATCTCCACCTGACACTTTCCGGCAGGATTGACAGAGTGATGGAAATGTTTGAGGAAATCCGCTCAATGCTCCGCAAATACTTCAAGGCGCAGGACAGGGCCATTGACTGGTCAAAGTTCACCCCGCAGACCAGAGCCCTGCAGACCCTTGAGGATGTCCGCACCGTCATCACTTACAACAATAGGAACGGTTACGTGGTCAGTCCGTCTTGCACCCCGTTCACATATCCCTGGGGCGCGAACCGCTACTACTTCAACCCCGATGCAAAAGAACTGGCAGACAAGCAGTCGGTAGAGATGACCTACAAACAAAGACGGGCCGTCTCCCACTCTCACAAGTCCAATGACCTGTCCGGCCTCAAAACCTTTAAGGGTTACGCCCTCCCGACAAGCTTCTGTGACATTAAAGCCGGGGAGCGTCTGTTTCGCGACCCTTCCCATTACTTCAGCAAAATCTCCCGCAGCATCGAGGCCGATGCGAAAATCGCCAAAGAGATAGGCGAGAGCGTGTTTTACACAGATGATGACCTCTACAGCACCGTGTGCCGGCTGGCAAATGCAAAATTTTCAAAATTGACAGGAGCGGCGGGAGGGGCAGGCATGGAGCAGGGCTGCAGAGCCGGGCAGGGAGGTGCACTCGCTGAAACGCGTGGTCGCCAAATCAGTCCCGCTCAGCTCCCTGCACAAGCCAAACTCGAACTGGCCCGCACGATGCGCTTCGAGTACAACGCGTCTTCAAAGCAAATTCAGAGAATGCTAAAATTAGATGAGAAAATCATATCCACATTATTCACAAACAATCAGCCATTATGAAAAAGATTTTGGAAGTACTCCAGTACTCGGATACAGATCTGAGGTTCAACACGGATGTCGAAGTGAGAAAAAACCCAAACATCGTTCCGGAAACAGTCGGCAGGGCGGCTCTTACGATGGTTACCAAACTGTGGGGCGGCAACGAGCAGTCGGTTCTCGCGATGATCAGGGCCCTGGCGATTGCGGACCTCGCCGTGAGCGTCAACCGCAAGGAGATGATTCGTTATTTAGACGAAGCCTCGGCCGACATGGCCAGGGCGATGGTCCAAGCCCGCAAGGAATTTGAAAAAAACGGCGGCAAAATAGCTACCTTCCCACCAGGCATAATGCCATCAAACATTAAAAACTGATTTTCAATCCCCGCCGGACACAAATCAGACGCCGAATGTGGCTGGACAAGGCAAAAGGCCCGTTCCGGACACAAATCAGGCGCCGAATGTGGCTGGCGGTGCGACCAAACATTATTCCAAGACCAAATGTAAAAACCGGATTAATTTTTGTAGTTTTGCAACGATATGGATACAATGAAAAACAATCTTCTGGGAATCTGCATAATGGCAGGACTCGTAGTGCTCGGATGCGCCATTCCGGCATCGGTCAGAATCTTCAAGTCTTACGACAGGACGGTCAGCGTCAAAGGCCTCTGCGAACGGGAGGTGGCGGCCGACAAGGTCATCTGGCCCCTCGTGTTCAAGGTGGCGGGCAACCAGCTCCCGGCCGTGAGCAGGGAAATCACCGAAAAAACCGGCCGTATCGAGCAGTATCTCCGGGACGGGGGCATCCGGGAGGCGGAAATCACCGTCGCGATGCCCAGGATTTCCGACAAAGACGCGAACGAATACGGCGGGAATGACCGCACATACCGCTATGTTGCCACCTGCACCGTGACCGTGTGCTCGCAGGACGTGCAGAAGGTGCTTGCGCTTATGGCCGACAGGAACTCGCTGATAGACGAAGGCATAGTGCTCTCGAGCGACTGGGACAGCACCCCCCAGTTCAGGTTCGAAGGGCTCAACGACATCAAGCCGGAGATGATCGAGGAGGCCACGAAGAACGCGCGCGAGGTGGCGCTCAAGTTTGCCAAGGACTCCGACAGTTCCCTCGGCAAGATCAAGGACGCCGCGCAGGGCACCTTCTCCATCGAGGACCGCGACAGCAACACCCCTTCCATCAAGAAGGTCAGGGTCGTGACCTACGTGACATATTATCTGGAAAAGTAGCGGCCGGCCGCATTCCCTCGCCATATGGCTTCAAGAGACGAGCAGATACAAAGGGTCACCTGGTTCGGGATGGCGGTCAACGCCGTGCTGACGGCCTTCAAGCTGGTGGCCGGGGTCGTGGGACGGAGCTCCGCGATGGTGGCCGACGGCGTGCACTCGCTCTCCGACTTCATAAGCGACATCATCATCCTGGTCTTCCTGAAGATTTCCTCGAAAGGCCGCGACAAGGACCACGACTTCGGCCACGGAAAGTTCGAGACGATGGCCACCTTCCTGCTGAGCATAATCCTCATCATAGTGGCGGCGCAGATACTCTCCGGCGGGATTTCCAAGATGGCCGCCATCCTGCGCGGCGAGAGCGTCGGCGTGCCCTCGATGCTGGCCCTCTGGGCGGCGGCGGTTTCCATCGTGGCGAAGGAGCTTTGCTACTGGGTCACCGTGGCCGTTGGCCGCAGGGTCAATTCCCCCGCGGTGATAGCCAACGCCTGGCACCACCGCTCCGACGCGCTGTCGTCGGTCGGCTCGCTCCTTGGCATCGGGGCCGCCATCTTCCTGGGCCAGCGCTGGGTTATCGCCGACCCCATTGCCGGGTGCGTGATTTCGGTGGTGATCTTCGTGGTCGCGATCAAGATGGCCCTCCCCTCGATGAAGGAATTGCTGGACATCTCCCTGCCGGAGGAGATGGAGAGCGAGATAATGTCGATTGCTTCGGGGGTCCACGGCGTGATGGACGTGCACAACCTCAAGACCCACCGCAACGGGCCGTCGGTAATCATCGAGACCCACATAAAGGTGGACCACGGAATCAGCATCGTCGAGGCCCACGAGATAAGCACCGAAGTGGAGCGGCGCCTGAGCGCGCGCTTCGGGAAGGAAACCCAGATCAGCATCCACATCGAGCCCGACAACTACTCGCACGAGGATCACGAGTAAGCCGGGTTCAGGACACGGGGAAATTATTGAAAATTCTTCTCGAATACGGCCTCGCACAGGTCGCGGCCCCAGACGCTGTAGGTGTTTTTGGACAGTTTTGCCGACACGACGTACATTGAATTGATATACGCCCGCGTGTCGAAGAACGGGAACCAGCCTATAAGCATAGCCTCGCCGACCCATATCCCGACCTCGGTCAGGCTTATGCGCACGGTCTGATTGCGTCCCAGGTAATCCATCAGCACAATGCCGCGTCCGGGATTGTGCTCGACGACTGATTCGAGGTATGGATAAATGCTTCCTGCTGTCTTGACATAGTTGGGGATTGAGAAAGACTCGGTGTGGGAGCCCGTGGCGGCGTTGAAGTACCAGGTGTGGCTGTCGTCTTCGGCAGATTTCTTCCACGTGTCCTCGAACGCGGTCATCTTCCTGGCCTCCCAATCGGAGTCGGCTTCCCCGTCATTCTGGCAGTACTTGTCCTGTACATAGCAAGGGGTTTCGACTTCTCCGTCAGAGGTGTGGACAGTCATTTTGCTGTTGCCGCTCCACTTGTCCATATACCCGACCTGTGTCTGGCTCTCGTTTACGAAAGTGCCGTCGAAGTCGAAGCGGAAAACCACGATCACCTTGCCGCGTGCCTCGCCCAGAGTGAGGTCGGGGCGCGGCATCACGATCCGGTCGCCCATATATTTCTCGATCGTTTTCAAGGACATCGAGTGCGTCTTAGGCGTGTCGATTTCGTCTAACCGGACGTTGAGCCCGCAGATTTTCTCGATCAGAAGCGAGAGAACACCGCAGGCTAACATATTCTCGATACCGGCATCGTTGCCTTCAGGCTTCACGATGAGGATGGCGGTTTCGTCGGGATACTGCCTCAGCATTTCCAGAATATCTCCCAGCACCGTGGTCAAAGTGGTATTGCAGGGGATGAAATTGTGGTACAGACAGGCATCCTTGGCGCCAGAGCGCACTCGCAGGTCGTAGGCGCGGCAGCCCGACAGCCATTGGCCCTTGATGCTGAGGTTCTGGCAGCAAGCCGCGAATTTCAGGATGTCATCCACATAGCAGGTAGCCGCGTCGTGGGACCCGGGGATGCTCATATCGCAAATCAGGGTCTCGTCCGGCAGCCGGCTCATCCAATCGCCGTGCACGGCTCCCGGGGCGGATGCGCCGTTTTCGTCCAGAATGTCATCCTCCACCTCCGGAGGGGTGAGCGTGGAGGTATCGACCTCTGAATACGTCCTGGCAAAGTCCAACGTAACGCGCTCTTCCTCACAGGCATACGAAATTGAGAGGGCGTCCGTGCCGATGCTCTCGACTATAAAATAAACCTCATCGTCGGACGACAACTTTATGGCGTCGCCTTCAAGGCCGGCTGACGCGTACCCGTCATAGTCCGGCACTATTTCCCAGTCGGCGTCGATGGAATCCTCATTGTAGACCATTTTGTCGCCCTCCCGATGAGTGGACCAGGAGGTCTGGGTCACTTTGCCCCCGGAGGTGAAGTTCAACTGCATCAGCACGCCATCCACCTCCGGATCCCCGTCCAGGTCTGCAAGCCAGTAACCCTGGAGTTTCGATGCCAGGTCGGCGGTTGTGGAGTATCCCTTGGGGCCGTCTGATTCCTGCTCTTTCCGGCACCCCGAGAAGCACAACGCCAGCGTGAGGATGACAATGATTCTATATGCTTTATAGGGATTTTTCTTATCACACATATTTTCGTTACGATTATTTTCGCAGTGCAAATATGCGTATTTTTTATCAAATTCAGTTCTGCCTTGTTACAATTCGGGGGCTGCGTTCAAGACCGCCGTCGGTGCATATCTCATTTATCATTCTGTCCTTTACGGTCTTCAAGGCTGCCGCCTTCGCGGAGGAATAAGTGGTCGAAGGCGTCAGGGTCACGTCGATGTAAGCACTAAAACGGCTTACATAATTGCCGGTGTCAGCATTACTGTATCTGAAGACGAAACCATTGCCATACCGGCCGTTGCTGTCTGCCATTATATCGGGCACGAGGGCAAGAGAGCCGCTGTCTGTGAAAACCAGCCTCATACAGGCTCTGCCGTCATCCGCCGAACCATCCGCTATATAACTGGCGCTTCCGTCGGAAGATGCCAATATGGGGTAGAAATAAGCTTTATAATATGTATCGGGGTCGGAATTGAAACAGAATGTATATGAAGAGCCATAGCCACGCAACAGTTTCACGCTGTGCGTCGTTTCGTCAAAGCGGCCATATGCGCAGAAGTATTCGTATCCGTAACCTTTCATAATGCCGGCAACACCCACCCAAGTGGAACCGTCGGAGGCATCTTCGTATGAGAAAATCTCCGCTCCCTCCCAAAGGACAGATTGATCATAATTGTCCCAATCATAGGCCGAGACATCCCAGTATCCTATGTAATCATCGAGCGTAACTCCTTGATTATGCGGCTGGATTCCGCCCCAGACTATCTGCATGGCGCCATCTTCGTAGCCCACCGTCACGCCGGAAATGCGAACGACCTGTCCGACGTAGTTGCTTGCCTTGCCGGTCGGAGACAGTTTGCACACAAGGTCGGCCTGAGGGTACGCGCCGTTCTCGTCGGTGATGGTGAGCACAGGACCGTCGGGGCCGTCGCTCAATATGCCGTCGAGCAGGACAAAGCTCACGAGAGCGGAGGATTTGCCGCAGAAGGCAAGCGCGCCCTCATAGGAATCGATGTATTGGTCGTTGGCTTTCCAGTAAGTGCTTAGTTCACTGAAGCTCCAGTTCGCGTCGCCGGTACCGGTTTTGGTCATCTTGGTGGGATTCTTGAAGGTGAGAACATTGCCGCACATAACGGCCTCGCCCGAGATTTCCACAATATCGCCGACCGAAGGGAGAGTCTTGCCGGTCATCGAGTCGTAGCGGACGAACATCGCGTTGCGCCCGCCGTCATCTGAGATGATCACTCCGTTGTCGGCCTTGAGGTACACGGTGGCATCCTTGACGTTGTAGCTGCCCGCCGAACGGATATCCTTGATGGCAGTGTATTTTGAGGCAGGGTCATCGTCAGGAGTCCTCTTCAGGGGAATCAGATAAATGCCGAGCGTGCCTATCTGCTCATATTCGTTATAGGGAATCACATACACCCACAAATCCATTCCGGCAACGCCCAAGTCATCCAGATCAATCCAGACAATAGGATCCTCGTCAGTGTCATAGTCAACAAGATATCCTTCCTCAAGCAACCACTCAATGGTTCGAGTGCCAATCCAGTCGAGGCCGAGCTTGAAGTGCGTGCAGTTATCCGACATCTCGAATGTCAAGGCGAACCAGTCGTAGCCTATCCAGTCTTCCCTGGCATAAACCTTCACCTCAGCAGGGTCACCAGCCTTGACGGTGACCTTGAGCGTGAAAATCTGGCCGTTCGAAACGTTCACGTCAACGCTGGCGCTGCCGCTGTTCCCCTCGACCTTCGAGCGGTCAACATTGACGGAGACGGTGTTGGTGCCGTGAGCCACTATGTCGTCGGAAAACTCGCCCAGGATGAGCCAGGAGGGAAGTTTGCTGCCGTCAACCTCCCAGGACACAAGTTCGTCGCCTTTGTTTGCAAGCGTGAACTTCAGGGAATTGGTCTTGTTGCCGAAGTCGAGCAGTTCCTTGTCGATACTCACCAGGTCGGCGTTCTTGACAAGGGAAACGTCGCCCGATGTGGTCCTGCCGGAGGAAACGGTCAGGGTTCTCGTGGCCGTCACATAACCAGTTTTGCTGAAGACGAGGTTGTAGCTTCCTGAGTCGAGGCTCGAGAAGGTGTAGGACCCGTCGGACCTGGTCACATAGCTTTTGCCCACGGGGCTGATGTTGACCTCGACCCCGGAAACGGGCTCTCCGGAGCAGCTCACTATTCCGGAGATGGTTCCGGTGTAGTCGGAAATGTCTTCTATTGCTCCGCCACAAGAACACAGCGCCAGCACCGATGCCAGCAGGACAAGGTATCTTTTCATAGTCAGAAACTCTTCGTGTAAGAAACTCCGGCCGCCCCCTCGGGAGTGACGATGGGCACCACCCTGGTTGCACCGGGAGCCACCGCGGCATCTATGAGATTATAAATGTATATGGCCGCGCAGGCACCTATGCATATATTGCGCGTGAGCTGCATGTTCTGAGCCTGGTTGCTGTAGGCCTTGGCCGTTGCGGTGTCGGAACAGGAATTGGCCTTGGCGCGATATGCGCTGGACACGCTATTCGCCCAAAGTGCGCCGCCGGCCGTTGCCGCAACGCCGCCGAGCATCAGTATTCCCTTGGCCGTCGAGCCCTTGTACATCTGGCCCCAGCCTGGGATAATCGACCTTGCAAGGGCGTCTGCGCCGTATTTGTTGGTCAGCCTGACCTGGTCGAACCTGGCCTGGCAGCCGGGGTTTGACTTGCCGTAAAGGGTGTACAGATGCACCTGACCGTATTTGTCACGCTCCCAGTACTCCGCATAGTTCTTCACGGCAAGCTCCGTTTCGGAGCCCTTCATCTGCGACTTGGAGATGAAGGAATCTTCGTTTTTCTCCACCAGTTTGCCGTTCTCCCATACCATTGAATTGGCAAGGGTCGACTCCACGTCGGTGACCACCACCATACCGTTCTCCAGGCCACTCTCGGTAACCAGGTCTGTAAGGCACTTCCGGCGGGCCTCCTCTACCGAAGAAGCCCAATCCTGCTTGACCACATAATTGAACGTGGAGTTTCCCGGGACCGGCTGGGTACGGATCCAGGTGGGTTTGAGCGGCTCGGAGCGCTGCACCGACTGCCCCGACGCAAAGGTGCAGGCCAGCAGGCCCACACACAACATTGCCAATATCCTTCCTCTCACGGCCTACTCCTCCCCTATCGTCTTGAGATTGTCGAAGCCGGAGTTCACGAACTCGGAGATTTCGTCGCCGTAGCGGTGAGCGAGTTCCGCCTCCTCGGCGGCATTCTTCAGGGCGCGCTTGCGGGCTGCGGAAGCGGCCTCCACATCAACGATGAAATAGCTCTTCACGTCTATCCTGCCGCCTTTCTCGCGATATACGGAATATACGGGAACGAGTTCACCGTCAATCTCCTTGAGCACCAGGCGCTCATAGCCGGCCACAAGATTATTGACCTCGTTCTCCCCGAGATCTTGGATATCGGTGTTCAGACGGGCGCGGACTATCGATTTGCTATATTCAGCATATTCGTTGATCGCTGCGTTGCGGGCCGAGGTCCTGGCAACGACCATATCCCTCTTGCCATAGGCCGTGCCAACGATTTCCTGACCGCCGGCGGCCTTGCGCATAAGAAGGTCCTTCACGGCGCCCTCCATAGTGGTGGACTCGACGAGGTTCCACCCTTCCCGGGTGTTCTTCTTGGCAAGCTGCTTGGCAGTCTTGTTAATCTCCTTCATCTTTTGCTGGGTGATTTCCGTCTGGGCTGAAACGGTGAACGACGCCGAAACGGCGAGAATCGCGGCGAGCGCGAGTTTGAGAATAGTTTTCATATCTTCTGATGTTTTGTTCTGCACAAATTTAACAAAATCATAACCCCTTACAAAACAGCACATTACGCAATTTTGCGCAAACGGCGGGATACGCCGCCCAAATGGTATGTTTTTACGCTTGAACGGTTACAATAAGTAGAAAATTTCTAACTAAATTTGCATCGAATCTATGAAGAGACTGTTTATATGCGCGGTGGCGCTTGCCGCCGCAGTCTGCGCCTGCAAAACGGCAGGTGGCGACACCAACTCCCAACTGGACCGGATCAACGCAAGTTTCGCCCGGGACAAGGTCGCCGTTTACGCCAACCCCGACTCGATGCTCACCGTCTTCGCGGCCCAGGCCGCGCACGAGACCGACAGCGTCTGCCTTAACTGCTGGAAGGTCATCCTGGCCAAGACACAGTTCATCGGATTTCACGACCCCCAGGCCGACTCCCTCTCCCGCGAGGTGGTCGGGTTCTGCAGGCGCAATCCCGGTCTGGAGGGCACCGCGAACCTTGTCTGCGAGGCCGAGAACCTCCTTGGGATCCTCTGCCAGTACGCCGGGCAGAAAGACTCCGCAATCGCCCATCTTTCAGCGGCTTACCAGGCCGGAATGAGAACCCCCGGAAGGGAAAGCTGCAGCAACATCTGCATCAACATAGCCGACAATCTGAACCACGTGGAGGAGTTCCCCCTGGCCGCCTCGTGGCTGAGGAGGGCCCTGAGCCTGGCCGACTCCCTGCAGCAGAGCTCGCAGTACTGCGCCGTGAACACTTCCCTCGGCCAGACCTGCTCGGAACTCGGGAACTACGCCCTCGCCGACGAGCACTTCAGCGCAGCCCTCCGCTGGAAGGACAAAGGCACGCCCAACGACCCCTATCTCATATACGCGGCCCTGGGCAACTCCAACTTCAAGAGGAAGGACTACGAGGAGGCTCTGAAATGGTTCAGGCTGGCACAAGGCGAGCTGCCGGCCCTCGGAGGCAACCCCCTCACCACCGCCATCGTGGCGGGGAATATGGGCGAGGTGTTCCTCTCCCTGGGGCAGACCGACTCGGCGGAATTCTACATAAACGAAGCCTATCCCTTCTTCACCTCCAACCCGTATTCCGACCCCGGCACACTCTATTACATGCACGGCCTGAAGGGCAGCCTCGAGACGGCCCGCGGCAACCTGGCGCAAGCGCAGAGATACTTCGACCTTGCCGATGCCACGCCCGAGCGGCGCTCCGACTACCTGCGCACGATGAACAACCGCAAGATGCGCCTCTGCGAACTTCAGGGCAACTGGAAAGGGGCCTACGCCCTGAGCCGGGAGAACGCGGCCTACGACGATTCCCTGCGCAGCCTCAGCCTCCTGGCGGGCTTTGCCGACGCCCAGCAGCGCTACTCGCGCGACACCACCCTCCTGCACTCCCAGATCAAGCTCGCCGAGCAGAATTCGCGCCTCACCAAACTCCGCTTCTCCCTCGCGGCCCTGGCCGCAGTGATGATTCTTGTGGGCACGGTGCTGCTCCTTATGCGCCGCAGAAGGCGCGAGCGCGACGCCGCCCTCGCCGACAGCCTCAGCAGCCTGAGGCTCCGGAACGCGCGAAAGATCGTCTCTCCCCACTTCGTGTTCAACGTGCTTAACGCGGCCAAGGGGGAACTGGGCCCGGAAGGGAAGGAGATGCTGCCCTCGCTGCTGCGTCTTCTGCGGAGCAACGTGGACTACTCGTCCAGGACGGGGATTCCGCTCTCCGAGGAACTGCAGATGGCCCGAGACGAAGTGGCACTGCTGCAGGCGATGGGCCGCGGCGATGTCGGCGTGGAATGGGACATAGACGAAGCCGCCGCTCCGGTCACCGTGCCCTACGGCTGCGTGCAGACCAACGTGGAGAACGCCTTCAAGCACGCCTTCCCGAAATCCGTCCCGGGCGCGCTGGTGAAGGTCCGCTGCACCCTCGACGCCGACGCCCTCCGGATAACGGTGTCGGACAACGGCTGCGGCCTCGGAGGGGAACCTGCCCACGGCGGCTCCGGCACCGGAATTCTCCGCAGCACCCTCACCATCCTCAACCGCTACAATCAGCGCAAGGCATCCTTCGACCTCACCTCCTCCGCCGAAGGGGCCGGCACCACCGCCACGATAATCATCCCCACGGGGTACAACTTCACCATAAAATCGAATGAGACAGATCACAACAGCGATAATTGACGACCAGCAGGCCTGCATAGACGTACTCTCCAAAGACCTCGCGAAGTATCCCTTCATAAACATCTGCGGAACGGCGACCGACAGCTCCGAAGGCGCCGCAATGCTGCTCTCGGTGCAGCCGGACCTTATTTTCATCGACGTCGAGATGCCCGACCGCACCGGCATAGAAATCATCCGCGAAGTACAGCCCAAGCTCCAGCAGGGGGTGAGCATAGTCTTCTACAGCGCATACGAAAAGTATATGATAGACGCCATCAGGGTGTCGGCCTTCGACTATCTTCTCAAGCCCTACACGGAAGAGGAACTCGACTCCCTCATATGCAGGGTAAGGGAAAAGGGCGCGATAGACCCTGGCCTGATCTGGCGCTCGCTCACCGAGCTGCTGGAAGATTCCCGCAAGATAGCCATCAACACGATCAGCAGGACCAGGATCACCACAATAAGGGAGATAGTGTACTTCAGTTACGACAATAGCCGCAGGAACTGGGACATCCACTTCTCCGACGGCTCGGAGGCGGCCCTGAAGAAAAGCGACACCGCGGAGAAGATCCTGCAGACGAGTTCCCGCCTTATGAAGATCCGGGAAGACCTCATAGTGAACCTCGACTACATAGCCTCCATCGAGAACAAGACCCTCCGCTGCAATCTGGTCCCGCCCTTCGGCGAGGTGGAGCTCTACGCCTCGAGAAGAGCCGTGAAAACGCTCAAGGACAAAGTCCTTTTCCTGTAGGATTTCCGTTAATTTTCGCTATCTTCGCATCCTATACGGATTTTAAATGAAGAAAGCAATATTCATCATACTCCTTTCCCTGATTGCCTGCCGGGTCACAGCCCAGGAGACATATTATCAGGAGTTGATGGACTTCAAGCGCGAATATCACGAGCGGCACAAGAACGACCCTCCCGAGATTGCCGTCCGCCTGCAGTTGTCGGAACCGGCACCACCGGATTCATCAGCGCCGGGGCCGACTTCAACTTCACCTCCGGGCACTGCGTCAGCGTGGACCTCGGGTTCTGCCCCGTATGGCAGGACATCCCGAGTGGAATCAACGGCAGTAAAATCGACGACGTGGACATTTCTTATTAGCTTATGAAAAGAAAACTGACATTCAGCGCGCTGCTCATACTTGTCTGCTCGGTTCTCTGCGCGCAGCCGGTCCTCGAGCGCCTTCCCGGCAGCACGGCACGCATAGTGGCCGGCGGGGAGCCGATGCTGATGATAGGCGGAGAACTCGGCAATTCCTCGGCATCGGTCAGGGAAGACGTGCACAGGCACTTCGCACATCTTCGCTCGCTGGGCCTCAACACCGTGCTCGCCCCAGTCTCGTGGGAGCTCATAGAGCCCGTGGAAGGGGAATTCGACCTCGGCACGGTGGACTTCCTTCTTGAAGAGGCCCGCGCCAATGACCTCAAGCTGGTGATTCTCTGGTTCGGCGCCTGGAAGAACAGCATGAGCTGCTACGCCCCCGAATGGTTCAAGCGGGACACGGTGCGATTCCCCCGCGCCCACCTCGCCGACGGTTCCCCCGTGGAGGAGGCCAGTTCGCTCAGCGCCGGCGTGCTGGAGGCCGACAAGAAGGCCTTCTGCCGCCTGCTGCAGCATCTTCGCGCCAATGACTCCGAAGAGCAGACAGTGCTGATGGTGCAGGTCGAGAACGAGATAGGGATGATCAACGAGCCGCGGGACTGCTCCCCCGACGCCACCCTCCTCTACAACAGCAAGGTCCCGGCATCCCTGACGGGATATCTCAAAAAACACCGCAAGTCCCTGCACCCCTATATGGCGGAGCGCTTCAATCCCGGAGCCGGCCGCGGCACCTGGCCCGAGGTCTTCGGCTCCGACATCTACGCCGAAGAGATTTTCCAGTCCTGGACCTACGCCGCCTATGTGCAGCAGCTGGCCTCGGCGGGAAAGGCGGTTTACAACATACCGATGTACGTGAACGTGGCCCTGAACAGCCGCGGAAGGAAGCCCGGGCAGTACCCTTCGGGCGGGCCCCTTGCCCATCTGATCGACATCTGGCACGCCGCGGCCCCCGCGGTGGACGTGCTGGGAGTGGACATCTACGACAGCGGCTACGCCGACTGGACCGCCAAATACCATCTTCCCGACAACCCCCTCTTCATCCCGGAAATAAGGCTGGAAGACCGCGACGCGATGTACGCCCTCTACGCCTTCGGGCACCACGGCGCGATGGGCTTCTGCCCCTTCAGCATAGAGGATTACCCTCTGTACGCTGCCGGTGCCGGCTCCGGCCCCGCCGGCGACCTTGACCTTAGCGCCGACGACCAGCTGAACGCGTTCTCGGCCAAAACCTCCGGCCTCTCCCCCATCGCCGCCTGCTACAGGCTTCTGAGGCAGGCCGAACCCCTGATTCTGGAGCGCCAGGGCACGGGCGATATGGACGCGGTGCTCCTGACCGACTCCCTGCGCGAGCAGGAAATCATCACCCCCGACGGCATCGGCTTCACCGTCCGCCACAGCTATTCCCTGGGCTGGGAGCCCGGCTCCAAGGACCCTCAGTGGCCGGAAGCGGCCTGCCTGGTGCTGCGCCTGGAGAAAGATGACTATCTGGTCCTCGGCAGCGGAGTCGTGCTCACCTTCAGCGGCTCCGAGAGGGGGAAAATCGGAATCGCCAAGTGCGAGTCCGTGGCCGTGGAAAAGGACGGCGGCCTCAGGGTGATCCGTCACCTGAACGGCGACCAGACCCACCAGGGCCGGCACATACGGATTCCTGCCGGGCAGTTCGACATACAACATTTCAAACTTTACAGATACTGAATATGAAAAGAGCCATCCTCATCGTCCTCTCAATCCTGCTGGTCATCCCTTCCCACGCAGGCAACGTGGTTACCGCCGAAAAGGCCCGCGCGATAGCCGGGGATTTCCTTGCGGCGCAGTCGCCCGCGGGAACGGTCACCAGTGCCGTGGCCAGCGGCAAGACCCGTTATGCGGGGTCCGGCGTGGACGGGACCTGGCACGCATACAACTTCGAGGGCGGCGGCTACGTCCTGGTTTCCGGCGACGACGCCTTCGGCCCGTACCTGGCATATTCCCGCACCGGGACCTTCACCGGCAGGGACCTTCCTTCCAACGTGCGCAGCTACCTCTCCCTCCTGGAGGACGAGGTTCTCTGGTACAGGGCTCACCCGAAGGCTGAGCGGAAGATTGCCGCCGTGACCTCCGAGACCGAAGAAGTTGTCCTGAACACGGCCAAATGGGACCAGGGCAACCCCTACAACCTCCTTGCTCCGAACAAAAGCTACACCGGCTGCGTTGCCACGGCAATGGCAATCGTGATGCGCTACAACCGCTGGCCCGAGGCCGGCACCGGCACCATCGGAGGCTACAAGACCAGCACCAAGAAGTATGAAATCGAGGCCTACGAGCTCGGCCACAAATACGACTGGGACAATATGCCCGTGGACGGCAAGTTCCTCAATCAGGACCAGAAGGACCAGGTTGCCCGGCTGATGTACGACTGCGGAGTGATGGTCTGGATGGACTACACCACCTCCGGCTCCGGAGCCTACACCGAAGACGTCCCCGGGGCCCTGATCGAGCATATGGGCTACAGCAAAGCGATGCGTATGATGAGTCGCGCCGCCTACGACAGGAGCACCTGGTTCAAGATGATAAAGGACCAGATCGACGCCGACCGGCCCGTGCTTTACGGCGGATCTTCCTCCGAGGGTGGCCACCAGTTCGTCGTGGACGGCTACAACTCAAGCAATTACGTCCACATCAACTTCGGCTGGGGCGGCAAATCCGACGACTTCTATATGCTCACCGACATGGGCGGCTTCACTTCCGGCCAGGATATCGTGATCAATATCAAGAAAGACGAAGGGGAGCAGAAGGAGAAATACTATATGTTCGGCCTGTATGACGGATGCAGCCTGAAGATGTCGACGGCCTACACACCCGGCAATCCGTTCAATGTCAAGGTGGACGGCTTCCTCTTAAATATGAGCCTGGACGACTTCACCGGCAGCGTGGCTGCGGGCCTGGACGACTATTACGGCAATCTGGACGAAATCATATCGGAGCTCTGGGAAGTCGAGGATATACCGATGTATTATGGCTGGGAAGACCCTGAATTCACCAGCAGTCCGAGCAAGGAGGTGATTCCCGGTCGGAGGGTGCGCCTGTACTTCAAGCCTGCGGGCTCGGAGGAATGGACTCCCTGCGGCTACAACGAAGACGACGGGACCATTGGCTATGTGTACCCCGCCGGAGAGGGAATGAACTTCGAGGAGTTCACCACCATAAACTTCGACAAGGAAAGCAAGGTTCTCACGGTGACCATTCCGTTTGAAGGAATCGGGCATTCCCTCAAAGGCACATCCGGAGCCGAAATCCAGCCCGAGAATTCAGCCGATCCTCTGACCCTGATTTACAACGCCCAGGACTTCAGCGGGGAATACAAGCTGACCCTCTCATATTACGAACAGATAAAGGAAATCTCCCTGAAATTCTAAGGATTACATTATGAAGCGAATTCTGGCGGCACTCTTCGCGGCGGCCCTTCTTTCGGCAGCCTGCACCACCCCGGCCCCCTTCGGGCAGGACCTCCTCGGCTCTCACGAGGATGAAATCGACCGTATTCTGGAGCAGCTGACCCTCGAAGAGAAGGTCGCGATGCTGCACAGCAAGACCATAATGTCGTCGGAAGGCATTCCGCGCCTGGGCATTCAGGAGATAAGATACGCCGACGGCCCCTTCTCCATCCGCGAGGAGGTGGGCGACTATTTCCGGCCCCTGGGCTGGACCACGGATTCCGCCACCTACTACCCCACCGGCTCGGCTCTCGCCGCGACCTGGTCGAAGGAAATGGCCTGGAAATACGGCAACTCAATGGGAATCGAAGCCCGCAGGCGCGGCAAGGACCTGGTCCTGGGGCCCGCCATCAACATCCAGCGCCTTCCCGTGGGAGGCCGCAGCTACGAGTACCTGAGCGAGGACCCGTTCCTCTCGGCAAGGCTCACCGTGGGCTACACCCGGGGCATGCAGGAGACCGGCACCGGCGTGTGCCTGAAGCACTTTGCGGTGAACAACCAGGAGGCCGACCGCGGCAGCGTGAACGCCGTGGTTGACGAGCGTACCCTGAGGGAAATCTACCTCAAGCCCTTCGAAGCCGGCGTGAAGGAGGGCGGCGCCTATTCCGTGATGACGGCCTACAACAAGGTGAACGGCTTCTATTGCTCTGAGAATCAGCATCTCAACAACGATATCCTGCGCGGCGAATGGGGCTTCAGGGGCCTCACCGTCTCCGACTGGGGCGGCACCCACAGCACAATGGGCGCGGCTCTCGGCGGGCTCGACGTGCAGATGGTCGGCGACAACTACTTCGGCCAGGCGCTGATAGACTCCGTAAGGGCGGGCAAACTGCCAGAAAGCGTGATCGACGAGAAGGTCCGCGACGTCCTTCGCGTGCGCCTGACCGTGGAGGCCGTGCCGGAAGACGTGGCCAACACATCAAAGACATCCCTGCCGGAGCAGTGGCAGGTGGCCTACGAGGTTGCCAGCAAGTCGATAGTGCTTCTGAAGAACACCGGAGGGATTCTTCCCATCGGCCTTGAAAACACGGCCAGAATAGCCGTCGTGGGGCCCAGGATAGAGACTCTGACCGCCCGCGGAGGAGTCGGTTCCGGAGCCAAGTGCCCCCACGAAATATCGGCCCTGCAGGGCCTCAGGAACAGGATTGGAGACAAGGCCGAGATAGTATGGAGCGAGAGTGACGTTGAAGTTGCCCGCGGAGCCGACGTGGTGATCTTCGTGGGAGGAACCACCCGTGAGCAGGAGAGCGAAGGCCGCGACCGCAAGGATATCTTCCTTCCCGACGGGGAGGACGGGATGCTGGAAGCCCTTGCCGCGGTGAACCCCAACATAGTGACGGTGATCCAGTCCGGCGGTCCCTGCGACCTGCGCCGGGCCGAGCCCGTGTCCAAGGCCCTCGTGCAGGCCTGGTGGAACGGCCAGGAAGGAGGCAACGCCCTTGCCGATGTCCTTCTCGGCAACATCGCCCCTTCCGGCAAGCTCCCCTTCACATTCCCCCGGCAGATTGAAGATTCCCCGGCCTACGCCCTCGGAGTGTATCCCCAGGAAAACGCGATGGCCGACCTCTTCGCCCAGCTCTTCCGCAAGGACAGGGAGGAGGGAATGCGCGCAATGGCGCAGTACAGCCCCGAAGCCCGGTACTCCGAAGGCCTTCTGGTCGGTTACCGCTGGTACGAGACCAAGGGCGTGCCGGTGATGTACGCCTTCGGCCACGGCCTCTCGTATGTTGACTTCGGATATTCCGGCATCAAGGCCGACAAAGCCTGCTACGGCCCCGACGACACCATAAAGATCAGCTTCACCCTCACCAACAACGGCGGGATGGACGCCGAGGAGGTGGCCCAGCTCTATGTCGGCCGCCCCGACGCCACCGTCCAGTGGCCCGCGAAGGAACTCAAGGCATTCGAAAGGGTGGCCCTCAAGGCCGGTGAGAGCAGGAAGGTGACCCTCGAAGTAAGCGTGAACGAGCTCCGCCACTGGGACACCGGAGCCGCCGCCTGGAAACTTGAAGGAGGCACGCTCGACATCTTCGTGGGCAGCGCCTCCGACGACATCAGACTCAGCACACAATGTAAAATAGAAAAAGCGATATGAAACATTTTTCTTTGCCCAGGGACGGAGGGCTGAGGCTTGAAGGGCTCCCCTCGGACATTCTTCACGCAGGAGACAAAATCTACACCGACGTTTACGACGAGCAGTCGGCCGCCAGCGAAGTCATTGCCTGCAAGATAACAGACACCATCAACAAATTCTGCGAAGAGCACCCCGGCGAGCTGTTCAGGCTCGGCCTGACCACGGGGAACACCCCCGTCTCGCTCTACAAGAAACTCAGCCGCAAGCACTCCGAGGGACTGGTTTCCTTCAGGAACGTTGCCATAGCCAGCATCGACGAATATTACCCCGTCTCCGGGGCCTCGAGCCAGAGCCGCAACCACCGCCTCCACGAGGAGCTCATAGACAACATCGACATCCTGCCCGAAAACGTGCACATCCCCGACGGCACCCTGCCCAGGGAGGAACTCCCCGCGTGGTGCAGCGCCTTCGAGCAGACGGCCTCCAACCTCGACCTCCTGGTAATGGGAATAGGCGAGGAAGGGCAGGTGGGCTTCAACGAGCCCGGCACCGCCGAGACCAGCCGGAGCCGCCTGGTCCTTCTGTCCTACCCATCCCGCAAGAGGCAGGCAAGGAACTTCAACGGTTCCATCGCCGACACCCCCCACAGCGCCATAACGATGGGCCTCGGCACTATGCTCAGCGCCAAGAAGGTGTACCTTATGGCCTGGGGAGAAGACAAGGCCACCATCGTCAGGAAGATAGTCGAAGGAGACTTCGACCCCCTCTGCCCCGCGTCCTTCTTCCAGCATCACCGCAACGTGAGGATGTTCGTTGACGAGACCGCCGGAAGCCTCCTCACAAGGGAGGTGGCCCCCTGGCTCATCGGCCCCTGCGACTGGACTCCGAAGTTCTGCCGCAAGGCCGTCGTCTGGCTCTGCCAGAAGGTGGGGAAGCCCATTCTCAAGCTCACCCAGGAAGACTACCTGCAGAACGGGCTGGAGGAGTTGCTGGACCTGCACGGCCCCTTCGACAAGATCAACATAGGCGTGTTCAACGACCTGCAGCACACGATTTCCGGCTGGCCCGGCGGCAAACCCGGCACCGACGACCCCTTCCGCCCGGTGGAAAGCACCCCCTGGCCCAAGACCGTGCTCATCTTCTCCCCCCACCCCGACGACGACATCATCTCGATGGGAGGCACCTTCATCCGCCTGTACAAGCAGGGGCACGACGTGCACGTGGCCTACCAGACCTCGGGCGACGTTGCTGTGCACGACGACGTTGTCCTGCAGCACTTCGACGCCGTGCAGGAACTCGGCTTCGAAGACAGGACGGCCCACGTGAAGGAACTCATCGCCTCAAAGAAGCCGGGAGAGCCCGAACCGCGTGAACTCCTTGATATGAAGGCCGCAATCCGCAGGTCCGAAGCCCGCGGAGCCGACAGGTCCTTCGGCCTGCCCGACGCCAACGTCCACTTCCTGAACCTGCCTTTCTACGAGTCGGGCGGAGTGAAGAAAATGCCGCGCACGCAGACCGACGTGGATATAATCAAGGAACTTATGAGTTCCCTGAAGCCCCACCAGATTTATATGGCCGGCGACCTTGCCGACCCTCACGGCACCCACCGGGTGTGCACCGAGGCGGCCCTCGAGGCCCTGGAGCAACTCAGGGAAGAGGGCGCGGAGTGGGTCGGCGGCTGCCACGTGTGGCTCTACCGCGGCGCCTGGATGGAATGGGAACTCGGCCGAGTTGATATGGCCGTGCCACTGAGCCCCGACGAAGTGATAGAGAAGCGCCACGCCATCTACCGCCACCTCTCCCAGAAGGACATAGTCCCCTTCCCCGGCGACGACCCCCGTGAATTCTGGCAGCGCGCCGAGGACCGCACGTCCAACACCGCCCGGCTGTACGACCAGCTGGGGATGGCCGAGTATCAGGCGATGGAAGTGTTCCTGAAGCTGTTCTAGACGAAAAATTATGGGAAAGTACAGCAACCTTTGGGACAGAGAAAAGGACGGCGGCAACCACGAGCAGCGTTCCTTCTTGCGCTATGCCATAGTCGTGACCGTGCTGGTCGTGGTGTTCCTGTTCCTGAAGAAGGACGGGATAATCCGCTGGGCGCAGGCAGGATTCACCATCCGCGGCCAGCAGAAGGAAATAGAGCGGCTGCAGGAGAGCAACGCCGAGCTCGACCGCCGCATCGTTGTACTTGAAACCGACAGGGACTCCCTCGAGACCTACGCCCGGGAAAACTTCGGCTTCACCGCGCCCGGCGAAGACCGTTATATAGTGGAAAAATAATATGCTCATCGTTCTCGAAGGCCTGGATGGCGCCGGAAAGTCCACCCAAGTGCGCAAACTCCGCGAATATCTTGAGGCTCGCAGCAACTCGTTCAGCTACATACATTTCCCCCGCTATGACGCACCCGTGTACGGAGGCCTGATAAGCAGTTTCCTGAGGGGCGAATTCGGCTCCAACGAGAGCGTGCACCCGCAGCTTGTGGCCCTGCTCTTTGCCGAAGACCGCCACGGAGCCGCACCGCAGATAAAGAAAATCCTCTCAGAGGGCGGCACCGTCCTGCTGGACCGCTACGTCTATTCGAACATAGCCTACCAGTGCGCCAAGATGCCTTCTGCCGGGCAGGCCGAGGACCTCAGGGAATGGATAAACAACACGGAGTACGGGGCCTTCGACCTTCCGCGCCCGGACCTGAACATATTCCTCGACGTGCCCATAGGCTTTGTGGAGCAGAGCCTTTCCAGACAGCGCGGCGGCTCCGACCGCGAGTACCTTGCCGGAGGCAGGGACATCCACGAGGCCGACATAGAGTTCCAGAAGAAGGTGCGCGCGATGTACCTCAGGCAGGCCTCCCTCGACCGCGGCTTCACAGTCATAGACTGCTCAGCCCCGGACGGCTCGATGCTTCCCCCCGACGACATATTCACCAAAATCAGAACAGCAGTAGATGAGATTCTTTAGGAGGCTCGCCGCCCTTGTGATAGGCTTTGTATTCTTTATGGCCGGGTTCCTCAAACTTCAGGACCCGGTGGGCGCCGGTCTCGTAGTGGAAGAGTACTACAAGTTCCTGCATCTGGGATTCCTTTCGTTCAGCGCGAATTTCGTGGGCACGGCACTCGCCCTTTTCGAGACCCTGCTCGGCGCGGCTCTAATAACCGGAGTGTGGCGCAAGACCGTGGCGCTGGCAAGCCTCATCGTGCTATTCTTCTTCACCGGCCTGACGCTGGTGCTGCTGATAGCCAATCCCAATATGGACTGCGGATGCTTTGGAGAGGCCATACACCTCACCCATTTCCAGAGTTTCCTCAAGAACGTCGTCCTGTGTCTGCTATGGATTGCGGCGTTCGTCCCGTTCAAGAATCTGCAGGGCACGGCTAAAATAAATTACGTGGGCTTCGGAGTCACGGCGGTTTCCGTCTGCCTGTTCTGCCTTGTGAGCGTGCTCAGCATCCCGATGCTCGACTTCACGCCCTATGCTCCGGGCACCGAAATCCAGGGCTCCGACGGCTATTACTCCGACCAGGCCCAGTTCCTTTCGTTCTGCGACGCCACCGGGTCTTACGTGGACGAGATGGCGGTGGAGGGCAATGTGCTGGTACTCTCTGTCCATACCCCGCAGCGGCTCTCGAAGCGGCAGTGGACCCGCCTCGAGAACCTTGTCTCCGGGGCCGAGAGAACGGGATACACCCCTCTTCTCCTGCTGGGCTGCAGCCCCGAGGGCTTCGACTTCCCCGACGGCGAGTCGCAGCTTGCGGGATACGCCTACTTCGCCGACCGCCGCACCCTTATGACCCTGAACCGCTCAAACGGCGGCTCGACATTCATTTCAGACGGCCAGATTGTGGCCAAGTGGGCCGCTCTCTCGCCTCCGGGCGAAGCACTCCTGTCCGAGCTCGGCGGTATGGATTCTACCGAGGCCCTGATTGCGCAGAGCAGTCCCCGCAAAATCAAGGCCCAGGCCTTTCTTCTGTATGTCTTTGCAGTGATGCTGCTTCTGTGAGGGGGCAGTTCTCACAAAAATTAGTTAAATTTGCTGAAATTAATATAAACTTTTGTCATGAAACCCACTCTTCTTGTTCTTGCTGCCGGTATGGGCAGCCGCTACGGCGGACTCAAACAGATGGACGGCCTCGGCCCCCACGAAGAAACCATAATCGACTATTCAATCTACGATGCCGTCCAGGCCGGATTCGGCAAGGTGGTTTACATAGTGCGCGAATACTTCCTCGAGCAGTTCAAGGAAACCGTCGCACGCAAGTACAGCAATGTCAAGACCTGTAACGGGGCTCCTCTCGAGTTCGTCTTCGTGACCCAGGAACTCACCAAGATTCCCGGGCGCTTCACCCTCAACCCCGAGCGCCAGAAACCCTGGGGCACCGCCCACGCAGTCCTGATGGCCAAAGATGTCATCCACGAGCCCTTCGTCGTGATCAACGGCGACGACTTCTACGGCAAGGAATCCTTCGCCATAGCCGGCGACTGGTGCCGCGCCCACGAAAACAGCAAGGGCACTTACGCCATAGTGGGCTTCGAGCTCGACAACACCCTCTCAGAGAGCGGCGGCGTCTCGCGCGGAATCTGCCACTACGACGCCGAGGGCCATCTGACCGACGTCGTGGAGCACCACAACGTGATGGTGGAGGCCGACGGAGTCCTCAGGGGCGACAATTCCGTCTCCTCAGAACACGTGATCCTGAAGGCCAAGGACCTCTGCTCGATGAATATGTGGTGCTTCACCCCAGACTACTTCCTGCGCAGCGCCGAGATTTTCGAAGAATTCCTTGAGAAGAACATTATGGAACTCAAGAAGGAATTCTACATCCCCTTCGCGATAGACTGTATGATCAAGGACGGCAGCGGCAAGTGCGACGTCCTCAGCACCCCCGCCCACTGGTTCGGAGTGACCTTCAAGGAAGACCGTCCGGGTGTCGTGGCCAAGTTCGCAGAACTCGTGGAAAAGGGCATCTACCCTTCACCTCTTTATAAATAAAGGCCTATGGCAAGAAGGCACAGAGGCACCTTCGGGTACCTGGGGAACTTCACATACCACGTTCCCGGGGCGGGCGGCATCTTCGCCCTGCTGCTCTGGCTCCTTGCCGGAGCCCTGGTCGGCAACATCATAATGCTGGCGATGGTCAAGCTCCTGGGTGAAGGAGTGACCGAATGCGCCACGATAGTCTCCTATGTGGTGATGTTCATCCCTCCTATGCTGTACTCGAGCTCCAAAAGCAGGGTGAACAGTATGAACTGCAAGGGCTACACGCTGGACTCCGACAAACACATAAAGCCCCTGGGCTGGGCCGTGGCCGTACCCGTCGTGATGGCGGGCACGCTGGCCTTGTCTTACTGCTCCGAGCAGGCGGGAGCCTGGCTTCCCGATATGCCGGAATGGCTCGAGGAGGCCCTGGGCAACCTTACCCAAGGCGCCCTGTGGCTCGATTTCATCTGCGTGAGCATCTGCGCCCCCATCTTCGAGGAGTGGCTCTGCCGCGGTATGGTTCTGCGCGGCCTTCTGTGCAGGAAGGTCAGCCCCGTCTGGGCCATAATAATCTCCGGCCTGTTCTTCGCGCTGATCCATATGAACCCCTGGCAGGCGATTCCCGCCTTCCTGCTGGGCTGCCTGTTCGGCTATGTTTACTACAGGACCGGCTCCCTCAAGCTGACTATGCTGATGCACTTCACGAACAACACCTTCGCCCTGATTCTCAGCAATATAGACAGCATCAAAGAGGCCGACACCTTCCAGGAAATCCTGCCCGGCACGGCATATTGGACCGTCTTCGCGGCCTGCGTGATAATAGTGGTTCTCACGGTGCTTGCCTTCCGCCGCATCCCAGTGGAAGGCGGGAACTGCAACTGCGACGAAGTTCCCTCACTGTTCGAAGAGCGAGATGCGTGATTCGGCCTCGGCGAGTTTCTCAGGAGAGCCGATATCTATCAATTCAAGGTCCGTGGCAAGAACGCCGCGGATCTTTTTTTCGGCGCAGACCGAAAGGTAGAAATCGATTATCCCGAAGCGCTCCGGCCACTCCTCCATCAGGGGGAACACTTCCTCGGAGACCACGCTTATCCCGCAGAAGGAATAGCGGCGGCAGGACGAGGGGTCGAAGCCGGGATACGGGCTTCGGACCTCTCCGGTGCGCACGTTGGTCCATCCGGCAAGGCGCATTTCGGAGTCGAACAGAAGATACCTGTCGGCCGGAGCGTCGGTGACCAGCAGGCTCGCCAGGGAATCCGGACGGTCGGCGGCAAGAAGGGCGGGAAGGTCGGCGTTGGAGAGGATGTCGGCATTGTGCACAAGGAAGCGCCCGCAATCCTCGCGGCAGCAGGAACGCAGAAGGGGCTCCGCGTGCTTTATTCCCCCGCCGGTCTCCAGCGGCTCGGCGCCCTCCTCAAGCGAGACGGCAACCCTCACCCCGAAGTCCCGGGAGCCGAGAAAATCCACGATTTTGCCCGAAAAATGGAAGGCGTTGACGACAATGTCGGAAATTCCCGCGGCGGAGATTTTGCGGATAACCCTTTCCAGCATCGGGACGCCGCCCACGGGCACCAGGGCCTTGGGGATGCTGTCGGTTATGGGCCTCAGGCGGGTGCCGAGGCCGGCCGCGAATATCAAGGCCTTCATCGCAGGTCTATTTTAACCCCCGGAATGATTGTGTTCCCGTCCCACTCGGTACTGAGCCTTAGCAGCAGTTCCGTAAGATAGGGGTAACGCACGAAGGGCTCGGCCGCAATCTGCGCCAGGCAGTCCATTGCAGTGGGAATGCAGTCGATGAAAAGCTGCTTGCGCTCCACGATGCCCCTGAAGCCGTAGGCGCCGCACTCCTGCAGAAGGCGCACAAGGGTTATGAGGCGGTAGCGCCCGTAGAATTCTTCCTCGCCCACCTGCCTGAACTCCTGCAGGGCGGAGAGGTACTCGAGTTCCAGGGTGCGGCGCATCTCCGGGCTGAAATGGGTCCCGGCGTTCCACAGGAAGGATGCAAGGTCGTACTCGACGGGGCCGCGGCGGCCTCCCTGGAAGTCTATCCAGCGGGGCTCTCCGTTGCTGCCTATCATCACGTTGCGGGCCTGGAAATCGCGGTACATAAAGGTGTTGCCCTCGAAGTCGAGGGCGTCGGCGCACAGGCGGTCGAAGTCGTCCTGCAGGCGTATCTCATTGAATTCCAAGCCCGTGAGTTTCAGAAAATCGTATTTGAAATAGTTCAGGTCGAAGTTTACCATCCGGGCGTTGAACTCCCTGTCGGGGAAGCACACGCCCCAGTCCAGCCCCTCGCCGGCCCTGAACTGAATCTGCGGGAGAGCCCTCATCACGGTCCTGAGCCTTTCCATATCGGCGGGGCCGTACGAGCCCGAGGCCACGGCGGGCTTCAGCAGTTCGAAGAGCTGCCCGTCGCCAAGGTCCTCCTGAAGATAGGCCATACCGTCGGGGCTCACGCCGTACACTTCCGGCGCCCCGAGACCGTGGGAGCGGAAGGAGGCGTCTATGGTCAGGAACGCCCTGTTCTCGGCGGGATTGGTCCCGATGCAGCCTATCGCCACACCTCCGGGGCCGGTCATACGGTAATATTTTCTTGCGCTGCCCGAGAGGGGCAGGAGTCCTGCGCTTTCGGGGGCCGAACCCGCCCACGCGCGGTATAGTTCATCGAGTCTGTGCATAGAACAAAGATACCTCTTTTTTGAGATTACACAAAACTTGGTTAACTTTGTGGGTTAAACGGATATGAAATTACTGGGCAGAATATGGTTTCCCGCAGCGGTGCTCGCCGCAGCCTCGGCCGGAGTGGTGAACTCCGGATACGAAGCGTCGTGGAGCGCGGCGGAATAC
>R15__coassemble_695_pt1 | contig 23015 bp, 18 predicted proteins | sample R15__metabat2_high_PE_015 | metagenome-assembled genome bin R15
ACTGCTGCAGAGGGGGAGGCTCTGACTATTTATATATACGCGTATGTGCGCGCGATGTGCATTCACGCACGCGTGTGCGAGGGAGGAGCGGGCGATTACACCAGTGCGGCGATGAGGGAATCGCGGTCGCCCGGGAGGAAGTCGATGACGGGAACCTCGATCATAGTGTAGCAACCGGGGCGCTGGCGGAGGGCGGCGCGGGCGGCCATCACGAGGACCTGACCGGTGAGGGCCGGGTTGTTGATCTTCATATCGAACTCGAACATCTGGTTGTGGGTCTTGCCGGACACGCCCTTGCGCACCAGATTCACTCCGTGTCCAACGTCGTTCAGGGCATCAACGCTTTCAACTGCCTGAACGTGAGTCTCGTCGTGGACGAAGTAAGGGTCGGCCTTGACAGCGGCCTCGACGGCCGCAAAGTCGGCGCCATCCTCAAGCTCCACATAAACCATCCGGCGATGAAGGCCCGTGCCCACGGGTATCGTAAGGCTCAGGGCGTCCTTCACCCCGTCGATGGCCTTCACGGCAACGGAATGGCCCATAGAACGGCCGGGGCCGAAATTGGTGTAGGTGACGCCCTTGGGAGCGAGACCCAGCAGAAGGGCACGGACGACCGAGTCGGAACCGGGGTCCCAGCCGGCGGAGATGATGCTCACGGCGCCGTTCTCCTGAGCCACGGGAGCGAGGTCGCGGCGGAGTTCGCCGATCTGAGTGTGAATGTCGAAGCTGTCGACGGTGCTGATACCCATCGACAGATACTTCAGGGCGTTCTCCCTCACCTTGCGGGAAGGGGTTGCGAGGATTGCCACATCGACCTTGCCGAGGGCTCCGATTTCCGCGGCAACGGGAATGCCCTCCAGTTCCGGGAACCCCTCGCGGGAAGGATTCCTGCGCACGATTCCTGCGCATTCCATATCGGGTGCGGCCTGCACGGCCTCGAGGGCGTAACGGCCGATATTGCCGTAACCCACTATTGCAACTCTTGTCATATCAAAACAACATTCTGGAGAATTCAACAATCATTCGGGAAGGCCTCCGAGGACCTTCTTCATCAGTTCGCAAGTGGCCTCCGAGGCGGGAGCCAGAGGAAGACGCATCTCGGCGCTGCAAAGGCCGAGCAGGGAAAGGGCGGCCTTGGCGGGGATGGGATTGCTCTCCGCGAAGCAGGCCTTGAAGAGGGGCGAGAGGCCGTGGTGCAGGCTGCGGGCACCGGCATAGTTGCCGGAAGACACCGCGTGCACCATAGCGCTCACCTGCGCGGGAGCGATGTTCGAGGCAACGGAGATGACGCCGTGCGCTCCCGTGGCCATAAAGGCGAAGGTCATATCGTCGTCGCCGCTCAGAACGGTGAAGCCCTCGGGGGCGCGGCGAATTATCTCACTAACCTGGGAATAATTGCCGGAAGCCTCCTTGATGCCGCGGATTCCGGGCACCTCCGTTGCAAGGCGGATTACGGTGTCGGGCAGCATATTCGCGCCGGTTCTGCCGGGAACGTTGTAAATTATGACGGGCTTGCAGGTGGACTCAGCCACGGCCTTGAAATACTCGTACTGACCCTGCTGAGTGGGCTTGTTGTAATAAGGGACCACGACAAGAAGGGCGGCAACGTCATACCCTTCCACGAGCTTGATGTTGTTGAGGGTGTCGCGCACGCAGTTCACGCCCACTCCGGGCATCACGGGCTTGCCGCCGCAGTTCTCAAAAGTGATGCGAAGAAGCTCGGCCTTCTCCTCCTGCGAGAGAGCGGGAGTCTCGGCCGTCGTTGCTATCGGGACAAGAAAATCGACGCCTGATTCCACCTGGCGGCGCACCAGGGCGGCGTAGGCCTCATAATCAACCTCTCCGTTACGGAAAGGAGTCACGAGTGCAGTACCGCAACCTTCCAAAACCAAATTTTTCATTATACTACTAACCAACTATTTGAGTATCAAATCTTTGAATTCATAAATACCGGAAAGGCCGTCGGCCAGGACAGCAGCGGCAACAGCGCCCTCGGCAAAGCCCTCGCGCGAGAACGCCTCGTGCGTGAAGCTGAGTTTGTCGACCCCGGAAGTGAATTCGGCAATGTGGGTCCCGGGGACCTCGCCGATACGCTTCGAACCTATCTCGGGCACCACGCCCAGAGAATCTGAGATAATCGCTCCGATGCTCTTTGCCGTGCCGCTGGGGGCGTCGAGCTTGTGGATGTGATGGATTTCCTCCACGCGGGGCTCGTACCCACTCCCGCGCAGCACCTCGCAGGCCCTCTGCACGGCCGCAAAGAACGCGTTCACGCCAATGGAGAAATTGGACGCCCACACCATTGTCTTGCCCTCCTGCCGGAAAGCGTCGAACACTTCGTCCTTGATGTCGTACCACCCGGTGGTGCCAACGACCACCGCCTTGTACAACTTTGCCAGGGTCCTGAAATTGGCCCTGAAGGCGTCGGGAGTGGTGAAGTCGATGCACACGCACTCGGCCGCAAGGGCGGGGTCCACCCCGCAGACGTCTTCCGTGGCAAGGGCCAGCTCGATGCCGCGGCGCGCAAGCACGCCCTCGACCATATGGCCCATTTTGCCGTATCCACTGATAATGACTTTCATATACACTACTACTTTAAAATGTCGTTCAAAACTCCGGCGGCGGCCTCACGGGCGCCTTCTCCGGCTCCCCTCACTATGAGCGGGGCCGTATCTCCGGACCTGAGTATCATCACGTTCTCCGTCCCGCTGATCCAGTAGAACGGGCTCTCCACGCCCACCAGCTGCATCTTGATTTCGGCCCTGAAGCCGTGGGGGGCCGAAGCGTCGCGGAACAGGGACGCCACGAAGCGCTGCCTCTTCCCGAGGGCGTCGAGTTCGGCCTCGCGGCGGATGAAATCGGGCTCCGAGGCCTCCAGACGGGCATAGAACTCTTCCAGGCTGCAACCGAAGAATTCGGCGGGGAGCATAGGGGTTATCTGCACGTCGGCCTCGTCGAGGGGGACTCCCGCCTCGCGGGCGATTATGAGGAGTTTGCGCAGGGCATCGCGGCCTCCGAGGTCGGTGCGGGGGTCCTTTTCGGTCAGACCGGCATCCTGGGCGCGGCGGAGCAGGGTGGCGAAACTCTCAGTGTTGGCTCCGTCGTAGCCGGTGATTATATGGTTCAGGGTGCAGGAAAGCACCGCCTCTATGCTCAGGAACGCGCCGGTCCTGCCTGCATCGACCGACTCCAGGATAGGCAGAGCGTTGCCCACCGTGGTGCCGTAGCGCAGGAAACAGCCGTTGCGCAGCGCGGCCCTCTTCATCGCGGCGTACTTCACGTACGGAACGCTCAGGGAGCGGCGGTTGGAGCTCACTATGTTGATTCCGGCCTCCAGCAGAGGCACGTATTCCTCGTAAATATCTTCGCTCAGCGTGCAGTCCACGAAGACGCTGCGGCGCGGGGCGGTCTGCCTCACCCGGGAGGCGAAGTCGCGCGCGGAGGAAATCTCCACGAGATGCAGTTCCTTGCCGCAGGACTCGAAGCCGCCGGCCAGAACCATATCTCGGAGAGCACCTCCGACATTGCCCTTTCCGGCAATGTAAAGGTTTATGGCAGTGAGCTTTGCCGACTCGAAGAATTCCTTGTGGATTGCCCTGCAGGCCTCCCTGGCCACGGCGGGAACCACGTCGAAGAGTATGCAGCCCGGCTCCTGCGAAACGGCCACCGGCGCTATTCCGGCCTCCCTGAGCGCGGCAGCGGCACGGGATACGGCGGCCTCCGCGTCTATCGGACCGCTGGCCGAAAGGCAGATCCTCTCAAGGCTGCCCACGGACATATTGCTCACTCCCATCCACTCGCAGACGGGCCCCTCGGGCACCGCGTCTATCACCGTTCCCGGATTCGCGGGGTCGAAGGTGTTGCGTATGTTGATGGCTATCCCGGCGGCCATCGCGGGGGCGATGGTGGGGGCGTAGAGCACCTTGGCGCCGTGCTCGGCCATACAGAGGGCCGCGGCATAGGGCATACGGGGTATGGTTCGGGCCGCGGCGACGACCTTGGGGTTGGAGGTCATTATGCCGGGCACGTCGGTCCAGATCTGGAGGTCGCGGGCACCGGTTCCGGCAGCAAAAAGGGCCGCACTGTAGTCGGAGCCTCCCCTTCCCAGGTCCACGGTCTTTCCGGATTCGTCGTGGGCTATGAAGCCGGGGGCCACGAACACCCTTACCTCGGGATGATGCCTCACCGCCGACTCCACGTTGGCGAAAGTCTTTGACTCGTTGCCCCTTACGATGACCATCCTGGAATCCAGCCAGAGGGTCCTGACGTCCTCGCAGGCGAGTTTTCGGGCGATTATCCTGGTGGAGAAAAGTTCTCCGAAGGTCTGGCATTCGTCGGCGGGGGCGCAGGCCAGTTCGTCGAAGAGGGAACGCAGTTCCGAGCTCACCGACACGCGCTCGGCCCCGGTGAAGAGCCTGTCCACTATGGCAAGATGCTTCCTCAGAAGGGCGTCGGCCCGGGCCCGGCGGTCCGGTGCTTCGGCCATCGCAAGGAGGGCGTCGGTGCAGCCGCTGATTGCGGAGCACACAAGCATCACGCGGTCTTCCGCCGCGGCGGACTCGACTATGTCAAGGACCCTGGAAATATTGGTAGCGTTCGCAACCGAACTGCCTCCGAACTTCAGTACTTTCATTTTCTGGTGATATTGGCTCCCAGGGCATTCAGGCGGGCTTCGATGTCTTCGTAGCCGCGGTCTATCTGCTCGATGTTGTCTATCTGTGAAACCCCGTTGGCCGACATTGCCGCCAGCAGCAGGGCTATTCCGGCGCGGATGTCGGGACTGCTCATACGGCCGGGCTTGAGGGTGAACTTGTGGTCGTGGCCTATCACCACGGCGCGGTGGGGGTCGCAGAGGATTATCTGGGCTCCCATATCGATGAGCTTGTCCACGAAGAACAGCCTGCTCTCGAACATCTTCTGGTGGATCAGAACGCTGCCCTTGCACTGCGTGGCCACCACCAGCATCACGCTCAGCAGGTCGGGGGTGAGGCCGGGCCAGGGGGCGTCGGCGATGGTCATTATGGAGCCGTCGATGAAGGATTCTATCTCATAGCTCTCCTGGGCGGGGACGTAGATGTCGTCGCCCTGCTGCCGGAGGTGGATTCCCAGGCGGCGGAAGCATTCGGGGATGATGCCGAGGTTCACCCACGACACGTCCTTGATGGTGAGTTCGCTCCGGGTGATTGCTGCCATCCCGATGAAGGAACCGACCTCGATCATATCGGGGAGGCTCCTGTGGGAGGCTCCGTGAAGATGGTCCACCCCGTGGATTGTCAGCATATTGGAGCCGATTCCGTCGATCCAGGCGCCCATGGCCACAAGCAGGGTGCAGAGCTGCTGGACATAAGGCTCGCAGGCGGCGTTGTAGATTGTGGTGGTGCCGCTGCTCAGCACCGCGGCCATTATTATGTTGGCCGTACCGGTGACGGAGGCCTCGTCGAGGAGCATATAGCAGCCCCTGAGGTCATCCCCTCCGGTCAGGCGGTAGGCGCGCAGGGAGGAGTCATATTCGCAGGAGGCCCCGAGCTTGATGAAGCCGTCGATGTGGGTATCGACCCTGCGGCGGCCTATCTTGTCGCCCCCGGGCTTGGGGAAATAAGCCTCGCCGAAGCGGGTCAGGAGGGGCCCGACGACCATCACGGAGCCGCGGAGGGCCGCACAGCGCCTCACGAACTCGGGGCTCTTGACATATTCCCGGTCCACGTCGGAGGCCGTGAAGGTGTAGCTGCCCTTCGAGTGACGCTCGACTTTCACGCCCATACCTTCCAGCAGGGCAATGAGGTTCTTGACATCCAGGATTTCGGGGACGTTGCTTATACTCACCGGGTCGGGCGTGAGCAGAACGGCGCTCAGTACCTGCAGTGCTTCGTTTTTGGCTCCCTGCGGGGTTATGCTGCCGCTCAGGCGCCTTCCTCCTTCTATAACGAATGAACTCATAATCTACAAAGATAATAATTTTGCAAAATTATGCATACATTTGCGTGATATGCGAATTGAATACGACTACGACCTTTCGGGGCACAACAGTTTCAGGATGAAGGCCCGCTGCGCCTGTTTCCTGGAATACGACAGCGCGGCTGAACTTGAAAAAATCGACTGGGACTCCCTCCCGAAGCCCGTCAAGCACATTGGCGAGGGCAGCAATCTGCTCTTTACCGGAGACTTCCCCGGAACCGTCCTGCATTCCGCCATAAAATACATAAAGTACGTGGATATGGGGCTGGACGAAGTCCCGGTGATGGTCGGGGCGGGGGTGAACTGGGATTCCTTCGTGGAACAGACCTGCGGCCACGGGCTCTGGGGGGCGGAGAATCTTTCACTGATTCCCGGAGAAGCCGGAGCCGCCGCCGTTCAGAACATCGGCGCCTACGGGGTTGAAGTGAAGGACATAATATCCGGGGTCGTCTGCTACGACCTTCAGGAGCGCAGGAAAGTGAAGTTCCAGGTTCAGGAATGCGGCTACGGCTACCGTGAATCCATGTTCAAGGAAGCCGCCGGGCGTTACATCGTGACCTCGGTGCTCTTCCGGCTTTCACGCGCATACAAACCCCGGCTGGAATACAAGGGAGTGAGGGAGGCGCTGGGCCTGGAAGCGGGCACGCCGGACCCCGACAACCTGAGTCCGATGATGGTGAGGGACGCCATAATCGGGGTGCGCAGGAGCAAACTCCCCGACCCGGAGGAAACAGGGTCGGCGGGCAGTTTCTTCAAGAATCCGGTGGTGAGCGCACGGGACTTCGCGCGCATTGCCTGCGCCGCGGAAGGGACCGTGCCGCACTATATCCTGAGCGGAGGATTCGTGAAGATTCCGGCAGCCTGGATGATCGAGCGCTGCGGGTTCAAGGGCGCCGTTCACGGCGGGGCAGCGGTATGGGAAAAGCAGCCCCTGGTGCTCGTGAACGCAAGCGGAGAAGCCTCTCCGCAGGATGTGCTCGGGCTTGAGAACCGGATCATTGCAGCAGTGAAGGAACGCTTCGGGGTTGAACTGCAGCCCGAAGTTGAACATGTTTAAAAGCCCGGAGAAATGATATTCCTCGCACTCTCGATTCTCTTCGGGGCGATGTTCGCCGTCATATTCAAGGTCTGCCAGAAAAAGGGGATAGACGCGGGCCAGGTGACGATGTTCAACTACATTGTGGCCCTGACGGTCAGCGTCATTCCCATCGTTGCCGATATAATCTCCGACTCCCCCGCCACCGTGGCCGACTATGCCCTCACGCCAGCAAGCGCCGGCCTTGCCGTCTGGCAAGGGGTGCTGTTCTTCCTGGGATTCTTCATAATGGACCGCTGCACCTGGCGCAACGGAGTGGCGCTTACCACCGCCGCGGCAAGGGCCTCGCTGGTCATTCCGCTGATACTGAGCGCCCTGCTGCTCTCTCAGGATATGCCCAACTGGCCCATAGTGGGCCTCATAATAGCGGCGATGCTGATGATAGCCCTGTCGGCGGAAAGCCAGAAGCACGATTCCACCCTGCAGACCGGGATCTCCGACAGGAGCAGAAGAATCAAGACGATGCTGGCCCTGCTGGCGGTGTTCCTTACCTACGGCATCTCCGACTTCAGCCTCAAGCTGACCCAGCACTCGGTGGAGGCAGGCTGCGACAGTACCGCGGCCGTGGATATGAAAACCTCCTCGCAGATGGCGATCATCTTCCTGAGCGCCGCCCTGACAGCCCTTGCGGTGAACCTTGCCAAAGGCTCCTTCCGCAAGAATCCGGTGAGCGTGAAGGCGGTGCTGGGAGGGCTGGTCCTGGGCCTTGCGAACTGCGCCTGCACTTCCTGCAACCTGAAGGCTCTGGCGAGGATTTCCACAAGCGTGTTCTACCCGCTGTACAACATCGGGATCGTGGTGATAGGAACCGTGGTGGGCGTGCTTGTTTTCAAGGAAAAGCTGAAGGCGGTTCAGGCCGCGGGACTTGCCCTGGCCGTCGCCGCCATAGCGCTGCAGCTACTCTGAGGCCATATTCTTGAAGGCCGCACCGAATATCAGATATCCGGTGTTGCCGGCTATCGTGCCCTCGTTCTGACCCCATAGGAACGGCCAGTCGTCGAAGTTCTCGAAGTGGTCGGGCTTGCGGAAGAGCACTCCGGGGGCCACGTTTCCGGGGATGAAGGAGAAGTCCGCGCGGTTGTTGCCGTAGAACACGGCCTTCGGGCGTGCCGCTCCCACGGTGGCCACAAGGGAATAGTTGTGGTAGGGGTGGCAGCCGAACATATAGGCGGCAACCCTGTAGGCGGCGTCCTTCGAGATTATTTCGGGATAATACTTGTTCGCAAGGGCCGCGGTGGTGCCAAGGCTTACGACGGCGCCGCTGCCTGCCCAGTTGCGAAGGCCGATGGGAACGCCGTAGGGGTTGTCTTCAAGAAGGCCGTCGAGATACTCGCCGTATTCCCTTATCCGGGGCTCCAGGCTCAGGCGGTAGGCATCGTCACGGTAAGGAATGGAGTCGAGAACGGAGCGCAGGTCCCAGAATTCCATACCGGGCATATGATGCTCCCCGGGCTCGCGGCGGGGCATCGCGTCGAATGCCTTCTTTGACTCTGCGAGCAGCCTCGCGCCCTCCTTCCCTGCTTTTGCGGCAAGGGCGGGGTCATAGTCGGCAAGCACGCGGGAGGCCTTTTCCAGCACTCCGGCGGCGTTCATGTCCAGCATATGGTTGCGGCTTGTGAAGGCCCACATATCGTCGGGGGTCCCGCTGGACTTGCCGTCGGCGGAAATCTGGCCGGGCTTGAGCGAAGGGTCGTAGTGCAGGCCGTCGGTGATGGCGGCGGCGTCGCCCAGATGGTGGTAGTTCCAAAGCACGGAGTTGGACAGGGTCTGCGACATATGGCCTATCTGCGTTGCCTGGGCCACGATGTTCAGCACGCCGTGCCTTATGTACTGGAGGATGTCGGGGATGCCGTCGGGGCGGTGGAGTTCCACGATGCGGGCGTCTTCGTCCACAAAGGTCTCGTCCCTCTCGGGGTGGAAGAGATCCCAGTAGCCGATAAGGCTGCGGAGGACCTCGATGTTGGAACTGGTCTCGATGTCGAAGTCGCCGGCATCGAAGAAGCCGCCCACGTTCAGGCCGGGGATGAGTTCCAGAGCCTTGTACTTCGTGTCGGTGGCGGGGCCCTGCCAGTGGAGGTCGAAGTGGTCGGTCGGGGCCGGAGCCTGGAGATAGCCCTCCTTGAAGGGTTCCCCGTGCCAGACGCGGTAACCCTCGCGGACCAGCATATGGTTCATATGGATGGGGACCCAGACGTCGGCCGTGGCGTCGGTGATGTGGTCATAGACGTCGGTGCCGATTATGAAATTGCCGGTCCTGGCCTTGCCGTAACGGATATAATAGACTCCGGGCTCCGTGACGGAGGAGAAGTCGAACCTGACGTAGTTGTACTTGTAGTAGGGGCCCCAGAATGAGGCCTTTCCGGAATAGGCCTTCACTTCGCTGCCGTCTTCCCCGATCCTGTAAACCGAGGCGGTGCGGAGCACCTTGTCGAGCTTGTCGAGCTCGATGACCGCGACCTTGGGCTGGGAGGGCACGTATCCCACCTGCGAGAAGCCGATGTTGGGCTCCCTCACCCAGCCGTCGATGGTGCCGGGAGTGACGGTCCAACTGACCACCTTTCCCGTCTTGCCGGAGGGGAGGTCGGAACGGAGCACATACCAGCCGTTCTGGGCCAGGATGCGGCCGTCGTACAGGTCCAGTTCCTGTTCTGAACTCACAGAAACGGTGTTTTCGGGGTCTTCCGGTGCCATCACTATCCTATGGCCGCTTTCGAGCGGGAGGGGGTCGACGAACATTCCGGTGCCGCGGTCGTTGTAGGTGACGTAGCCCTTGAACTGGCGGGGCTTCTCCTCATTGGGACGGAGGGTGGTCTCGCTGGCGGCATAGCGGGGGAAACGGCACGGGCGGCCGTCCATCGTGAAGGTCTTGTTCCAGTACCTGGAGGGCAGGAATTCGAGGTTGAAGCCGGCCTTGCCTTCAAGCGCGGCGGGAAGGGGCTTGTCGAGATAGACGTCGACCTTGAAGGACTTTCCCTCTCCGGTCACGACAATGCGGGAATCGAAGTCGTAGTCTTCGTACCGCAGGCCCACCTCGATGGAGTTCTCCTCCCCCCTGACCTCACGGAAGGTCGTGGAAGGGACGAGGTCCCACTGCTCGGGGGTCTTGCAGAGCCTGACCGCTCCGCCCTGCACGGTGCGCACGCCGTGGTGGATTATCTCCAGGCCGGAGTTCTTCTCGTCGTTGAACCCTCCGTCGAAGGTGTTGCTGTAAACCAGGACGTTGACGCCACGGGTCTCGAAATACTCGAGGTCGTTGATTTTCAGGTCGGGTGTTCCGGGCGCGCAGGCCGCAAGAATGAGGGCCGACAGAGCCGGCAGCAGGAATTTCTTCATATCGCGATTTTTGATTTCACAAAATTATAAAAATTCACCTCCGCAGTCATACGCGGATGTAACAAAAAACATCGTCAATGTAACACGATTGAGCCGGTTCCGATGCCGTGTTAATTGAGAAAGCGCAAGTACACAAATATACGAATTTAGTGAGAAACTTCTTATATTCGCAATCTGAAAACCGGCTTCGGCATTATGGCAGACAACAGCAAGGAAGCAAAACGGCGGATCAGGGCCGAGATGCGGGAAAGGGAAAAGACCCTTTCCGCGGAGGACTCCGCCCGGATGTCGGCATCCGTGATGGCACAGTTCGAGGAGATTCCCCAATTCAAGGCTGCTCGGACGGTACTTCTGTATATGTCGATTTCCGGGGAGGTGGAAACCCGGAATTTCATTGACCGGTGGGCGGGTGCCAAAAGAATGGCTGTGCCCCTGGTTGCCGGAACGGATCTGGAACTCCGCCTCTATGACCCCTCGAAGCTCGCTGCGGGCTACCGCGGCATCCCGGAGCCGTCGGAGGACTCCGCGCGCATAGACCCGTCTGAAGTGGACTTTGCCATTGTCCCGGGAGTTGCATTCGAAGAAACGGCGGGCGGCAAGGTGCGGCGCCTGGGCCGCGGCAAAGGATTCTACGACCGCCTGCTCCCGAGGCTTTCCTGCCCGGTTTATGCCGCCGCGTTCGGTTTCAGAATGATTGCGGACCTTCCCACCGACCCCTGGGACGCCCTCCTGGACGGAGTCTGCACAGTACACAGGTGAGTTGCGGGTGTGCAAAAAATCGTATATTAGCAGAAAGAAACGGATAATTATGGCAGACAACTACATCGAAAGGCGGGAGGAGGAGCTCCGCAATGTTCCCAGAGGAAAGCAGACGGCCCCCGCGGGCCTGATGAAGAACCTTGACGCACTCCTTCGGAAGAACAGAAGCACCCGGGGGTTCGACAAGTCATATAAAGTGCATCTTCTTCAGCTTCAGGCGATTGCGAGTGTGATGGACAAAATTCCCACGGCGCGTAACCAGCAGGTGCTCCGGCTCAGGCTCGTGACTCAGGAAGAGGCGTCAAAGGTCCTGCCGCACATCAGGATGGGCCGCGCGCTGCCCCAGCTGCATCTGCCCCTGCCCGGAACCGAGCCAGAGGCATTCATCGTGGTCTGTACCAACAACCCCTCCGCGCCGCATCTTGGATTCGACGAAGGCATAGCAGCGCAATCAATGTGCCTGAAGGCCGCCGAACTTGGTCTTGGCTGCCTTATAATCAAGAATTTTGACGTGGAGCCCATCAGGGAATCCCTCGGAATCGGCACCGACCATACGGGCCGCCCGCTCACGCCCCTCACCGTGATAGCCGTGGGCAGGAGCGCCGAGAAAATTTCTCTTGAAAGCGTCCCCGACGGCGCTCCTCTCAACTATTACCGCACAGAAGACGGCGAGCACGTTGTCCCGAAAATCCGCCTCGACGACATAATTCTGTAAAATTGCATCGAAATGGAATACCGGCACAACTATATCAGACTGCTCAGCCCCGTGATAATCTTCGGAATAGTGTTGCTCTCCGGACTTATCACGCTCGTGGGCTTCTATAACTACAACACGGAGCGCAACAACATCGAAGATTACAGCAAGTCCAAGATGGAGGCCCTTATCCTGCGAATGGAAGTGAAGGTCTCGGGTGTGGAGTCGGTGCTGATTTCGGAAAGCCACAAAAAGTTCCTGGAAGGGAACGACAAGAAGAGCATTTTCGAGAGTCTGGAGAACTTCCTGGAGGACCAGGAAATAATAACCAATGCCTGCCTGGACATCTGCGACGAGGCCGGGGTCGGCATTCACTCCGGCTCTCCCTCCGAAATATATTATGTGGGAAGGAACGACAAAGGCGGCTTCGAGCGCATAAACGCGCTATACTCAGACAGTGAAGTCACCCCGGACGAGCTAGAATGCTACTTCAAGGCCCTCAAATCGGGAGAACCGACCTGGTCGATGCCATACTGCGACTCCATCCTGGCCGAGACCTACGTCCTCACCTGCTACAAGAAATGCGAGGAGGACGGGGTGCTGCTGAGCGCCGACATAGAATTGTCGGACTTCCTGCAGAACGTGGACAGCCTCAACGTTTACAAAGGCAGCAAGATGTACGTCGTGACGGAAGACGACGAAGTGTTCACCTCCGACGCCACGGGCGGGGAGGTGGCGTATCTGGGCTACGCCTACAAACTGCAGGAATCCCTGCGGGAGGAACTCAAGCGGTCCATAATGGTTTCCGCCTGCTGCGAATCCCTGGGGCTCGAAGTGTACAACATCATACCCAAGTCGGAGATATTCCCCTCGCTCTGGTGGAAGGTGCTCCTTGTCCTCCTGGTGTGCATACTCGGAATCAATGTCCTGGCCTTCGCCATCTACAAAATATTCCGGAAGGCGCAGCACGACCTTGAGGTTTCCGTAAGGGAGGCAACGGACAGCGAGATGGAACTCAAGAAGATAGAGCACGACATCTCGATAGCCGCGCGCATCCAGAACAGGATGCTTTCATCCCCGGGCCGCTGCGAACACTTCCGCCTGCCCGAAGGCGGCGGAACGGCCGACGTGATGTCGCAGATAATCCCCGCCCGCGAGGTGGGAGGCGACCTCTACGAATACCGTCTTGTGGGCGACAACCTGGTAATCTGCATAGCCGACGTGAGCGGCAAAGGCATCCCCGCCTCGGTGATGATGACTATGTGCTGCACACTCTTCAACGCCTTCGTGTCGTATGACTCCGACACCGACCCCGCCGATCTCCTTGGCTATATGAACACGCAGCTGTGCCGGCGCAATAGCGAGATGATGTTCGCGACTATGTGGGCCGGAGCGCTGAACCTGCGGACCGGAGTGCTGAAATACTCCTCGGCGGGCCACAACCCTCCCGTGGTCATTTCGGAGGGCGCCGCCTTTATGAAACTGAACCACGGCACTCCGCTGGGGCTTTTCGACGATGCCGTTTTTGAAACGATGGAATGCACCCTTGCCCCCGGCGACTCCCTTGTCCTTTACACCGACGGCATCACCGAGGCCGAAAATTCAGCCCACGACCTGTTCGGCGACGGCTCCCTTCTGGAAGTGTGCCGGGACGTATGCTCCCGCAGCCCTCAGGTCATATGCGACGCCATTCTGGAAGCCGTACACAGGCACGCCGCCGGCGCACTTCAGTCCGATGATATGACTCTTCTATGCATCACCCGAGGAGCGCAGATTGCCGGGCTGCAAGGCATTGACGACGTCTCGGCCCTTCACCGCCTTGCAGATGAATGCGGCGATTCCTTCCTTGCCCCGCTCGCACTCGAGGAACTTGCGGTGAACGCCTTCGACCACGGGGGAGCCTCCTTCGTGAGCGCCGAATACGACGGCGGCATCTACACCCTGACCGATGACGGCGCCGCCTTCGACCCCACAGAATATGTGAAGCCCGAAGACAATGAGGAAGACAGCATCGGCGGCAGGGGAATCGAGCTTGCCAGGAAAGCGAGCTCCGAATTCACCTGGCGCCGCAGCGGCCGCTACAACACCACCCGACTTAAAATAAAGGACCGCTCCGAATTGTTCTGACTCGGGATTCTTCGGCCCTGAGCCCGCTCAAGGCTCACTGTAGAAGCGGTGGAAGCGGACGCCGTCCAGGACCACCGTGCAGGTGGCTTCGTCGATGCTGGTGTCGCAGACGGTGCAGCTGAAGTCGGAGTCGGAGACCGTCACGTCGTGCACGGCCCTCAGGCCCTCCACACCCTTGGCGGAGATTCCCACGGGGCATTCCCGGCAGACCACCCCTCTGATGCTGATTCCGCCGAAATCCGGTGCGTACGCCGTTCCGGGGCCGATCGAGCCCGTCTTGTAACCGCCGTCGACATAACTGCACTCGAAGTCAACCGCCGCCTCGCGGATGTCGTTCATCGAGATGTCGCTGATGAAAATCTCCGAAGTGGGGCCTCCCTTTCCTATGCTGCTTTTGAAGCGCAGGCCTTTGTCGGTGCCGCAGAAACTGCAGTCCTGCACCACCAGGCGGTGCATTCCGCCGGAGACGTCGCCGCCGATGACAAAGCCGCCGTGGGCCCTGAACACCGTGCAGTGCCTTATGAGGATATCCTCGCAGGGACCGGCCTCGACGCCCCTTGCGCCGCTGCCCCCCTTCATACAGATTCCGTCATCGCCCACGTCCACGGTGCAGCCGACCACGGCCACCCTGCGGGAGTTGCCTATGTCGATGCCGTCGCCGTTCTGCACGTTCCAGGGGCAGCGGACCGTCACTCCGAAAAGGATGACGTCTTCGCACTGGCTGGGCACGATGTGGAAGCGGGGGGAATTCTGCACCGTGACGCCGCTCACAAGGACCCTGCTGCAACGCTTGAAGGATATCATATGGGGGCGGAAGGACTCTTCGTCGTCGGGCGAAGAGGTGGCGTTGGGGAAGCCCTTGATGTCGTAGGGCAGCCAGCGCTCCCCGTCGTCGGAGAGCCTGCCTCCCAGACCGCACAGGTCCTTCCATTCCACGTCGCTCATCTTGCCCCGCTTGGCATAGCGCCAGTACTTCCCACAGCCGTCGATGATGCCGGAGCCGGTGATGGACACGTCGGTGCAGCCGTCGGCGCTGATGGGGCTGACGGCCCGCTTGCTGTCCTCCTTGAGGTATAGGGTCTTGTCGGGGGAGAAGACCAGGACGGAGCCTTCCTCGAGGTGAAGGTCGATTCCGCTGCGCAGCTTTATGGGCCCGGTGACCCACACTCCGCGGGGTACGACCAGATGGCCGCCGCCCTTCTTCTGAAGGGCCTTTATGGCCTTGGCGAAGGCCTCGGTGCAGAGGGTCGCCCCGTCGGGCACGGCCCCGAAATCGGCCACGCAGACGCTCGTGTCCTGTATCTGCGGTTCCGCCGCCCGGGCAATGTCCAGCGGCAGATTGTCATACCAGCCGCCCGACGGAAGAACCGCCAGGACGGCTGACATTATCAAAGTGATTATGCTCATACTCTATTCCTTGGGCAGAAGAAGCCTGCCGGCGGGCCAGCTCTGCGCCTTTGCCATCTTGAAGGAGGCCTCTCCCCTGATGTCTTCGACGCTGGCGCCGACCAGCACCTTGTAGGTTCCGGCCGCGGTCTGCCACTCCGAGGCCTCGGAGTTGAAGGAGGCGAGCTCGTAGGAAGTGACCTTCATCGTGAGGGTCTCGGATTCGCCGGGAGCGAGTTCGCGGGTCTTGCCGAAGGCCTTGAGCTCGCAGGCGGGCTTCTGAAGGCCGCCGTCGGGTGCGGCAACATAGACCTGCACGGCCTCCTTGCCGGCCACGCCGCCGACATTCCTCACACTCACGCTCACGCTCACGCTGCCGTCGGAGGCGACCTTCGCCACTGGCTTGCCGTATTCGAAGGCGGTGTAGCTCAGACCATAGCCGAAGGGGTAGGAAACCTCCGCATTTTTGGTGTTGAAGTACCTGTAACCCACGTTCAGGCCTTCCTCGTAGGCGGTGTAGTCATAGTCCTTGACGGGCTGGGGCTCGGGAATCTTGTAGCCCATCTCCTCGGCAAGAGCGATGTACTCGGCGGGAATCAGCTGGCCGTGCTCCGGCTTGTAATAAGGGAAGTTGGCCGAGGAGGGGATGTCGAGATAGTTGACGGGGAAGGTCATCGAGAGTTTGCCGGAAGGGTTGGATGCTCCGGTAAGGATGTCGGCCACGCTCGCGCCCACTTCCTGGCCCGGGGTCCAGGCAAGGAGGATGGCGTCGGGCAGGCTCTTCCAGGAAGCGGTTTCCACCACTCCGCCCACGTTGAGCACCACTATGACCTTCTTTCCGGCCTGATGGTAGAGGTTGCAGACCCCGGTAAGGAGGTTGCGCTCCTCGCTCGTGAGATCGAAGTCGCCCTCGAGAGTGCGGTCATCGCCTTCTCCGGCGTTGCGGCCGATTACAACCACGGCAGCGTCGTTACGCTGCACTGAGTTCTTGATAACTTCCTGACGCACAGCCATTTCAGGCATAACACCCTCGCCGAGGGTAAGGCCGCCGCCAAGCGCGTTTCCGGGCAGGAAGTGCGCTCCGGCATCTTCGGCGTTCTGATAGTCGCGCCAGGTCTTGTAGATGTTCGCGACGACAGGGTCCAGGGTGAATCCGGCGTTCTCAAGGCCCTCGCTGATGTGGCGGATGTAGGGCTTGTTCACGTTGCCCGAGCCGGTGCCTCCGGCTATGGACTTGTAGGCGTTCAGGCCGAAGAGGGCCACCTTGCCGGCAGCCATCGGAAGGGCGCCGCCCTTGTTCTCGAGCAGCACCATTCCTTCAGCAGCGGCCTTGCGCACGAGGGCGGCGTGGGCCTCCAGGTCGGGGTTGTCGGAATATTTGTAACCGCTGAAGCGGGGGGTCTTCACTATGTATTCGAGGATGCGCCTGACGTTCCTGTCGAGGTCGGCAACGTCCAGCGAACCGTCGTTCACGGCGGCGACAATCCTCTTGGTCTCCACCGGCATCCCGGGCTCCATCAGGTCGTTGCCGGCCTGCACTGCGGCCACGGTTCCGTCCTTGGTGCCCCAGTCGGTCATCACTATGCCGTCGAAGCCCCATTCGTCGCGGAGCACTCCGGTAAGAAGGTCGTGGCTCTGCTGGGTGTAGGTGCCGTTGACCTTGTTGTAGGAAGACATCACAGTCCAGGGCTTTCCTTCCCTCACCGCTATCTCGAAGTTCCTGAGGTACAGCTCCCTGAGGGCACGCACGGGAATCTGTGCGTCATTTTCCATACGGTTGATTTCCTGGTCGTTGAAGGCGAAGTGCTTCACGCTCACGCCCACTCCCTGGCTTTGGATGCCGCGCACGTAGGCCGCGGAAATCTTGCCGCTCAGGAGGGGATCTTCGCTGAAGTATTCGAAGTTGCGGCCGCACAGGGGGTTGCGGTGCAGGTTCATACCGGGGGCCAGGAGGACGTCGGCGCCGTATTCCAGCACTTCGTTGCCCATCGCGGCGGTGAGTTCCTCAACGAGGGGCGCGTTCCAGGAGCAGGCCAGCACGGTGCCCACGGGGAAGCCGGTGCAGAAGTAAGTCTTGTCTTCACCTTCGCGACGGGGGTCGATGCGAAGGCCGGCGGGACCGTCGGAAAGGACGGTGGGGGGGATGCCGAGACGGTCGATGGCCACCGTGGTCCCGGCCGCTCCGGGCACGAGGACCTTGGTCGAGGCTGTCATCGAGCCCGCGTTCATCGAGCCCCATCCGGAGCCCACGACGAGGGTGGCCTTTTCTTCAAGGGTCATTGCGGCAAGGACTTCGTCGATGTTGTCCTCTCTGAGTTTGGGCTGCGCGAAGGCAGCGGAGGCAAGCGTTGCCATAATAAGGATGCAGAATGTTTTTTTCATCACTATTTGAATAATCTTTGTGCAAAGTCAACGAGATAGATTCTCCAGTTGCGCCAGATGTGGCCGCCGGGGGTCTCGACATATACATAGGGGTGGCCCTTGCCGTCGAGGTACTCGCGCAGCTCGGCGTTTGACTTGTAGAGGAAGTCGGTCTCGCCGATGGCAATGTAGTAGAGTTTGGGATTGTTGGCGAAGAGGGCGTCCAGCTTCTCGTAAGTGTTCTCGTACATCTCGGGGGCGATTTCGGTGCCGTCGGTCTGGCGGATGCCGATTCCGGCGCTGAAGAGGCCCACGTAGTCGAAGGTCTTGGGATAGTTCAGCGACACCTGGTATGAGTGCCCGCCGCCCATCGAGAGGCCTGCAATGGCGCGGCCGGAGGCCTTGGCCACGGTGCGGTAACGGCCGTCAACGAATTTGATGACATCCCCGAAGTGGGCCTCGAAGGAGGTGTCGAAGGAGCCGCAGTTGTAGGGCTTGTACATTCCCTCGGCCGATTCGCCGGGGGCGGACTGGTGTTTGGTGTTGCCGTTGGTCATCACCACAATCATCGGTTTTGCGCGGCCGCTGGCAATGAGGTTGTCCAGAATCTGGGCGGCTCGGCCGGTGCAGAGCCAGGCCTCTTCGTCGCCTCCCATTCCGTGAAGCAGATAGAATACGGGGTATTTGCCCTTGGACGACTCGTAGCCGGCGGGAAGATACACGCTCATCCTGCGATCCTTGCCCAGGACGTCGGAGTGGTACCACACGCGTTCCACGGTGCCGTGGGGCACGTCGCCCACGAGGTAGTCGTCGGCCCTGCCGCCGGGAACGATGAAGTAGTCCATAAGGTTGGAGATATCCCGCTGGACATAGGTGTAGGACGGGTCGTTGAAGGCCAGGCCGTCAACATAGAAGCGGAAGTTGTAGAGTTCGCTCTCGAGAGGGGCGGTGGTGTATTCCCAGATGCCGTCCTTGCCTTCGAGGAGGTCGGCAACGCCGGGCACCTCGACCTTGCCGTAGTTCGGGACGTCGAGGGTGGTCGCGGGGAGGAAGTCGCCGGTCACCTGAACCTTCACGGCCTTGGGGGCCTTGATGCGGAAGGTCACGGTCTTGTCGGGGTTGACGGTTACGGTTTCGAAGTTCTGGATGTCCCAGAGCGACTGCTGGGCGAAGGCGGCCGAACAAGCGGCGAGCGCCACGAGGAGTGTCATTAATTTTTTCATAGTCGTAAATATAGTGATTTTCCGGGAAATGTGTATCGTGCGGCGCTCTGCCCTGCTGAAAACGTCGATTGGCAAGTCGGAACGATTTTGCAAAAGGATATACGTAGGTTGGCTCCCGGCCGGCAGACTGTGCCCCCGCAGCCCTTTTTATTTGGGTTAATGGGCTGCAGGACCCATACTGCCAGACATTCCGGTTAAATGGAACGAACAATTACATCCGACCTTGTGCAAAATCGGCTTCCTAGGTGGGGTTATTGCACAAGGTCCCCTCAATTTCGGCCGACCTTGTGCAGTTACCCGGGTCAGGAGGCAGTTTTTGCACAAGGTCGCGACAGCTACCACCTTCCAGTGTGGCACAAGACAGGCGTATGCCCTGCCTGCACAGGTCAACTGTGAAAAATCAACACGGACATTTGACACCGAGCCTGTTAATAATGTTTTTTTTGTTCTAACTCCCCCAAGTCTGAGGGGTGTTAGAACAAAAAACAGGGGGGACTGTTGAGGTCGCGGGACGGAGGACGGCATTTCAAAGCGAAAGAGACAACCTTTCGGCTGTCTCTTCGCTTTGGAGCGGAAAACGGGGCTCGGACCCGCGACCTCAACCTTGGCAAGGTTGCGCTCTACCAACTGAGCTATTTCCGCGTTTCGGGACTGCAAATATACGGCAAATATTTTAATCGCCAAATTTTTTTCGGTTTTTTTGCAGTCCGAAGCTTAATGGGGATGGCAAACAGGAACGGATTTACACCTCGGGAGCAGTGGCGAACTCCTCGAGGAAGCGCATATCGTTCTCGAAGTAGTGGCGGAGGTCGTTCACCTGCCACTTGAGCATAGCGATGCGCTCAAGGCCCATTCCGAAAGCGAAGCCGCTGTACTTCTTGCTATCTATTCCGCTGGCTTCCAGCACGTTGGGATCGACCATACCGGCGCCGAGAATCTCCAGCCAGCCGGTACCCTTGCAGATGTTGCAACCCTTGCCGTGGCAGATGTTGCAGCTCACGTCGACCTCGGTGGAGGGCTCGGTGAAGGGGAAGTAGCTGGGGCGCATCCGGATCTGGGTGTCGGGGCCGAACATCTCGCGGGCGAAGAGCAGCAGAGCCTGCTTGAGATCGGCGAAGGTGACGTTCTCATCGACATAAAGACCCTCCACCTGGTGGAAGATGCAATGCGCGCGGGCGCTGATGGCCTCGTTCCTGAACACGCGGCCGGGGCAGATGACGCGGATGGGGAGGCTCATCTTCTCCATACAGCGCACCTGGACGCTGGAGGTGTGGGTGCGGAGAAGGATGGGATTGAGATGCCCGGCGCTCACGAAGAAGGTGTCCTGCATGTCGCGTGCGGGGTGGTTGGGAGGGAAGTTCAGTGCCTCGAAGACGTGGTAGTCGTCCTCGACCTCGGGGCCTTCGGCAACGTCGTAGCCGAACTTGCGGAAAATGTCCACAATTTCCTGCCTGACGATGCTCACAGGGTGGCGGGAACCGAGCTCGAAGCCGTCTCCCGGCATGCTGAGGTCGGTCTTGGGGCCGCTGGAGGAACCTTCGTCGAGGGCGGATTCCTTCAGTTCGTCTATCTTTGCCTGGGCGGCCTGCTTCAGCTCGTTCAGCGGGCGGCCGAATTCCTTCTTCTGGTCCTTGTCCACGGTACGGAACTCCTCGAAGAGCGCCGTAATCGAACCTTTCTTTCCGAGAAGGCGGACTCTCGCCTCCTCAACTTCCTTTTGGGTCTTGCACTGCAGAGCGCCGACTTCGGCGAGAAGTGCCTTGATGTCTTCTATGGTCATTTTTCTACTTGTTTCGTTTGTCTGCCCGTTTGTCGCGGGCCTTCTTGTCGCGGGCGCCGCCCGACTTCAGGTACCTGGGCCACTGTTCCTCGTTGAACACCGACTGGAAGGCCTGGTAGGTCTTCTCGTGCCAGCGGTCCTGGGCCATATAGAAAAGGTCGGGGTTGCTGACCTTGGAGTTGTTCAGGCTCTTGAGTTCCTCAACCATACCGGTGTAGTTGTGGGTGAGGATGGAGTCCACGTAGAATATCTGCCAGTCCTCGAGGTCGAGGAGGTCTGTGTAACGGTCGACTTCCTTCTGAATGGCCTCGTAGAGTTTCTTGTCCTCTTCGGCCGCCGGGTCCTGCGCGAAGGACAGGACGGGTAAGAGCACCGAAAGCAGAATTATTAATTTTTTCATATATTTGTATTTCACAATCTGCAAATTTAATAAAGAAAACATAAAATGAGAAAAATTCTGTTCGCAACCCTCGTTCTTACGACCCTTTGCTCAGGCCGCGCCCGGTGCTGCACCAATGTTCTGGTGACAAGAAGCGCCAGCACCGACGGCTCCTGTATGGTATCCTACGCCGCCGACTCCCACTGGCTCTATGGAGAGCTTTACTTCAACAAGGCGGCCAGGTACAGGCCCGGCACGATGATGGACATCGTGGAATGGGACACCTACCGCTACAAGGGGCAGATTCCGCAGGCCGGAAGCACCTATCAGACCGTGGGCAATATGAACGAACATCAGCTCATCATAGCCGAGACCACCTGGGGAGGACGCGAGGAGCAGATGAACCCCGACGGAATCACCGACTACGGTTCCCTCATCTACATCACCCTGCAGAGGGCCCGGACGGCGAGGGAGGCCATCGGGGTCTTCACCTCGCTCGCCAACGAGTACGGCTACCCCAGCGAAGGGGAGACCATCAGCATAGCCGACACTCAGGAGGCCTGGATTATGGACATCTGCGGCAAGGGCGCCGACGAGAAGGGTGTGGTTTGGGTTGCACGCCGCGTCCCCGACGGATACATCTGCTGCCACGCCAACCAGGCCAGGACAACCCGCTTCCCCTGGAACGACCCCGAGAACTGCCTCTACGCCCCCGACGTAGCTTCCTATGCCCGCAGCAAGGGCTGGTACAGCGGCACCGACGAGGACTTCAGCTTCCGCGAGGCCTACAACCCCCTGGAATTCAGCGGCGCCCGCGGCTGCGAGGCCCGAGTGTGGAGCGCCTACAACATCCTTGGCGACGGAGTCTTCACCTACGAGGAGAACGGCGAGGAGGTGAGCCGCCCCGCTTCCGACTGGCTTGATTACGCGATGGGCTACGACCTTGCCGGGGAGATGCCCCTCTTCATAAAGCCCGCCCGCAAGGTGAGCCCCAAGGCCGTGGCCGACGTGATGCGCGACCACTACGAGGGCACGCCGATGGACATGACCCTTGGCATCGGAGCCGGCGGCAACGCCTGCCCCTACAGGTGGCGCCCGATGAGCTTCGAATGGGATGGGAAGAGCTACGTGAACGAGCGCGCTATTGCCACCCAGCAGACCGGTTTCTGGTTCGTGGCTCAGGCCCGCGGCTGGCTCCCCGACCTCGTGGGCGCTCTGCTGTGGTTCGGCGTGGACGATGCCGCAACTTCTTATGTGACACCCATTTATGTGAACACGAAGGAGATCCCCGAATGCTTCCGCGTGGGCAACGGCAACCTGATCGAATACAGCGCCACCGCCGCTTTCTGGATCTGCAACCGCGTAACCAACGCCTGCTACCGGATGTACAATCATATGGCGCCAGTGGTGCGCGAGAGGATTGACGCCTTCGAGAACGAGCAGATGTTCAAGGCCGTTCCCGAGATGGACGCCCGGCTTGCCGCGATGCGCCCCCGCAAGGCCCGCAAGGCGCTCACGAAATACACCGTGCAGACTGCCCAGAAGCAGTTCGAGGACTGGGTGAAGCTCGAGGAGATGCTCACCGTGAAGTTCATCGACGGCAACGTCAAGGCTCAGGACGAGGCAGGCAATTTCCTGCACGCCGAGGAATACGAGGGCCTGCCCGACGGCCTCACCCAACCCGGTTACACCGACCACTGGAAGGATTGTGTTGTCAAAGACCGCGGAAAAATATTGGAAATAAAATAAAAACTCCTATATTTGCAGTCCCGTTTGACAAAACGTGGTGAGATTGGAGAGGTGGGAGAGTGGCTGAATCCACAGGTTTGCTAAACCTGCATACTGGTAACGGTATCACGAGTTCGAATCTCGTCCTCTCCGCGGATATGTGCCCTGCAAGTGTTTGCAGGGCATTTTTTATA
>R15__coassemble_746_pt1 | contig 21542 bp, 15 predicted proteins | sample R15__metabat2_high_PE_015 | metagenome-assembled genome bin R15
CGCCCAAACCGTGAAACCCGTCACGGGCACCTGGGTGAACCTGTACTGGCAGGACGAGAGGAACAACTACACGAACCCGCAGGACAATGACTGCACCGACCCGGACCTCTGGACCTGCAAGGTCGGCGAACTTCACGGGATGGGCGTGGACTGCCTGGTGTTCATGGCCGTGGCGAACGAAGGGGCCGCGTCTTATCCCAGCACCTTCCTGGCGCGTGGCTATGACCAGGCGCGCCGCAGCCCAGTCGACGCCATAATGGACGCCGCCGACTCGCTCGGAATGCAGGTCTTCATGAGCTGCGGATGGGCCCGCAACCAGGACGACAACCTCTCCGACAAATACGTGATCGACACCCAGCGCCGGATGATGGACGAGCTCGCCGCCCTCTACGGCTCCAGGCCCTCGTTCTGCGGCTGGTACCTCCCGGTGGAGGGCTGCCTCATACCTTATATGCCAAGCAGCGCCGTGGAAGGGGTGAACAGGCTCGCCGCCCGCGCCAGGGCCGTGACCCCCGGAGCCAAGATAATGATTTCGCCGTACGGCATCTTCGCCTCCAGCTTCTCCGACAGGAGGTTCGCCGAACACATCCGCGCGATGGACGTGGACATAATAGCCTACCAGGACGAAGTGGGCTGCGTGAGGGTGCGTTACCCTATGCACGACCTCAAGGAGCATCTCCGCCTCCTTGAAGAAATCCACCGCGGCAGCGGCATCGAATTCTGGGTCAACCTCGAGTCCTTCACCTGGGACCGCGGCACCAACAGCCGCCACTCGGCCCTCGTCCCGGCAGCCTTCGGACGCTATCTCTCGCAGATGGCGGCGGCCAGCAGGGCCGGAGCCTCCAGACTCATCAGCTTCGCCGTGTGCGGAATCGCCGACCTTCCGGACTCCCCGCATCCCCTGGGGCAGCCGCGCCTTTCGTCAAAGGCCTGTGCCGATTACCTTGCATGGAAGGCCGGAGACCGCCGCTGGAAGCTCCTGGAAGCCATATTCACGGGCACGGCCAAAGGCGCGGAAACCGTGACCGAAGGCCCCCTTGCCGACGCTCTCTTCGGCGAGGAAGACCCCTCCGACAAAGCCTGGAAGGCGTTCCGGAACGGCCGGATGGAAGCGGTCCTGGACCTTGGCGAGGTCCGTCCGGTGGGCAGCGTGGCCGCCCATTTCCTGGACTGCCGCAAGGCCGGCGTCAGCTTCCCCTCCTGCCTGGAGGTCAGCGTGTCCGACGACGGCACCCTCTTCCGGCCGGTGCAGACCGCCGTCCGCGAGAGCTGGCCCAACAATCTGCACGACGCCTGGACCGACGTGATCCTGGCCGACTTCCCCCAAAAGGAAAGCGCCCGCTACGTCAAGGTCACAGCCATTGCCGAAGCGGGCACCATAATGTGTTCCGAAGTCCTAATCGACCCCTATCCAGGCCAGGATTGATTCCGTGTCGGCCTTTCCGAAGCTGCGCTGCTCTCCGGTGCCGAGGTTCTTTATGTTGACGGTCCCGGCTTCGGCCTCGTTCCCTCCGCAGATGGAGAGGAAAGGGATGGCCTTGCGCTCGGCGTATTCGAACTGCTTCTTGAGCTTGGTGGCGTCGGGGTAAATCTCCACCGCCGCGCCGCGCTTCCTCAACTCGGAAACGACGGGCAGGACATAGGCGGTTTCGGAAGGCCCCATATTCGCGAAGAGCAGGGTGGTGCTCGACGAGAGGGAGGCGGGAAACTTGTCCAGCCCGGTGAGGACGTCGTAGATTCTGTCGGCGCCGAAGGACACACCCACCCCCGACATGTCAGGAAGGCCGAAGATGCCGGTGAGGTTGTCGTAGCGGCCGCCTCCGCAGATGGAGCCGATCTGCCAGTCCAGGGCCTTCACCTCGAAGATGGCGCCGGTGTAGTAGTTGAGGCCGCGGGCCAGGGAAAGGTCTATCTCACAAGGAGTCCCGATGCCGGCCGAGGCAATGAGGCCGAACAGTTCCTCGAGCTCGTCCAGACCCTTCAGACCGGTCTGGGAGCCGGCCATTATTCTGCGCATCGTGGCAATCTTCTCCCCGTTGCTGCCGGAGAGCAGCAGCACGGGCTCGAGCACCGCCACGGCTTCGGGGGTGAGCCCCTTTTCCAACATCTCCTCCTTGACGGCCTCCAGGCCTATCTTGTCGAGTTTGTCGATGGCCACGGTTATGTCGACCACCTTGTCGGGGAAACCGCAGATCTCGGCAAGGCCGGTGAGGACCTTGCGGTTGTTGATTTTCATAAGGACCCTTACGTCGAGCAGCTCGAACACCCTGTCCACAATCTGCACGAGCTCGAGTTCACAGAGCTGGGAGCGGCTGCCGATGGCGTCCACGTCGCACTGGTAAAACTCGCGGTAGCGCCCTTTCTGCGGCCTGTCGGCACGCCAGACGGGCTGCATCTGGAAGCGCTTGAAGGGGAAGGTTATCTCGTTCTGGTGCTGGACCACGTAACGGGCGAAGGGAACGGTGAGGTCGTAGCGCAGGCCCTTTTCGCAGGTCTTGAGCGACAGCGCCTTGGAATTGTAGGAGCAGTCCTCGAGCCTGTAGGAGTCATAATCGATGCCGGAGAAGGCGTCGCCCGAGTTGAGGATGCGGTAGAGGAGCTTGTCGCCTTCGTCGCCGTATTTGCCCAGCAGCGTACTGAGGTTCTCCATCGCGGGAGTCTCTATCTGCGAATATCCACAGCTGCGGAATACGGAGCGGATTGTGTCGAATATGTAATTGCGCCGGGCCATCTCCTGGGCGCCGAAGTCGCGAGTCCCCTTGGGAATTGAAGGTTTCTGTGCCATCTTTCTCTTAATTTTCGCGCAAATTTACTATTTTTGTGCAAAATACTGGTTCAAATGAAAGATTTTCTGAAAACTGTCCTTGCCGTGATAATCGGCATATTCGTTACGACCTTCATTCTTTTCGCACTTCTGGGCTCCGTCGCCGGGGCTCTGGCAAGCGTCGGCAAAGGCACTGCAGTCCTTCCCAAGTCGGGCGTTCTCACCATCGACCTGAGCAAGGTTATGCTCGCCGAGCAGAGCGCCGAGTCCGACCCCTTCTCCTCCATTCCCGGCAAGGAAGTGAGCACCATAGGCATCTGGGATGCCGTCAGGGCGATTGACATAGCCGCGGAAGACCCCGGCGTCAAATATATCTACATCAAGTCCGACGGCTCCGTCTCCGACCTTGCCGCCCTCTGGGAGCTCAGGCAGGCGCTTTCGGCGTTCCGCGGCAGCGGCAAGGCCATCGTGTCGTATATGGAGGCTCCCACCACCGGCAGCTACTACATTTCCAGCGTCTCCGACAAGGTCTATATGACGGCCCATTCCGGCGCCACCACCATGGTGGTCGGCGTCGGCACCCAGCTGTTCTTCCTCAAGGACCTTCTCGACAAACTGGGCGTGAATGTCCAGCTGGTCCGTCACGGCAAATACAAGAGCGCCGGCGAGATGTTCTCCCGCAGCAGCATCAGCCCCGAGAACACGGAGCAGAACCAGCATATGGTGGATATGATGTGGGCCACCCTCCGTTCCGAGATAGCCCTCTCGCGCGACCTCACCGAGGCGCAGGTCGACGACGCCATCGACAACCTCAGGCTCTGCACTCCCGCCGATTTCCTGGAGTGCGGTTTCGTGGACGAGCTCCTCACCCGCGAGGGCCTGCAGGACAAGCTCGCCGCCCTGGCCGTGGCCGATGCCTACAAAGACGTGAAATTCATCGCTTTCCCCGATTATGTTTCGGCCAAGATACTCCCTTCCAAGGCCAAGAACCAGATAGCCGTGGTCTATGTGGACGGCCAGATGATGGACGGCTCCGGCAAGCAGCAGGTTGACGGCGACCGCTTCGCCTCCGTTCTCCAGAAGGTCCGCGCCGACTCCACCGTCAAGGCCGTGGTGCTCCGCGTCAATTCTCCCGGCGGCGCCGTTCTCAGCGCGGAGAAGATCCGCAACGAGGTGGACCTCACCAGGGCCCAGAAACCCGTCATTGCCTCTTACGGCGACTATGCCGCTTCCGGCGGCTACTGGGTGTCTTCCTCCGCCGACCATATCTTCACCACGCCCGTGACCCTCACCGGCTCCATCGGCGTGTTCGGAACGGTCCCTGAGTTCAGCAAGACCCTCAAGAACGTGGCCCACGTGAGCGTGACCAGCATCACCTCCAACAAGCACGGCGACCTCTACGGCTTCACCCGTCCCTTCGACGCCGCCGAGTATGCCTATATGGAAAGGTCCATCGAGGATATCTACACCAAATTCACCGCCCTCGTTTCCGAGGGCCGCGGCCTCAGCGTTGAGGAGGTCGACAATCTCGGCCAGGGCCGCGTGTGGACCGGCACCGACGCCGTCGCCAACCATCTGGCCGACGAGACCGGCAGCCTCAAGGACGCCATCCTCTATGCGGCTCAGGCGGCCGGCGAACCCGACCTTGCGCAGTGGGACGTGAAGGGGTATCCGAAGCCCGCCTCCGCCCTCGACGACCTTATGGAGATGCTTGGCGGCAAGACGGAGGAAGACGAAGTCAGCGCGCTGCTTGGCGGCCTCGACCTCAGCAAGCCTCAGATCCTGGCGCGCCTCCCTTACGAGATAAGCTTCAGATAGGGCCTACCTTATTCCCCAGTCGGAAAAATTCACCCGGGCTTCCACCTGTTCCTCGACGGAATCGTCGAGCATCGGGTAGAAGTCCAGGCCCGTTATGCTCTCCAGCTCGTTTATGCTGACTGCGCAATCCTTCAGGTAGTAGCGGTTGGCGTCGTTGCCCATTATGAAGGCTATGGCGTGGTACTTCCCGTTCTTTTCGTACATCACGGCCTTGAAGAAGGCGTCGGGAATCTCCACGCCCCTCTCTCCGATGCGGCCGTACTTCCCGCTGCCCGCAATCGGGCCGGAGACCACCCAGACCGAGCCGTGTTTCTTTGCCCAGGAACGCACTTTCTTCTCCAGGTAGTTCCAGTCTCCCGCGTTGAGGGTCTTGTCCTGCGGGCAGATGTTTGTGAGGTAGAAGGTCTCCTTCATCGCATCCTCGTCCCAGTGGAAGTCTCCGGCGCAGGCCATATGCCCCTTGGTCCAGCCCGAGTTGGCGTAGTCCTCCCGCATTGCCTGGGTCCCGGACCACGAAGGGTCCATCCTGAAGTTGAAGCTGTCGCGGTCGAGATGGCCGGCGCATTCTTCGGCGGTCATCTCGTAGGCCACCCAGTCGGGGGTGAGGGTCCCGGTGTTGTAGCAAAGGACATATCCCTCGTGCTCGATGATGTTGTCGGTGACGCTGTACGCCGGAAGTTCCATCAGAGTGGTCTGGGGCAGGGAAAATTCGCAGCTGCATACCGCCAGCGCGGCCCCGAGGATGTGCAAAATTCGTATCATGTCTGCAAATATAATTCAGAATTTCTTATCTTTGACACGCCTAACCGATCAAGATATGTCCAAATTCATCAGAATGACCCTTATCCTTTGCACGGCCCTCCTCGCAGCAGGCTGCGGCCAGAAGAAATCCGAATTCAAATATACCGTCGACGAATTCGCCGACGTGAAGGTAATGCGTTACACCGTCCCCGGCTGGGACGACCTGACCCTGCAGCAGAAGGAATACTGCTATCACCTTGCCGAGGCCGCAAAATGGGGCATCGACATCCACTGGGACCAGAACTGCTCCCACAACCTGGAACTCCGCCACGCCCTGGAGACCATTATCAAGGAATATGACGGCGACCGCTGCTGTCCGGAATACGAAGCCTTCGAGGAGTATGCCAAGAGGGTGTTCTTCTCCGCTGGTATCCATCACCACTATTCCGAAGACAAGTTCTTCCCTCAGGACCCCTGCACCGAGGAGTACTTCACCTCGCTCCTTGTCTCGACCTGCCAGCAGGATGCCGCGGCCCTGCTCGTCCCCTATGTCTTCGACCCGGCCGTGTGCCCCCAGCGCCGCAGCACTTCGGCTGAAGGCGACATCGTGGCCCTTTCGGCCGTCAATTTCTACGAGGGGGTCACCCGCGGCGAGGTCGAGGCCTATTACAAGGGAATCGAGGTCCCCGGCGACCCCACCCCCGTGGCCTACGGCCTGAACACCAAGGTGGTAAAGGAGAACGGAGTGGTCGTTGAGAAGCCCTGGAAGGTCGGCGGAATCTATGGCCCCGCCATCGAGAAGATCTGCGAGGAACTGAAGGCCGCCGCAGAATGCGCCGAGACACCCGCCCAGAAGCATCAGTTAGAGCTTCTTGTGGAATATTACAATACCGGAGACCTGCGCAAATGGGACGAGTTCAACGTGGCCTGGGTGCAGGACACCCTGGGCGTGGTGGACTTCGTGAACGGTTTCGTGGAGGACTACAACGACCCTCTGGGCCGCAAGGGCAGCTGGGAAGGCCACGTGAACGTCAAGGACGTGAAGGCCTCGGCCCGCACCGAGGTGATGAGCGCCAACGCACAGTGGTTCGAGGACCACGCCCCCATCGCCCCGGAGTTCCGCAAGCCCGTCGTCAAGGGTGTCTCCGCCAAGGTGATAGACGCCGTCTGCCTTGCCGGCGACGCCTATCCTTCAACGCCCATCGGCATCAATCTGCCCAACGCCGACTGGATCCGCCGCGACTACGGCTCCAAGAGCGTGACCATAGCCAATATCTCACACGCGTATGACTGCAGCGCTCAGGAGCAGCCCAGAAGCGCCCTCTCCGAGTTCGCCTGGGACGATGAGGAGATAGCCCGCGAGAAGAAGTGGGGCAGCATAGCGAGCGAGATTCACACAGACCTTCACGAGTGCCTCGGCCACGGCTCCGGCCAGCTCCTTCCCGGAGTCTCCAGCACCGCGATGGGCGAGTACAGCTCGACCCTGGAGGAGGCGAGGGCCGACCTCTTCGGCCTTTACTACATCGCCGACCCGAAGCTCGTGGAACTCGGCATAGTGCCCGATCCCGAGGTTTACAAGGCCGGTTACGCCAGTCAGATCCGCAACGGCATAATGGTGCAGTTCAACCGCATCGAGCCCGGCAAGACCAACACCGAGGCCCATATGCAGGACCGCAAGCTCATTGCCCAGTGGTGCTATGATAACGGGCAGAACTATCATTTCTGCGACGAGAAAGGCTGCCGCACGATCGATGTTATAGAAAAGCGCGTGCGCGACGGCAAGACCTATTTCGTCATCACCGACTATACCGCCCTGCGCGAACTCTTCGCCGAGCTCCTTGCCGAGATTCAGCGCATCAAGAGCACCGGCGACTACGAGGCCGGTAAGGCCCTGGTCGAGAAATATGCAGTGAACATCGACCCCGAACTCCATCAGGAGGTCATCGAAAGGTATTCTTCACTCGGCCTCAAGCCCTATGGCGGCTTCCTCAATCCCACGATTGTTCCCGTATATGAGGAAGGCCAGCTGGTCGATTACGCCCTCAAGTCCCCCGAAGGCTTCCTCGACCAGATGCTCGAGTACAGCGCGAAGTACGGGGTGCTCTAATTCCCGATCCCGTACAGGTATCCAAGAAGGGCCATCTTGCCGCGCATTGTCTCGCGGGGCGTGAACTCGCCGTTCACCCACAGGTAGCGCTGGTTGAAGAACGACTCCTGGCGGGGCCAGCCGCCGTCATACCACGAGGGCCAGCAGCGGTCCAGAAGGATGCGCGCGTCGCCTCCGTTGCCCTCGGACCAGGTCTCGGTGCCGTTGAACGGCGTCTGTCCGGGATGGCATTCGGGGGTGCCGTCGTTACGGCCGGTCGTGTAGCAGTCGGTGATGTGCCTCTGCCCCAGGCCTGTCATCTCCACGGTGTTGGAAGGATTGCGCCCCAGGCCCCATCCGGCCTCATTGTACAAGGCGCGTTCAAGCTGGGCCCTGCGTGCGTTGCTGTCGGTGCTGTAATGGGCCAGCATCACAAGCTGGAGGTTTTCCGAAGTCTGCCAGCGCTCGTCGTTGGCGGCCCTTCTGGAGGGGCGCTTGGCCATCGGGGCGAGGTTGTTCTCCTGGGCGTGGGCATCGACGGCGCTCACCATATCCCAGTACATCTCGACGTAGTGGCGGGTGCGCGGGCAGGCAAGATATGCCGCAGTGCCCCAGATCTGGTAATAACCGTTCTTGCCCTTGTCGAATATTTTGGCATCGGGGCTCTTTACGACGCTCCCCGTGGCCATAATGTCTTCCCACTTTCCGTCTCCGGTGGCATTGTAGAGAAAGGCTGCCGCCATCTGGCGGAAGTCGCGCCCGCGCATTCTTGCGCTGCCTATGTCCTGAAGGTCGTCGAGCTGCTGGTTTTTCTGGTCTGAAGCGAATTCGAAGGCCTTTATGGCCTCGCCGGCGTAATATCCGCAAAGTTCTTCGTTGCCGCTGATGCGCAGGGCATCGGCGAGCATCGCGCAGTTGGCGGCGTTCGCCCAGGCGGCCATCGTGGTGCAGCCTGCCTGGAACATTGTGCTCCAGTCGGCCGAGGGGTTGGTAACGCCCTGGGAGTAGGCCTCTCCGTCGCGGATGCTCAGGAAAAAGTCCACCTCGTTCCGGGCTTCGTCGATTATGTCGGGGATGCCGTTGCCGCTTTCGCGTATCCCCAGGTCATCGTTGCCGATGCGGCCGCCGGTCAGGATGTAGGGAAGGAGCATATCGTAGATGTTGCTCACGTGGGCCAGGTGCCTGTCCCAGTCAAAGGCGTCGGAGTGGCCGCCGCGCACTTCCGTGTTCACCGGATTTCCGGGAAGCCTGTGCTGCCAGAACAGAGAACTGGCGGCCGGCTTGAAGTGCGGCTCGTCCCATACGTCCATATGCAGTTTGCGCCAATCCTCGCTCCAAGGCTGGAGGTCGGTCTTGTACACGACGAAGCCCTCCGGGTCGGTTCCCGGAATGAACTGCGGCTGGCGGGGCACAGGGACTACGGAAGGGTCCACCGGCTCGCCGAGGCGCATATAATAGTAGCCGCGCACAGATTGGCGGAAAGGTTGGAAATAGACATCGTCGGCTATGTCGAAGTCCATACTGCAGCCCACTCCCTCCACGACAAGGCGGTAGCGCCCGGGTTCGCTGCACTTGAAGTCCAGGCTCCAGACGTCGGACCCGGTGAGGTCCTTGCCTCCGGCTTCGTTCACGGAGTCACCGGCCTTCTTCCATAACTTCACCGCTCCGGTCTTTTTGTATGCACCGGTGGCGGTGTTGTAGAGATATACGTTCTTTCCTTCGAAGGACTTGTAGTCGCGCCGTCCCCCTTCTCCCAGCCAGAGATAGAGGTCGGCCGTCTTGACGGCTTCCGAAGGGGTGTAGCCGATTATGTTCACGTGAACGGCTTCCGACTGAGTGTTCCAGATGTCGAACTTCACTTCGGCTTCAAGAACGTCGGAGCCGGTCCCGGCGGGAATTCCGAGCTTGTAAGTGCAGCCCTGCTTCATCTGGCGCGGCATCTGCAGGAAGATCCAGTGGTCCAGTTCGCTCGAGAGGGTGTGGTCGGTGTTCATCGGCTTTGATTTGCGCCAGGCCGTGGTGGGCGAGGCGCTCCCGAAGCCGCTGTCGTCGGCGGAGGAAATCACCCATTTTGATGCGTCGCAGGCAATGGCGGAGTCGAGCCTTTTGCCGAATACAAGGAGGGTGTCGTCGCCCTCGGCAAACGAGTGGCCCAGGTATGCGCTGGGGCCTGTGGCGTCGTCGCGGTAGCGGACTTCTCCGTCCCTGAAGTGCACCATAAGGTAGTCTTTGTCCACCACTTTGAGTTCGATGAAACGGGTTGCCTGCGCCGCCTTCGGCAGCAGGAGCGCCGCAGCAATGACCGCGGCCACAATCAGTCTTTTGGAGTTCATTCTATAGTTGATGTTTGTGTGTTTTTTGAGATGACCAGCCTTCTGCGCCGGGCCTTGAGGGTGTGGGTGGGAGACTGGAATGTCTTGCCGCCGAGGGTCACGGTGCCCCGGGGCTCTTCGCGGAAGCGCCGCAGGAGCGTGACCAGTTTCCCGAATGTGGGCTGGCTGAAGGAATATGGCTCCAGAAGGCGCCAGAGCACGAATTCCCAGTGCTTGAGGGCCAGAAGCCTGTCCACTTCGATACTCTCCGGGTCAAGCCCGGCCGAGGCCAGATAGTCTTCGGCAATGTCGTCGGCCTGCGCGAAGCGGGCCATGTCCGCGCCCAGGGTCTGGATGAACGAAGGGTTGATTTCCTTGAGAATGGGGAACACCCTGTTGCGTATTACGTTCCGCTTGCAGTCGTTTTCCGCGTTGGTCCTGTCTTCCCTCCAGAGCTGCCCGTTTGCCTGCATCCAGGCACGGATTTCATCCCTGGTGATTTTCAGCATAGGCCGAAGGATGGTAAGGGCATTTTCGCAGCCCGGCACCTTCATCGTGCTCCGGGCGGCTATTCCGCGCATTCCCTTGGAACCGGTGCCGCGCAGCAGGTTGAGCATAAGGGTTTCCGCGTTGTCGTTGGCGTTGTGCGCCACGGCAAGGGCGTCGAAGCCTTCCGCGGAGCATAGTTCCGCAAACCAGGCGTAACGCAGTTCGCGGGCGGCCATTTCTATGGAAATTCCGTGCTCCGAGGCATAGGCAGCAGTTTCGAACTGCTTGATAAGCAGCGGAATACCGTGTTCCCCGCACCATTCGCGCACGAAGTTTTCGTCGCCGTCGGACTCGGCGCCGCGCAGCCTGAAGTTGCAGTGAGCCACCGCGAGCGAGGCCCCGGGGAACAATTCCGGAGCCCTGCTTGCGAGATACATCGAATCTATCCCGCCGCTCACAGCGAGAAGAATCCGCATCCTATTTCTTGTTGGAGATGGAGTAGGTGAAGCTGATTGCGAAGAATTCCTTGAACTGCACCTTGCTGGCAACGTCGTCTATCACCACGATGGGGTCGTAGATGAGCCAGGTGTTGAGCGCCACCCTGAAGAACTTCGCGGCCTGCCAGGAAATCTTGTTGTCCCAGTTGACCCTGTTGTAAACGAAGGGCTTGTTCAGATAGTCGGTGAAGAGGACCAGCTGCGACTCGTAGGTGAATTTGTCGTTGATGGCGAATTTGAGGTCGGCCTTTATCTGGGCACCGAGCTGGAACAGGAAGCTGTGATAGTCCTTTCCGGTGGGCGAGACGATGCTCTCGTCGATGAGCTTCATACCGTATTTCTGCCTCAGGGAGGTGCCGGTGCCCTCTTCATTGCCCGTGTATTCATCGACGCTTCTGGTCGTGATGCAGATTACCAGACCGCCTGTCAGCGGGGCGATGTTGAGGCCGAACCAGCTGTTGGGGTGCCAGTCCAGACCGAGACCGAGGTTGAGGTAGGCGGGGGAGAGGAACGAGGACTTGAGCTCTCCGGCCCAAATGTCATCGACCTGGACATAGTTGTCGTAACTGTCGGAGAACTGGGTGCGGAAGTCGAGCGAGGCTGCATAGTTCCAGTTGCTGTTCGGCGAGGTCTTGTAGGCGAACTTGCTTTCCAGGTAGATCCGGTCGTTGCTCTTCTGGAGAAGGCCCAGCTTGTCGGCCGACCAGAGGAAACCGTACTGCAGCTGCAGGCGGTTGTTCCAGCTGGTCAGGTCCTTGGCGTAGTTGGCCTTGGCGTCGATTCCGGCGCCGAGGGTCACGGTGTTGTATCCGCCGGCCGCCCAGCTGAAGAGACCTGTCTGGTTGAATCCTAGCTCGAAGTCCACGGAGGAATCCCAATAGACGGGCTTCTGGATTTCCGCGACTTCCTCTTTCGGAGCCTCGGTGAGCGCCGCGGCAGCGGCGGCGGCCGCTTCCGTGATGTTGTCCTGCGCGTTAACCGCGCAACAGATGCCGCCCGTGAGCAGCAGTATGGATATTGTCTTCTTCATAATATGTAAATTTTATCTCGTTTGCAGAAATAAGACGTCGTTAATATTGTGTGATATTTAGATTATCCAAAAATGTACAAGTAAAACCGGCGCTAACGAAAGAATATTCTTTACAATATTCTTGAATCGAGTATGAGAATTCATTTTTGACTTGTTTCTCAATAGACTCAAGTTCTCTTGGCGATATTGAGTGTATGCCACTTGCCAGTCCTTTCCGGCTGAAAAGGACAAAGATTACCTCTTTTACGCGCCCTGTCTGGGGACTTATTATGAAGTTTATCTGCAATTGGTCGTTCGTACCTTTGAGATTGCTTATCTTTGTATTTGAAATATTGGATGCGATTAAGTTTATTAGAGCAGACCTATTTTTAGGAAGATAAGGCCGATATAATTTGGGGACTACCTTTCCAGTGCTGTCAACCATTTTCAATTCCCCGGGTTTTAAAGAAGCCGAAGCGTTGTATATGGTTAAAATTTCTCGGTTCATCCAAACTTCATGCAAAACGACATATGTATTGTCAACCGCCCTTACCGTGTCTCTTCCGGTATAATAATCAACAGATACCTGCGATGCATTTATGATTTTCTCATCAAGCGATACGGCATCAAGTTTGGCAGCAGTCACATCCTGTGCATATGACATACTGCTAATAATGGCTATAAGCAGAATCGTCGTCAATGTTTTATTCATAGCGATTCAAGTGTTTGATACGTTCTTTATAATCCAGCTCTGGTGATATAGGAAAATTGACATTGTCATAGTATGTATAGCACTCCTTATATGCTTCCAGCGCTGCTTTATATGTCGAATCAATTGGATTATTGTAATATTCTAATAACGGTGCTTCATAATTATAGTCCAAATACAAAGCATATCCATATTTTATCATCAACGCATTGAATATCGCAGCTTCAAACTCATAATCTCCCTTTTGCCAATTGCTCTCATTACTGCTATATTGCAAGACATGGAAGAATTCGTGGAGACAAGAATATTGATTATCCAAGAGATCAATGTTGAGCGTGACTGTTGATGACTGATATGTATGGGAATTCTTTCCTCGTGAAACCAAATGCGTGTTGAATGTGATTTTCCCGATGGAATCTCCGCTCTCGCTTAAAATTACAGTTGCCGTGTCATCAATCATAATGCTGATTTTCGACTGATCGATTTTTGATAGAATATAGTAAGGCAAATCCCAATTACCGGCGACTTTATCCGAGACGGCCTCCCAAATAATTTCAGTCATTAAAGCAGTTACTTTCCTCTTATTGTCTTCGGACAGAAGATGAACCTTTTTCTCTTTTGCTTTCACTGCCAGATTACTCCACTTTTCAATCAGCTCCGCTATCATCTCTTTCTGTTCGGAATCACTGCCTTCGCCGCCGCCACCGCCACCGTCTTTGCCTTCGGTGGGGGATTCGGCTTCCTTTCCGCTATACATATGCCCGTCATATACGTACACCGTGACAGCGCTGCCGGCTGTCACGTGCGCGGTGCACTCGGCCGGAGTGTCGATAATCTCGCACCATCCGCCTTTTGTGGCCTCCGGCGTAACGGCGACAAGATATTCCGCCCCGGGAATCGCCCCGCCGGATGCGGGCAGGAACTCAGCACGACGCATCTCACCATCTTCGTAAAAACTCACATAGTTGTATGTGCCGTCCGGGTCGGAGAAGATGATTATGCCGGAGAAGGCGGGCCGACAAAGGAACGACAGCTCGTCGTAGCCGAAGTCAAGACAGTAGCCGTATCGTGCGAGGATGTTGACGACGTATGCCATGCCGTTTCCGCTCTCGTCCTCCGATTCCATCAGGAACTTCCTGGACACCAGAATGGAATCGGCACTGACGGCGGATTGCTTGAACAGAGCGTCGGAAAGGCAGAAGTATTGCGGCTGCGCGTTGGAAAGGAAGGGGGTCTGGGTGTATGTCCGGCCGCCTATTGCCTTGGTCACTTTTCCGTCAGGGTCAAGAAGAGAAGAAAGCGGCTGCAGACCGGACTCGGACGCAGATGATTTGGTGACGGGCTGATGCAGAAATTCGCCAAGGTCGGAGAACCAGGGGTTCGAGGCATCGACAAGAGTACCCTCATACTCCACCGGCGAACCCAAGATGTGTGAGCTATCGGGAATCTCACCATATCTGCAGGCGGAAACGGATATGGTGAAGAGGATTGGAAGTATTTTGAGCGTATGGTTCACTAATACGAAATCGCGAAAACTACTCTCTGGTGCGAGGGCTTGCCGGAATAGATGTCGGTGCCTTCTTCCTCGCAGACATAGCTGTCGATGGGGATGCACCTGATGGTGGCCTTGGTCTCGTCCTTGATCTTCTGCTCGGTCTCGGCTGTGCCGTCCCAGTGGCAGAGAAGGAACTTGCCGGTCTGGATCCTGGCCTTGAACTCCTCCCAGTCGTCGCACTTCTCGACGTTGGCGTCGCGGAAGGCGAGGGCTTTGTTGTAGATGTTCTGCTGGATGTCGTCCAGGAGGGTGTCGATGTGCTCCGCAATGCCTTCCAGCGCCATTGTTTCCTTGGTGAGGGTGTCGCGGCGGGCGACCTCCACGGTGCCGGCGGCAAGGTCGCGGGCGCCCATCGCAAGACGCACGGGCACGCCCTTGAGTTCCCATTCGGCGAACTTGAATCCGGGGCGGAGGGTGTCGCGGTCATCGACCTTCACGCTGTGGCCGAGGGCCTCCAGCTGCTTCTTGAGCTCGTACATTCTGTCAAGCACGGCTTCCCGCTCTTCGTCGCCCTTGTAGATGGGAACCATCACCACCTGGATGGGGGCGAGCCTGGGAGGGATGACGAGGCCATTGTCGTCGCCGTGGGCCATTATGAGGGCGCCCATAAGGCGGGTGGAAACGCCCCAGGAGGTGGCCCACACGTATTCGAGCTGGCCGTCTTTGTTGGCGAACTGCACGTCGAAGCTCTTCGCGAAGTTTTGCCCGAGGAAGTGCGACGTGCCCGCCTGCAGGGCCTTTCCGTCCTGCATCATAGCCTCGATGGTGAGGGTGTCGAGGGCTCCGGCGAAGCGCTCGTTGGGACTCTTGTGGCCGATTATGACGGGCAGGGCCATCACCTCGCGGGCGAACTTGGCATAGACGTTCACCATCGTGAAGGCCTCCTGCTGCGCCTCCTCGGCAGTGGCGTGGGCGGTGTGCCCCTCCTGCCAGAGGAACTCCGCGGTGCGGAGGAACAGCCTGGTCCTCATCTCCCAGCGTACGACGTTCGCCCACTGGTTGCAGAGGATGGGAAGGTCGCGCCAGGACTTGATCCAGTTCTTGTAGGTGCTCCAGATTATGGTTTCGGATGTGGGACGGACGATGAGCTCCTCCTCGAGCTTCGCGTCGGGGTCCACGACCACTCCCTTGCCGTTAGGGTCGTTCATGAGGCGGTGATGGGTGACCACCGCGCACTCCTTTGCGAAGCCCGCCACGTGCTCGGCCTCCCTGCTGAAGAAGCTCTTGGGGATGAAGAGGGGGAAGTATGCGTTCACGTGCCCGGTCTCCTTGAACATTCCGTCAAGTATATGCTGCATAGTCTCCCAGATTGCGTAGCCGTAGGGCTTTATGACCATACATCCGCGCACTGCCGACTGCTCCGCAAGGTCGGCTTTGAGCGCCAGGTCGTTGTACCACTGGGAATAGTTTTCTGATCGTTTGGTAACCTCTTTTGCCATAATTTTATGATTTTCTGCGTTTTTTTACGATTTTTGCATCTATCAAGCGTAATCCGCTTTGTTTTGCGTGGCACGGCAGCCGTGCCGTAATGAGCGCAAAGATACAAATTTTTATATAAAGGAGGTCATTATGAAGCGTTGCATATTTGTTTTGCTGCCCCTTCTTGCAGTCCTTTCGGCCTGCGGAACGGCGGTGCAGTATTCCTCCCAGGCTTTCCAGGACGGAATCTATCACAAGTCCGCCCCGGAGCCGGTGGAACTCTATTCGCAGGAGGATTTCGAATCTATGGCGGCCGAAAACCTCGCCCGCAAGCAGCAGAAGGAGGCAATGGACTCCATCGACGTGACTTATACCGACGTCTATCCCGGCGACTACTACTGGGATATGTACTTCAGCCCGTTCCCGTTCTTCGCCACCACAATCGGTTACAGCCACAGCTGGAACAACTGGTACTGGAGCCGCTGGCACAGGCCCTGGATATCGTCCTGGTACGATCCCTGGGGATATTCCTGGTACGGTCCGGGTTGGGGCTGGTACGACCCCTGGTACTGGTATGAGCCCTGGGCTTGGTACGGCCCCGGCTGGGGCTGGTACGATCCCTGGTACGGTCCCGGCTGGAGCTGGGGTTGGGGCGGCCATCATCACGGATTCTACGGTCCGGGAGGCATTGCCCCCGAGTGGCGCTCCGGCAATGTCTATTTCGGCAGCAGGAACAGTACGCAGCCCGCGGCAAGGCGCAGCGTGAGGGCCGGTTCCGGCGCCTCCGTAAGGCGCAGCGGCTCGGCGTACCGCAGCGGCGGCTCCTCCTTTACCGGCGGCTCGGCGTACCGCAGCGGCGGCTCCACCAAATCGGCCGGCACGGGCAGGACCATATCCGGTTCCACCTCCCGCTCTTCCTCCGGCTACAGCCGCGGCTCTTCCTCCTCGTCATCGTCCTCCTCCTATTCCCGGTCCTCCGGCTCGACCAGGTCCTATTCTTCGGGATCCTCCAGGTCCTCCTCGTCCGGGTCCACCTATTCCGGCTCGACCTCCCGCAGCAGCGGCGGATCTTCGTCCTTCGGCGGCGGCTCGTCTTCCGGCGGCGGAATGTCGCACGGTGGTGGCGGCGGTTCTCACGGCGGTGGTGGCGGCAGAAGGTAAGTGCCAGTAAATCAATTTAACATCAGATGAGTATGAAAAGAATATCGATAATTTTAGCGGCCGCCGCACTTCTTCCGCTCTCCCTCGGAGCGCAGAATATGTACGACGCTATGGAATTCAGCGCCAACAACTACTACGGCACGGCCCGCACGATGGCCCTCGGCAACGCCGTCACGGCGGTGGGCGGCGACCTCGGCACTATAGGCATCAACCCTGCCGGCTCGGCCGTGAGCGGCTACGGCCAGTTCACCGTGTCGCCCGGCCTGAGCATATCGTCCGTGGGCTCCGCGTTCTCTCCCGTGGGGGAAACCCAGTACGGCTCCCCCGTTCAGACCAGCCGCACGAAGTTTACCCTCCCCAACATCGGCCTTTCCATCAATATGCAGACGGGGGCCGGCAGCGGGCTCAAATCTGTGACCTTCGCCGTGGCTTCCAACAGGACACAGTCTTTCAACTATGGGTACACGGCTTACGGCACGAACTCTTCCACCTCGGCCTTCGCCGAACTGGCTTCCGCCGCCTATGGCTGCAGTTCTTCCGACCTGGACGACTACAACTCTTATTATGACTCTTCCGCCAGTTGGGACGTGATTACCGGCTACCGCTCGAATCTCTTCAGCGGCCTTGGCGGCAACCAGTATGCGGGCAATTCGGAGTTCGTCCCCGAGGGCAACCGCTACCATTATGTTCCCGGCGACCTCAGCCAGCAGCGCGAGGTGCGCCGCTGGGGCTCCAAGAACGACCTCATAATGAATATGGGCTTCAACTTCAACGACAATTTCTTCGTCGGAGTCAATATCGGCCTTCCTTCCGCAACTTATTCATACGGAGAGTATTACACCGAGGCCGCCGTGAATCCCGACAAATTCCAGACAACCTTCAGCCAGGCCGACGGAAGCACCCTGACCACCAACTGGTGCAGCGGCTCCACGGATTATGTCTATGAAGCCAAGATCAGCGGAATCTACGCAAAGGCCGGCTTCATCTGGCTCCCTACTTCCAGCCTGAGAGTCGGCGCCGCCATCCAGAGTCCCACGGCAATGACCATAACCGAAACCTGGAACTACGCGGCAGAGTCCGTTTTCTCCGACAACAGGGTCGGAGGGAGCGCCGAGTCGCCCTGGGGCGACTACACCTACTGCCTGCGCACTCCTTACATAATCGACGCGGGCCTTGCCTACACCATAGGCCCCTGGGGCTTCGTGAGCGTGGATTACGAACTTTCCGACTACAGCGTGATGAGGTTCTCCGACGTCTATTCCGATTCCCACAGCCACGACACTTTCCTTGACCTGAACGAGGTCAACGGGCTTTTCTGCGGCCTGCAGCATTCCGTGCGCGTCGGCGCCGAGGCCCGCCTGACCCCCGCGTTCTCGTTACGCGCCGGATACTCGATGACCACCTGCCCCGAGCGGCACTACACCGACAACACCGGAGCCGACGTCAATGCCGACGTCTATCTTGCCGACTTCGATTCCTATCACAGCAAGGTCAAGACCCTTGGTTCGGCGCAATATTATCCCGACAGGAGTTCTTCGGTATCGCTCGGCTTCGGCTACAGTTCGTCAGGATCCTTCTTCGCGGACTTCGCGCTCAGGTGCAACCTGCTTCCCGACCAGGTGGACATGGCTTATTACGACTACGACAATTACAATGCGGCCGGAGTGCTCGTGAACGCTTTGTCGCCGCGCATTTACAATACCCGGAAACTGTGGGACGCCACCCTCACTTTCGGATGGAGATTCTAGGATATGGAACTTACAGCAAAGGAACTAGCGGAGATCCTCAGCGGAACGGTCGAGGGAGACCCCGCGGCAAAGGTCACTTCTTTTGCGAAGATAGAGCACGGCAAGCCCGGCAACCTCTGTTTCTTCGCCAATCCCAAATATGAACAGTATGTTTACACCAGCAAGGCTTCGGTCCTGCTGGTGAATTCCGATTTCGTGCCCAAGGGCGAGGTCACGCCGACCCTGGTCAGGGTTGCGAACGCCTATGACGCCCTTGCGGAACTGCTCAACCATATGAAGACTGTCGGCAGGACTTACCGCCGCCACCGGGGCCGCTGCCGCATTGCCTGCAGCGCGAAGCTCGGCAAAAAGGTGTGGGTGGGCGACTTCGTCACCATCGGCAAGAAGGTCAGGATAGGGGACTTCACGAAAATCTGCGACAACGTGACCATAGGGGAGGGCACCGTCATCGGCCGGGGCTGCATAATCTACCCCGGCGTGCACATCTTTCCCGGAATGGTGATAGGCGACAGGGTGATACTCCACGCCGGCTGCATCATAGGCGACGACGGCTTCGGGAACGCACAGCAGCCCGACGGGTCCTGGAAGAAGATTGAGCACGTCGGGAACGTGATAATCGGCAACGACGTCGAGGTGGGCTCCAACACCACCATCGACAAAGCTCCGATGGAGAGCACCATAATCGAGGACGGGGTCAGAATCGACAATCTCTGCCAGATTGCGCACAACGTCGTGGTGGGCAAGAATACCGCAATGGCCGCCCAGACGGGCATCGCCGGCTCGTCGAAGATAGGCGAGGGCTGCATCCTCGCGGGCCAGGTGGGCATAGTCGGGCACGTGACTATTGCCGACCACACCACCGTGGGCGCGAAGTCGGGAGTCATAGGCAACATCCGCAAGCCGGGGGAGACCTGGTTCGGCACCCCCGCCATACTGCACAAGGTATATCTGAGGAGCTACGCCAAATTCAAACAGTCCGGGCAGGAGTAAATTCTCAATTATTTGTTATCTTTGCGGTTTGAATGAAACAAAGGACGCTAACCAGGAGTTACCCTTTCGAGGGAAAAGGCATACACACCGGCCGGTTTTCTCACGTTTGCATCAAGCCTGCAGATGAGAACACCGGCATAGTGTTCGTGCGCACCGACCTGGGCAAGCGCATCCCTGCCCTGGCGGAAAACGTCAGCTCCACGGCAAGAAGCACGACGCTCTCCTGCGGAGGCGCTTCAGTCCGTACCGTGGAACACGTCCTTTCGGCCCTCACCGGCCTTGGCGTCGACAACGCCGTAATCGAGATAGACGATAAGGAGATGCCCATCCTCGACGGTTCCGCAATGGCGTATGCCGAGGCCATAGCCGCCGACGGCCTCAAGGAGCAGGATGCGGAGAGGGTCTGGATAGAACTTCCCGGCGAGATTGTCCTGAAAGGCTCCGCCGGCGCCTATGTGAGGCTCATCCCCGCTCCGGAACTCAGTTATGAGAGCACCATCGACTTCAACTCCAGGGTGCTCGGTGTCCAGACTGTGAACTGGTCCCCTGAGGAGGACTACGCTTCGCAGGTCGCCCCCTGCCGTACCTTCTGTTTCCTTCACGAGATAGAGCATCTGCTCCTTCTCGGCCTGGCAAAGGGCGGCGACGTGAACAACGCCGTGGTCGTGGTGGAAAAGCCCGTGACCGAAAAGAAGATAGCCCGGCTGGCCTCCAAGATGAACCAGCCCCGGCTGGCCGTCACCCCCCAGGGATATCTGAGCAACGTGGCGCTCCGCTTCCCCGACGAATGCGGCCGTCACAAGCTCCTCGACCTCATCGGCGACCTCCGCCTTATGGGCGGATTCCTCCACGCAAGGGTTGAGGCCTACAAACCTGGCCATACCCTCAATACGAATCTGGCAAAGAAAGCAAGAAAATCAATATAGATATGGCAAACATCCATCCTCTGGCAACAGTGCACCCCGGCGCCAGGCTGGCCGACAGCGTCGAGGTAGGCCCCTATGCATATATCGACGACAATGTGGAAATCGGCGAGGGCTGCAAGATACTTCCCCACGCCACGATATTCTCTTATGTGAAGATGGGCCGCGACTGCACCGTCTTCCCCGGAGCCGTGGTTGGAGCCATACCCCAGGACCTCAAGTTCGACGGAGAAATCACCTATGTGGAAATTGGCGACAGGGTGAACATCCGCGAGTGCGCCACCATCAACCGCGGCACCAAGGCCAGCGGAAAGGGCGTGACGAAAATCGGATCTGACACTCTCATAATGAGTTACGTCCACGTCGCCCACGACTGCCGTGTGGGCAACCACTGCATACTCGTTTCGTATGTGGGTATAGCCGGCGAGACCGACGTTGACGACTGGGCCATAATAGGCGGCGGCACCAAGGTGCACCAGTTCTCCAAGATAGGAACCCACGCGATGATCGGCGGCGGCTCCGCCGTGAACAAGGACATCCCCCCGTATTCCATCTGCGGGCGCAACCCCATCTGCTATGCGGGGATCAATATCGTCGGCCTGCGCCGCCGCGGCTTCAGTTCCGACGTCGTGCGCAACATCAAGGACATCTACGACACCATATATTTCCAGGGCTACAACATTTCCGACGGCCTTTCCAAGGTCGAGGCCGGATTCCCTCCCAGCGTCGAGCGTGATACAATCATCGAATTCATCCGCAATTCCAAGCGCGGCATAGTGCGCGCCAACGATTCCAACGAGAAAGGCTCCATCGAGTAGAGCCGTGCTCCTTAGCGTCGCATATTTCCCTCCCGTAGAGTTCTTCGCCCGTATGGCGGGGAACTCTGCCGTTTACATCGAGGCCTGCGAGCATTACTGCAAGCAGAGCTGGCGCAACCGCTGCCGCATCCTTACGGCGAACGGGCCTATGGACCTCAGAGTACCGGTGGTGCACGGCAAGGACCTCTACCATACTCCCATAACGGAAGTCCGGGTTGACTACAGCACTCCCTGGACGGCGCAGACCGAGTATGCCATAGAATCGGCCTACTACAGTTCCCCGTTCTTCGAATATTACCGCGACCCTCTCTTCGGCATTCTCGATTCCCGCCCCGAAACCCTCTGGGACCTGGACCTGCGCCTGATAGAATTCTTCCGCCGCCGTATCGGTCTTGCAACCGAAATCCGCTTCACTTCCGAATATATCCCCTCCGGGCGGCAGTCACCCCCTGAAAACGTCTCGCTCCGCGAGACCCCTCCCCAAGGGCCCCTCCCTCTTATGG